>Ga0209159_1000090_pt1 | contig 82190 bp, 76 predicted proteins | sample GraSoiAngelo_144_FD_185901 | JGI IMG/M metagenome (GOLD analysis project Ga0209159, IMG submission 185901) | Grasslands soil microbial communities from the Angelo Coastal Reserve, California, USA - 14_1009_02_40cm (SPAdes) (version 2) | ecosystem: Environmental > Terrestrial > Soil > Grasslands ...
GCCGCGCAGCACCGTGATGGTCGACACGCCGCCCACCACCTCGGCGACCACGATCGTGCCACGGATGCCGCTGACGGCGTTCGGCGTCTTGATCTCGACGACCTCGCCCGGGCGCATCCGGGACTTGTCCACCGCGACCGAGATGCGGCCGGAGACCAGGTCGATCGTGGACACGCCGGGCACCTCGGTGATCGTGATCACCGAGCGCTCACGCGCGGTGACGATCGCCTTGCCGCCGAGCAGCATCCGCGCGAACCCCTTGTCACCGGTGGTCACGCGGTCGTTCAGAAGGACGTCGTCCTTGAACTTCAGGGGGGCCGGCGACGTGGCCTCGTGCGTGATGGTGACGGGACCCACGACCGTCGTCGCGACGCCGACGCGCTCTTGCGCGGACGCGACGGCCGGAATCGCGATCGTGAGGGCCAGCAGCATGCCGAGCACGCGGGTCATCGTCGTCTTCATCGGCGCCCCTCGCTTGATCGAAGCATTCGACATCGAGCCGGCGAGAGTGCACCGGGGGTGCCAAGGCGTGGTCCCTCGATATGTGTCGATATTTGGAGGAGTTAGCGGCCCACAGGCCGTCGGCGAGGGTGCGGGCGGGAGAGGATCCGCGGCGCCGCGCCCGACGGTCCCCCCTGGTCAGGCACTGTGCCCGACCGCACGCGCACGGCGCGCAGCACCGGATCCCCCGTTGTCGACGCGCCCGCACAGCGCGATAGTCTCGGGCCACATGCCGAGGCTTGGCCTGGTCCCGGTTCTTCTGCTCCTCGCTCTCTGGGGCTGTGCCAGCGCGCCGCCTGCTCCACCGCAACAGCGGGTCGTGCTCAAGACGAGCATTTCGACCCGGCACTACCCGGTCCGCGGGATGACAACGGCCGCGATCTTCGACCATATCGACAGGAACGGCCTCTTTGAGAAGGGTGGCCAGCGCGTGAACGGCCTGACGTCCGCGGAATGGACTATGACCTCGGGAGGCATCGACACTCGCGCCATCCGCTGCAGTCACCCTTCAATGACGATCACGCTCGATCTGGTGGTGACGCTGCCGCGGCACGACGAGTCGAACGATCTCTCAGAGGGCCTCAGGACAACCTGGCAGCGCTTCGTCACACGCGTCGCCGCGCATGAGCAGCGTCACGTCGACATCTTTCTGGACGGCGCGAAAGCGATGAAGGCCCGGATGGAGGCGGTGCTGACGAAGTGGTCTTCGTGCTCCGAGCTCGGGAAGACCATCCACAGTCTCTGGACCAGCCAGCTAACGGAGATCGAGAACGCCCAGCAGCAGTTTGACGTTGAAGACGGAGCGAAGATCCAGAACGATCGGGAACCGCTGCAGGCTCGGATCGACGTCAACCGGGCACGGCTCGCGGCCCTCGACTCGGAGATTCGGCGCCTCGACCTGACCCGCGACGAACTCCGGCTTCAGCTCGACGCCATGCGCGCCAGGATCGACGCCGTCAAAGTTGAGATAACGAAGGCCGCCGGCTCACTGCCCAGGTGTGCACAGGCTCGCCCCACGAGCCGGGTCCAGGCTCTGTGTCATCAGCACCACGGCTTCGTCGCAGCCAATAACACCCTCGTCGAGCAGTACAACGGAGTCACTGACCACCGAAACAACCTCGCGGACGAGTACAACCGGCTGGCCGCGGCGACGAACGGCCTCATCGAGGTTCTGAACTGGACGAAATGACGGCGCGGACCTACCGCTCGAGATGCGCGAGGATGAGCCCGAACACGTCCGTCATTTCGGGCGGCTTTGCCGGCCTGAGCGCGTGGGCGGAGCCGATCAGGACCGGGCCGTGCGCCGGATCCGCAGATCGCCGGCCGTGAGATCCCCGTACCCAGCCGCCGTGCAGCGGGATCACATCCATCACGTAACGGAAGCCGAGTGTCTTCTGGAGGAGGCGATAGGCGAGCCGCAACTTTGTGCGTTGGCCCCCGGCGAGAAACAGCTCCGCCGGGTCGTAGCCGGGCTTGCGATGAATGTCCACGGTTGGGGCGAAGTCGGGCGCTCGGGCGTCGTCGAGCCAGTAGTAATAGGTGAACCAGGCGTCGGGGGCCGCCACCGCCATCAGTTCGCCCGCCCGCGGGTGGTCCAGGCCCACGGCTTCCTTGCCCTTGGCGTCCAGCACGTCGGCGACGCCGTCGAGACGCTCGAGTTCTGCCCGCGCGAGGCCGACGTCGTCTGGATTACGAACGTAGACGTGCGCGACCTGGTGATCGGTGACGGCGAAGGCGCGAGAGGCGCCGGCGTCCAGGAGCTCTCCGACGACCGTGTCCTGCACGGCCAGAAGGCCGGCGCGCCGAAGCGCGCGGTTGATGTCGACCGCCTTTCGCACGTGACGAATGCCGTACTCGGAAACGACCAGCACCTGGGCGCCGGCGCGGCGGGCATGGCCGGCGAGGTCCCCCACGAGCCCGTCCACCGCGCGCAGGGCCGCGCGGCTGCGAGGATCGTCCGGCCCGTACCGCTGGTGATCGTAATCGAGGTGAGGGAGGTAGACGAGGGTGAGCGTCGGCCGCTTCCGGTCGATGACGAGCCGGGCGCAGTCGGCGATCCAGCGTGAGGACGTGAGGCCGGCGCCGGGCCCCCAGAACTGGAAGAGCGGAAACGGCCCGAGCTCGCGCTCGATCTCGTGGGCGAGGTCGGGCGGCTGGCAGTAGATGCCTGGGATCTTGCGGCCGTCGGCGGGGTACGTCGGGCGCGGCGTCACGCTCCAGTCCGCGCTCGAGTGCATGTTGTACCACCAGAAGAGTTTGGCGCAGGTGAAGCCGGGAAGGCGACGGCGGGCCGCCTCCCACACCTTCTCGCCGGCGACCAGACGGTTCGACTGCCGCCAGAGCCACACTTCCGCGAGCTCCCGGAAGTACCAACCGTTGCCCACGATGCCGTGCTCGCGCGGCAGCGTGCCGGTCAGCATCGTCGACTGCGCCGTGCACGTCACGGCGGGTAGCACCTCACCGAGCGGGGTCAAGAACCCCTCACGAGCGAGGGCGGCCAGCGCCGGGGTGTCGGCGCCGACCTGGGCGGGTGTGAGCCCGACGACGTCGAGGACGACGAGCGGTGTCAGGCGAGCCTGTCTCGCGCCGACGCCACCTCCCGCGCGAGCCCACGCGCGAGGGCGGCGTCGTCAGCGGGGCGTTCCGCCTCGGGGAGCACCGACCAGGTGTAGGTCTCGACCTCGTACTGCGTCGTGACCTTGCCGCTTCTGAGCAGCGCGAGCGCGCTCTGCAGCTCGGTCCGGGTCGTCCCCAGCGATCCCGTGAAGTCGCGGTCGATCGGGCTGTGGAAGTGCACGCGCCAGGGCCGATCGCGGGGGAACCGCTCGAAGGATTCCGGGAGATCGTCGACGTAGCCTCCATCGCGGGCACGCGCCTGGTGGAGGTAGCGCGGCTCATCGAACGCCGCCAACCGCGCCCGCGCCGACGCGTCGGTGGGATCACGCAGCTCGAGGGCGCTCGAGACCTGCACCTTCCCGACGCGGATGCCGGACGACGTCAGCATTCCCACGACGTCGGCCGGATTCTCGAAGGCGACCGCCTGGTGGCAGAGGTCGTAGCACACGCCGAGATGGGCGTCGATCAGCTCGCGCTCACCGCCGGCGGCGCGGGTGAGTGGGCCGTCGAAGAAACGGACGACGTCGGGTGTCAGCTCGAGGATGCAGCCGGGCTCAGCCTCGAGGCAGATGCGGATGCGCCGGCCGCCGCGCTCGGCCCGGGCGCGCAGCTCACGGGCCACGCCGACGAGGGCGCGGGCGGCGGCGTCGGTGTGCTCGGCGCTCCAGCCGATTCTCCACCCGAGCGGCAGGCTCGAGATCGTAGGCTCGGCGACCTCCGGGGGCGCAATCGCGTCGAGGATCGTCGCCAGCCTGAGCGTGTGCTCGGCACGCCGGGGATCGGTCCAGTCCGGACGGTAGACGGCCTCCTTGACACGCTCGGCGTGGAAGCCGCCGTAGGGAAAACCGTTGAACGTGAACGCGTAGAGGCCGAGACCAGCCAGCTCGTCGCGCAGCTTCCGTGGCTCGACCTCGGACGCCGCGCGATGGCTCAGGTAGAGGCCGAGGCCGAGCGAGCCGACGCCGAGGTGCTCTCGCACACGGACGGCGACCCGCCGGAGTGAGTCGACCACCTCTGAGGCCGACTCGCCGGCGTGGACGTTGGTGCAGTAGCCGAGCTGCGCGCCGTCGGGCAGGCGCATCAGGCGCGCGGCCCGCGAAGGATCGAGTTGCCCTCGAACAGCTGCTGACCGGGGGAGACCGGCGTGTCGAGCTCACGGAGGTCGAGGCGGCCGCTCTTGGCGAAGAAGGAGACGGGATTGTGCCAGACGACCTTCTCGATCTCGTGCTCGGCCATGCCCTTCTGGCGCATGAGCGTGACGGTCTTGGGGATCTTCAGCGGGTCGCTCTTCCCCCAGTCGGCGGCGCTGTTGATCACCATGCGATCCGTGCCCCAGCGGCGGAGAATCTCGACCATCCGCGGCTCGTCCATCTTCGTGTCCGGGTAGATCGAGAAGCCCATCGTGCAGCCGGTGTCGATGACGACCGGCACCGTCTGCTCGGTGTTGTGGTCGATGAGCACGCGCTCGGGCGGAAAATTCAGCTCGCGCATGATGGCGAGGGTCCGCTCGACGCCACGCACCTTGTCGCGGTGCGGGGTGTGAACGAGGGCCGGCAGGTCGTGCGCGCGCGCCAGCTCGAGCTGCGCCGCAAAGTGGCGCTCCTCGCGCGGCGTGATGTCGTCGAAGCCGATCTCCCCGACCCCGACGACGCCGTCCTTCTCGAGGTAGCGCGGCAGGAGCGCCAAGACGCCCTCGTTGACGCGGTCGTCGTTGGCCTCCTTCGGGTTGAGCGACAGCGTGCAGTAGTGGCGGATCCCGAACTGCTCGGCGCGGAATCGCTCCCACCCGATGATCGCGTCGAAGTAGTCCACGAAGGAGCCGACCGACGTCCGCGGCTGCCCGAGCCAGAACGACGGTTCCAGCACGGCGACAATGCCGGCCAGCGCCATTTGCTCGTAGTCGTCGGTGACCCGGGAGAGCATGTGGGCGTGAGGCTCGAAGATCCGCATGGGCGCCTCCTTCGTTCGGTCAGGCCAAGGCGCGCTCGAGGGCGCGCCGAACCATACGATCGTCCTCGCGGGCGAGCCGGTCGCGCACGAACGGCTCCGCGCGTCGGTCGCCGATCCGGCCGAGCGCGCGCGCGGCGGCCGCGCGGTGGGCCTCGGCCGGATGCTCGAGATACCCGCAGAGCTTGCCGACGAGGCCGGGGGTCGGATGCAGGGCCACCACTGGCCAGATGTCCGCCGGTACCGAGCGTCCGGCGACCTCGCGCTCAGTGACGTAGGAGAGTAGCATCCGCGACAATTCGGCGTCCACCCGCGCCTCGAGCCCGGGCAGCCGCGCGATCGACACGCCCATGAAGGCCGCCTTGAGCACCGCGTTGCGGAACTCCTCTTCGGGCAGGAGCCGGCACGTGTAAGGATTGTCGGCCGTCGCCGCTTCGAACAGCTCCATCGAGCTTGTCCGGCACGCGTCGAGCACGCTGTCGACGGCGACGGGGCTGCGGCCGAACATCGCCAGGCCGCGCAGCGCGCCGCAGCGCTCGCGCAGGTCGCCGGTGAAGTACAACTCGCGGGCGAGCGCCTCGGCATCCCCCGCGAACGCGCAGAGGAGCGCCACGCGACCCGCGTCGTCGATCCGCCACGCACGCAGCGGCACCTCGACGTCGAAATCGCGCCGGACGAGGGCGGAGCGGGAGCCGAGCGGCTCGCGTCCCAGGCGCCGACCAACCGCCGGGAACGACGTCACGATCGCTTCTCGCTCGCCGCGGGCGGCGGCGGCGGTGGTGGTGTCGAGCCACTGCGAGGCGGGAGCCGGAATGCGACCCGCGAGCTCGCTCCGGAGGGCTTCGAGCGGCGGCGGGGCCAGCGCGCGCGCCAACGCGCGCGAACGGACGAGCATGGCCTGGGCGTCGGCGCCGCTGAAATCTCGCGCCCCGCCCGACGCCACCGCCAGCGCCCCGATGGCGTCGTCGCCGAGGAGCAGCGGCGCGGCGAGCGTCGAGCGGTCGTGCTCGACGCCGGTCAGCGGCTCGCCCGCCGCGGCCGCGCCGCCAGCGACGCCCTTGCCCCACGCCACTTCGGCGGCCCACGCCGGGGCGTCGCCCGCGTTCTTCGACCGGGCGCCGGCGAGCCGAAGCACCGGGTGCTCCGGATCGCGAAGATAGACTGCACCTACCGTCGCGCCGAATGCGTCGAGCGCGCCGATGAGGGCGTCGTCCATCGCCGCCTCCCGGGCCGTCACGCCGTTTCTCGCTCGGCCGCTTGAAGATAGGCGAGCGCCGCCCTGGCGACCTCGGGCGCGCGGTGACTGTCGCGGCTCAGCTCGACGCCGACGAGGCCGGCATAGTCGATCTCCCGGAGCGCGACGAGGATCGGGCCGTAGCGCATCTCCCCCAGTCCGAACGCAAGATGCTCGTGGGCCGGCCGCCGCATGTCCTCGGCGTGGACATTGCTGAGAATCGTGGCGACACGGTGGACGACCTTCTCCGGCGGATCGGGCTCCGTCAGCAGGCAGTGGCCGAGATCGAGGGTGAGCCGGAGCGCGGGCGAGTCGACGGCGCCTCGTAAGTCGAGAAAATCTCCGACGCTTTCGACGAGCATGCCCGGCTCGGGCTCGAAGCCGAGCACGATGCCCGCCGCCTCGGCACGGCGAACGACCGCCTCCATCTCGTTCACGAGGCGCTCCCAGCACACGTCAGGCGGAATGCCGGGCGGTCGGACGCCGCTCCACAGCGACACGACGCCCGCGCCGAGGTCCCTCGCGATCGCCAGCGTGCGCTCGAGAAACTCCCGCCGGCGCGCGCGACCCTCGACCTCGTCGCTGAGGAACGTGGGCTCGTGCTTGCGCCGGGGGTCGAGGAGGAAGCGCGCTCCGGTTTCCACGACGAGCGAGAGGCGGAGGGCGTGGGCGAGGGCGGCGATTCGCTCGACCTCGACCCGGATGTCCGGGTCGAAGGGATCGAGATGGGCGTGGTCGAGGGTGAGGGCGCAGCCCTCGTATCCGAGCTCGGCGATCACCCGGAGCGCGTCATCGAGCCGGTGATGGGCGAAGCCGTTCGTGTTGTAGCCGTAGCGGAACGACCGCGTCTTCATGCGCTGGCAAATCGACGCCCGAGCACATACGCCGGAACGAAGCATGCCGCCACCAGCGCACCCGACACCAGACCGCGCGACGCGCTCGTGAAGGCGGCGTCGAGCAGGATGATGCCGAGCACCGCGGCCTTGATGACGCCGATGATCCGTCGCGGCGCCGGGTCCGCGATGGCGTCGCGTACCGGCGGCCCGAGCCATGCCGCGAGCAGCGCGAGGAAGACGAGGCCGGTCAGGCCGCCGGGTCCCCACCCGAGGACGAACAGCGCGACCGCGATGGCGAGGAGCGCCGCGAAGCCGCTCGCGGCGGCCCGGACGAGGGTGACCGGCGCCGTCATCACCTCGAAGCGGCTGACGAGCGTGAGGATGAGGACATAGGCGAAGAGGATCGCCACGGCCCCGACCGCGGGCCACGCGAGCGCGCCGAGCGCGATGCCGAGACCAGCGTTCAGTGCCCGACAGGACGCCATCACGGCGGGGCCCACGGCTGTTCGTTTGGCGACGGCGTCGTAGACCACGATGGCGACGACCAGCCCGAGGGCCACGAGGAACGGGCGGAGACCGGAGGCCGCGGCCAGGCCGAGGCAGAGCGCGAGGAGGAGGCCGGCGACGGTGAAGGCGCCGGCACGCGTGATCCGCCCGGAAGGGATCGGGCGTTCGGGCCGCTCACGGGCATCGAGCGTCGCGTCACAGGCGTCGTTGAGCGCCATCCCGCCGGCGTACGCACACGCGGAGGCGAGCAGGAGGGTGGCGGCTGATGACGTGAGGGCGGCGCCGCTTACCGTCAACCCCATCATCACGTCGGGTGGCGCCGTGAAGATGTTGGGGAGGCGGACCAGTTCGAAGAGGCTGGTCAGGACCCGTTTATGTGTCTGCACAGCAACGCGTACTGCTCGGCGAGGTCATGGATCTCGCAGCTCACCGGAGACTTGAAGAAGAAAGCGAGGTGGCCGAGCCCGCCACGCTCTCCCCGCGACGCCGCGAGGTCGACGAGGCGGATCAGGTCGAGCACGAGCGGTGCCGCCAGGGCCGAGTCGGAGCCCTGCCACGTGAACTGCAGCGTCATCGGGGTCCCGAGGAAGCCCTCGAACTGGATCAGGTCCCATGCGGTTTTCCAGTCCCCGAGCGTGGGCACGTAGTCGATGCGCACCAGCGTCTGGGGCTCGTAGCCGAGAATCGAGGGAACCACCTTGCCCTTTGACTCGGTCTTCGAGGCGGCCGTGGCGGGATCGGAGAGCGCGAGGCCATCGGCGTTGCCGAGAACGTTGAACCCAACCCAGGTGCGCACGTGCAGATGGCGCATGCGAAACATCGGCGCAAGCGCACTCTTGAGGAGCGTCTCGCCGGTCTTGCCGTCGCGTCCCGCGTGAGGCACGCCGCGTACCCGCGCCAGCTCCTCGAGGCTCGGAAGCGACGCACCGACCGAGGGCGTGAAGTTGACGTAAGGCACGCCCATGTCGAGAGCCGCGTAGGCGTAGAGCGCGCTCGCCGGCACGCGGGAGCCGGGCGCGTGCAGGGCCGCGTCGAGGGCGTCGAGATCGAGATCGCGTAGCTCGGCCGCGGCGGGCTGCTCGGTGGTCGCGACGTTGACCGCGATCACCCGACGCGCGCCGGTCGACCTCCGGAAGTCGTCCAGGTCCTGCTGCACCGCACGTACGAACTGCAGCGGCGCCCGGGCTGCCGCCGTCGGCGGCGCGATCTTGAGATGCTTCTCCGCCTCCGTCAGCTCGTCCTCGATGGCGTGGACGAGCTCGGGGGCGAGCGGACCGGCGTCCCGGCCGAGCGCATGAGCGGCCTTGACGAGGGGCGTGTCGAGGAGGTCATGACCGCCGAACACGAGATCGTCGAGCGAAGCAAGTCCGGAGACGCGGAACGCGTCGGTCTCCGTCACGAGGCCAACCCGACCCGCGTGGCCGAGTTTCATCGCGATCGCCCCCACGATGGTGGTGGTCGCGACTGCGCCACGGGCACCGATCAGCCAGACGCCGAGAGGGGCACCGCCCGATCTCTGCGACAAAGGTCCTCCTGAAAAAGCGCGTCATCATAGGACGGGCGCCGCGCAGGTGTCAAGGCAGGCACGGGCCCGCGCGGCGCGCGGGTCTTGCCACTTCCCGTCCAACCGCATATACTTCGCATCCCGCAGAGGCCACATGAGTCACGTCGCGTCACGAGGGACGGCGACAATGACATCCAGGGAGCGCGGTGCTGTTGCGCTCGCGCTCTTCGTGGTGTTCTTCGCTCTCGCCGCCGTGGCCCGGGCAGCTCCGGCGCGGAGTCACGATCTCACACGAGGCAAGGTCCTCTTCCTCCAGTACTGCTCCGGCTGCCACGGCGAAGACGGGCGCGGCGAGGCCAAGACCTTCCGGCCAAACGTCGGCAACCTCTCGGTCAAGGAGCTGATGGATCAGCTCTCGGACGAGTATCTGTTCGCGGCGATCCAGAAGGGCGGCGCCGCCGTCGGCAAGAACGCGGCCATGCCGGCCTGGAGTACGCGGCTCGGCGACGATGAGATCTGGGACATCGTTGCCTTTGTTCGCACGCTCTCGCACCGTTGACCTGCCGCGCGACCGAGGAAGGAGGATCGGATCCACGCAGCATTCACGTCGCGGTACCCCGAACCGTTGAGGAGGAGTGTCGATGAGAATATTCAGGAGTCTCATCCTGGCGGCCCTCGCCGCCCTGCCGCTGGTCCCCATGGCGCTGGCGCAGAACGCAGGAACGAGCACGTCGGGCGGGTGGGTGCCGCGCACCGCCCTGAAGCCGGAGCCCGGCAAGCTCGTCGTGCCCAAGGGATACAAGGCGGAGGTCTTCGTCGCCGGGCTCGATACGCCCAGCTCCGCCGCCGTGGACCGCGAAGGCAACGTCTGGGTCGCGATCTCTGGAAACCTCTTCGGTCCGTTCGAGTACGAGTACGCGGGGCAGCGGATCAAGAACCCGGTGTCCGGACCTCATGTGAAGGTCTTCGACAAGGATGGCAAGCACCTCAAGGACATCGGCGTTGGCAGGTTCGGCTTCGTGATGAACGAGATCGGCTACTGCGCCGAGAACAACAAGGTCTACATCCCCGAGTATTCGAAGCACATCTGGGAGATCAGCGGCGTCAACGGCGAGCTGAAGAAGATCATCACCGATCTCCCGATCGGCGACCACCAGATCGGCGGGATCACGTGCAAGGACGGCTACCTCTATTGGGGCCAGGGCTTTCCGAGCAACAGCGGCTTCGCCGATCCGGATAACCACGGCTGGACGAACGACGTCGACCCATTCTGGGAGAAGCACGGCGATCCGGCGCTGCCCAAGACGGCCCGTGATCCAGTCTGCCGCGACATCGTCCACACCGGGCTCAACGTGAAGTCCGCCGACGGCCGCCTGACGGGTGCGCTGCTGCCGGCCGGGGTTCCAGCCAAGCCGGGCATGACCATCAAAGCCCAGGTTCCCTGTGGCGGCTCGATCATGCGCGTGAAAATCGACAAGCAGGGATCGGACGGGATGTACCAGCACAAGGACATGGAAGTGTATGCGATGGGCTTCCGCAACCAGTCCGGTGTCAGGTTCGGCCCCAAGGGAAGCCGTTTCGAGAACGCGCTGGCCGTCAGCGACAACGGCGTGAACGACCTCGGCAATCGCCGCATCGCCAACGGCGCCGAGAAGCTCTGGATCGTGACCGAGAAGGGCCAGGACGCCGGCTTTCCGGACAAGGAGGGCATGGGATTCGTCACCAACAAGCGCTTCTCGCTCAAGGCGTACAACGGCGCCAAAGTTGATCGGCCATATCCCAATCTCTACATCGGCGACAAGCCGTGGGTGCCCCAGATGCCGCCGTATCGCTTCCCGCCCCACGTCGAAGGCGTGCGCGGCGTCCCGTTGATCGTCGCCAACCCGAACCCGAACGGGTACATCAACCCCGTCCTCGAGTGGGACACCAACAATCCGATGGACGGGATCGCGTGGGGGGACGAGCGCTTCGGCGTCAAGGACACCCTGTTCGCCGCGATCTTCGGAATCATCGACAACGGCCCGGAGAGCCTCGTGCCCACCTGGCCGGCGATCATCAAGATCGAGTTCCTGCAGCCGGCCGGCGTCAAGTGGTCATACTTCCTGCGGAACAAGGAGCCCGGGCCGAACGCCTACCAGAAGGCCGAGAACCGGGGGGGCCTCGAGCGGACCAACGACGTCGTGTTCTCGAACGACGGCAAAAGCATGTACGTGGTGGACTACGGAGAGCTCTACATCGACTACTCGATGCCTTCGCCGTTCTTCACCACGCCGCGCTCCGGCGTGATCTGGAAGGTCACGTACACCGGGCAGTAGAGGAGGAAGCGGCGCGCGGTTGCTTTGCGGGGCGATCGCGGTAAGGGAGGCCGGAAGCCGGCGGACGCGCCGGCTTCCGGTGAGCCCTTCGATTCGTGTCCCTCCATGGCCTTACGTCGCCTGGCCTCTCAACCGTCCGGGCAGAGGAGATCTCGATGAGGCACTCGATGATTGGCAAAGCAGTCCTGACCGTGCTCCTGCTGGCGTTCGCCGCCCTTGCGGTCGCGCAGACGTTGAAGGGACCGGTCTCGGACAAGCCCCTGGACGAGAAGTGGGCGCCGTCCAAGTGGGGGGCGAACGACCGGGCGGGCTCGGCCAACCACACGAAGAACGCCGCGAACATCGCCCGGGCGCTGGCCACCATCAAGCAGAACAAGGCGATCACGATCGGGAAGTATTACCACCGGGAGGCGCCGGCCTTCGGGCCGCGGGGCTGGCAGATGAGTATTCCCGGGACGCCGACGGGGGGCCCGTTCGGCAAGAACGCGCTGATCTACCACGACGAGCTGGTGACCACGGAGATCGGCCAGATCCAGACGCAGTTCGACGGTCCTGGTCACATCGGCGTGAACACGTCGAAGGGCCCGATGATGTACAACGGCGTGATCTCCTGGGACGCCTACGAGCACGGCGCGGGCGGCCGCGTGGTCGGCATGGGTCCCCTGGGCGTCGAGCATCCGGGTGAGCTTGGCTTCGTGTGTCGCGTTGTGGTGCTGGACGCCGTCGCCTACAAGAAGTCCAAGGGCGTGATCCCGGCGGGTGCCGAGATGTTGCCGATCCCCACCAAGCCCGGCGATCCGGGCATCGTCACCGCGGATGACGTCCGAGGCATGCTCCAGATGCAAGGCCTTCGGGACATCGCGCCGGGGGACTGCGTGGCGCTGCACACCGGGCAGGGCAACAGCTGGAGCAATGATCGGTACAAATCCATGAACTCCGCCCAGCGCAAGGCGGCCCGCGACCTCTTCGACCAGGGGGAGCCCGGCTTCGGCCTCAGCGCCTGCGAGTACCTGGCCGCGCGGGACATCGCGCTGACCATGTGCGATACGTCGGCGTGCGACGCGCAGCCCTCGGGGGAGCAGGGGCCCGACTTCGCGGTGCCCTGCCACACGGAGATGCAGACCCGCCGGGGCATCTGGAACCTGGAGAACGTCGACACCAAGTCGCTCGTCGACAAGAAGATCCTCGAGGGCGCGTTCATCTGGGCGCCGCTGCGGATCATTGGCGCCACCGGCTCGCCCGGCAATCCGATGGTGCTCTACTAGGGACATGGGGGGCCCCGAAATGGCCCCCCATACCCCCCAACGCTCGTCGCGCCCCGGCGAAGCCGTGGCGCGCCTCGATCCCCAACGCTCGTCGCGCCCCGGCGAAGCCGTGGCGCGCCTCGATCCCCAACGCTCGTCGCGCCCCGGCGAAGCCGTGGCGCGCCTCGACCTCCAACGCTCGGGGCGCCCCGGGGAAGCCGTGGCGCCCCTCGATACTCCGACAGGCTCCGAGTCCAGAATCGAGCTGCGGGTATGGCGCCGCCAGGGGCCGTGAGTTGCCTCATGGCCCTTCACCTCGTCGAACGCGCCCACCGCTTTCTGCAGTTCCGTCTGCGTCGACCGGGTGTAGCCGCCGGTCGGCCAGCCGAGCCGCGCGGTCGGCGTGGTAGCGTATCAGCCTGGATTCGAGGCGGCCGCTCTGGACGGAGGCGATGATGGCCTACGAGTTCACGTCGCTGTTCACACCGATCGAGGTCGGCGGCGTGACGCTGAAGAATCGCATCTATTCCTCCGGTCACGCCGAAGCCATGGCGGAGGGCGGTCGGCCGACCGAGCGGCTCCGGCGCTACCACGAGTCCAAGGCCCGGGGTGGCTGCGCGCTCACGATCTTCGGCGGGTCCTCGAGCGTCCACCCCTCGTCGCCGGCCGCCGCCTGGAAGCAGATTGCCAACCACGACGACTCCATCATCCCGAGCTACCGCGCGCTCGCCGACGGGGTCCACGCGCACGGCTGTCTGGTCTTCACGCAGCTCACGCACCTGGGACGGCGTGCGCAGTCCGACCCCGAGGTTCCGGGCCCGCTGCTGGCGCCGTCGCAGATCCCGGAGCGCGTCCATCGCGAGGTGCCGCACGAGCTGGAAGCCGAGCAGATCGCCGAGCTGGTCCGGGCGTTCGGCGAGGCGGCGCGACGCTGTCGCGAGGGAGGGCTGGACGGCGTCGAGATCTCGATGGCGCACAACCATCTCATCGATCAGTTCTGGTCGCCTGTCTTCAACGAGCGGTTGGACGAGTACGGCGGCAGCCTGGACAACCGCATGCGCTTCGGCCTCGAGGTGCTGGCGGAGATCCGACGCCGGGCCGGCCGCGACTTCGTCGTGGGCGCCCGCATCTCCGGGGACGAGTTCAGCCCGGGCGGCCTCGGGGCGGCGGACATGGCGGTGATCGCGCGCCGGCTCGCCGCCTCCGGCCTGGTCGACTTCCTTTCGGTCATCGGCGGCGGCGCCCACACGTATACGCTGCAGGCCTCCGCCGTGCCGAACATGAGCTTCGCGCCGGCCGTGTTCGTGCCCCTCGCGGCCGCGATCAAGAGCGCCGCGCCCGGACTGCCGATCTTTCACGCCAGCCGAATCGTCGATCCACTGCACGCCGACCGCCTCGTCGCCGCCGGACAGATCGACGTGGTGGGCATGACACGCGCGCTGATCGCGGATCCCGAGCTGCCGCGCAAGGCGCGCGAGGGCAGGCTGGACGATATTCGTCGGTGCGTGGGAGCCAACGAGGGCTGCATCGACCGCATCTATCAGGGCAAGGCCGTCACCTGCGTGCAGAACCCGGCCACCGGACGCGAGGGCGAGCTCGGCGACGTACGGCCGGCGACGGCCAAGCATGTCGTGGTCGTCGGCGGCGGCGTGGCCGGGCTCGAGGCCGCCCGGGTGGCTGCCCTCCGCGGCTGCCGCGTCGTGCTGATGGAGAAAGCGGCCGAGCTGGGCGGACAGGTACTCCTCGCCGCGTGCGCGCCGGCTCGCGCGGAGTACGCGGGCATCGTCCGCTTCCTCGCGGGCCAGGTGCGCAAGCTCGGCGTCGACGTCCGGCTGGGGGTGGAGGCGACCGCGGCCCTCGTGCTCGGCGAGCGACCGGACGCGGTCGTCGTCGCCACCGGCTCGCACCCGTACATCCCGCCGGTCCCCGGCAGCGACGGCAAGCACGTCGTGACGGACCGCGACGTGCTCGGCGGCGAGGCGACCGTCGGCAGTAACGTGGTCGTGATCGACGATGTCCACACCGAGCAAGCGCTCTCGACGGCGGAGCTGCTGCTCGACCAGGGCAAGCGCGTGGAGGTGATCTCGCCACTCTTCTACGTCGGCCAGGACATCGGCGTCACGTCGATCGCGCCGCTCTACACGCGGCTCTACACGAAGGGCGCGGTCCTCACGCCGTGCAGCGAGCTGCGGGCCGTGGAAGGCTCGACGGTGGTCGTGCGCAACGTCTTTTCGGGCGCCGAGCGCCGCATCGAATCGGTCGACACGGTGGTGCTGGCGACCGGCAGCCGCTCCACCGACGCCCTCTACCGGGCGCTCAAGGGCCAGGTGCCGGCGTTGTACGCCGCCGGCGACTGCGTGGCGCCGCGGGGCGTCCACCAGGCGATCCTCGACGGCACCCGGGCCGCGCGTGCTCTTTGAGCCACCAGGAGCTTCCCGTCTAGCTCAGGTCCTCACTCGTCTGCCACGGGCTCGAACAGTATCCCGGGCCCGCCAGATGCGTCGACCGTGTGATACCTGACCCAGTGAATCTGCGGGCGGGTGATCTGCCGCGCCACGCTTCTGAGCAAGGGAGAAAACTGGGGCGCGAGGAGAAACAGCCTGGGCGGAAGAGAAAAGTTCACGACCTGCTCCCGATACATGCGTCGGACGTTCGGCATGTTGCGCACGACCCAGTCGAAATGACCGATCCCGCGAAGCAGCAGGCTGTCGTCGAAGGTCATCTCGAAGTCGATGATCGTGAGTTGGCTCGCGCGATCGACCGCGAGCAGGTCGATCTCGCCGCACGAAGGGCATGGGATTTTCGCATCAAACGCTCTGAGCCCCTCCTCGAGCGCGCCGTCGAACTCCATCAGGGCGGCGGCAAGCCGGTCCCTGGTGATCGGCGCGGGCCGCAGAAGGGCGACGCCTCCCCGGGATCCGGGCGGAGCAGACGAGGGCTCGGGCGAACGAGCCGTCGCGCGATCGCTGGCCGACGCGTCAGCTGTCTTGCGTGACAAGAACAGATGGGAGACGTCCTCCAATCCCCGTCCAAGCGGTTTGTCTTGTGCGCCCGCCGTGCCGTCAGGCTCGTTCGGATCCATGTTGTTCAATCCGACGCCCTCAGCCGGCCGTGGCAACCCTCTCGTCCATGACGAGAACGGAGTCCTCGCCACCGTACGGGCTCGGCTCGACCGTGGTATTCAGCGGGTCGTTTTGCCACCGCCCATCGACCACGTAGCGATATCGGTAACGTCCGGGCGGCAGCTTGACGACCTTCTTCCAGACTCCATCCATGGCCTCCATGTCGTTTCCGTCCAGGGTCCAGTTGTTGAAGTCGCCCGCCAGTTGAACGCGCTCGGCGTCGGGAGCCTCGATGGTGAACATGACGCCCTCGGGGGTCACGGCGGGTACCGATGATCCGGCGCCATCGTCGCGCGCGCTCGCTCCGGTCGCGTTCCTCTTGATCGTGACACGCTCGCGCTGGCGCATCGCGGCTTCCTGCTGCAGGACTTCGACCGCGAGCGCCCGGTAGTCGTCGAATCCCACACAGTCCCTGCTATAGTGGGCGATCGGCACGCCGTGGCTCGCGGCCTCGGCGAGCTTGACGCTGTACCTGATGACGGTCTCGAAGTGCCGGCCGTCGAGATGACGGCGAATCTCATCGAGAACCGCCTTCGCGAAGGCCGACCGGCCCGAATAGAGCGTCACGAGCGCGCGAACGGCGATGTGGTGATCGGTCTCCTTGGCCAGCACCTCGATTGTCTCCAGCAGCTTTCCGAGGCCGTGCAACGAAAAGAAGCTGGGGTCCATCGGGACGATCGCTTCCGAGCAGGCCTTCAGCGTGTTGAAGGTCAGGAGACCGACGTTCGGCGGGCAATCCACAATGACGTAGTCGTAGCGGCCCTCGACGCTGGCCATGGCCTCAGACAGGATGTCCTCCCGCCCGACACGCCCTGCGAGCGTTTCGGGGATCGCACTCAGCAGGATATCGGACGGAGCCACATCGAGGTTTTCGCGGACGGGACGGATGACGTCACCAAGACCGGTGGGTGGTCGCCCGGCGTCCGGCAAGAACACTTCGTACATGGTCCTCGAAGGTTGAGCCGCATCGGTGAGAAGCCCCAGGGTGGCATGACCCTGCGGGTCCATGTCCACGAGCAACACTCGTCGCTGCTCGCGCGCGAGGAAGGCCGAGAGGTTGATGGATGTGATGGTCTTTCCACACCCACCCTTTTGGTTCACGACCGCTATCGTTCGCATGCGCGCTCCTTTCCGCTCCTAGTTTCGTGTCCTCCTTAGTCGGCTCGACGGCAACCACGCCGACTCGAACAGTAGCAAGGATGACGGCCGAATGGCAACTATTCCTTGGGGTGTCTGCCAGGATGTCACACTACATGTAGGGCCGAGCCGGCCGCCGGCCGGGGGGACCGGCGTCGTCGCCCAACCCCCTGGGTCGGGCCCTCGGCCCCCTATTCCAGCCTGATGACGCGCCATGGGTTTGAGAAGTCGTCCGTCCACACTCGGGCGCCCGCCCGAGCCGTGAGCGCGAGCCACCGCGGATCGTCGGCGAGCGCGCCGAGCCCGGATCGCGTGTGCGCCAGAACGACCCACTGTGACGGGTCCTTGCCTGCCTCCCGCTCCTCGGGGGCGAGATGGACGGGGATGGCGCTGGAGCTGAAGGCGTCCACGACGAGCATCCCGTACCGGCCATCGGCGGAGTCCCCGAGACGGAGCCGGGCGTCGCCAGTCACGACCGAGCGCCGCTCCGCGCGGCAATCGCGCCAGAAGGTGAAGTACGTGCACGATGACCAGTCGCCGGCCTTCCAGTCGAGCCGCCGCAGCGTATGCGTAGCCGTAACCGATCAGCAGAGCCGACTGGAAGAAAACGAGGCAGGTGTTCCAGACGGCGGGGACACCGCCTCAACAGACTACGATGCGTACATCTCGTCTCGTCAGCCAGTCGTAAAGACGTTTCCATGAGTCGGGATCGTCTCTATTCCAGCGTGCGATCGCCTTCGGTGCGATCGCCACGACACGCCGCCGCCGCCGATGGATCGTCTTCACCAGTTTCGCCAGGTCTGTCGGGCTCTCCCGAAGTGCGCGTAAGAGACGCGCCGTTGCCTCATCCAGCGTCGACTCAGGAAGGCACCTCACCGCACCGGAGGCTAGGGCTACCTCGCTGCACGGCGATGGACGCAGCGGTACGTTTTCATGTCGACTTGACCCCGGCGTCGAAACCGTTATGTGATGACGAAAACGCCAAATGGAGCGCGGCGCCGCGCTCCATTTGACGCCGCGCCACCCGGGTGGCGCGACGAATGAAGGTCCGAGTGACGGGCGGGGCCCGCCGCTATTTCTCCGCCAGCGCGTCCAATGCGGCCGTCAGCAGGTCGTACAACTTCGCCTGGGCCGCACAGTCGGTGACCCAGTCGCGGCCGGGGCCGTTGCCGTCGGGGGTGCCCTCCAGAGCGCACCCGTCGGTCCGCTCGAGCGCCTTCGTGAGCTTTTTGCGGGCCTGGTCAAACTCACCGGCCTGGAGGAAGGCGATGGCCTGGGTGAGATACTCCTGCAGCGCGTTCCGGTTGCCCCGGGACGTCACCTGCTCCGGCCTCAGCGCGCCGATCAAGTTGAGCGCTTTCACGGCCTCGTTCTCGGCGAACTGAGCGCCCGTGACCACCGACACGACCACGCTATCGGTCGCGACGCCGCCGAAGGGATCATTGACGGTGAGCGTCGCCGTATAGCTCCCCGGAACGTCCGGGGTGAAGGTCGGGGAGGCGGTCGTCGCACCCGCGAGGGCGGCCTTGCTCCCGACCGGCGTGGCGAGCGTCCATGAGAACCGGAGGGTGTCGGAGTCGGGATCCTGACTCTTCGAGCCGTCGAGGGAGACCGCGTTGCCGACAAAGGTACCCTGGTCGGGTCCCGCGTCTGCCACGGGTGCGCTGTTCGTTGAGCTGCTGACGACGACGGTATCCGGAGCGCTCGACAAGCCGTCGACGTCCGTGACGATGAGGCTGGCGGCGTACACCCCGGGCAGGTCAGCCACGAACGACGGCCGCGAGGTGTTGGCCCCCGATAATGTCGCGGAGCTTCCGTCCGGCTTGCTGGTCAGCGTCCACGCGAAGATCAGGTTTTCGGTGGCGGTGTTGTCGTCGAAAGACCCGGTGCCGTCCAGCGTGACGAGCTGGCCCGCGTGGATCGACTGATCCGGTCCCGCGTTCGCCGTCGGGGCCTGTCCCACGTGTGATGAGAGTGGGTTGAAGGTCAGGTCGTCGAAAGCGATGAGCGATCCGGGGGCTTGGGTGAGCAGAATGGAATGGATATTCGGCATCGTGAGGCTGAGCGTGAGGCCACCCGCCACATCCGCGGCCGTCACGCTCCCTAACGAGAGGCCATTGACATCGAACGCCTCCATCGTCGCCGAGCCGCCGACGACGGCGAACTGATCGCCTCGAATGGAAACGAAGTTCGTGATGGCCGGCGTGGAGGGATCGCCGGGTAAGGTGAATGTGATCATCACTGGCGAGTTGTACCTGAGGGTGTTCGCGGCGTCGACTCCGCCGATTCCGTTGACCCCGCTTGTCGCGTGCCCGCTACCCAGATTGACCAGAGCGACGTAGCCGACGATCGAGCTGCCGGCGATCGAGCTGAAGCTCACACCGTCGGAAAGTTGCAGCTGAGCACCGAGCCGTGCATCGAGCGGGACGGGCATACCGTCGAGGAACGCCATCCCCGTCACGCCGGGAACGCTCTCGAACGTGATGACACCCGCCCCCGCCCGTTCGCCGCTGGCAAGAACCAGAGCCGGGACCAGGACGGCCAGCGCCAGGAACATGGGTCGCCTCATGGCATACTCCTCCCTACTACCCAAGCATGACGGCGGTTTCCATCACCGTTCTACCAACGTCGCCCAACCCGCGACCAACGTCGCCCATCCCGCCCGGAGAAGTCAAGGAATTCAGCACAGCACTCGTTCCTGGCGGCACAAGGAACGCGCCCCCCAGCGTGAAGGAACGACTATGATGCTTCCTGATGGCCGCATCACCGGCGCGACGCCGCTTGCTCTTCATCGTGTCGCGTGAGCGCATGGACCTGTACGAAGCGCTCCGCGGCGCCCTCTGGAACGAGCTCGATTGCGAGATCATTCTCGACCGTCGCGAGAGGGAGCGTCGCCAGGGTGAGCGCCGCGCCGTCGCGCGGGGCGGGCACGATCGCCGCCGCGCTCAGCGCCGCGAGCGGATGCTGGTTGACCGCGAAGTCCGCGAGTGTGGCTGGGCGGTCGTCGACATCACCACGTGGCCGGAGGAGAGCGTCGATAGCATGCGGAGAAGCTGAGCGTTATCGTTCAGGCATGTCTCGTCTCAAGCCCAGCAAGCGAGCCCGCCTCCCCGACCGGGCCTTCGCCTACGTCGACTCTCGCGGCCGGCGGCGGCTGCCGGTCCACGACAAGACCCACGTGCGGAATGCCCTGGCCCGGTTCAACCAGGTCGCCTTCGAGAACGATGCCGCCCGGGAGCGCGCCCGCAACCGGCTGCTGAACGCGGCGAAGAAGTACCGCATCGTGCCCGTCGGGTTCATCACCGGCCTGCTGCAATCGGAGCGGCGAGCTGCGACGGCCGGGCGCCTCGTGATCGAGTTGGGTCGGAACCCAGCACCCGGTGAGCTCGAAAAGCGACTGCGAATCGTCCTCCGGGATCCGACCCTGGCTGTCCTGCACTGGTCTGACGCTTCTGGCGCGTACCTGGACGGCACGGGCAAGCCGGTTGCGCTCCCCACCGAACGAGACCAACGCGGCGTGACCTACCTCGAGCGCCAGGGTCGGCCGATGACGGCGCTCGTGCACGATCCAACGATCCTCGCCGACCCGGATCTCGCGGAGACCGTGCTGGACGCGGTGCGCTTCGTCGTCGAGAAGGACCGACTGCACGGCCAGATTCAGGCGACATCGACCGCTGCCGCCGCGCTTCCTACCGGGTTCGTCACACTCCTCATGACCGATATCGAGGCCTCCACCGCCCTGCTCCATCGGTTGGGCGATCGCTATGGCGCTCTGCTCAACGACGTCAGAGGCATCCTGAGGACCGCATTGTTGCGAGCGAGCGGCCGCGAGATCGACGCCCGCGCCGACGAGTTCTTTGCGGTTTTCGAGGGGGCCGCCGCCGCCATCGAGGCGGCCGTGGCGATTCAGCGCGAGCTCGGCAACCGGGCCTGGGGCGACGGCCTCGAGGTGCAGGTTCGTGTCGGGATCCATAGCGGCCGCCCGACACTGACCGATGCTGGGTACATCGGTCTGGCCGTTCACACCGCTGCTCGCCTGTGCTCGGCAGCCCACGGTGGGCAGATCGTCGTTTCCGCCGCGACCAGAGCAGCGGTCGGGGCATCGGCACCGACGGGCATCCGGTTCCGCAGTCTCGGTCGACATCGCCTGCCTGGCCTGCCGGATGCCGAAATGCTCTTCCAGGTTCAGGCGCAAGGACTGCGCGTCACCTTTCCGCGGCCGCGGACCGGGCGTCACTCGGTCCCTCGCCGGCAGGCCGATGACCGTCGAGCTCGCCTCGAGAATCGGATGCGCCCTGAGGAGGGTCAGCTCGAGCTCCCTCAGCCGCCCGGGTGACCCTCACCGGCTGCACCGTCGTCCTGGCTAACCGCCGAGCAGCTTCGCCTCGAACGGATACGTGCACACGAGCCGCGCGCCGGTCGCGGTCACGAGCACCTGATCCTCGAGCTTGACGCCGAACGGCGCGCCGACCTTGCCCGCGTAGCACTCGAGACACAGCACCATGTTCTCCTTGATCTCGCGGTCGGGCATGATGCGACGCGGGCCGCGCTCGTCGTCGGGGTAGGGGATGCCGGGACCCTCGTCCTCGAGACCCGCCTGGTGCACCATCGTCGGATAGCGCTGGGGCACGTACGCGTCGGGCAGACGCGGGGCCTTGCGCGCAAACTCCTCGAAGGTGATTCCCGGCCTCACGAGGTCGCGCATGGCGTTGACGCAATCGTAGGCGACGCGATACGCCTCCTTCTGGCCCGGCGAGGGATCGTCGCCGCACAGGAACGTCCGCGAGACGTCGATGACGTAGCCCTCGTAGCCGTTGGCGTCGGTGTCGACCCCGACGAGGTCTCCGGGCATCACCAGCTTGTCGTGCGCCTCGGTCAGCCACGGGTTCGTGTTGGTGCCCGACGCCACGAGCCGCGTGAAGAGGCCTTCGCCCTGGCGGCGTAGGAGCGAGTCGCTCAGGACGGCCAGCAGCTCGTACTCGCGGATGCCAGGCCGGATCGCCGCTTCGAACTCGGCCAGCATGGCATCGCCGATGCCGCCATTGAGCGCGAACAGCTGGACCTCTTCGGGCGTCTTCACCTCGCGCGCGTCGACGGTCGCCGGCCCGACGTCGGTGATGGCGATGTTCTCCTCCTGGAGCGCCAGCAACCCGGGCGCGTCGAGCCTGTCCACCGCGAGGCGCTCGCCCTCGAGGCCGAGCTCGCGCAGCGCGGAGCGGATGGAGCCCGCCCACTCGCGCGCCTTGGCGCGCGCGGCGACGCCGCCGAATCGCCACGTGTAGGCCGGGCGCACGTCCCTGACGAGCTTCTGCGAGACGTGGACCGAGCCGCTGTACTCGAAGAGAATCGGCGCGCCCTCGGCGGGGACGAGGCAGTAGCGCGCGAAGGTGCCCGCGGTCCACACCGACATGACATCCACGCCGGTCGCGTAGCGGATGTTGGGCGTGCTATAGAGGAGCGCGACCGGCAGGTCGTGTCGCCGGAGCATCGTCTGCAGCCGCGCCAGCCGGCCGGCGCGGAGCCTGGCGAAGTCGAGCTCGCGGACGGTCGGCACGCGTAGCTCGGAAAGGCGGGGGCGCTCCGACATGGGCCCGAGCATAGCGCAGCCCTGACGCACATGGCGCGGGTCAGTCGGTTGTGATATATCGTCCGGGCATGCCGAGCAAGACGACGACGAAGGCGAAGACCACGCGGAAATCGGCCGGGCTGCTCGAACGGCTCGCGGCCGGGCCGGTCATCTGCGCGGAGGGCTACCTCTTCGAGTTCGAGCGCCGCGGGTATCTGCAAGCCGGCGCCTTCGTGCCCGAGGTCGTCCTCGAGCATCCCGACCTCGTCGAGTCGCTGCACCGCGATTTCGTGCACGCGGGGTCCGACGTGGTCGAGGCGTTCACGTACTACGCCCACCGGGCCAAGCTGAAGATCATCGGCCGGGAGAAGGATCTCGAGAAGATCAACCGCGCGGCGCTGCGCATCGCGGCGAACGTGGCGCGAAGCACGGGCACGCTGCTGGCCGGCGACATCTGCAACACCAGCATCTACGGACCCGACGATGCCGCGTCGCACCGGCAGGCGCGCCGGATCTTCGACGAGCAGATCGGCTGGGCGGTGGACGCCGGCGTCGATTGCATCGTCGGCGAGACGTACTCGTTCGGCGGCGAGGCGCTGCTGGCGCTCGAAGCGATCGGAGGCTCGGGCCGGCCCGCGGTGATCACGCTCGCGATCCCGCGCGAAGGCCGCACGCGCGAGGGCTGGACGGTCGCCGACACCTGCCGGCGCCTGGAGGCTGCCGGCGCCGCCGTCGTCGGTCTCAACTGCGCGCGCGGCCCGGCCACGATGCTGCCGCTGCTCGGCGAGATCCGCGCGGCCGTGCGGTGTCACGTGGCCGCGCTGCCGGTGCCGTATCGCACGACGCCCGCCGAGCCGACGTTCCAGAGCCTGAGCGATCCGGCGTGCGCGAGCATCCCGGACGGCCGGCCGTTCCCCACCGCGCTGGATCCCTTCGTCTGCAACCGCTACGAGATCGCCGGGTTCGGGAAGGCGGCCTTCGAGCTCGGCGTGCGGTATCTCGGGGTGTGCTGCGGCGCCGGGCCGCATCACATCCGGAGTCTCGCCGAGGCGCTGGGCCGGCGCCCGCCGGCCAGTCGCTTCTCGCCCGACATGTCCAAGCACATCCTGTTCGGCACCGACAAGCGGCTGCGTCAGGACAACCTGGAGTACGGCCGCCGCAACTACCGCACCGCGCGCGCCCCGTCCGGCTAGGCCGGAGCGCGATGGCGCGCTTCTTCGCCAAGCACCTCGCCTTCCTCCTGCTCACGCTGCTCGTCGTCTCGTTCCTCGTCTTCGCGCTGAGCGAGTTCTCGCCCGGCGCGGTCGCGCGCAAGGAGCTGGGTGCCTATGCGACCCAGGAGCAGGTCGATCTCCTGACGCGCCAGATGGGCCTCGACCGGCCGCTGCCGGTCCGCTACGCGGAATATCTCGGCAAGGCGGCGGCGGGCGACCTCGGTTATTCGGCGCGGTTCAAGCTCCCGGTGAAGGACGTCATCGGCAAGCACCTCGGCAACACGGCGCTCCTGGCCGCGCTCGCGTTCGCGTGCATCGTGCCGCTCTCGATGCTGCTCGGCATCGCCGCCGGGATGCGTGAGTCGTCACGCCTGGACCGCGCGATTCTGCTGTTCAGCACCGTGGTGGCCTCGATCCCCGAGTTCGCCCTCGGCGTCTTCCTCGCCAGCGTCTTCGTGGTCTGGCTCGGCTGGCTGCCTGGTACGGCCACGCTCGTCGCCGGCGGCGGCTGGTCGGTGGCGACCCAGCTCGTCCTGCCGGTGGCGGTGATCGTGCTGTTCGACTCCGGCTACGTGATCAGCATGATCCGGGCCTCGATGATCGAGGTGATGCAGCGCCCCTACATCCGGACGGCGGTCCTCAAGGGCATGCCGCTCCGCGACGTCATCCTGCGCCACGCCGTGCGCAACGCGATGATCAATCCGATCACGGTGATCATGCTGCAGATCAACTATCTGATCGCCGGCGTGGTCGTGGTCGAAACGGTGTTCGCCTATCCGGGCTTCGGCCGCATGATGCTCGAGGCCGCGCTCTTCAAGGACATCGCGCTGGTCGAGGCCGGCGCGCTCGTGGCGGTCTTCGTGGCCGTCGCCACGAACATCCTCGGCGACCTCGCCTACATGGTCCTCGATCCCCGCATCCGCGCCTGAGCCATGACCGCTCCAGCCACGGCCGAGGCGCTGTCCGTCTCGCCACCGGCAACGTCGCGGCGGCGCGCCCGCGATGGGTGGCGGCGGCTGGCGCGGGTCGGCGAGTCCACGCCGGCGACGGTCGGCGTCCTCATCATCCTGTTCTGGCTGGCGGTGGCGGCCCTCGCTCCGCTGCTCGCGCCGTATCCGCCGAATGCCACCGACCTCGCGGCGCTGGCGCACCCGACGCCCTCGAGAGCGCACTGGCTGGGGACCGATCACCTCGGACGCGATCTGCTCTCGCGCCTCGCGTGGGGCGCGCGCCCCGTCCTGGTCATCGCCCCACTCGCCGTCCTCGGCGCGACGGCGCTCGGCTGCCTGCTCGGCCTCGCCGCCGGATACCACCGGCGCTGGATCGATCTCGTGCTCACCCGGGCCTGCGACATCGTGCTCTCGTTTCCGGTGATCATCCTCTACATGATCATCCTGACCACCTTCGGCTCGTCGGCCTGGAACATCGTCGGCGTGCTCACGCTGACGAAGGCGCCGATCATCGCGCGCATCGTCCGCGGAATGACCCTGGAGCTGCGCGAGCGCGAGTACGTGGCGGCGGCCAAGATGCGGGGCGAGTCGGCGCTCTACATCATGCTGGTCGAGATCCTGCCGAATGCCCGCGGCCCGCTGATCGTCGACATGTGTCTGCGCACCGGCTACAACATCATCATCATCGGCGTCCTCGGCTTCCTCGGCATCGGGCTGCCGCCCCCCGATCCCGACTGGGGCGGCATGGTCAAGGACACCTACGGGATGATGAGCGTGTGGCCGCACATGGCGCTCGTCCCGTGCGCGGCGATCTCCTCGCTCGTCATCGGCTTCAACCTGCTCGCCGTCGGGCTCCGGGAGCTCGGACTCCGTGACTGACGCCCCGCTGCTGGAGTTCCGGGACGTCGGCATCGCCTACGCCACGCGCGCCGGCGAGGTGCCGGTCATTCCCGCGCTGAGCTTCCGCGTGAGCGCGGGCGAGGCCATGGGCCTCGTCGGCGAGTCCGGCTGCGGCAAGTCCACCGTCGCGCTCTCGATCGTGCGCTACCTGGGGCGGGCCGGCCGCCTCGTGCGCGGCCGCATCCTCTTCGAGGGGCGCGACCTCGCCACGCTCGACGACGAAGAGCTCCGCGCGGTACGCGGGCGGCGCATCGCGATGGTCTACCAGGATCCGATGGCCAGCCTCAATCCGGTGATGACGGTCGGGCGTCAGCTCATGGAAGTCCCGATGATCCACGAGGGCGTCGGCGCCGCCACGGCGCACGCCCGGGCGATCGAGATGCTGCGCGAGGTGAACCTGTCCGACCCGGAGGCCGTGATGGCCCGCTATCCGCATCAGCTCTCCGGCGGCCAGCAGCAGCGCATCGTCATCGCGATGGCGCTCATCGCGGAGCCCGCGCTGCTCGTCATGGACGAGCCGACGACGGGCCTGGACGTCACCGTCGAGGCGGCGGTGCTGGACCTCGTCCGGGAGCTTCGGCGGCGGCGTCGCACGGCCATCCTCTTCATCAGTCACAACCTCGGGACGGTCGTTCGCGTCTGCGACCGGATCGGGGTGATGTACCGCGGCGAGCTCGTCGAGGAAGGATCCATCCGCCAGATCTTCACCGATCCACGCCATCCATATACCCGGGGCCTCCTCGACTGCCTGCCGGTCCTCGGGCGCGACAAGCGTTACGCCCCCCTGGTGCCGATCCCCGGCCAGCTCGAGCCTGCGCTCTCGCGGCCACCCGGCTGCGGCTTTGCCGCCCGCTGCATTCACGTCGATCGCGCGCGTTGCACGTCGGCACCGATCCCGCTGCTGCCGCGCGATGGCGCGCGCGGCCATCGCGTCGCGTGCGTCCGCGCCACCGAGCTGGCGCCGTGGGCGCGGCGGCGCGCGGAGGGGACGGCGGCGGACGCCGCGGTCGTGTCGGACCCGGTGATCTCGACGCAGCGTCTCGGCAAGGTGTACCACGCTCGGTCGGGTCTCTTCGGCGCCGGCCGGGCGGCGGTACGCGCGCTGCGTGACGTCGACGTCGTCGCCGTGCGTGGTCAGACGCTCGCGATCGTCGGCGAGTCGGGTTGCGGCAAGTCCACGCTCGCGAAGGTGCTGACCGGCATCGAGGTCGCCACGGACGGCCACGTCACGCTCGACGGCGCCGAGATCGGTCGGCTCGGTGTTGACGGGCGCAGCCGCGAGCTGAGGCGGAAGCTGCAGATGGTGTTTCAGAACCCGGACAGCACGCTCAACCCGAGCCACACCGTCGGCTACGCCATCTCACGGGCGCTGCGCCGCCTGCGCGACCGCGCGCCGGCCGACCCGAGCGCCGGCGTCGCCCGCCTGCTCGAGGTCGTGAAGCTCGCGCCGCAGATGGCGGCGCGCAAGCCGCGCCAGCTGTCGGGAGGCGAGAAGCAACGAGTCGCGATCGCGCGTGCGCTCGCGGGCGATCCCGACGTCATCGTCGCGGACGAGCCCGTTTCGGCGCTCGACGTCTCGGTGCAGGCGACGATCGTCAATCTGCTGGCCGAATTGCAGGCCGCCCGGGGCACCACGCTGGTCTTCATCTCGCACGACCTCGCCGTGGTGCGCTATCTCGCCGATCACGTCGCCGTGATGTACCTCGGGGCCGTCGTCGAGTTCGGCCGCGTCGCGAGCGTCTTCGCGCCGCCCTACCATCCGTACACCGAGGCGCTGCTCTCGGCCGTCCCGGTACCGGACCCCGACCGGCAATACGCGCGGATCCTGCTGGAGGGGGCGGTGCCGCGCGCGAGCGAGAGGCTGCGCGGCTGTCCCTTCGCGACGCGCTGCCCGCGGAAGCTGGGCGCGGTCTGCGACGACACGCCGCCGCCCGTGCAGCGCCTGCCCGGCGGCCATCATATCGCCTGTCACATTCCGACCGCCGAGCTCGAGACGCTGCAGACGGCACTTGTCGAGCCGTCCCGAGAGGAACGATGATGGGCGCGTCATGAGCGGCCCGACATGAGCGATCGGCAGGGCGCGGCGGTGGTCATCATCGGTGGGGGCGTCACCGGACTCAGCGCCGGCTGGTGGCTCGCCCGCGCCGGCGTCGATGTCCTCGTCCTCGAGCGCGGCATCGTCGGCTGGGAAGCCTCAGGGCGCAACGGTGGCGGCGCGACCCACGTGTACAGTCCGTTCGGGCTCGAAGAGCAGCGATTGTGGCCGCAGATGGATGAGCTGCTCGGCTACCCGACCGAGTATCAGCCGTACCGGATCGGCGTGGCGCTCACCGAGCCGCAGCTGGCGCTGGCCCGCCGCTGGGCCGAAATCGGCGCGACGCGGGGCTTTCGCTGGGAGTCGCTCGACTCCCGACAGCTGAAAGAGCTGGTGCCGATCGTCGGCGACAACGCCATCGGGGGGACGTACCTGCACTTCGGCGGGCACGCCAATCCGCAGCGGACCGTGCAGGCGTATGCATGGGCGCTGCAAGATCACGGCGGACGGATCCTGCAGCACACGACGGTGACCGGGCTCACCCAGCGCGGCGGCCGTGTCACCGCGGTCGAGACCACGCGAGGGACCTTCGACGCCGACACCGTGGTCGTCGCGGCGGGCCCGCAGACCGGACTCTTCGCCGACATGCTCGGCGTGTGGCTGCCGCTGGCGCCGGCGCGTGTCGAGATGATCGCCACCGAGCCGATCCCTCTGATGAGCTGCGGCGGCGTGGCCGGCAACGGACTCTACGGCCGCCAGACGCTGCGCGGCAACCTCGTGTACGGCGGCGGGCCGCACGAGTGGATCAACGTGCCCGACATGGCGGCTCCGGATCATCCGAACACGCCGCTCGTCCGCAACCTCGCGCGCCGGCTGGCCGAGCTGTTCCCCGGCGCCGCCCACGTGCGGCTGATCCGCGCGTGGGGCGGGATCGTCGAGAACACGCCCGACGGGCTGCCCGTCATCGATCGCCTCGCCAGCCCCGGCAACGTGATCCTCGCCACGATGTCGAGCGTGGGGTTCGGCCTCTCACCGGCCGTCGGCCGTGGCGTGAGCGAGCTGGTGCTCCACGGCCGCTGTCAGTTCGCCGATCTGTCGGCGCTCTCGCTCGGCCGCTTCGCGGAGACGCCGGCGGACTGGCGCGACCGGGCCGGCTGGGTTTCGGCAGGCGCCCCGGTGGCCGGCGCCGCGGCGGGTGACGGCGCCGATGAGTGAGCCGGTGAGGCGAGAGAGCGATCCGCGCTCCATCGCGGGCAAGGCGCCCAGGCCCGAGCGCCACGTCGCCGTCGTCGTCGTCGGCGGCGGCGCTGCCGGCGTCGCGGCGGCCGTCGAGGCGGCGGAGGCCGGGGTCGAGGTCCTGCTCGTCGACGAGAATCCCGTCGACAACGACACGATGGCAATGGACGTGCCGCTCTATTTCGGGCAGCGCATGCAGCCGTCCGTGCGCAATCGCGCGCTGATGCTGGAGCGCGTGGTCGAGTCGAACCCGGCCCTGGCCAGCGCGTACGAGGCGGGCGTGGACGTGCAGCTCGGCACGTGCGTCTGGGGGGCGTTCGTCAACGGTCCGACGGTGCAGGAGCTGGACGCGCCGCTGCTCGGCCTCGCCGACGAGCGGCGCTCCTGGCTCGTCGGCTACGACCGTCTGATCGTGGCCGCCGGGGCGCGCGACGTCGTCCTGGGCTTTCCGGGCTGGGAGCGCGCCGGCGTCATGGCCGCCAACGCGGCGTTCTCGCTCCTGACTCGCTATCGCGCGCTCGCCGCGCGTCGCATGGTCGTCGTCGGCTCGGGCAGCCTCGGCCTGCGCACGGCGGCGCTCGCGCTCGAGCACGGCGTGGACGTGGCCGCGATCGTCGAGATCGCTCCGCGGGTGCGCGGCGACGCTGAGCGCGCGCGCTCGCTGGAGCGCCGCGGCGTGCCGATCCTGACGTCCCACACGATTCGCGAGGCGCGCGGCCGGGTCGGCGAGGTGGAATCGGTCGTCGTCGTGCGGATGGACGACGCCGGGATGCCGGCCGCCGGCAGCGACCGGGAGCTGGCGTGCGACACGGTGTGCCAGGCCGTCGGGCTGACGCCGAGCGTGGAGCTGCTCGCGCTGGCGGGCGCGCGTCTTCGGTTCGCCTCGGCGCTCGGTGGCTGGGTGCCGGAGCTCGACGAAGCGGTGCGGACGAGCGTGGCCACGGTGTTCGCGGCGGGGGACTGCGCGGGATTCCACGACGCCATGCTGGCGGACCCCGCGCTCGCGCGTCGCCAGGGACGTCTCGCCGGCCTCGCCGTCGCCGAGTCGCTCGGCGCGCTGGGGCGGCGCGACGCGGAGGGTCGGCGAGCGAAGCTCGATCCCGAGCCGCCGATGCAACCGCCGCGCGAGGTCCACGGTCACTGGCAGGCGTGGCTCCGCTCGCTGATCCACGCGGGCGGCTGGGAGGTGAACGTCTGCCAGTGCGAGGAGGTCACGCGGCGTGAGCTCGTCGAGACGCGGCCGCCGCGCTATCTGGCCTGGCAGTCGCCGCAGATGAGCGCGCGCGGCCTCGGCACGCTCCTGCGCGACGGGCCGATCAACCAGGATCAGATCAAGCGTCTCACGCGCGCCGGCATGGGGCCGTGCCAGAGCCGCCGCTGCCGCGAGCAGGTGGCTCTGCTGCTCGCCGAGGCGACGACAACGCCGGTCGAGCGGATCCCGCTGCCGACGTTCCGTCCGCCGCTCCGCCCGTTGCCCCTGAGCGTGCTGTGGCCGGGCGACGAGCCGCCGGCCATGCGCGGCGACTGGGTGAGCTGGTTCGGCATTCCGACCCAGTTCAGCCCGCACTGGGAGGCCGGCATGGCCATGGATGAACCGACCGCCCACGGCCGCTTGATCATGAGCGACGAGTGAGACCAGGGTCATGGTAGACGTCCCGAAGACGGCGGATATCGTCATCGTCGGCGGCGGCGTCCACGGCGCCAGCCTCGCCTTTCACTTCGCCCGCAAGAAGGCGGGTCGGATCGTGCTGATCGAGAAGAAATTCATCGCGTCCGGCCCGACCGGCCGCTCGACCGCGCTCGTGCGGCGGTTCTACGCCATGGACTTCTTCACGCGAACGGCGAGCGCCGCCGCCGAGATGTTCCGCCACTGGAAGGACGTGGTCGGCGGCGACGGCGATCCGGGATTTCAGCAGGTGGGCATGCTGGTCCTCGCCGGCCCCGACACCGCGCCGTATCTCCGGCACAACGCGCTCCGCGCCCGCGAGCTGGGGGCCGGCGTCGCGCTCCTCTCGCCCGCCGAGGTGAAGGCGCTGGTGCCGGCCGCGCGGGTGGACGACGTGGCGCTGGCCTCGTACGAGGCGGAGTCGGGCTACGCTGATCCGTCGTCGACGGCGAACGCCCTCGTGAATCGGGCGCGCGACCTGGGCGCGACGATCATCCAGTATCGGCGGGTGGACGCGATTCGCATCGCGGGCTCACGCGTGATCGGCGTGCGCACGGAATCGGAGGACATCGACGCGCCCGTCGTCGTCAACTGCGGCGGGCTCTGGGCCGACCGGCTGCTGCGCCCGCTCGGCATCGAGGTGTCGATCACGCCGACACGCCACCAGATGTGCTTCTTCCGCCGGCCGGGCGGGTTCGGCGCGCACCCGGCGGTGGCCGACATGGTCCAGGTGACCTACATGCGTCCCGAGCACGGCGATCTCACGATCCACGGCGTGCTCTCCTACGACGAAGTCGTGGACGCCGATCACTACAACGAGGGCGTCGACCCCGACGAGATCGTGCGCAACGCCGAGCTGATCGCGCGCCGCTTCCCGGTGATGGAGCACGGCCTGGCGATGGGAGGCTACTCCGGACTCTACGACGCGACGCCGGACCATCACCCGGTGCTCGGCCCGATTCCGGAGTACGCGGGGCTCTACGCCGACTTCGGCTGGAGCGGACACGGCTTCAAGCACTCGCCGTTCATCGGCGACATCCTCTCGGACGTGGTCCTGCACGGCAAAGCGAAGGACTACGACCTCACGCCCTTCCGCTGGAGCCGGTTCCGCGAGGGCGATCTGGTGCCGCCCGCCCGATGGACGGCGCCGCCGCACCCGAAGCACCGGCTCTGAGGCTCCGTCTTTAGGTCGCCTGTCGGAGTATCGAGGGGTGCCACGGCTTGGCCGGGGCGCCCCGAGCGTGGGGGGGTATGGGGGGCCATCTCGGGGCCCCCCATGTCCTAGGTCGCGATCGCGAGCTGGTGGCCGAAGATGTAGAGCGTGGGGTGCGCCTTGAAGCCCTGCACCCGCTTGTCGTGGAACGTGAAGATCGCGCGCCACACCGGCTGCACGATGGGCCCGTCGTCCTGGAGGATCCTCTCGAGCTGCGCCATGACTTCGCGCCGGGCGGCGACGTCGATCGTCCCCTCGGCCAGCGACAGCAGACGGTCGAACTCGGGATTGGAATACTTCGACTCGTTCCACGGCACGCCGGTGCGGTAGGCGAGCGCGAGGCTCATGACGCCCAGCGGGCGGTGCGCCCACGTCGTGAAGCCGAACGGCACCTTGGTCCACACCTCCCAGTACTGCGTGGACGGCATGACGTTGATCTTCACGCGAATGCCGGCTTCCTTCCATTGCTCGACCATCGCCTGGACGGCGAGCAGCTCCCAGCCCGGCTGCGGCCGGCAGACGATCTCGGTGTCGATGCCGTTGGGATGGCCCGCCTCGGCGAGCAGACGCCTGGCTTTCGCGACGTCGCGCTGGAAGGGCACGAGCTTCGCGTACTCGGGATGCACCGGGCTCACGTGGTGGTGCTCGCCGGCCTGACCGAGGCCCCGGTGGGCGATCTGGAGGATCACGTTCGAGTCGATCGCGTAGCGGAGCGCCTGCCGGACGCGCTTGTCGTCGAACGGCTTGACCGGCTGCACGCGCGCGGTGGCGGTGTAGGCCGTCGTCACCGAGTACATCTGCACGTGCGGCAGCTTCTGCAGCGCGTCGAGCTGCACGATGTCGGCGGCGTAGAGACCGTCCACCTGCTTGCTGGCCAGGGCGCTCACCGCCGCCGCCGGGTCGTCGCCGAGGTCGATGAACTCGATCTGATCCAGGTACGGCCCACCGCCCCAGTACGGTTCCTTGCGGGCCTTGAGGACCTGGCGTCTTCCCACCTCGCTCTCCACCAGCGTGAAGGCGCCGGTGCCGTTCGAGCCGACTTTGAACTCGCCGTTCTCGGCCGGATCGAGGATCAGGAGCGGATAGTGGAAGAGCTGCTCGGGGATGGCCAGTTGTGGCGTCTTGCCGTTGAGCCGGACGGTGAAGGCGTCGACCTTCTGGATGGCGTTGGCGTCCCACAGCCGCGTGGATTTCTTGGCGTTGCCCTTGTCGTCCTTCTCGCCCGTCTCGAACTCCTCGAGGAGGAAGCCCTTCATGAGCCCGACGACCGAGGAGCCCGTCTTGGGGTCGAGCACGCGCTTGAGGTTCCACACGACGTCGTCCGCGTTGAACTGCCGGCCGTTGTGCCACTTGACGTTGCGGCGCAGCTTCAGCGTCCAGGTCTTGAGGTCGGGGCTCGCCTCCCACTTCTCGACGAGGCCCGGGCGCGTGACGTTGTCGACGCCGGTGACGGTCAGGTAGTCGACCACCTGGCGCGCGGTGTTGGCCGATTCGATCCAGGAATACGTGTGCGGGCTCTTGAGATCCTGGCAGCGCATGCCGAGGCGCAGCGTGCCGCCGCGTGGGAGGTTCTGCGCGGCCGCCGGCGCCACCAGCGGCTGGCCGGCGATGCGGCCGGCGAACGCGTAGGCGGCGGGGGCCGACATTCCCAGGAAGGTCGCGTAGCGGAGGAACTCACGGCGGTCGATCTGCCGCTCGACGAGCTGACGCTTGAGCCTGGGGATCAGGACGTGCTCGTGATCGTGATCCATCGTCGGTTCCTCCCAGCGAGAGGTGGCGAGCGGCGCAAAGTGTGGGCCGCGCCTGCTCGCTTGTCAACCGGCCCCGACCGGCGGTAGTGTCTCGGTTGATTCCTCAATCGAGGCGGGCATGACCGGTCTCACGACACTCGGCGTGTTTCATACGGCGATCGGCGTGGTTGCCCTCGTCTGCGGTTTCAGTGCGCTGGTGCGGGACAAGGAGATCTCGGCCAAGAACCGACTCGGGCAGGTCTATCTGGTCACGACGTTGATCACGGCCGTGACGGCCCTGGGGATCTTTCACCATGGTGGCTGGGGCCCAGGCCACGTGCTCGCGGTGCTCACTCTGATCGCGCTCGGAATCGGCACGGTTGCGGCGACCTCCTCGTTCTTTGGGCGGCTGTCGAGGTACGTCCAGGCGGTCAGCTACTCGTCCACGGTCCTCTTCCACATGATCCCGGCTGTGACCGAGACGTCGACCCGCTTGCCGCCGGGAGCGCCTCTGGTGGCGTCCCAGGATGCTCCGGTCTTGCAGGCGGTCGACCTCGTCCTGCTGCTGGCGCTCCTGGTCGGCATCACGTTGCAGGTGCGTTGGCTGCGGAAGGTGACCACACTCCCGCCCCCGCGCACCTCACCCCGATGAGACTTCGGCGGCTCCCGCCCGCGACAGCCGAGCGGATCGACGCGCGATGCCCATCAGCGCGCGCGTGAGCTCGGGCACGCTCCGCGCCGCGGGCTCGTCGATTCGGAGCGCGAGAGCCGCGGCGCCGGCTCGGCCGATCGCGGAGAGCAGGAACAGCACGTGCATGTCGCTCCACGAGGAGCCGAGCACGTGGAGCGGACTCGACAGCGCAGCGGCGAGGAGGCCCGCGAGCGTCGAGGACACGGCGAAGCCCAGCCCACCGGCGGTCGCGAACGCGCCCAGGTAGAACGGACGGCCACGCCGCGGGGACACTCCGATCGATAGATCGAACGCGGCGATGCCGTGCCCGCCCCACAGGATGCCGGAGACGACCGCTTCGACGGCGATCGGCCACAGCCGGTCGGGCGTCACGAAGAGCCAGATCAGGGGGACGACCGAGATACCGAAGGAGCAGACGACGAGGACCGGACGCGCGCCGAACGTGTCGACGAGGCGGCCACACGCCGGAGCCGAGACGATGCGGAGCGCCGCCACGATGATCGCGTGCGCGGCCACGAGCGTGAACGCCATCTCGAGGTTGGCGAGCATGTGGAACGAGAAGAAGCCCGCCGAGATTCCGACCGCGGCGTTCCAGCCGAGGAGATACCCGAGCAGCGGACGCGTCTGAGGCTCGCGCACCGCGCGAGCCACGTCGCCCCAGTCGGGTGCGGTGTCGTCCCGGCGACGAGGACTCTGCTGCGCGAGCATGAGCCGGATGCTCACGATCCCCGCCACGCAGGCGACGGCCGCGAGCACGCCCAGCGTTTCGCCTTTCCAGCCGCGCGGCGCGAACGCGTCGAGCGCACATCCGGCGGCGAGCGACGCGACGGTGCCCGCGACGTTCAGATAGACCATGCGGCGGGCAAGGAAGCGTCCGCGGACGGGACCGGGAACCAGGTCGCCCATCCACGCCGTCCAGGCGTTGTTGCCGACGACGCCCAGGACGGCCGCCAGCGCCACGACACCGATGAAGACCATGAGCGCGGTGGCCGGGGCGAGGTGAAGGAACGGCACGGCGACCAGCGGCAGCCAGGCGAGGCGCGCCGCGCCGATCGAAACGATGGCGAGCGGCCTGGCGCCGATTCGCTGCGTGAGCCAGGCGGCGGGCACCTGGACCATCTGCGCGGCGAGCGGAAGAGCGCCGAGAAGTCCGATGACGACCGGGCTCGCTCCGAGAAAGAGCGCCCAACCGGTGAGGACCGCGCCGCCGGCGCAGGCACCGAACACCTCTGCGGCGGCGCCCTCAGCGACGGAGGCGTCGAGTGAAGCACGGAGCCGACTCGGCCTGACTGCCGGCAGGATCGACGGCATCGCCCGTCCCGGGTGCGTGCGGAGCGCGCCGCCTACCGGACGTCGGGCCCCGAGGCGGATCAGGGTACTTCGAGCTTATCTCGCCTCGGCGCCCGAAATAAACTGCGAAAACGGGGTCGCGATCAGGAAGCGTCCTCGGTCGATCGCGCCAGCTCGGCGTCGACGGTTCGCTTCACCATGGAGAGCCTCACGGCGATGAGGGCGGCTGAGGCATCCCGCCCCAGCGGCTCGATGAGTCGGAGCGTGTCGGAACCCCGAAACTCCTCCTTCGCCTGTTGGAGCAGCGTGTTGAAGCTCGAGACGCCTTCGTTGAGACTCCGATTCTGCGGCTCGCGAGCGCTGGTCAGTGCGTCCAGCATTCGATGAATCGCGTGGACGACCTCGTCCTTCGTCGGCACGGCCGCATGGCGCATGCGCCACGGGAATGCATCGAGGGTCGTGGTGACGTTCCAGACCGTCCGCATGACAGTCCCTCCTCGTAAGAGTTGTGACTCTCTCCGGAGGGGGACTGAAGCCCCGCCTCTCCTTCTTCGGCAACCCGGCTACCTGAGAGCCATTCCCAGGCCCGTGGCTTTGCGTCCCAGTCTCACGACTGGTTTGCCTTTATCGGAAAGAGCGCTATCGCCTAGTACAGCAACGGGAGTGCCAAGGTCGCCATGTGATGGAACCACTCGAAAAGGCGCAGGTAACGCGATGTGTCCGGCAGCAATGGTCTCGTCGCCGACCGGCCCGCGTGCCACGTGTGGTGATAAAGTGACCATCGCGTCGAGCCGTATACTCCTCGCGTGCTTCGTCTGGGCATCGCCTTCAGCGGCGGCCTGCCGCCCGCCGACATCGTCGAGTGCGTGAGGCTTGCCGAAACGCTCGGGTACGAATCGGCGTGGGTGGCGGAAGGTCATGGCGGTGACCAGTTCGCGATCCTCGGCGCCTGTGCCGTCGCGACGCGGCGGATTCTGCTCGGTACGAGTATCTCGAGCGTGTTCGTGCGTAGCGCGACGACCATCGGCATGGCGACGGCGACCGTCGACCAACTCTCGAATGGCCGGTTCATCCTCGGTCTGGGGTCGAGCCATCGGGTGCAAGTCGAGCCCGAGCACGGCATTCCGTTCGTCCAGCCGACGGCGCGGCTGCGCGACACGATCGCGATCGTGCGCGCGCTGCTCCGAGACGGCGTCGTCTCGCACCACGGCGAGGTCGTGACGATCGAGCGGTTTGACCTCTGGTTTCCCCCGCGAAAACCCGACATCCCGATCTACGTGGCGGCGCTGTTCCCGCGCATGCTCGAGATCGCCGGCGAGCTGGCCCAGGGCGCGCTCCTCACGTGGCCGACGCCGAGCACGATCGCGCGCGCCATCGAGCACGTCGCGATCGGCGCGCGCCGAGCGGGACGAGACGCGACGGCGGTGGACGTGGCCTCGTTGATCCCGTGCGCCGTGGCCGAGACCGTTGCCGCCGCGCGTGATGCGATGCGGCCGGCCGTCGGGCTCTACGCCGGCTTCTTTCCCCGCTACAACCGGCTGCTCGCGGAGGCGAGCTTCGGCGACGCCGTGCGCGCGATCAAGGATGCGTTCGATCGCGGCGGCCGCGAGGCGGCGGCGAAGATCGTGCCCGACGAATTGATCGACGCGGTGGCGCTCGCCGGTACCCCGGATACGTGCCGCGACCGCCTCGCGGCCTATCGCCGCGCGGGGCTCGCGCTGCCCATCGTGAGTCCGCGCGTCTCGGGCGCCGACGGCAAGAAGATGGCGATGGCTGCGATCCGGGCCTGCGCCCCGTGATAGCCTCCGGGTGCCCATGGTGCAGGGCTGCCTCTCATCGGCCCGCGCGGCCTCAGCCCGCAGCGGAGCGGCTCAGTGAAAGGGCGAACACGAATGAACACGACGAGCGGTTACCACACCACCGTGAGCGGGACGGTGATCAAGTACAAATAGCTATTGCCAGCCGGGCGGAACGACAGCGACGCCCCGGAGACCCTTGGCGACGAGGTCGGCCACCAGGTGGTCGCGGACCGGGCCCACCAGGATGTTGGCGCGACGGAAGACGTTGACGTCGGGCGCAACGGGCGGGCCGTAGAGACGCGCCATCGCCGCCTTCAGCTTCTGGGTCGTCGCCGTCACGGTCTCGATGTGGAGTCCGAGGCCGGCCTGGAGATGCTCGATCACCTCCACCTGCGAGGGATCGTCCATCGCGACCACGAGGACGTCGTCGACGCGGAACAACGGGATGACGAGGTGCCGGGTCGCGAACCGCTGCGAGATCAAGCAGGTGAGCGCCTGGTCGATCGAGATCGGATCCAGGTCGAAGAAGTTGATGTGCAGCTGCGTGCACAACGCGTCCCGCATCACCGTTTCGTTCACGTGGCGCAGCTTGATGAGCGCCTGCCCGATCGGCATCGGCGTCCGCCGCTGGAAGGCGAGGGCCTCGTGCAATTGCTCCGCGCTGATCCGGCCGGCCTTGACCAGAATCTCACCGAGGCGGGAGCGTCGCTTGTGGTGCTGGAGCAGGGCGTTGAGCTGCCTGCGGGTGATCAGCTTGTTGGCCAGCAGCACCTGCCCGATCGGCACGTAGGTCGGGGACACCGCCTGAAGCCGCAACGCGGCCTCGAGCTGCGCCGCGGTGATGTACTTCTCGTCGACCAGGATCTCGCCGAATCGGCGCGCGCTCGGAGACTCCGCGCCGTTCGCCGGGGTCGCGGTCGTGTGCGCGGGGCTTGCGTGCGCCGTCACGACGGGCCCCCCGCTCGGGTGGCGCGGTGGCTCCGGTCCCCGGCTGAAATGGCTGACGACCTTGGGCTCTCGGCTGAAGTCGCTCACGGTGCCCTCCCGCACGAGAGACAGAGGCATCCAGCGTGCCGAGAGGGGGCCGCGCGTCTAAAGCCTCACGACACTTGACGCTTCGACGGCGCGTCACGCTGGATCGAACGCGGACACGATCCGACCAGCGGTCAGTTCCTTGCCAGTTCGAGCACCGCTCGGCCGGCGGTCGGCGCAGACCGCGCCGCCCTTGAGCACGAGCTCGATGCGCCCCGGATCGAGGAGCACCCTCACGTCGTCGAGCGGGTTGCCGTTCACCACCACCACGTCGGCCAGCCGGCCCTTCTCGAGCGTCCCGAGCTCACGCTCGAGGCCGAGACACCGGGCCGCCCACTGCGTGGCCGCCCGCAGCGCCTGCATCGGCGTGAGGCCCGCCTCCACGAGGTATCTGAGCTCCAACGCGTTCTTTGGATGCCCGTGGCCGCCGGCGTCGGTGCCGGCGGCGATCGGCACGCCGAGCTCGAGCGCGCGCCGGATGCTCGCGAGGTGGTGCGGGTGGAGGTCGATCGCGCGCGCTCGCACGTGGGGCGCGACGCTTTCGCGATGGTACACGTACACGGTCAGCGTCGGCACGAAGAAGGTGCCCTGCGCGGCCATCTTGGCCATCAGCTCGGGCTCCTCGTCCAGGTAACAGCCGTGCTCGATCGAGTCGACGCCGGCCGCGAGGGCGGTCCGCAGGCCGGGGCCGCCGAGGGCGTGGCACATCACGCGTCGTCCGAGCGCGTGCGACTCCGCCACCAGCGCCTGCATCTCCTCGAGGGAGAAGGCCGCGTCCCGCGGTCCGTGGCCGGCACGCGAGCTCGCGCCGCCGGTGGTGGCGGTCTTGATCACGTCCGCCCCGGCCCGCACGATCGTGCGCACGACGTCGCGCACCTCGTCGGGCCCGTTGCCCACGCTCCTGGGCAGCAGCGGATCGTACGCGGCGCAACACTCGTGGCCCGACGGGCTCACCCGATCGCCGATACCGCCCGTCGGCGAGATGATCTGGATGCCGAGCACCAGGCGGGGCCCCGCGATCAGCCCGTGCTCGATGGCGACCTTGAATCCCGCGTCGAGGCCGCCGGCGTCGCGGACGGTCGTGTACCCCATGGCGAGCGTCTCGGCGAGCACGCGCGCCGTGCGCAGGTGGGCGGTGCTGGCCGGCTCGTCCAGTCCCCAGCGCGTCGCGAGCGCGTAGCCGTGCGACGCCATGTGATCGTGAGCATCGATCAGCCCGGGGATCACGGTGCGGCCGCTCACGTCGACGACGTCGGCGTCCGGCGGCCACGTCAGGCCCGTGCGCGGGCCGGCGGCGATGATGCGCTCGCCGTCGATGACCAGCGCGGCGTCCGACACCGGGATGGCGCCGGTGCCGTCGATCAGGGTGGCGCCGGTCAGGACACGGGTCATCTCAGCGGCCCCCGGTCGCCTGCAGCGTGACGCCGGTGATGTAGCTCGCCTCGGCGGAGGCCAGGAAGAGCACGGCGTTGGCGATCTCGATCGGCTGCCCCAGGCGACGCAGCGGCGTCATGTGGTTCGGGCTGTACTCCACCGTCTCGTTGAGTCGGCGCAGGGCCGGGCCCGTGCGATCCGCGTCGATCGGCCCCGGCGCCACCGCGTTGACGTTGATGCCGTACTCGGCGAGCTCGAGGGCCACGTCGCGGATGAAGCCGTGGACGCCGGCCTTGGCGGCCGAGTACGCGGAGCCGCCCTGGTAGTACGCGGTCCACGGCGTGCCCTCGCGCGCGCCCGAGGAGAGGCAGACGATGCGGCCGGAGCGCTGCTTCATCATGTGCGGGACCGCGGCCCGCGTGCAGAGGAACGTGCCGCGCAGATTCAGGCGGATGGTGAAGTCCCAGTCCTCCAGCGCCATCTCCCAGATCTTCGCGTTGCGGCTGCCGCCGACGTTGTTGACGAGGATGTCGAGCCGGCCGTGGCGTGCCACCGCGTCGGCGACGAGGCGGGCCGCCGGCGCCTCGTCGGTGACGTCACCGACCACGCCGAACGCCTGGCCGCCCGCGGCGGTGATGTCGCTCACCGTCCGGTCCAGGCCGGATGTGTCGATGTCGCCCAGCGCCATGCGCGCGCCCTCCTCGGCGAGGCGCAGCGCGATCGCGCGACCGAGCCCGCTGGCCGCTCCGGTCACCACCGCCACCTGATCCTGTACGCGGCCCATGGGATTCTCCTTGGCGCGGAGTGGTAGTGTCTCACGCGTGAGGCGGCGCGAGCCTTGAGCCGACTGACCGGCAACCAGCGGCGCTACCTCCGCGCGCTGGGACAGCGCCTGGCGGCGACGCTGCACGTCGGCCACGACGGCGTGACCGACGCGGTCGTAGGCCAGGCCGACGCACAGCTCACGGCGCACGAGCTGATCAAGGTGCGGATGGGCGAGAACGCGCCCCGGAGCCGTCACGACATCGCCGACGAGCTGGCCGGGCGGACGAACGCGGAGCTCGCGCAGGTCCTGGGCCGGACGGCGCTGCTCTATCGTGCGCGGGCGGACGAGCCGACGATCGTCCTGCCGCCCTGACGGCTACGTCTGCAGCACGCGTCGGATTTCGGTCTCCGCCCACAGCATCGCGTCCTTCGGGCTCGCCGCATTGGTGACGACCTTCGCGAACATGTTGGGAATGATGTAGCTGTTCGTGATCATCTGGATGCGCTCGTCCGGCGGCGCCGGCCAGCCGTAGAGGTGCGAGTACTGCGCGAGCGCCTTGAGCGGCTTGTACTTCGGGTCCAGGTTCCATACCGGATGGTTCTCCATGTCGCGCCACACGGGATGATTGTAGTTGTCGCCCGACATGATCCACTCGTGATACTGCGCCGGCTCGAAGAACCAGCGAAGGAACTCGCGGGCGGCGTCGACGTTCTTGCTGAACTTCCAGACGCCGAGGCTTCGCGGCACGCCGACGGTGTGACGTCCGGCCGGCCCCGCCGGCGACAAGTGGAAGCCGGTCTGGTCGGCGACCGGCATCTTCTTCTCCTTCGCGACGACGTAGTGGCTGATCGGATTGTGGATCCACGAGCCCGCTCCCGAGTTCAGCCACTGATTGTTCGACGCGTTGTCCCACGAGAGCACGACCGGGTCCATGGCGTCCGTGTACAGGGCGCGGACGTAGTCGATGACCGCCTCCGTCTCCTTCGACCTGATCGCGATCGTGCGGCCGTCGGCCGCCACGTCCTTCGCGCCATAGGACCAGAGGATCGAGTACAGGGTGGTGACGGAGTCCGTCGTCTGACTGATGGCGAAGCCGACCGGGTGACCGAGCTTCTTCAGCTTCCGTCCGGCCCGAAGCAGATCCTCCCAGGTGTCGGGTGCCTTCTCGCCGACCTTCTCGAAGAGATCGATGCGATGGCTGCCCGGGAAGGAGATGTAGAGGTAGGGGACACCCAGCCACTGGCCCTTGACGTACGCGTGCTCTTTGGCGAACGGATACCAGTCGCCGTGCTTGCTCGCGAGGTCGTTCGCGATGTCGGAGACGTCGGCGAGCCCCGCCTGAAAGAGCCACGGGTAGTGCATCTCGAGACTCACGATGTCGTGACCACCTTTCGACATGAGCTCGGCCGCCAGCTTGGCGGACATCTGCACGCTCTGAATGTGGTCGGTGCGCACGCTCACGCCGGTCGCCTTGGTGAAGCGCTTGCCGAGCTCGGCGAGCTTCACGTCCGACGCGGGCGCGTAGTTCACGGCGGTCAGCAGGCTGATCTCTCTGGCCGCCCAGCCGGCCGGCGGGCGCCCCGTGGCCAGGATTCCGGCGAGGCCGGCGGCGGCGTGTCCCGTGGTCCGAACGAACGCGCGTCGGCTGAGGTTCATCGCGCACCTCCGAGATCGAACGTAAGGAGAATCACCGCGCACTGTCGCGCAGGGGCAAGTATAGTCGGGGGCATGAGCTCCCTGACGGTTCTCGCGTGCCTGCTGGTGTGCGGCGTGCTGGGCGGCTGCGCCGGTCCTCTACGGCTCGGGCAGCTGCCCACGGACGAGGAGAGGTGTGTGAATGGCGGCGGCGTGTTTCATGCCGGCCTGTGCGACTATTGCCGCTGAGCCATGACCGAGTTCAAGCCGTTGACGTACGAGGCGCTGACCGTCGGGGAGGAATTCGTCTCCGACGCGTACCTCGTCACCCCGGAAGACGTCGACACCTACGCCTTCGCGGTCGACGATCATCACCCCTGGTTCTTCGGGCCGTCGCCGTTCGGCGGCCCGGTGGCTCATCCCACGCTGGTTGCCAATCAAGCCTTGCGCTTGCGCCACAGCCGGTATGTCGTGCACGCCGGGCTCCACGCGAAGATGCAATTCGAATTTCTCGAGCCGATCCGGGCGGGCATGCGCGTTCGCTCCCGCGGCCGGGTGGTCGACAAGTACGAGCGGCGCGGCAAGCAGTACATGGTGACGGAGTTCGTCACCGAGGACGACGCCGGCACGACGCTCGTCCGCGGCCAATTCACGCAGATGCTGATCCCGGCCTAGGCGGCGGACCATGGCCATCGCTCACGACATCGCCGTCGGCCAGGAGCTCCCACCCCTGGAGAAAGACCTGACACAGCGGCACATCGACGCGTATTCCGGCGTGCGGACGCGCTCGATTCACACCGACGAAGCCTGGGCGCGCCAGAAAGGCTTCCGGACCACGCTGGCGCAGGGGATGATGTCGACGGCATACGTCTCGGAGATGATGACGCGGCTTCTCGGCGCCGGCTTCATCAAGGGTGGCACGATGGCCGTCGCCTTCGTCAAGCCGGTCTACGCCGGCGATCGCCTCACCGTTCGCGGCGTCGTGAAAGAGGTGCGGCCCGAGAAGGATGGGACGCGTGTCGTGGTCGAGGTGTGGTGCGAGAACCAGCACCGACAGAAGACGGCGGTGGGGAGCGCCAGCGGACTGCTCGCCTGAGCCTCAGCCGTGGGACTCGGACGACGTCGGCACCAGCGCCTTGATGGTGCCGCAGAGCTTATCGAGGTCGACCGGCTTGATCAGGACCGCGTCGAAGCCCGCGCCCGTCGTATCCATATACTGCTCCGAGAACCCGGTGAGGGCGATCGCGGGCAACGATCCGCCCCGCGCATGACCTCTGAGCGTGCGAAGCAGCTCGACGCCATCCATGTGCGGCATGGCGAGGTCGGTGACGATCGCGTCGACCCACGGGGTCGCCTCGAGGTGCGCCAGCGCTTCGAGGCCGTTTCGCGCTGCCATCACGCGCGCACCGCAGGCCCTGAGGAACGTCGACAGGACGTCGAGCGAGTCGTCGGTGTCCTCGGCAACGATCAGCGTGAGGCCGGAGAGATCCGGCAGGTCGATTGGGCGCATCACCGCGATAACCTTACGGCCTCCCGGCTCCGCCGTCTACGTAGGAAAATCGTTTCCCAGTCCGGGGCACCCGCCACCGCGCGACCGCGTCGGTCCGCGTGTGATACAAAGGCCCCCATGACCAACCAGCTGCCGCGCGTCCACGAGATCGAGCATCATGCCGCCGAGCGGGCGACGACGCGCCCGGTCGTGTCCGGCATGCACGGCGTGGTGGCCGCCGGCCATCCGCTCGTGTCGATGGCGGGGATGCGCATGCTGCTCGCCGGCGGCAACGCCTTCGACGCGGCGGCGGCCGCCGGTTTCGCCGCCGCCGTGGTGGAGCCGACGGCCTCCTATACGCTGTGCGGCGAGTGCGTGGCGATGGTCCACGACGCGCGACGACGCGAGAGCGTCGCGGTGAGCGGGCAGGGCACGGCCCCGGCGCGCGCGACCATCGACGTCTTTCGCCGGCGCGGCCTGGAGCGCATCCCGACCGGGCCGGGCGCCGACGCGCACCTGTCGTTCACGGTGCCGGGCGCCGTCGACGCGTATCTCACGCTGCTCGAGACGTACGGCACGAAGTCGGTGAGCGAGGTACTGATCCCCGCGCTGCAGTACGCGGAGCGCGGCTTCCCGATGTACGAGTACATGCACCGCATGCTCGCGATCCCCGAGACCCGCGCACAGTTCGCGCTCTACCCGCCCGGCGGCGCCGGCGTCTTCTATCCTGGCGGCCGCGCGCCGCGCGTCGGTGAGCTGTTCGTGCAGCCGGCGCTGTCCGGCACGCTCCGGCGTCTCGTGGAGGCCGACGCGAAGGCCGGCGGCGATCGCCTGGCCGGCATCGCCGCCGCGCGCGAGCGCTTCTATCGCGGCGACGTCGCGTCGATGATCGGCGCCTTCTCGGAGAAGTGGAACGGCCTGCTGCGCGCGAGTGACCTCGCCGGCTACCGGGCGCGCGTCGAGCCGCCGCTGCGCACGACGTTCGCGGGCCGGGAGATCCTCGGCCAGGCGGCGTGGACGCAGGGGCCGGTGCTGATGCAGGCGCTCGGCATGCTCGCGACGCTGGATCTGAGGGCCATGGGCCACAACTCCGCCCGCTACGTCCACGTGGTGTCGGAGAGCCTGAAGCTCGCCCTCGCCGATCGCGAGCGGTACTACGGCGACGTGCCGACCGTGCCGCTCACCGAGCTCCTGGCGCCCGCGTATCTCGCCGAGCGCGCGTCGCTGATCGCGCCCGACCGCGCGATGCTCGCGGCGCCGCCGTCCGGCACCCCGCGGAGGGCGGTGACGCCGGCCCCGGCGCCGGCCGTGGCCGACGGCACGACGCACATCGCGGCGATCGACGGGCGCGGCAACATGATCGCGTTGACGCCCAGCGGCGGCGTCTTCCGGAAGTCCGCGTTCGCGCCCGAGCTGGGCTGCACGCTGAGCACGCGAAGCGAGATGTTCGTGCTCGAGGACGGCCATCCGAACGCGCTGGCGCCGGGCAAGCGGCCGCGCACGACCCTGGTGAGCTATCTGATCTGCGAGAACGGCGCGCCCGTGATGACCGTCGGCTGTCCGGGCGGCGACGATCAGGCGCAGGCCGACCTCCAGATCGTCCTCAATCTGGTCGTCTTCGGCATGAACCCGCAGCAGGCCGTCGAGGCCCCGCGCTTCGCGACGCAGACGCTCGTGAACTCGTTCTATCCGCGCGTGTACAAGCCCGGCCAGCTCAACGTCGAGGCGGCCATTTCCGAGAGCACGCGCGCCGAGCTGCGCGCCCTCGGCCACACGGTGACCGAGATCGGCGCGTGTGGGGTCGGCGCGGTCGTCACGCGTCGAGATCCAGAGACCGGTGTGTTGTCGGCCGGCGCCGACCCGCGCCGTCCGACCTACGCGCTGGCTTTCTAGGAGAGAACCATGCCCAGTCAGAGCGACAAGGCCGCGACCCTCCGCGCCCTGCACCGAGGCCCGCGCGCGTTCGTGATCGCGAACGCGTGGGACGCCGGCTCGGCGCGCGCCCTCGCCGCGCTCGGGTTCCCGGCGCTGGCGACCTCCAGCGGCGCGCAAGCGGGCGTGCTCGGCCGGCGCGACGGCGCCGTGACGCGCGACGAGGCGCTCGCGCATTGCGGAGCCATCGCGGCCGCGACCGATCTTCCCGTCTCCGCCGATCTGGAGAAGGGCTTCGGCGACGCGCCGGAGGCGGCGGCGGAGACCATCCGTCTCGCCGCCGGCGTCGGGCTGGTCGGCGGCTCGATCGAGGACGCGACCGGCGACAAGGCCACGCCGCTCTACGACATCGCCCACGCCGTCGAGCGCGTGGCGGCGGCGGTGCAGGCCGCGCGCGCGCTGCCGTTTCCCTTCACGCTGACGGCGCGCGCGGAGGGCTTCCTGCGCGGCAACACGAATCTCGACGACGCGATCAAGCGGTTGCAGGCGTTCGAGAAAGCGGGGGCGGACGTGCTCATGGCGCCGGGGCTGCCCGACCTCGCGGCCGTGCGCGCGGTGTGCGGCGCCCTCGGCAAGCCCTTCAACTTCATGGCCGGCATCAAGGGCAAGTCGTTCACGGTGGCCGAGCTCGAGGCCGCCGGCGTGCGGCGCATCAGCCTGGCGACGTCGCTCTATCGCGCCGCCATGACCGGGATGCTCGACGCCGCGCGCGAGGTGAAGGACAAAGGCAGCTTCGGCTACCTCGATCGCGCCATCGCCACGCCGGACTGGAACGCCTTCATGCAGGCGTGAGCCGGTGAGCACCGAGCGTCCCTTCGCCGGCGTCACCGTCGTCGAGTTCGGCCACTTCATCGCGGTGCCGTGGGCGGGGCAGGTCCTCGCCGACGGCGGCGCCCACGTGATCAAGATCGAGCCGCTCGAGGGCGAGCCGAGCCGTCACATCGCGCCTCTCGGCGGCGGCGAGAGCCGGCACTTCCTCATCCGCAACCGCGGCAAGCACGCGCTGCCGCTCGATCTGCGCCATCCCGACGCGCGCGAGATCCTCGAGGCGCTCCTCGCACGCGCCGACGTCGTCCTGACCAACATGCGCCCCGGCCTCGCCGCCGACCTCGGGCTCGAGTACGAGCAGGTCCGGCCGCGTCACCCGCGTCTCGTCGTCGGCAATGTGACCGCGTTCGGCGCGCGCGGGCCGGACGCGGCGCTGGCCGGGATGGACCTGGTCGTGCAGGGGCGGAGCGGGCTCATGGTGACGGGCGGACGCGTGAAGGACGGCCTGCCGACGACGGGCGAGTCGCCGATCGCCGACTACATGGCGGCCGCTCTGCTCGCCTTCGGTGTGGCCTCTGCCCTCTATCGGCGCGAGCGCACCGGGCGCGGCGGACGCGTGGACACCTCGCTGCTGCTCGCCGCGCTCGCGCTGCAGAACAACCTCATGGTCCGCGTCGAAGCCCTGGACGGCCCGCGCCACGCCGCCTTTCGCGAGTGGCTCACGCGGGCGCGCGCCGGGGGCGTGCCGTTCGCGGAGCAGGTCGAGCGGATGCCGCGCAACCGCGTCGTGGCCTCGCAGGCGATCTACATCCGGACGTACGCGACGAAGGACGCCGCGCTCGCCGTCGCCTGCGGCAGCCCGTCGCTGCGCCGCAAGTTCATGGCCGCCGTCGGTCACGAGGATCCGGCGCTGAAGGCGCCGGTGGCCGACGTCGACGCCCACTACGCCGCGCTCAAGGCGGCGGTGGAGGCGACGATCGCCTCGCGCACGACCCAGGAGTGGAAGGTCGCCCTCGACGCCGCCGGCGTCCCCGCGAGCGGCGTCGCGCTGCCCGTCGAGATCCTGGACGATCCGCAGCCGGCCGCGAACGCGATGTTCCAGCGCTTCGAGCATCGGACGCTGGGGCCGGTCACTGTGCTCGGCCCGCCGGTCCAGGTCGACGACGGCGGCTTCGTGCCGGGCCCGCCGACGCCGGCGTTCGGCGGCGAGGTCCGCGCGATCCTCGCGTGGGCCGGCTTCGCCCCGCGCGACGTCGAGCGCCTGCTCGCCGGCGGTGCCGTGACGCCGACCGCGCCATGACTCAGCCGACCCCGGCCGTCCGCGCAGACCTCGCCCCGACCGGCACGCTTCGCGCCGGGATCAACTACGGCAACTTCATCCTCGCCCAGAAAGAGCCGGCCCGCGGAGAGTCCCGGGGCGTGGCGATCGACCTGACGCGCGAGCTCGCCCGGCGGCTCGGCGTGCCCGTCGAGCTCATCGCCTACACGAGCGTGGCGGCGATGGTGGACGCGGCCAGGACGGGCGCCTGGGACATCGCGTTTCTCGGGATCGATCCCGCCCGCGAGGGCGAGATCGGGTTCAGCGCGGCCTATCTGGAAATCGAAGCCACCTATCTCGTGCCGGCGGCCTCGCCGCTGCGCGCGGCGGCGGAGGTCGACCGTGAGGGCGTGCGCGTCGCCGCGCCGGCGCGCGCCAACTACGAGCTGTTCCTCAGCCGCAGCCTGAAGCGCGCGCAGCTCGTGCGGGCGCCGAACGCCGACGCAGCCTTTGACCTGCTCGCGAGCGGCACGGTGGACGCGCTGGCGGGATTGAGGCAGGCGCTGATCGGGCTCGTCGACAAGCTGCCCGGATCGCGCATGCTCGACGGGCAGTTCATGAAGGTGCCGCAAGCCGTGGGTGTCCCCAGGGGCCGCGACGCCGGCCTCGCGTACCTGCGCGGCTTCGTCGAGGACGCCAAGGCCTCCGGACTGGTGGCCCGGGCGATCGAGAAGACGGGGGCCCGCGGCGTCTCGGTGGCGCCGAAGGCGTCCGTTCGATAGTGGCGCCCACCGCCGTTCCCGATTTCCTCTACGGCACGGCCTGGAAGGAAGACCGCACCCAGGCGGTGACCGAGCTCGCGCTGCGAACGGGCTTTCGCGGCATCGACACCGCGAACCAGCGGCGCCACTACTTCGAGGCCGGCGTCGGCCAGGGGCTCGCCGCCGCGTACCGCGCAGGCATCGTGACGCGCGAGCAGCTGTTCCTCCAGACGAAGTTCACCTACCGGCACGGCCAGGACCACCGGCTGCCCTACGATCCCGCGGCCGATCGCTCGACGCAGGTCGCCCAGTCGATGGCCAGCTCGCTCGAGCACCTCGGAACGGATCACGTCGACAGCTACGTGCTGCACGGGCCCGCCTCCGGCCACAGCTGGAGCGATGACGACGCCGAGACCTGGGGCGCGATGGTGAAGGAGCGTGAGGCCGGGCGCACGCGGCTGCTCGGCGTGAGCAACGTCTCGCTGCGGCACCTCGAGCAGATGGCGGCCACCGGCGCCGAGGCCCCGGCGTTCGTCCAGAACCGCTGCTTCGCCCGGCTGGGCTGGGATCGGGCGGTGCGCATGTTTTGTGCGGAGCGGAAGATCGTCTACCAGGGCTTCTCGCTGCTCACCGCCAATCCGGAAGCGCTGCAGCATCCGCTCGTGGGCCGCATCGTCGCCCGGACCAAAGCCACGCGGCCCCAGGTCGTCTTCCGCTTCGCGGTGGCGGTCGGCATGCTGCCGCTGACCGGCACCACCGACCCCGAGCACATGAAGCAGGATCTCGCCAGCCGCGAGGTGCCGCTGTCCGCCGACGAGGTGCGGGCGATCGAGTCGCTGGTGGGCTGACGACGCGGGGTCAGCGGTCGCGCACATCGGGACGCGGGTGGTCGCGCACCAGCGCGAAGATGACGAAGCCCACGACGATCCAGAGGATCTCGCGCGCGCGCCGCGCGAGGCCGAAGGCCACCGCCGTCGAGGCCGGCAGCCCCAGCGCGACGAACGTCACGACGTAGCCGCCCTCCTGCGCGCCGACGCTCGCGGGCACCAGGAACGTCGCGAAGCGCACGGCCGTTCCGAACGCCTCGATGATGGTGGCCGTGGTCAGCGACACGGGCACCCCGAGGAAGCGCAGCGCGAGGAAGGCCTCCACCACGCCGAGCAGCCAGGCGACGAAGTGAAACGCGATCGAGAGCATCAACCGCCGGGGCTCCTCGCGATAGAACCTCACGAGGCCGCGATCGACGCGCGCGCCGGTCTCCGTGTGCCGCGCCAGGCGCAGGCCGATCCGGGCGAGCCAGCGCTGGACCGGGCCGAAGAGACCGCGCATCTGCGCCACCACGAAGCCGACGAGGGCCAGCACCTCGAGCGTGAGGAGCCACATCATCCCGTGCAGCAGCGAGGAGTTCGGCAACCCGGCCATCCACGCGACGACGACGCCGAGCAGGAGGAAGAGGCCCTGGGCGAGCGTGATGGTCGTCTTGGCGACGACCACCGACAGCACGGCCTCGTCGAGGGACACGTGACGGCGCAGCAGCCATGCCTTGATGGCCTCGCCGCCGAGCGACGCCGTCGGTGTGGTCAGGTTGAAGGCCTCGCCCGCGATCCGCATCGCCAGCAGCCTTCGAAAGGGCACGCGATCGCGGAGGAAGGCGTACCGCCAGCCGAGCGTGTCGAACGTCGTGACCAGGACGAAGGGAAAGACGGCGACCACGGCGAGCCGCCAGGACAGGCCCGTGATCGCGGCGAGGATCGCCGCGGGGTCGTTCGTGGCGACGAGGACGCCCAGGAACACGACGCCGAGCACGAGGAGCAGCACGCGAAGCAGCTTCATGCGGCAGCCGGGACGGCTCAGCTCTCTCGATAGAGCAGCAGCAGGACCCCGAAGACCGCCAGTCCCGCCGCCCAGACGCGACCCGGCAGGCGATCCTCCGGCGCCGCCAGCCGCAGCTCGAGCCAGCGGGCCCATCCGATGACGACGCCGAGCACGCCGAGCGGAGCGTGGGTGACTTCCAGGAGGAACTCGGCCTTGAGGTTGAGGCTGGCGTGCGAGTGCGTGAGCAGGAGGCCGCCGCCGACGACGCAGAGCAGAGGAAAGACGAGCGCCCACCGCGGCGAGCGCAGCCGGTGGGTGCGCACCATCCACTCGAAGAGGCCGAAGGCCACCACGAGGAGCACGAAGACGCGGTGCTGCAAGACCGTGGGCTCGGCCATGCTCTCCCAGAATCCCTGCGGGCCCAGCGGCCACGCTCCCGGATCGTTGCGCACCAACATGAAGCTCGCCAGGCCCAGCAGCACCAGCGGCCAGTGACGCGCCCAGCGCGCCAGGCCGCTCACGTGAAGGATCGCGAGGGTCCCCATCGACAGCACGAAGAGCCCCGAGACGTGATGGTTGTACTCCGACCACGCCCGGTCGGCGTCGGTCCGGGGCGCGTTCCTGTCGTCGACAGGGAGCTCGTCGATCGGCGGTGAGGTGAAGCTCGGCACGCGCGGCGTGAACCGCGTGGCCACCTCGCCCAGGGTCGCCCGGTCGGCGACGACGTCGATCGCCGGCGGCAGCGACGTCAGCGACGCGGCGGCGAACAGCACCGTGATCCCGAGCCCGAGCTCGACTTCCACGAAGCGCCGGACGCGCTGCAGGGACATCGGCGGTTGGCCCGCGAGACGACGCACGGCGAAGAAGTTCGCCGCGCCCAGGACCAGGAGCCCCGCGAGGATCACCATCTTCGTGAGCACCATGACGCCGTAGGCCGTTCCCAGCAGCGCGTGGACGCCGCCGACGTAACCCAGCGTGAGCCCGACGCCGGCCGTGATCAGCACGCCGACGGCGGCGAGCGCCGTCGCCGAAAAGCCCTGAAGCAGCCGCGGCGGCCACGGGCGCTCGATCGAGCCGACCGCCGCCACCACCAGGTGGAACAGGCCGCCGATCCAGACGGCGGCCGCGAGCTGGTGGAGCGCATCGAGCGCCATCAGCGTCGCCCGATGGCCGGAGCGTGCCGCCGCGTGGCTCGTCCAGGCGCCCGCGACGACGAGGCTCAGCGTGCACGCGGCGAGCAGGGCCCAGCGGACCCGCGCCTGGGATGGCCGGCGAAGCGTGAGGGCGCCGACCATCAGCCCACCGCTCGCGAACACCCGCAGCGCGCTGGCCCTGACGTAGGAGGTGGCGAGCAGCTCGCGCGCGTGCCAGTCGGCGCCGGTGCCCAGCGCGGCGACGACGACACCGAGCGACAGACACTGGGTGACCGCGACGCCCGCGGCGCCCAACGCGAGCAGGGGCCACACGCGGCGCAGCGGCGCCTGCTCGCGGGCGCACCCCGACCAGAGGACGATGAGCGCGAAGGCCACGCCGCCGATCGCGATGGCCTGCCCCGACAGGTTGAGCCCGCGCAGCAGAACGTCAGCGAACGCGGCCATGGCGTCGGTTCCAGACGACGAGGAGAAGGAACGCGGGCGCTCCCACCGCGGCCGCCACCAGGAACCACGACGCCTTCCCGAAGGCGGACAACACGATGACCAGATAGATGAAGTCGCGGCTGGCGAGCGCGGCGGCCAGACGGGCGGCGCGCGGGCTGTCGGCGCCCACCGCGTGGTCTTCGGCCGTGCGCTCGAACGTGAGGGCCGCCGAGCCGAGCGTGGCCAGCGCGGCGGCGGCTCCGAGCACGAGCGGCCACGCCGTCCTGGCGCTCAGCGCCCAGCCGACGGCCATGCAGATGAACACCGCGACGTGGACGGTGTTGTCGCCCCAGAAGTCCAGGATCGCCCCGCGGCGCGATTGCTGGAACTTCAGCCGGGCGAGCTCGCCGTCGCAGCCGTCGAGCACCGAGTGGGCCAGAAAGAGCATCGCCCCCGTGAGCTGGAGCGCCGGCGCTTCGCCCAGGAAGAAGGGCGCGCCGGCCAGCCCGACCGCGACGCTCGTGAGCGTCATCATATCGGGGGTCACGGAGGTCGAGGCGAGGCGCCGGGTGAGAGCGAGCGAGATCGTGCGCTCGAAGTGACGCGACATGAAGCCTTCGTTCTGCTTGATCAGGGACCTCAGGAGCAAGGTCTCCGCCGTCGCGACGTCTGTCGCGGACACGAGCGGGAACCGTCCGTCCAGCGCGAGCGGCCGCGGAGGGTTGCCGAACGTGCGGGCGAGCTCGACCACGAGGCCGGGCTGCGTCGAGCGCGCCGCCGCGGCGAGGACGACGCCGGGCCGCTCGGTCTCGACGACCACCGCGCAGGCGCCGTCGACGTACAGCCGTTCCGGCTCGACGGGCATCTCGAGCAGCGCGTGCAGCCAGCGTGGCTGCGGCACGACGTTCGCCGGCACCAGGACGATCCGCTGCCTGGACAGCGGGGGAATGTGGGTCGACGGCGTCAGGACGGCGGCGCCCGCGCCGTCGACGAGCCCGCGCACCGCCGGGCCCATGTCGCACACGAACACCTGCTCGAATCCAGCCGCCCTCGCCGCCCGCACGATCCTCGTGATGAGCGGAAGCCCGGCGACGACGCGGGTGGGAGCGACGGACGGTGCGCCGTCCGACGCGGACGGCACGACGACGAGGATCATGCGATCGGCAGGCTCGGCACGGCGACGGACACCCCGCCGCGGCGGCTCGACTCGCGTGCGACGCTCTCGAGCACGCTGCAGAGCCGGGCCTCGGCGAGGTTGGAGTCGCGCGGCGCCGTCCCGGTCACTGCGCCGAGGAACTGATCCACGACGGGATCGAACCACTCCGGATGCGCCGAGCCGTTGGACAGGGCGGGCGGACACGACCACCGCTGCTCGCGGCCGTCGCGCTCGAGCCGCAGCGTCTCCGCGTGGAGCTCGATGCGCCCGTCGGTTCCGACGAGCTCGGCGACGTTGTCGCGCCGGTCGGCGGCCCAGGTGAGGAAGATCTCGGCCGTCGCGCGGGGAAAGGTCACCTGCACCGTCGCCGTATCCTCGACGGGCGAGGTCAGGTGCCGGCGTCGCTCGAGGCGCGCGCTCACCGCCGTCGGCCGGTCGCCGATCCAGTTCCGGAGCAGATAGAACACGTGCCAGCCGTGGTCGGTCAGCACGCCACCGCCGCCGAGCGCGGGGTCGAGGCGCCAGTTCACCCCGTTCGCATTGCTGGCTGCGGCGGGGCGCGTCCGAAGCGTCTGCCACACGACCCGCGTGACCGGCCCGATCGTTCCCTGCTGCACGAGCTGCATCGTCCGTTTGATGATCGGCGCGTGATGCCAGTTGTGAACGGTGTGGACGACGCGGCGAGTCGCCTCGGCGAGACGGCTCACCCGGGCCAGGTCGTCCGGGCCGACGACGAGGGGCTTCTCGCAGAGCACGTGAAGCCCGCGCTCGAGCGCGCGGCACACCAGGGGGCCGTGGCTCGCGGGCGGCGTGCAGATGTCGACGAAGTCGAGCGGCTCGTGCGCGAGAAGCCCGTCGACCGAGTCGTACCAGCGCGCCGCCGGCAGTCGCGCGTCGGCGAGCTGTCGGCGCCCGCGTTCGGTGTCGCTGACGGCAACGATCTCGACATCGTCGCGACGGGTCCAGCCGGGCAGATGGCCCTCCAGGGCCACGTTCCCGAGGCCGATGATCGCCCCGCGTAGCATCCGCTCAGCGGAGCCCGTGCGCGCGCCCGACGGCCTCCAGCGCCTCGTCCAGGATGGCGAGGCCAGCGAGGGCGGTATCCTCCCGGATGACCAGGGGCGGGTTGATTCGGATCGAGGGCGAGTACGTCATGGCCACCAGGCCGCGGCGCAGGCACTCCTGGTACAGCGCGCGCGTCACCTCCTTGGCGAGCGGCTCCTTCGTCTGCCGGTCACGGACCAGCTCGATACCGAGCATCAGGCCCTTGCCCCGCACCTCGCCCACGCACCGGTGTTTCTCCTTCAGCGCCTCCAGCCGTCTGAGCATGACCTGGCCGACGCGTTCGGCGTTGCGGACGAGGTCTTCCTTCAGCAAGATCTCGAGCGTGGCGAGCCCGGCGGCGGCCGCCAGGGGATTCCCACCGTAGCTGGACGAGCTGGCGCTGGGGTTCGACCAGGGGGCGCGGCCCGTCAGGTCGTCGGTGGAGACGACGGCGCTCAGCGGGAAACCGCCGCCCATGCCCTTGCCGACCGTCATCACGTCGGGCACGACGCCGTCGTGGTCGCAGCCCCACATCGCACCCGTGCGCCCGAAGCCCGTCAGCATCTCGTCCGCGATGAGGAGCGCGTCGTGCTCCCTGGCGATCGCCTGGACCGCCCGCAAGAACCCCGGCGGCGGAACCACGTTGCCGGCCGTCCCCTGGATCGGCTCGACGATGATGGCGGAGATCTCGCCGCCCGTCTGATAGCGGACGACGTCGCGCAGAAAGTCCGCGCACGCGATCCCGCAGTCCGGAAAGCGCAGCTTGAGCGGGCAGCGGTAACAGTCCGCGTACGGCGACACGTGGCGGCCGGGCATGAAGGGGCCCAGGTGGTGCTTGAACTCGCTGCCGAGCAGGCCCAGCACGCCGCCCGTCTTGCCGTGGAACCCGCCCCAGAATCCGAGGACCTCGTGCTTGCCGGTGGCGGCCTTGGCAAGGCGCAGGGCGGCCTCCACGGCTTCGGCGCCGCCGGAGAACAGCTGGATGCGGGTGAGCCCCTGCGGCGTGAGGCTGGCCAGCTGCGAGAGGAAGCGGGCGCGCGTGTCCGTGGTGAAGCTGCCGAACGTCAGGCGCTCGAGCTGTCGCTTCAGCGATTCCACGTAGTGCGGATGGCAGTGGCCGACGCTGCCCACGCCGATGCCGGCGATGAAGTCGATGTACTCGTTGCCGTCCTCGTCGACGAGCGTGCAGCCTTCGCCCCGGGCCATCGCGACGCCGGCCGTGAGGGCGAACGACTGCAGCCCGGGCGCGATGTGGCGCCGCTCCTGGGCGACGATCTCACGCGAGCGTGGCCCGACCTCGCGTCGCGCGGTCATCGGGAGGCTCCGGCGAAGCGGAGCGCCACGTGCGCGGCGATGCGCTCGGCCGCCTCCTCGCGGAAGAGCGCGAAGCTCGGCCAGGCGTTGACGTCGAGCAGCACGACGCCGCCGGTCGCGGTCACGATGGCGTCGCCGCCGTAGATGTCGAGCCCGAGCGCCAGCGCCGCCCGCCGCACCGCCCGCGCCAGCTGGGCGGGCTCGAACGGGTGGCCGGCCACGCGCTGCTCCTTGTGGTAGAACCAGCGGAACCACCCCGGCGCGCCGTCGGACCGCGCGGCGGCGCCGATGCCATAGAACTTCACGAGGTCGCCCTCGACGTTGGGCTGGATGACCGCGCGCCGGATACCGCGGGCCGCGAGCGCCTCGAGCGCCGCCGTCACACCCTCGCGCGTGCTCGCGAACGTCACGTCCCCTGCCTGCGTGTTGTGGACGTCCGCGCGCTTCACCCACACCGGGAGCGCGCCGACGTCATTGCGCGCGTCGGTGGCGACGAGCCGGCTCTCGATGAAGGCGACGTTGGCTTCGTCGAAGAGCGCGATCATGCGCTCCCGGTACGTGTTCAGCACGGCCCGCGGACTGTTCACGAGAGGGATCCCGCGGACCTCGAGCGCGTGCAGACGATCGAGGATCTCCAGTCGCTCGCACATCAGGAACACGCCGAGGGGGCGGGGATCGGCGGGGCCGATCTCTTCCGGGGTCTTGAACGTCACCTGGAACCCGCGGGCCTCCAGATGCTTGCCCGTCAGTCTCAGGATCTCGGCGTCATCGTTCTCTCGGCCCGGCGAATGCTCCTGTTCTCGAAAGATCCCCCAGCAGTACGGTTCACTCACCAGTCATCTCCCATGAAGGTTCACGCGGCGGCCCGAGCCTGCGAGGGCTTCGGCCAGCGCGACATCGGACCCGTGATCGACGTCGACCACGTTTTCGATCGTTTCAGCGTAGAACGGCTCTCCCTGCCGGTGCAGCCATGCCAGGAACTCCCGCAGCCTCCCGAGCGGCGGCGGTGTCGCGGCGCGCGCGCGCGCGGAGAACAGGTACATGCCGGCGGTGACGTGCGTCCCCGCCGTTCCTCCGAGGGCCCGCACGCGGCTCGCCGCGTCCACGTCGACCCACAGCGGACTCTCATCGGCCACGAGCGGCGTCACCGCGAGCACGCTCGCGTCGGGCGGGCGGCGGAGCGCCGCCTCGACGAAGCGCACGAAGTCGTCCGTCCGACACCACGCGTCCACCGTCGAGACGAGCGCGCGGCCGCCGCCCAGGCGCCGATTGATCTCGAAGAAGCTTTCCAGCGACGACGGGGTCGTCTTGACGATGACCTCGGCGTCGAGGTCCGGGAAGCGGGCGTGGACCAAGTCGCGACACTCCCGGGCCTGCTCATTCACGATGGCGACGAGCGACGTGATGCCCGCGGCCAGGAAGTTTCCGATGACCCACTCGATCAGCGGCACGCCGGCGACCGGCACGAGCGGCTTGGGCATCGCGAAGCCCGCGGCCCGCAGGCGGCTGCCGTCACCGGCGGCGATGATCCCGCCGGGGCAACCCGTGGGGATTCTCACAGAAGCAACCCTCGGAGCTCTCCCAGCGCGCGAATCACGCGATCGCCGGGGCAGCACGGTGGCGGGTGCCACGTGGCCTCGCCGACGAGCCAGATGTGCGCCATGCCGACACCGCGCGCGCCGGCCATGTCACGCGAGGGAGAATCGCCGACGAACGTCGCGTCGCCCGACTCCACGCCGAGCCCGTCGAGCGCGTGCCTGAAGATGCGGGGATCGGGCTTCCTGCACCCGACGGTCTCGGAATCGACGATCACGCGGAACAGCGACCGGATGCCGAGGTCGTCACACACGGCCGTGAGATTGCCGTAGAAGTTGGAGACGATGCCCAGAGGGTAACGGCGCGCGAGCTCGGAGAGCAACGAGACGTTGTCCCGGACGGAGCGGGTCGCCTCGTCCAGGAAGCGCGTCACGATACGGTCGACGAGCCGTCCGTCGCTCAGACCCAACGCGGCGCCGAGGCCGGTGGCGAGCCGCCGAACGGTCTCGTCGAGCGAGAGCGTCGCGGGGATGGCTCCCACCAGCGCGTCGTCGGCGCCGTAGAACAGCGCGTCGAACCGCTCCGGCGGGACCACCACGCCCTCCGCCCGACAGAGCCGGAACATGCGCTCCTTCCAGGTGAGCGCCCCGGCGTCCAGCGTGCCTCCGAAGTCGAACAGGATGGCGGCAGGCGAGTGCCCGTTCCGAGCGTCCTGCGCGGCGCGTGCGTCAGGCCTCACGAGCGCGCATTTTCTCACAGGAACGCCACCAGACCCACCCTCACAGCTTCATGTGGGGGTCGAGCCAGTCGCGCAGCGCGTTGCCCATCAGGTTGATGGCCAGCGTGGTCACGAAGATCGCGAGGCCGGGGAAGGTGGCGATCCACCACGAGTTGAGCATGTAGACGCGCCCCTCGCCGAGCATGTTGCCCCAGGCCGGCGTCGGCGGCTGCACGCCCAGGCCCAGGAACGACAGGAACGACTCCAGGATGATCACGCGGGCCACCTGCAGCGTGGCGATGACGACGATCACCGAGACGAGGTTCGGCAGGATCTGGCGGAAGACGAGGCGCGCGTGGCTCATGCCGAGCGCGCGGCCCGCGAGGATGAACTCGCGCTCCCGGATGGCCAGCGTCTCCGCGCGGATGACCCGCGCGTACAGCGGCCAGTCGGCGATGCCGAGCACGATGATCATGTTGACGAGGCTCGGCCCGAGCACGGCGATGACGGCGAGGGCGAGCAGCACGAAGGGGAACGTGAGCATGACGTTGACCAGCGTCATGATGGTCCAGTCCATGCGTCCGGCGAAGTAGCCCGCGGCGAGGCCGAGCAGCACGCCGATGCTCGAGGACACGAGCACCGCGGCCACGCCGATGATCAACGACACGCGCCCGCCGTAGATCACGCGCGAGAGCAGGTCGCGCCCCACCTGGTCGGTGCCCAGCACGTGCGCGCGCGTGCCGCCGTCCATCCAGGCCGGCGGCCCCAGCCGGTGCCGGATGTCCACCGACAGCGGGTCCCAGGGCGAGATCCATGGCGCCCACACCGCGCTGCCGACGATCGTCAGGATGATCGCGGTGGCTGCCACGCCCCACTTGAAGCGCCAGAGCCGGCGCAGCGACATGCGGGGCGGGCCGGCGCGCAGGGCCGCGGGCTCGTCGGCCTCGAGGACCACCTCGCCGCGGGCGCTGACCGCCTTCATCAGCCGAGCCGGATGCGCGGGTCGATGAGGCCGACGATCATGTCCACGAGGAAGTTGACGCTCACGATGATGAGCGCCAGCAGCACGACCGCGCACTGCACGACCGGGAAGTCCTGGTTGCGGATGGATTCCACGGTGAGGGTGGCCACGCCCGGCCATGCGAAGACGGTCTCGGTGACGATGGCGCCGCCCAGCAGCTGGCCGAACTGCAGCCCCAGCACCGTGATGATGGGAATGCACGCGTTGCGGAAGGCGTGCTTGACGACCACGGTGTTCTCGCCGACACCCTTGGCCCGCGCCGTCCGGATGTAGTCCATGTTCATGATCTCGATGACGCCGGAGCGCACCAGCCGCATGGTGAGGGGCGCCAGGAACGCGCCCAGGGTGAAGGCGGGCATCAGGAAGTGCTGCCAGGTGCCGTAGCCGGAGGCGGGCAGGGCCTTGAGGCGCACGGCGAAGACGATGATGAGCATGATGCCGAGCCAGAAGATCGGCATGGCCTGGCCGGCCACCGCGAGCATGGTACAGAGGTTGTCCACGAGGGAGTGTCGTTTGAGCGCCGCGAGGATTCCCAGCGGCAGGGCGATGAGCAGCGCGGCGACCAGGCCCGCCGACGTGAGATAGAGCGTCGGCGGCATGCGCTCCAGCACGAGCGTGAAGGCGGGGGTGTCCGTGTACCAGGACTTGCCGAAGTCGCCCTGGACGGCGCGGCTCGCGAACTTCCAGTACTGCACGTACACGGGCTTGTCGAGGCCGAGCAGCTTGTGGTACCGCTCGTACTCTTCCTTGCCCGCGTTCAGCGGCAGGAGCAGCAGCACGGGGTCGCCGATCACGTGCAGGATCGCGAACGCCAGCATCGAGATGCCGACGACGACGACCCCGAGCTGCAGCAGCTGTCGCAGCGCGTAGCGCTTCACACGCGAGTTACTTCTTTCGCGGCGTCACGAGGAACATGCGGTCGACCTCGTCGGGCGGCGCCTGGTAGTCCACGCGGTTGGAGATGCCCCACACGCCACGAAGGCCCCACTTGAAGAGGTAGGCCGCGTCGTCGAAGGCCAGCTTCTGCGCCTTCGCGTAGACCTCGGCGCGCTTCTTCTGATCCAGCGTCGAGCGCCCCTGGATGATGAGGTCGTCCATGGCGGGGTTGCAGTAATAGGCGTACGTCTCTTTGCACTTGAAGATGTCGTACAGGATCGCGTCGGCGTCGAACACCGAGTAGTAGCCCCAGGAGAACGAGAACATGGGGCCGGCCTTGCTGTCCTTGATGCGGGCGACGAACACGGTGTTGTCGCCGACGTAGTTCTGCTTCACCCGGAAGCCGGCCTTCGTGAGGTCGGCCACGATCGCTTCGTCGGTCTGCAGCAGTCCGGGCTCGACCGTCGGCGGCCCCTGGTTGTACACGATGTCGACGCCGTTGGGATAGCCCGCCTCGGCGAGCAGCTTCTTGGCCGCGGCCAGGTCCTGCTTGTACGGCTTGAGGCCCGCGTCGAACCCGAAGGCCATGGGGTTGACGGCGGTGGCCACGCGGTCGCCCAGACCGTTGAGCACGTGCTTGATGATGCCGTCCATGTCGGTGGCGAGGTTCGCCGCCTGGCGGACGCGCCGATCGGTGAAGGGATTCGGTCCGCTGCGCGCGGCCTGGTCGAGCTGCAAGAACGCCGTCCGCAAAATGGGCGAGCTCGCGGTCCGCGCCTGCCCCGACTTGTTGATGACGTCGATCTGATCGGGCGGCACCGCCTTGATGACGTCCACGCCGCCCGAGATCAGCTCGGCGATCTGGGTGGCCTGCTCGGGGATGATGCGGATGCGCACGTACTTGTAGGGGGCCTTCGGGCCCCAGTACTCGTCGTTGCGCACGAGCAGGTGCTCGTGCTTGCGGTCCCACTTGACGAGCTTGTAGGGGCCGGTGCCGATCGGGTGCTCCTGCATCCACTCGTGGCCCTTGTCCTTGATGACCTTCTCGGACGCCATGACGAGCGCGGTGAGGCGCTCGACGAAGATGGGGTAGGGGCCGTCCGTGTGGAACTTGACCGTGTGGTCGTCGACGATCTCGACGCTCTTGATCTTGGCGTGGTTGCCTCGCGCGGTCATCTTCTTGGTCGGATCGAGCACGCGCTCGAACGTGGCCTTGACGTCGCGCGCGGTGAAGGGGCTGCCATCGTGGAACTTCACGCCCTGGCGCAGCTTGACCTCCCAGGTGGTGTCGTTCAGCGCTTTCCACGACAGGGCGAGATTCGGCACCACCCGGCGCGTCTTGAGATCGCGCACGGCCAGGTGATCGAAGACGTGGTAGCCGAGGATGATCGCCTCGCGCAGCACGGAATTGGGCGGGTCCCAGGTGTCGACGTCCGACTGGAGCGCGTAGACGAGCGTGTCGTCCCTGGTCTGCGCGTCTGCCGCCGGCGGGCAGCCGAGAGCCAGAAGCAGGAACAGGGCCGATCCACTGACGAGCGTGCGGCGCATGGCGGCCTCCTCGGGGATGACTTCACGGTCCAGCGGTCACAGGGAGTCGAACAATAGCCGCGCCCGGGGAAGGCAGTCAAGTATGCGAGGATCCGGTGCGAGGATCCGGCTCCGTGATCGAGACTCCGCGACTCCGGTTGCGACGGCTGCGTCCCTCCGACGAGGGCGACCTCATCGCGCTCGACAGCGACCCGGAAGTCATGCGCCACGTGGGCAGCCCGGCGGGGACACGACCGGCCGACGAGACGGCCGCGCGGGTGCGACAGCGCATCGCCGAGGATCAGGCGCCGCTGGGCTTCTGGCTCGTGGAGAGTCGTGCCGGCGTCGCCCACGGCCTCTGCGCCTTGCTCCGGATGCCAGCGGGCGACGACATCGAGCTGGCCTATCGTCTCGCACGCGACAGCTGGGGCCAGGGGATCGCCACCGAAGCCGCGCGCGCGCTCGTCGGCCATGCGTTCGGGGCCCTGAGGCTGCCGAGGCTCGTGGCCGTGACCTATCCCGACAACCTCGCCTCGCAGCGCGTGCTGGAAAAGGTCGGCTTCACCCAGCGGGGAGTCGTCGACTACACAGGCGTCCGCGTCGTGCACTACGTCATCACACCCGAGGCGCTCGGTGTATCGTGAATCAGATGAAGGCGCCGCGCCCGCGCCCCACACCGGCGCCCCGCCGGCCGGACGCTCCAACGCAGCCGGACCTCCCCGGCGACGCGGCCGCGCGTCTCGCCGCCATCGTCGACGCATCGGACGACGCCATCGTCACCGAGACGCTGGACGGAATCATCACGTCCTGGAACCACGCGGCCGAGAGGATGTACGGATGGCCGGCCTCGGCGGCGCTCGGGCGGCACGTGACACTGATCATTCCGCCCGAACGATACGGAGAGGAAGCGGACGTGCTGGCGCGCGTGCGCGCCGGTGAGGTGGTGGACCACTTCGAGACCGTGCGGGTCACGAAGGGTGGGCACCTCGTCGACATCTCCCTGACGGTCGCGCCGGTGAAAGACTCGACCGGGCGCATCGTCGGCGCGTCCAAGATCGCGCGCGACATCACGGAGCGCCGGCGCTCCGACGAGACGCGCGCCCGGCTGGCCGCCATCGTCGACTCGTCCGAGGACGTGATCGTCAGCAAGACCCTGAACGGGGTGATCACCTCGTGGAACCCCGCCGCCGAGCGGATGTTCGGCTGGACGGCCGCGGAGGCGATCGGCCAGCCCATCACGCTGATCGTCCCCGAGGAGCGGCGCGCGGAGGAGGACGAGGTCATCGCGAGGATCCGTCGGGGCGAGCGCGTCGAGCATTTCGACACCGTGCGCATCACCCGGGACCGCCGGCTGATCGACGTGTCGGTCACGGTGTCGCCGGTGAGGGATTCGGCGGGCGGCATCGTCGGCGCCTCGAAGATCGCCCGCGACATCACCGAGCCGCGCCGCATCGAGGAGGAGCGCCGGCAGCTCCTCAGCCGCGAGCGCGGGGCGCGCGAAGAGGCCGAGCGCGCGAACCGTGCGAAGGACGAGTTCCTGGCCGTGGTGTCGCACGAGCTGCGCACGCCGCTCAACGGCGTCTTCGGCTGGGCGCGCATGCTGCAGTCCGCCGACGTGGACGAGCCCACCCGGCAGCGCGGGCTGGCCGCGATCGTCCGCGGCGCCGCGGCGCAGGTCCGGCTCATCGAAGACCTGCTGGACGTCTCGCGTGTCGTGACCGGCAATCTACGGCTCGACCTCCGGCGCGTGGAGCTCCGGAACGTCATCGAGGCCGCCCTGGAGACGGTTCGTCCGGAGGCGGCCGCGAAGCACATCGAGATCGTCGAGGAGCTCGATCCGTCGGCCACGGTGATGGGAGCGGCCGACCGCCTGCAGCAGGTGCTCTGGAATCTCCTGATGAACGCGGTGAAGTTCACGCCCCGCCGCGGGCGCGCGCGCGTCGGGCTGCGCCGCGGCGAAACCGCGGCGGAGATCACCGTGACCGACTCGGGCGAGGGGATCGGCCCGGACGTGCTGCCCTACATCTTCGACCGGTTTCGCCAGGAGGACAGCTCGAGCACGCGCGCCCACGCCGGGCTCGGGCTCGGCCTGGCGCTCGTCCGGCACATCGTCGAGCTGCACGGCGGCTCGGTGACCGCGGAGAGTCCGGGCAAGGGGCGCGGCGCCACGTTCGTGGTGCGACTGCCGCTCGCGCCGCCCGCGCGCGGCGACGGGCCTTAGCGCCCCGTCACGCTCGCGACGAGCCGGCAGAGCAGCTCGGGGTCGATGGGCTTCTGGAGATGCTCGGCGAACCCCGCGGCCAGGACGCGCGCGCGGGGATGCTCGTGCCCGTAGGCGGTGGCCGCGATGACGGGAACGTCGGCCAGCATCGCGCCGGGCAGCCGCTTCAATTGCCGAACGAGCCAGTAGCCGTCTTCGCCGATCATCGCGATGTCGCTGACGACGGCGTGGGGCCGCGTCTGTGTCGCGAGCGCGAGAGCGTCGCGCGCGTTGTCGACGGTCGTCACCTCGGCGCCGCAGGCCGTCAGCGCCACCGCGAAGAGCTCCAGGACGTCGGGGTGGTCATCGACGACGAGGACGCGGAGTCCGACGAGCACGCGTTGGAGCCGACCAGGTTCCGCCGCCGGCGCCGGGCCGAATTCCGAAGGCTTCCTGACGTCGCCCGGCAGGGTGCCGCCGCCCGAGCGGATTCGTTCGCGCTCGAGACGCCGGTGCGGAACCGCCTCCGAACGTGAGGGGACTGCCGGGTGGGTCACGGCGGCGTGACGGGGCATCGGCGCGACTATATGCCGGCGTGTTGGGCTGTCAAGCGGTGACCGATCGTCGCCGTCTGATACAGTCCACGGCGTGACGACGCAGCACGACCTCGCCATCGTCGGCCTCGGGATCGTCGGCGCCTCGGTCGCGTACGCAGCGGCGCGAGCGGGCGCGCGCATCGTGGCCCTCGACGCGGGAGCTCCGGGCGAGGGCACGAGCGGCACCTCCTTCGCATGGCTGAACGCCGCCAGGAAGGAGCCGGAGGTCTACCATCGGCTGAACGCGGACGGGATGGCCGCGCACCGCGAGCTGGCGCGCGAGCTCGGGGGCGACGCCGGCCATCACCCGGGCGGGTCGCTCGAATGGGCCGAGGGCGACGAGCAGGAGCGGGAGCTTCGCGCTCGTGTCGAGCGGCTCGCGCGTCGTGGCTACCCCGCGGAGTGGATCAGTCGTGAGCGCGCCCGGGCGCTGGAGCCGGCGCTGGTCGTCGGCGATCACGTGCGCGAGGTCGCTCTCTACGCCGCTGAGGCCTGGCTCGACGCGCCCCGCCTGATTCGAGCGCTCCTCCGGGCGGCGTCGGCGTGCGGCGCCGTGATCCGTGAGCGCGCGCCCGTCCGCTCGCTGCGGGCGCGCGGCGGCCGCGTGGAGGCGCTGGTCGCCGACGACGGCGAGGTGACGGCCGGCTCGCTGGTGGTCTGCGTCGGGCCCTCGACGCAGGCGTTCGTCGCCCCGCTGGGCGTCCGTGTCCCGGTCGGCCGCGTCCCCGGATTGCTGGCCGTGACGTCGCCGCCTGCGCAGCCGCTGCGTCGCGTCGTGCACGCGCCCGGCATTCATCTGCGGCCCGATGCGGGCGGGGGCTTGCTGCTCGGCGCCGAGGACGTCGATGCGCCCGCCGCGGAGGCGCGCTCGCCGTCGAGGCTCGACGAGCTCGCGGCGCTCCTGCTCGAGCGCGCGGCCCACGTGGTGCCGGCCGCGCGCGGCGTGAAGGTGGTCGACCGCCGCGTCGGCGTGCGCCCGATGCCCGCCGATCGTCACACGATCGCGGGGCGGCTGCCGGGCTTCGACAACATCTGGGTCGTGGCCACCCACAGTGGCGTCACGCTGGGCCCGTTGCTCGGTCGCCTGATCACCGACGAGGTCGTCGGTGGCGCGCCCCACCCGTCGCTGGCACCGTTCCGACCCGACCGCTTTGTCTATTGAGATGGGGGGCCCCGAAATGGCCCCCCATGTCTATGGAGTCGGCTCCACGTGATCGCGGCGTGGCGCGTATGGGTGCCGACCCGCGATGGGCCGGCCCTCGGCGAACCGCTCGGGGCGAAACGCGGAGATGTCGACGGTGCGCGCGCGGCCCTCGGTGATCAGCTCGGCCAGGCACGCGCCGACGGCCGGCGCGATCTTGAAGCCGGAGCCGCTGAAGGCGGTCGCGAGATACAGGCCGTCGATCCCGCCCACCGCGCCGAGAATCGCGTGGCGGTCGGCGCTGTAGCAGTCGAAGGCGCGATAGCCGCGCGAGAGCGCGGCGCGCTCCATCGGGGGCATGCGGTGGGTGAGCATCTGCGCGCCCTCCACCGGCGCGGACGGCGGCAGGCCCGTCGGCATCGTGTCGGGATCGATGTCCCACACCTGGCACGGCACGCCGACGATCGTCTGGGCGTCGCCCTCCGGCCGGAAGTAGGTGCCGAGCACGTGGTCGATCACGACCATGTGCGGCTTCGCGATCTCCGGTGGGCGCGTCACCAGCATCGTGTCGAGGGCCTTGGGCCGCGCGTCGAGCGCGATCCCGATCTCGCGGCAGAGCCGCGGCGCCCACGCGCCGGCCGCCACCACGACGGCGCCGGCGTCGATGCGCGCGGCCGCGGTCTCGACGCCGACCACGGCGCTCTCGCGCCGGACGATGCGCGTCGCCGGCGTCCACTGTAATATGTGCGCGCCGCGCGCCTGGGCCTGCCGGCGAAAGCCTTCCACCACGTCGGCCGGGCTCGCGTAGCCGCTCGCCGGCTCGTAGGCGACGGCGCCGACGTCGTCCACGTTCACGAACGGCTGGAGCGTCTTGAGCTCGGCCGGCGACAGCGCGGTCGTGTCGATGCCGATCTTCTTCAGCATCTCGACGTTGGCGCGCAGCGCCGCCGCATCGCGATGACCGACCACGGCCACGAAGCCCGTCTGCGTGAACACGGGCGGCCCGCCCATGCGCTCGCGCCAGTCCCTGAACACGGGGAAGCTCGCCCACGCCAGGCGTGCGTCCTCCTCGTTGACGTAGTGCATGCGGATGAGCGCGCTCGAGCGGCCCGAGGCGCCGCTGGCGAGCGCGCCCTTTTCGAGCAGCGTGACGCGCTTGACGCCGGCCGAGGCCAGCGCGAAGGCGATGCTCGTGCCGATGACGCCGCCGCCGACGACCACCACGTCCGCCGTGTCCGCCATGGTGCGACACCCTAGGTCGCGCAGCGATGTCTGTCAACGCGTCGGGCATGACGCCTGGGCGTGAGCTTCGGTGTCGCCGGCATCCGGAGCCCGTGCTGACACGGGCTCCGGACGCCGACACGCTCAGCGACGCGAGCCGAAAGCTAGTGAGGCGGAATCACCGGCGTGCACGCTCCGCGGGGCGGCGGGTTCGGCACGTGGGTTCCCTCACCGTTCGCCAGCGTGAGCTCGGCGGCGCGTGAGCAGTTGCCACCCGGGATCAGCCACCAGTTGGACGTGAGGGGATAACCGGCGGTGTAAGAGATTGGCTCGTGAGCCGACACGCAGTTGTGGAAGCTCATGTCTCCCGGCCGCGACGTCAGCACGTAGCACTTCTCGTAGGCGAGCATCTGCTGGATGGTGTCCGTCTGCTGGATGTTCGCGACGTTCCAGTCCCGAATGCCTTCCCAGGACGAGTACGTGTCGCTGCCGAACACCAGCTGGCCGCGGGGCGTGTTCACCTGCAGCAGCTGCGAGCCGTAGGTGTGGCCCCGGAAGGCAGGATGAATGATCACGCCCCTCCGGATCTCGTGGCGTCCGTCGACGATGTGCGCCTTTCCGCCGAGAACCTTGCCGAGGATCTCGTTGACGGTCTGGGGCGGATATCCGCAGACGGGGCTGCGCGCGCACCCGCCCGGATCCGTGTTCACCCGGCTGATGTGTCCACCGTCGAACGTGGACGGGTAGTTGAGGAAGAAGTCGATCTGCTTGAGCTCTTCCTTCTGCACGTACAGGATGGCGTTCGGGAACTCGCTGATCTGGCCGGCGTGGTCCCAGTGGCCATGGCCGATGACGATCCATTCGACGTCATTGGGATTGAGCCCGATCGCCGTCATCTGCTGGCGAATCGGGGCCCAGCAGCACGAGGTGTTCAGGTCGAAGATGTAGTGCAGCTGCTTCCAGCCGCTGTCGTACAGCCCGAGCTTTCCATCCGGCCCCTTGATGATGCCGACGTTCACCGGGAGATCCACGGTGGGCTTGTCGCCACGGTCCGGCATGAAGGAACGGAACGGCACGCCCATGAAGCGGGTGCTCTCGAGGATCCAGGCGGAATTCTCCGGCGCCTCGTCGGAGCGGATGGCGTCGTGCAGCAGCTCGCGGTGGGTCTCGAAGCCCTGCGGCAGTGTCTGGGGAGGTCTGTGCTGACCTCCGTTGTTGTCGTTGTCATTGTTGTCGGCGGCGAGCGTCCCCACGTTGACGAGGACGCCGAGCGCCGCGATGGCGGCAAGAGCCGACACGACACGTACGATTCTTCCTCTCATCTCTTACCTCCCGATAGCGTGACCGGGACACGAACGCACAACGAGCGATGCGACCTTTCGTCACACCTCCTTCTCAGTTGGGTGGAAACTCACCTGGCCAGAACCTGCCGCCGATCTCTCGGATCTTGTCGGAGGCCTCCTGAGCCAGCGGATACGCGGCTCGCAGGTGGTCTTCGCGGCCGTCCGCGAAGATCTTCGACACCTCGACCGCGGATTTGTGGAAGAGACGAACGGCGGCGCCATACTCGTCGTGGGCGGGCCGCAACGACGGCGGCGGCTCGAGCGTGAGCAGCTGAGCCTCGGCCTTTTGAAAGGTCGTCAGCGCCTCGTCGACCCGGGCTTTGAGCTCGGTCCGTCCCACGTCCTTGGTCACGTAGAAGATCTGGCCCAGGCTCATGCGCACCGCGCTGCGCTCGACCGCACCGTGGATGGGCCACAAGGCCTGGATGTACGTTTCCTCGGCGGGGGTCAGCGGCGGCCTCGCCGGCGCCGCAGGGCGCGAGAGTGCCGCGGCAACGACCCGGCGCGAGGTCGCCTCGCGGGCGACGGCGACGATCACGATCCCGATGAGGATCAGGAGGCCGACTGCGATCAGGACAAGACCGCGGCGGGAAATGCTCGGGGAGAGTCTCTCCGCTCGAGGCATCATCGGCTCGGCTCGACCTGCATCATGGGCTAGCCCAAGTAGGGCGCGCATACGCTATTCCGCGTCACATCCATTGTCAACGAGTAGCGCGGCTAATTGGACTGACCTATCCGCCCGTCGCGTGATCGGCGCGCAACATCCCGAGCCACCCGCCGAGATCGGTGTACCAGACGTTGTTCGCGCGATCGACGGTGACGCCGAACGGACGGGCATCGGGTCGTGGCAGACGAAATTCCGTCACGCGGCCGTCGCGCAGCCGCCCCAATCGCCCGCTCCGGAGCTCGCTGAACCACACGGCGCCGTCGGGCGCCACGGCGAGCGCGGTGAGGCCGGGCGAGGGCGTGGCAATCGCGAACTCCGAGAATCGACCGTCCGCGAAGCGCCCGATCCGGTTCGCTTGCTGCTCGAGGAACCACACGGCGCCGCTGGCATCGACGGCCACGTCGCCGAGCCCGCTGCCGCGCGTCGGGACATCGAATTCCGTCACCTGGCCGTCTCCGGCGATGCGGGCCAGCCGGTTCACGTTCGGCAACGTGGCCCAGACCGTGCCGCGAGCGTCGACCGCGACGCCCCACGGAACGGCGCCCGACGAGCGGGAGACGTGGCGCGTGAACACGCCGTCTTTGAGCCGAGTCACGCTGGCCGTCGTGGCATCGGCGAACCACACCGCGCGGTCGGGCGCGACGGCCAGTCGGCCGAGCCTGACGATGGGCGTGGTCAGGGGGAACGCTCGAATGCTGCCGTCGGCCGCCATGCGGGCGACGGCGCGGGCGCTTGCGTCCGTGTACCAGGCGCCGCCGTCGGCGTCGACGTCGAGACCCAGCGATTCGAGATTTGGCGTTTGCTTGGACAGACGCTCGATTTTGCCGTGGCGGTGCACGCCGAGCGCGTCCGACATCTCGATCGTGAACCAGACCGCGCCGTCCGGCGCGACCGCGATGGCCGCGGGGATGTCCGTGCGCCGCAGCATGCGGTGCTCGACGAATCCGGAGTCGCGCCAGGGCCCCCAGACGAACGCGAGGAGACCGGCGACGATCACGAGGCCCGCCACCGTCAGCCACGCGTGACGACGCAAGGCGGCCGGCATCGCGGCCGGGCTCATCGAAGGGGGTCCGCTCGATAGTGCCGGCGCAGCCGGCGCAGGGCGACGAAACTGAGGACGACGAGCAGCGTCAGAAAAGCGGCGGCGCCGAGGAGGCTCGAGAGGTCGATCCGCTGCCACGCCGCGGTGCCCTCGACGGCGCGACGCCAGAGTTCCGGATAGGGCGTCACGGCGAATCCCGCAAACAGCCTCGCCGGCTCCGACGGGTCGCGCACCAGCGGCCCCGCCTCGAGGTGCGCGGGCAGGTTGTCGACCAGCGGCGTCCAGCGCTCCCCGCCGTCGCTCGCGCGGAAGATCCCGCGATCCGTGGTGACGACGACGACGTCTCCGCTCGCGCTGATTCCGCGCACCGACGTGTTCGGCTCCGGCAGCGGGCGACCCGCCGCCCGCCAGCTCGCGCCGCCGTCGTCGCTCCTCAGCAGCCGATCGCCTCGCGCCGCCCAGAGCCGCCCCGCGACGCCGGCATCGTCCCCGAGCGCATCGACGCCCTCCGTCCCCGCCTCTCGCTTCACCCAGGTCTGTGCCCCATCGTGACTCGACCACATCTGGCCCTCGACGAGGACGTGAAGGGATTCGGGTCGACCCGGCACCACGAGCATCGACGTCACCGGGGAGCCAGGAAGGCCATCGGCGGCGTCGGACCAGGAGGCGCCCCAGTCATCGGTGCGCACGAACCCGGTCCAGCCGGCGACGTACGCGCGGCCTGGCGCGGCGCCCCGTGCGATGGCGCGGGCCGGCGGAGTGCCGCGCGGCGGCCGCGTCGGGCGCCACTCGCCGTCCGCGTCGCTCCGGAAGATTTCCGTGCCCGTCGACACCAGCGCGCGCCGGCCGTCGCCGGCGAAGGCGGCGGCGAAGACGGCGCCGGTCAACACGTTCGACGCCTCGCGGCTCCAGTCCCGACCCCCGTTACGCGAGCGCAGCAGGCCGCTGTCGGTGGCGAGCAGCAGGTGATTGCCGTCGGTCGGGCTGACCGCGAGCGCGATGGCGGCCGTCGGGTACGTTCCGGGGCTCGCGAGAAACCACGTCGCGCCGTGATCGCGTGACCGGAACAGCCCACCCCAGGCGCTCGCATCGTGAGCGGAGACGGCGCTCGACCACAGGAGGACGACCTGCGCGAGCGCGGCGATGACGCCCGACTTCACCGTCTCACTTGGGCGTCCAGACGGCATGGCCCGTGAACAGGCCGCTCACGAACCCGATGTGATAGACGAGAAAGAGTCCGAAGCCCAGGCTCAACAGACCGGACGCCACCCGAAGGTGGCGTTCGACGTGCGTCAATCGCCTGGCGGCGTACGCCATCGGCGCGGCGATGACCACCGTGATGAGCATCATTCCCACGATGGTGCCGATGCCGAAGAGCACGAGGTAGGCCATCGCCCATCGAGGGTCGCCGATGGTCGTGAGCACGAGGAGGGCCACCGCCGCCGAGCCGGCCAGGCCGTGGACCAGGCCCACGACGAGCGGGCGGACCATCTGGTACAGGCCCAGCCCACCGAGATGGCGATCGAGCCAGGCTTGCGGCGTCGCATCTTCGCGATGTCCGTGATCCTGCGCCCCATGTCCGTGGCGGTGGCTGTGCACGTAGTCGCCGTGTCGGTGCGCGTGGGCGTGCAGCCCGGCGCCCCCGCCGAGGTGGTCGCGAAGCGTCTGGATGATTCCGGTGAGATTCCACAACCCGAGCACGATCAGCATGAGGGCCACCGTCATCTCCATCGTCAGGCCGAGCGCGGGCGGGATCACCAGGCTGAAGACGATGATCGCGCCGCCGACGCCCATGATGGTCAGGGTGTGGCCGAGCCCCCACAAGCCGCCGATGAGCACGCCGCCGCGCAGTGTCCGCTGTCGCGTCACGATCGTGCTGACGGCGATGACGTGATCGGCGTCCGTGGCATGCCGCATCCCGAGGAAGAAGCCGAGCGCGACGAGCGTGAGCGCGGTGATCATGTCGGCGGCCGCACCTAGTGGAACGCCACGAGGCTCCGCCACGCCGTGACCGTGAGACCGAGGCCGACGGCGACGATCAGCAGCGCCGCCCCCACCTGAAGCCAGCCCATCCAGCGTCCGCTGAGCCAGGTCAGCACCACCGCCCCCACGCGCGCGGCCACCACGCCGACGATGACCAGCACCGACGCGAACCCGATGCTGAACACGACGACCGTGAACAGGCCCAGCACCAGCTTCCCGCTCGCGAGGGCGGCGAGCAGGATGGCCAGAGCGCCGGGGTCGGGGAGCAGACCGCCCGCGATGCCGAGACCGAGCAGGATCGGCAGCCGCGGACGCGTGAGGGCGTCGAGATCGACGCGGTGACTGTGCCGGACGCCCCAGCCGTGACTGTGGACGTGATCGTGGCCATGCGCGTGAGCGTGCGTGTGGCCCTCGTGGGCGTGTTCGTGCTCATGGTCAGGCTCCGCGTCGTGAGCGTGCGCGTCGCTGCCGTCGGATGCGAGCGACATCTGAATCCGGAGCATCCACAGGCCGATCGCGACGACGAGCAGGCCCGTGCCGACGCCGAGGTAGGCCTCCACGCGCTGCGGCACCAGCCATGCCGACCCCATGGTGGCGAGCACGGCCACGAGGATGATGCCGCTCGTGTGTGAGAGCGTGACGAAGATGCCGAGCACGAGGGCGTCCACCGGACGTCCGCGCGCGCCGACGATGTACGCGGCGGAGATCGTCTTGCCGTGTCCCGGCGTCGCCGCGTGCACGGCGCCGAGCCAGAAGCTGGACGCGAGATAGAACACCGTCTCCGTCACGCGGCGAATCCTACGCCTCGGCGGAGGCCGAGCGCAATCGGCGCCATCGGCTGCGTCAGCAGCAACGCGGCTGCGTCAGCAGCCTTGACACCCCGAGCCGTCGGCGCTATCCGTGAGGCCCGCGACATCCGCGGATGGAGGACGCCGATGCCGAGCACACCACACGCCGGACGCTGGAGTCGTCGGCGGTTCATCGGGACGGCGGCGGCCGCGGCGGGCGCCGGCCTGCTGCCCGGCGCGGTCCCCGCCCAGGGCGGCCCATGGGCGCAGCGGCCTCCCGGCCATCCACGCCAGGTGACGTTCGTCGTGTGGCAGTACGGCAAGATCTACGACCAGATCGCCAAACAGTTCGAGGACGACTGGGGCGTCAAGGTCAATCAGGTCATCGAGCCCAACGTCGAGCCGCAGGTCGCCAAGCTGACCGCGATGTACGCCGCCGGCGATACGGTCGACGTCTCGCAGTCGCCGATGCAATACCTGGCGAACTACATCGAGCAGGGCATCGCCCTGCCGATCGACGGCCTGCCCGGCGTCGAGCAGTACGTGCGCGACTTCACGCCGTTCACGCGGGCGATTGCCCAGCGCGACGGCAAGACGTGGGGCCTGCCGTACTTCTCGACGGTGTGGACCTTCATGTACAACGACGAGCTGCTGACCAGGGCCGGGTTCAAGGACAAGCCCTTTCGCAGCTACCCGGAGCTGGTCGACCAGGCGCGCAAGGCCAAGCGCGACGGTGTGGCCAGGTACCCGATCCTGTGGATCGGGGGCCAGGGATTCGAGCAGCTGCCCGGCACGTGGTTCAGCCTCACGTGCAACCGCGGTGGCGTCATCTTCGATCGGCAGCTGGCGCCTCAGCTCGGCGCGGGCTCCGTCGCGCGGGAGACGCTGCGCTGGTGGCAGGGCACGTTCAAGGACGAGCTAGCCGATCCGAACTCGCTCAACCTGCGATTCATCCCGGCCGTCAAAGCGTTCAACGCCGGGCAGCACGTCTACCTCGGCACGCTGCACCACTACTACGTCAGCCTGATCAACGACGCCGCGCAGTCGCCGATCGCCGGTAAGGGGCGCGTGCTCGGTCACCCGGGCGACGGCAAGACGATCGGGTACACCATGCTCTACATCCTCACCGGCAATACCAAGGACCGCGAGTGGGCGTGGAAGCTGCTGCAGTATCTCGGCGGCCGGACGAAGAACGGCGAGTACACGCAGGCCAACCGCCTCGCCACCGACGCGATGCTCGGCAGCGGCTACCAGTCGGTCATGGACAGCGAGCTGTTGCGCAAGGGCTGGTCGAAGTGGGGCGACGTGCCCACGATCCTGTCCGCCTGGAAAGGCGCGACGAACTTCGCCGAGGTCGTGCCGACGGTCTCCCAGCCGTGGTACCCGCGCTGGAGCGACATGATGAACGTCGAGCTGACGGCGTGCCTGCAGGGGAAGGTGACGGCCGACCAGGCGTGCGACAACATGGTCGCCGCCGTCGCGAAGGCCAAGCGAGCCTGAGCGTCCCCCTCCGGCGCCGCGAGCCGACGGCGGGAGTGCTCGCGCTCCTGATGAACGCGCCGTCCGGCCTCTGGCTCGCGCTGATCCTGGCGTGGCCGGTGCTCTACGCCGGCTGGCTCTCGCTGCACGAGGTGAGCATCCGGCAGCTGAGAACGGGCGAGTTCCCGTTCGCCGGTGCCGCCAATTACGTCCGGCTGTTCCGGGACGACGTCTTCTGGCTGGCGCTCTCGCACACCGTGGTGTTCGTGGCGATCTCGGTGGCGCTCGAGGTGGTGATCGCGCTGGCCATCGCGCTCGTGATCAACGATGAGCGCGTGTGGCTCTCGCGGGTGACGCGGGGGCTGTTGCTCGTGCCGTGGGGCGTGCCGCCGGTCGTCAACGGCCTGCTCTGGTCGTTCATCTTCAACGCTCAGTACGGCTATCTCAACCGCGCGCTGCTGGCGCTGGGGCTGATCGCCGAGCACGTCAACTGGCTCGGCGACTCGCGGCTGGCCATGGGCGCCGTGATCACCGCGTACGTCTGGCGCACCACGCCGTTCAACATCCTCCTCTACCACGCGGGCCTGCAGGGGATCCCGCGCGACTACTACGAGGCGGCGGAAGTGGATGGTGCCTCGGGCTGGAGCCGCTTCTGGCGGATCACGCTGCCGCTGCTGCGACCGGTCATCGCCGTGAGCCTCATCTTGAGGACGGCGTTCGCGTTCATGGTCTTCGACGAGATCTTCGCGATCACGCAGGGCGGGCCGGGCAACGCCACGTGGGTGGCGGCCTGGTACACGTACCGGGCGGCCTTCCAGCCGCCGTTCAACGTCGGCCTCGGCTCGGCCTCGGCGTGGGTGATGGCGCTCATCCTCGCGGTGGCGGGCCTCGCGTACGCGCGGCTCGTCGGCCGGCGGCTGGAGCCCTGAGCCGTGGCGTGGCGCCTCTCGTGGCGTCGGCGGGCGCTCTTGTGGCTGGCGAATCTCGCCGCCATCGCATTTCTGCTGGCGCCGCTGGCCCCGGTCGTCCTGGCCAGCCTGCAGTCCGAGAAGGTGATCCAGCGCGACGTCCGCGCGCTGCTCCCGCGCGAGATCACCCTCGCGAACTTCCAGCTCATCCTCTCCGGCGGCGCGACGCGGGGCCCCATCTTCGAGCAGGTGACGTACCTGCCGAAGTCGGTCGACCGCTTCCCGGCGGCGTTCGCCAACAGTCTGATCGTGGCGTGCGCGGTGACGCTCCTCACGCTGGTGCTGGGAAGCCTGTCCGCCTACACGGTGGCGCGCCTGAACCTCCGGTGGGTGAAGGCGATGCTCTCGCTGTCGGTGGCGAGCCGGCTGGTGCCGTTGATCGTGCTGATGGTGCCGCTCTACGTCCTGTTCCGGACGTACGGGCTGCTCAACTCCCTGACGGGCGTCGTCATCGCGGAGGTGGGATTCCTGGTCCCGTACGCCGTGCTGATCCTGGCGCCGTATCTCGCCTCGCTGCCGGCCGAGCTGGAGGACGCCGCGCGCATCGACGGCTGCACGCGCTTCGGCGCGTTCCGGCGGATCGTGCTGCCGCTCGCCACGCCGGGGCTGGCCGCGTGCGCCACCATCATGTTCATCCTGTCGTGGCACGAGCTGCTGATTCCGCTCATCGTCGTCAGCCGGCCCGAGGCCATGACGGTGCCGGTGGTCCTCGCGGGGCTCGTCTCCGACTACTTCGTCTTCTTCACGCTGATGATGGCGATCTGCCTGCTGGGCCTGGCGCCCACGCTCCTCCTCGTGGTCGTGCTCCAGAAGTACGTCGTCCGCGGGCTCGTCAGCGGAGCGCTCAAGGGATGAGCGTGCGCTTCGGCCTCGTCGGCTACGGGCTGTGGGGCCGGCATCACGCGCGGGCGATCACCCGCGCGCCCGGCGCGACGCTGACGGCGATCGCGTGCCGCAGCGAGGCGACGGCCGCCGACGCCCGCCGCGACTTCCCCGGCGTGCCGGTGCACCTCGACTATCACGAGCTGCTGGCGCGGCGTGACGTCGACGCCGTCGACGTGGTTCTGCCCAACGACCTCCACGCCGAGTGCGGGGTGGCCGCGCTGGAGCAGGACAAGGACGTCCTGCTCGAGAAGCCACTGGCTCCGACGCTCGCCGAGTGCGACCGTCTACTGATGGCGGCGCGCCGGACGGGCCGCGTGCTCTCCGTCGGCCACGAGCTACGCCTGTCGGCCCAGTGGGGCGCCATCAAGGCGGCCATCGACTCGGGCGACCTCGGCGACGTGCGGTGCGCGACGATCAACCTGTTCCGATTCCCGTATCGGCCGGGCTCCGACGGCTGGCGCTACGAGCGGCGCCGGATCGGCTCCTGGATCATGGAGGAGCTGGTGCATCACTTCGACCTGCTCCTCTGGTATTTCGCGCGCTGCGGTGAGCCGGTGTCGGTGAGCACCGTCGGTCATTCGTCGGCGGCCGACGCGGCGATGTCCGAGGCCGTCAGCTGTACGCTGCGGTTTCCCGGAGGCCGTTACGCGGTGGTGACGCAGACGCTCGCCGGCTTCGAATATCACCTGACGGCCGAGGTGATCGGGACCGAGGGCGCGCTGCGCGGCTTCTGGTCGGGCGTCCTGGACCGCAGCCGGGAGGCGGCCTTCGAGCTGAAGGTGCGCCGGCGGGGCGCGACGGCGCCCGAGGCCATTCCGCTCGCGGCCTCGGGTGAGCTGTTCGAGCTCGAGGAGCAGCTCCGACGGATCGTGCCGGCCTTTCGGGAGCGGCGGCCACTCGTGTCCGGCGAGGATGCTCGACGCGCCGTGGCCGTGTGTCTCGCCGTCGAGCAGTCGTTGCGAGAGGGGCGTGAAGTTGCGCTGGCGCTGGACTACACTCCGGATCGGAGGACGCCATGAAGAACGGGTTCAAGGTCATGGACAGCGACCTGCACACGATGGAGCCGGACGGTCTCTGGGAGCGCTACCTCGACGAGCCCTTCAAGAAGTTCGCGCCGAAGTTCATCCGGAGAACGGACAACGCGTCGAATCAGCCGATGATCCGCATCGGCGACCTCGAGATCGGGGAGATGTCGAAGCGGCCACGGACGGCCGTCGTCGGCAAGGACCTCCAGCGACGCGCCTTCGAGCGCTCGCCCCACTACGAGGTCGCGCACGCGCGCGGATACGACGCCGAGTCCCACGTCCGGGCCATGGACATCGAGGGCATCGACGTCGCGATCCTCTACGGCACCCGCGGGCGCCAGGTGCAGATGCACGACGATCTCGATCCGCTCGTGGCCGACGCGCTCGCGCGGGCGCACAACAACTGGACGGCCGACTACTGCCAGTACGATCCCAAGCGCCTCAAGTTCGCCGCCCAGGTCGCCTTCCACGATCCCAAGCTCGCGGCCCGCGAGGCGCGGCGCGCCGTGCGCGAGCGGGGCGCGGTGGCCGTCATCGGCAACCCGAACCCGATCAACGGCCGGCACGTCCACGATCCGGAGCTCGAGCCGCTGTGGGACGCCATCGAGGAGCTCGGCGTGCCGATCGGCTTTCATCCGACGGGTCAGGCGTCGCTGCGCGACGACATCGCGCGGCGCTACCTCGATACCCCGAACGGCCGCGTGATCGGCGTGGCCGGACGCAATCCCGTCGAGCTGATGTTCGCGTTCGCGAGCATGGCCGCCGGCGGCGTGCTCGAGCGTCACCCGGGCCTGCGCTGCGCGTTCCTCGAAGGCACGTGCGGCTGGCTCCCGTGGTGGCTCTGGCGCCTGGACGAGGCGTGGGAGAAGTTCGGCCCGGGCTCCGAGGTGCAGATCACGGGCCTTCCCAGCGAATACTTCTATCGGCAGTGCTACGTGGCCACCGACGCCGACGAGAAGGTGCTGCGGCAGGTGGTGGAGGCGGTCGGCGACGACAACATCGTCGTCTCGACCGACTACCCGCACTCCGACGGGCTGTTCCCGGAGGCGATGAGCGAGTTCGTCGCGCTCGAGGGCGTGAGCGACAAAACGAAGGCCAAGATCCTCTGGGACAATTGCGCGCGGCTCTACCGTGTCGGAGAAGGGCCACGGCAATGAGCGATCGGATCGATGCGTTCGCGAGCGCCGTCGAGATGCTCGCCGCGCTGCGCGCCCGCCGCGTCTCCGCCGTCGAGCTGCTCGACCTGCACCGCCGCCGCATCGAGCGCTACAACCAGGCGCTGAACGCCATCGTCGAGCCCGACTTCGAGCGGGCGCGGCGCGACGCCGGGACCGCCGACGCGCGGCGCGCCCGCGGCGAGGATGCGCCGTTGCTCGGGCTGCCGATGACCCTGAAGGAATCCATCAACGTTCGCGGCCTGCGCACGACGATCGGGATGGAGATGTGGAAGGATTTTCGCTCCGAGCACGACGCCCCGGTCACCACACGCGTGAAGGCCGCGGGCGCCGTGGTCATGGCGAAGACGAACGTTCCCCAGATGCTGGCCGACTGGCAGTCGGCCAACCCGGTCCACGGCCGGACCAACAATCCGTGGGACCTCGCACGCACGCCGGGCGGCTCGACGGGCGGCGGTGCGGCGGCGCTGGCCGCGGGGCTGACGCCGCTGGAGTTCGGCAGCGACATCGGGGGCTCGATCCGCGTGCCCGCGGTCTTCTGCGGCGTCTGTGGTCATCGGCCGAGCGAGACGGCGATGCCGCGCAGCGGCCAGTTTCCCTATCCGCCGATGCCCAACGCCGCGGTGGTGATGGGCGTCCAGGGGCCGCTGGCGCGCTCGGCCGACGATCTCGGGCTGGCGCTCGACGTGGCCGCCGGGCCCGAGGTCGGCGAGGACGTCGCGTGGCGGCTCGGGATTCCTCCGGCGCGCCACCAGCGCCTGGCCGAGTTCCGCGTCGCCGTCCTGCCGCCGATCGACTGGATGCCTCTGGACGCCGAGATCGCCGCCGCGCTGGACTCCGTGGCCTCACGGCTCGGGCGCCTCGGCTGTCAGGTGAAGGTCGCGCAGCCCGATGCGCTCGGCGACCATCGCCAGCACTACGCGCTCTATCTGACGCTGCTCTCGGCGGTCACCTCCAGCCGCATCCCGGCCGAGCAGCGCGTCGCGCGCCTCCAGGTGATGCGAACGCGCGACGACGAATGGAGCCGCGCGCTGCAGCGGGGGATCGAGAGCGGCGCGCCGGACTACATCGCCTGGATCGCGCAGCGTGAGCAGTACCGCGCGGCCTGGCGCTCGTTCTTCCGGGAATGGGACGTCCTCGTGGCGCCGGCGTTCTTCACGCCGGCCTACCCGCACTGGGACAAGCCGTGGCCGAACACACCCGACTCCATCCGCAAGACGGTCGACGTGAACGGCACCCCGGTGCTGGAGGAGCTCGGCCTGTTCTACCCGGCGCTGGCCACGCTCGCCGGTCAGCCGGCCACGGCGTTTCCGGTCGGTCTCACGCGCGGCGGCCTGCCGATCGGGCTCCAGGCGGTCGGTCCGTACCTCGAAGACCGCACGCCGATCCGCTTTGCCGCGCTCCTCGGGCGCGAGCTCGGCGGCTTCGCCCGGCCGCCGGGTTACGACGGAGACCGACCGGAGGGCAGCTGACGGTGCGGTGGCTGACGGCGGTCGTCCTGTGGACGTGCCTGGCGTCGGTCGCGCACGCGGGCGAACCGGTGTGGGACGTGCTTCGCACGCCCGGCTCCGTCGTCGTCCTGCGCCACAGCTTCGCGCCCGGAGGGTTCGATCCGCCCGACGCCAGGCTCGATGACTGCTCGACGCAACGCAATCTCGACGAGAGCGGCCGGGCGCAGGCCCGACGCATCGGCGAGGCGTTCCAGCACAACGGGATCGTCGTCGGCGCGGTGCGGTCCAGCCCGCGCTGCCGATGTCTGGACACCGCCCGCCTGGCCTTCGGCCGCGTCGAGGCCTGGAGTGTGCTGCAGGGCGCGCTGAGGGACGAGGGGCTCCGCGGGCGCCAGCTGGTCGAGATCAAGAGGGCGATCGCCGCGCACCGGGCCGCCGCGCCGCTCGTCCTCGTCACGCACGGCAGCGTCGTCAACGACCTGACGGGCTTCGCGATCCGGATGGGAGAGTTCGTCGTCCTGCGCCCTCGGGACGACGGCGGCTACGCGGTCGCCGGTCGGCTCTACGCGGAATAGCCCGTCCGAGTCGTCCGGCCTGGCGATATAAAATATTCAAATTATATAAATTATTTAAGTTATAGTCTGGCCCGGAAGGCAAGGAGGATTTCATGATGATCCCGATTTGGGTGAAGCCGGCTGCCTGGGGTGTCGTTCTCGGAAGCATTCTGACCATGATCGTCGGATTCAGTTATGGGGGGTGGACGACCAGCGGGACCGCACTGCAGCAGGCGAAGCAGCGTGCCGATGCCGCGGTGACCGCGGCGCTGGTCCCGCTGTGCGTCGCGCAGTCGAAGGCCGATCGCGGCGCGGCGCAAAAGCTCGCCGCGCTCCGGGCGATCACGTCGTCCTACGAGCAGCACGAGTTCGTGACCAAGACGGGCTGGGCCACCGTGCCGGGAAGCGAGGGCCCGAACCGCGACGTCGCGGAAGCGTGCACGTCCGTACTGCTCAAGACGGCCTCCAGCAAGTAGCGTCCTGTCCGCCGCGATGGCACAGCATCGCGGCGTGCGCCCGCCGTAGCTCCGCGCCCGCCGCCGCTCCGCCTCGGGCTCGAATCGGCGTTACCATGTCCGCCGTTGGTGTCCAGCCGTCGAACGGTCGGGACCCGAGAGGAGTGGACCCATGAGAACGGCCGGCGTGATCTCCCTGACGATCGTGGCGGCGGCGCTCTTCGCGGCCGGGCAGGCTCGGCTGGACGCCCAGCCGGCGGTGGACCCGGCGCTTCGCATCGGCGCGACCGATCTCGGCGGCGTGGTCACCGGCGCCAACGGGCCGGAGGCCGGCGTGTGGGTGATCGCGGAGACGACCGAGCTGCCGACGAAGTTCGCGAAGATCGTGGTCACCGACGACCGCGGCCGTTACGTGCTGCCCGAGCTGCCGAAGGCGAGCTACAGCGTGTGGGTGCGCGGCTACGGGCTCGTCGACTCGCCGAAAGTTCGCACGGCGCCGGGCAAGATCTTGAACCTGACCGCGGTGCCGGCGCGCAATGCGGCCGCGGCGGCGGAATACTACCCGGCGATCTACTGGTATTCGATGCTCCGCGTGCCGGACAGGAGCGAGTTCCCGGGCACGGGGCCCGACGGCAACGGCATCAACCCCGCGCTCGCCAGCCAGGAGCAATGGCTCGACATCGTGAAGACCAATGGCTGCAACGGCTGTCACTCGCTCGGCACCCGGGCGATGCGCGCGATCCCCAGAGAGCTCGGTACGTTCGCGAGCTCGACGGAGGCGTGGCAGCGCCGGATCCAGTCCGGCCAGGCCCTGACCCAGATGACCACCAACCTCGGCCGGATGGGCGCGCCCCGCGCGCTGAAGCTCTTCGCGGACTGGACGGATCGGATCGCCGCCGGCGAACTGCCCACGTCGAAGCCGATGCGGCCGCAGGGCGTGGAGCGCAACGTCGTCCTCACGCTCTGGGACTGGGCGGGGGCGAAGGACTACCTGCACGACGAGGTCTCGACCGACAAGCGCAACCCGCGCCTGCACGCCAACGGCCCGATCTTCGGCGCCACCGAGGAGAGCACGGACCTCTTCCCCGTGCTCGATCCCGTGAAGCACAAGGTGACGCAGGTGAGGATGCTCGTCCGCGATCCCGCCACGCCGTCATCGAAGCAGAACCCGATGCTGCCGTCGCCATTCTGGGGCGACGAGCGGATCTGGGACAGCCAGACGAGCATGCACAACCCCATGCTCGACGAGAAAGGCCGCGTGTGGTTCACCTCGCGCGTGGGGCCGGCGGCGAACCCGGATTTTTGCAAGCGGGGCTCCGAGCATCCCTCCGCGAAGCTCACCCCGGTGGAGTCGTCCAACCGCCACCTCTCGGTCTATGAGCCGAAGACCGGAAAGATCACGCTGATCCGGACGTGCTTTCCGACGCACCATCTCGTCTTCGCCGAGGACGCGAACAACACGCTGTGGACCAGCGCGGGCGGCCCGCAGAGCGGCGTGATCGGCTGGCTGAACCGCAAGATGTTCGACGCGACGGGCGACGAGGTGAGATCCCAGGGCTGGACGGCGCTCATCCTCGACACCAACGGCAACGGCAAGCGCGACGAAGACTACGTCGAGCCGAACCAGCCCGTGGATCCGGCGAAGGACAAGCGCATCGTGGCGGCGTTCTACGGCATCGGTGTGAACCCGAGCGACGGAACGATCTGGGGGACGGTGCTCGGCTTCCCCGGCTACGTCATCCGACTCGACCCGGGATCCAATCCGCCCGCGACGGCGCTGGCGGAAGTCTTCGAGCCGCCGCTGCCCGGCTACGGGCCGCGCGGGATGGACATCGATCGGCGTGGCGTCGTGTGGACGCCGCTGTCCAGCGGACACATGGCGAGCTTCGATCGGAAGAAGTGCAGGGGCCCGCTGAACGGGCCGACCGCGACGGGCAAGCAGTGTCCGGAAGGCTGGACCCTCTATCCTTTCCCCGGCCCGCAGCTCGCGAACGTGAGCGAGACGGGCAGCGCCGAGGCGAGCTACTACACGTGGGTGGACCAGTTCGACACGTTCGGGCTCGGCCGCGACGTGCCGATGGCCACCGGCAACCTCAACGAATCGCTCCTCGCGCTCGTGAACGGCACGTTCGTCAACCTGCGCGTGCCGTATCCGCTGGGCTTCTACACGAAGTGGATGGACGGGCGCATCGACGATCCGGGCGCGGGCTGGAAGGGCAAGGGCCTGTGGGCGACGGTCAGCACCCGCGCGCCGTTCCACATGGAAGGCGGCAAGGGGACGACGAGCAAGGTCGTGAAGTTCCAGCTGCGCCCGGATCCGCTCGCGAGGTAACGGACGAGGTCTACGACTTCATGGCGCTCTTCC
>Ga0209159_1000093_pt1 | contig 81563 bp, 72 predicted proteins | sample GraSoiAngelo_144_FD_185901 | JGI IMG/M metagenome (GOLD analysis project Ga0209159, IMG submission 185901) | Grasslands soil microbial communities from the Angelo Coastal Reserve, California, USA - 14_1009_02_40cm (SPAdes) (version 2) | ecosystem: Environmental > Terrestrial > Soil > Grasslands ...
GACCATACGGAACGCAGTCCCTCGTCACCCCTCGTCCAGGGCATGGGCACCCGGCCGGGGGAGTCCGAGGGGCGTCCCTGCCCCGCCGCGACCAGGCGCGGAGGTTGCTCTGCTCACCACGCCGCAAGTCTACGTCAAACCTCTTCGAGAATCGGGAAGACGAGCGCGGAGACGTGCGAGGAGATCCGCTTGAGGTTCGTCAGGATGTCGAGGTGGATTTCCGAGGTCTCCAGCGATTCGGCCAGTCCAGCGCGCAGCCGGCCCAGGTGTGACTCGCGCAGCTCGCGCTCGCGCTGGCGCGTGAACGGGCGCTGGTCGAGGACGTGCTGGGCGAGCGTGCGGTCGTTGGCGGCGAAGGCGGCGATGGCCGTCTCGAGATTCTTCGACACCATGCCGTGGAACTCGAGGATCTCCGCCCAGCCGGCATCGGAGAAGCGGCGACCCTGGTAGAGCTTCTTCCGAGCCAGCTCCATCAGGTTCTTGTCGATGATGTCGCCGATGTTCTCGAGGTTGCCGATGAACGAGATCAGGCCGATCTCGCGCCGCGACAGCTCGGGTCCCACCGTCTCACGGCTGAGCCGGGCCAGGAAGAGCTTGATCTCGCGCTCGAGGAAGTCGAGCTGATCGTCGCGCTGCTCGACGTTCTCCAGCAGCTCCTGGTTGTCACGGCCGAAGACCGGGGCGACGTCGCGGAACATCCCCTGGGCCACGTCGGCCATGCGCAGCGCTTCCCGCGTGGCCTGGCCCAGCGCGAGCGACGGCTGGTCCAGCGAGCGCTCGTCGAGATAGCGCGTCTTGAAGGGATTCTCGCCGACCTCGTCGTCGGCCACGAGCGCTTCGATCGCGCGGGCGGCCAGCGGCGCGAACGGCAGGAACGCCAGGCTCATCCCGACGTTGAAGAGCGTGTGCGCGTTGGCGATCTGGCGGGCGGAGTCGGTCGCCGTGCTCGCCACGAGCGCGGTGAAGGGGCCGATGAACGGCAACACCAGCGCCACGCCCAGCACCTTGAACGCGATGTGGGCCACGGCCACGCGCTTGGCCTCGGCGCTGGCGCCGATGGCCGCCATGAGCGCAGTCGCACACGTGCCGACGTTGGCGCCGAGCACGATGGCCACGGCGCCGTGGAGGCTGAGCAGCCCGTGCTGGGCGAGGACGAGGGCGAGGCCGATCGTGGCCGCCGACGACGTGAACGCGCTGAAGGCGGCCGCGACGATAACGGCCAGCAGCGTGTTGTCGGTGAGCACGCTCAGGAGTTGGCTGGCCAGCGGGTTGCTCGTGAGCGGGCTGCTGCCCTCGAGGATCACCTTCAAGCCGAGGAACATGAGGCCGAGACCGAGGACGGCCTGGCCGACGTCCTTGAGGACGCGCCGGCCGGCGACGAGCATCGTCGTGAACCCGAGGCCCACGAGCAACAGCGCATAGTCGGTGATCTTGAAGGCGATGAGCTGGACCGTCAGCGTGGTGCCGATGTCGGCGCCCAGGATGACGCCGAGCGTCTGGCGGAAGGTCATGAGGCCGGCCGACACGAAGCCGATCAGCATGATCGTCGTCGCCGACGACGACTGGAGGAGTCCCGTGACGATCACGCCCGACACGACGGCCATGAAGCGGTTGCGAGACAGCCCGGTCAGCAGATGACGGAGCCGGGCGTCCGTCGCTCGCTGCAGGGCTTCGCCGCTCAGCCGGATGCCGTACAGCAGCAGGGCCATCCCGCCGAACGCCGCGAGCAGCACCATCATGGCACGCGCGGTCCCGGAGCGTTTCGAGCGCGAGCTTCGCCCGCGCCGCCCTCCGAGGAAAGATGGGCCGTATCGTTCAAGGTCACGAGCGCGGGCGGCTCGACCACCGTCAACGAGCCGTTGTCGATGCGCAGGCGCCAGAGCGTGTTGAACGAGCAGCCGAGGACGTGGCAGGCGTAGACGCTGATGACGCCGCCGTGGGCGACGATGAGCACGTCATCGCCGTTCGGATGGGCGGCGCTGATCCGGTCGATGGCCTGGAGCACCCGCCGGCTCACGTCGGGCAGCGGCTCGGCTCCGGGCGGCGGGCAGTCGAGCGGCGCTCGGACCCACGCCCCGTACGGATCACCGACCTGGGCGCGGATCTCGTCGACCGAGCAGCCCTCCCACGCGCCGAGCGAGAGCTCGCGGAGCTCCTCGACGTGGACGAGCGGCACGCCGGCACCAGCCAGCGCGATCTCGGCGGTCTCCCGCGCCCGCGCCAGTGGGCTCACGTACGCCGTGACCGGCCGATACCGGCGCAGGGCCTGGCCGAGGGCGCGGGCCTGAGCGCGGCCGGTGTCGGAGAGCGCGACGTCGGTGCCGCCCTGGAAGCGTCGCACCTCGTTCCACAGCGACTGGCCGTGACGCGCGAGCAGCAACCTCACGTCGATGGACCGATGGCGTGGCGTGCCGCGGTCAGGCGAGCCAGCGTCTCGTCGCGGCCGAGCAGCGCCAGGACCTCGAACAGAGGTGGCGACGCGGTCTTGCCGGTGACGGCCAGACGCGTGAGCTGGGCGAGATCGACGAGCTTGAGGCCGAGGGCAGCCGTCTGCTCGCGATAGAGCGCCTCGATCGCCTCGTGAGTGAATTCGTCGAGCTCGCCGAGCCGCTTGGCCAGGCGATCGAGCCGCTGGGAGCCCTCGGCCGTGAAGAGCTTCTGCGCTGCCTTGACCTCGTACTCCCGCGGCCGCTCGAAGTAGAAGCGTCCGGCCTCGACCAGCTCCACGAGCGTCTGCGCCCGCTCTTTCAAGGTGTCGACGACCCTGGCGAGCCAACCGCGGTCTCGCGGAACGGTGAGCCCGGCTTTCGCGATGAAGGGCTCGGTCAGCTCGGCCAGGCGCAGGCTGTCCATCGTCTTCATGTACTGCTGGGAGAGCCAGAGGAGCTTGGTCTGGTCGAAGATCGCGCCGGAGGACGCGACGTCCTTGATGTCGAACAGCTCGACGAGCTGGGCGCGCGAGAAGATCTCCTGGTCGCCGTGCGACCAGCCCAGGCGGGCCAGATAGTTCACCATCGCGTCAGCGGGAATGCCCTCGTCGCGGAACGCTTGCACCGAGGTGGCGCCGTGGCGCTTGGAGAGCCGGCTCCGATCGGTGCCCAGGATCATCGACACGTGGGCGAACTCCGGTACCGGATAGTCGAGGGCCTCGTAGCAGAGGATCTGCTTGGGCGTGTTCGAGAGGTGGTCGTTGCCCCGGATGACGTGAGTGATCTTCATCGTCACGTCGTCCACGACCACGCAGAAGTTGTAGGTCGGCGTGCCGTCGGTACGCACGAGGATCCAGTCGTCGAGCTGGCCGTGCTCGAAGGCCACGGAGCCGTGGATCAGGTCGTTGACGACGGTCGTCCCCGCGTCGGGAATGCGCAGCCTCAGCGCGCCCGCCGTCAGGCCGCGGTCGCGGCAGCGGCCCGAGTAGCGGAACGTCTCCTTGCGTGCCTCGGCCGCCTTGCGCTGCTGCTCGAGCATCTCGGGCGGGCAGTCGCAGTAGTACGCCCGGCCGGCGTGGAGGAGGCGAGCCGCGTGGTCGCGGTAGAGGTCGAAGCGCTCGGTCTGCCGGTAGCCGGCCGTCGGCGGGCCCTCGTCCCAATCGAGCTCGAGCCACCGGAGCGCGTCGATGATGAAGCCGATGTTCTCGTCGGTCGAGCGCGACCGGTCGGTGTCCTCGATCCTGAGGATGAAGACGCCGCCGTGACGGCGCGCGTAAAGCCAGTTGAACAACGCCGTGCGCGCGCCGCCGACGTGCAGGTGCCCGGTCGGGCTGGGCGCGAAGCGCACGCGGACGCGAGAAGACGGCGCGCGGTTCACAACAACGTTATCTTACCGCGCGCGCCCTCGGGAGCAGGCGAAGAGCCTCGGGGCGACGAGCCTCAGTACGACGCGAAGAGGCGGCCCCACGGCGTGGCGTCGAAGGCCCGGATCCGCGCCCGCCCCACCGTCGGATACCACAGCCAATCGTGGTAGACGTTCGACGCGAACGGCGCCCACACCACCAGCGGCGAGTGCAAGAGCAGGCGCTTGAGCGGCCGCAGCGGCCCCCGTCGGATGAGCTGATCACCCCAGATGACGAGGCTGCGGCGGCTCGAGAACCCCATGTCGATGCGACCGGCGTCGGCGTCGCCCACCAGCTCGATGGCCTTCGGATCGGCCACGCCGAGACCCCGCTCGTGGCACATCCGCAGATAGGGAATCGCCAGCGGATCGAACCCCATGATCCGGGCGGCGATGGCGTCGATGGCGACCTGGTCGGCCGAGGCGAGAATGAGGTTGCCGACCGTCGGGATCATCGTCCGGGGTCCGGCGCCGTCCCCCATCACGGTGCCGTCCATCACGGCGAACACGCCAGGGTGGAGCTCACGCTGCATGAGCAGCAGATCCACCATGACCTCGTGGATGAACTCGTGGGCGTAGTGCCGCACTTCCCTGAGCAAGCCCCCGAACGCGTTCTTGATCGCGCCGGTGGTCACGGTGTGCCCGTGGGTTTTTACGGATGGCAGGTGGCAGACGTTCTTGCCGATGAACATCTTCGGGATCTGGATGCCCTCGGGAAAGATGGCATCGAGCTTCAGGAGCGGCGTCGTGAAGCGGTGCACCGTCCACTCGACGTCGGGGAGCGGGATGAACGGCAGGCCGTGACGCTCGAGCACCGGCGTCCACCGGTTGTTGCGGCAGCCCGCGACGGGATCGGTGACGACCGTCTTGTTCTCGACCGGAACGATCCGCGCGCGGTCGTAGCCGTCGGCCAGGAGCGTGCGCACGACGCCGTCGAGCTGCCACGGCTGGCTGGAGCACGCCGGGAAGTACTTCGTCCACGACAGGTTCAATTTGAGGATGAGGTCACGGTCGCGGCCGATGGTCTGGTCGTACTTCACCAGCCGCATGAGGCGGCCGTAGTCCTCCAGCACCGTCTCGGGGCGCGTGCGCAGGATCGCGACCTGGCTCGTCATCGCGTCGTGATTCTAGCCGAGGCCCGGAGGATGGACCCTCGGCCCGTAGATGATGAGGGCAACGGCCAGGATCCACAGCAGCGTGTTGACGAGGAGCGGGCCGTCGTTCAGGAAGAGCTCGGAGGGATTGCCGCCGAGCTGGCGCCGGTAGAGCAAGTAGAGGTACCGGAAGATCCCGTAGAGCACGAAGGGCAGTGTCACCGGCAGCAGGTGCGTCTCGAACTTGGCCACCGTCTCCGGCGACATCGTGTAGAGCGCGTAGGCGGTGACGGTGGACGCGGTGACCACGGCGATCATCTGATCGAGCAGCCCGGCGCTGTACTCGGCCAGGATGGGCCGGTGACGGACGGCGGCCTCGCCGAGCGTCAGGTACTCGTGACGGCGCTTGCCCAGCGCGAGGAACAGCGCCATGAGGACCGTGCAGATGAGCAGCCAGCCCGAGATCCCCACGTCGATGGCGACGGCACCCGCCACGGCCCGCAGCACGAACCCGATGGCCACGACGATCACGTCGACGATGACGACGTGCTTCAGCCACACCGAGTACGCGCCCAGCAACACCGCATAGGCCAGGGCCACGACGGCGAGCGGTCGCGAGAGGGCCAGGCTCCCCGCGAGCGCGGCGACGACGAGGACGGCGGCGGCCGTCACGGCCGTCCCCGCCGGGAGCCGGCCCGAGGCGATCGGCCGCCACTTCTTGTCGGGATGGAGCCGATCCTTCTCGCGATCGGCCGCGTCGTTGAGCAGGTACACCGAGCCCGAGAGCGCGCAAAACACCGCGAACGCTCCCAGCGCCGGCCACACCGACGGCGTGAAGAGCTTCTGGGCGAAGACCAGTCCGGCGAAGACGAACAGGTTCTTGACCCACTGACGGGGCCGGAGCGAGACGAAGATCGACGTCAGCACGACCCGCCTACAGGCGGATGAGGTGGGCCGCGCCCGTTACGTCTTTCGTCGCATTGCGGGTGTCGAGGACGAGACGGGCCCGGCCGACGATGGCCGGCCAGTCGTACCCGGCGTGTGCGGTCAGGACGACGACGGCGTCGTAGGCGGCGACGTCGGCGGGCCACGCGACGCAGTCGAGACGGGTCCCGTTGACGGTCACCGAGGGCACGAAGGGGTCGTGGTACGAGACGAGGGCGCCCTTGCGAATCAGCAGATCGATGATCTCGAGCGCGGGCGAGTCGCGCGTGTCCGCCACGTTGGGCTTGTAGGCGACGCCCAGCGCGAGGATGCGGGAGTCACGCACCGAGCGGCGGAGGTCGTTGAGCGCGTCCGTCACCATGTGGACGACGTACGCCGGCATCTGCGTGTTGATCTCGTCGGCGAACGCGATGAAGCGCGGCTCGTAGCCGCTGAGCCTCACCTTCCACGACAGATAGTACGGGTCGGAGGGGAGGCAGTGACCGCCGAGCCCGGGCCCCGGATAGAACGGCATGAACCCGAACGGCTTGGTGGAGGCACCACGGATGACCTCCCACACCGAGATCCCCAGCCGCCGGCACATGATCGCGAACTCGTTGGCCAGCGCGATGTTGACCGAGCGGAACGTGTTCTCGAGCAGCTTGATCATCTCGGCCGTCGCCGGGCTCGCCACCCGCACGACCTCCGGCGTGATCCGGCCGTAGAGCGCGGCCGCCAGGTCGCCGCAGGCGGGCGTGAGGCCGCCGACCACCTTGGGGATGTTGCGCAGCGTGTAGTGCCGGTTGCCGGGATCGATGCGCTCCGGCGAGAACGCCAGGAAGACGTCGCGCCCGACCTCGAGCCCGCGCGACTCGAAGCGTGGGACCAGCACCTCCTGGGTCGTGCCCGGATAGGTGGTCGACTCGAGGACGATGATCTGGCCGCGCCGCGCGATGCCGGCCACGGCGTCCGCCGCGGCAACGATGAAGGAGATGTCGGGCTCCTTCGACTTCCCGAGCGGCGTGGGCACGCAGATGATGATGGCGTCGGCGTCCTTGAGCGGGTCGACGCCGCTGTGGGCGGTCAAGCGCTCGGCCCTGACCAGCGCGGACAGCGTGTCGCTCGGCACGTCCTCGATGAAGCTCTTGCCGGCCGTGATGTTCGCCACGCGCCGCGGATCGAGGTCCACGCCCAGCACCGTCGCGCCGGATTCCGCGAAGGCCACGGCCAGCGGCAGCCCCACGTAGCCGAGCCCGATCACCCCCACGATCGGCGACGCAGCCAGGCGCTCCCGCAGCGACTCGACCACTTCCCGATCTTCCCGCTCCGTGGTCATAGTCCCTCGCACGCGGTCCGCACCGCCCGCGCCACCTGATTCACCTCGTCGTCGGTGAGCTCCGCGTAGCACGGGAGCGACAGGACTTCCCGTGACGCCCGCGTGGCCTCCGGCCACTGGCGCTCGGCGGGCAGTCCGAACATCGGCTGGCCGGGAACGGCAATCGGATAGTGGACCGCCGTGCCGACCCCGAGCTGGGACAGCGTCTTGGCCAGCGCGTCACGCTGTCGATGCCGGATCGTATATAGATGATAGACGTGGCGGGCCGGTTCTCGCTCGATCGGCAGCGTCAGCGGCAGCCCGGCGAGCGCGTCGTGGTAGCGGGCGGCGATCCGCCGCCGCGCCGCCGTCCACGCCTCGAGCCGTCCGAGCTTCACCCGGAGCAGCGCGGCCTGAAGGTCGTCGAGCCGGCTCGAATAGCCGAGCTCGAGGTGGCGATAGCGGCCGCCGTCACCGTGATGGCGCAGGCGGCGTAGCCGCTCGGCCAGGTCACTGCGGTTCGTCAGGATCATGCCCGCGTCGCCGCAGGCGCCGAGGTTCTTGGTGGGATAGAACGACAGGCAGGCGGCGTCGCCCCAGGCCCCGAGCGGGCGCCCCGCGTAGGTGGCGCCGATCGCCTGAGCGGCGTCCTCGACCACGGCCACGCCGTGAGCACGGCCCAGCTCGGCGATGCGGTCGATGGCGGCCGCGTGACCGTAGAGATGGACGGGGACGATGGCCCGCGTGCGCGGCGTGATGGCCCGCGCGACGCCCTCGGCCTCGAGCGCGAAGGTGGCGGGATCGATGTCGACGAACACCGGCGTCGCCCCCGCCATCACGATGGTCGAGGCGGAGGCGACGAACGAGAACGCGGTCGTGATCACCTCGTCGCCGGGGCCCACGCCCACCGCGGCCAGCGCGAGCCGGAGCGCGTCGGTGCCCGACGCGACGCCGATCGCGTGAGCGACCCCCACGTGCTTGGCCAAATCCTGCTCGAGCGCCTCGCCCTCGGGCCCGAGGATGAAGCGCGCGGAATCGAGGACGCGGCCGGCGGCGTCCATGAGCTCGGCTCGCAACGCGGCGTGCTGACGCGCGAGGTCGAGGAAGGGAATCATCGGATCTTGCCCGCCGTGGGCTGTCCGGTCGCACCGGTGAGCGCGCCGATGCCGGTCCCGGTCGTGATCGGCGCGCCCAGCCCGAGCAGGTTGACCGCGAACCGAAGCTCGTCCCCCCGCGTGCTGCGCTGGACGTACTCGATGCTGAAGGCCCAGCACTGGTACTTGAAATCCACGCCGTAGCGATTCTCGACGAAGGTGTCGGTGTGAAGATCCCAGTTCGTGATGAACCGGCCGGTGGCCCAGCGCGTCAGGTCCGCGGTCACGCTGCCCTGAAAGAAGTTGGTCTGGTCGGACCTGTTGTAACGCGTGCCCACGGAGGCCGTGACGGCGGGCAGGGTCAGGGCGATGTCGGTGGTGCCCGTCTGGAAGCCGCTCTCGTATGGACTCAGGCTCGTCTCGCCCCGGAATCTCACGATCCGCGAGGGATCGACGATGAGCTCCCCCGCGATATTGCCGAACGGCCGGCTGTCGTTGAGGAAGTCGTAGGTCTGGCCGACCGTGAAGCGCAGGAACTCCCACCGCTGCGCCTCGGTGCCCTCGGGCGCGATCGTGCGCAGGCGCACGCGGTTGATCAGCGAGTAGGTCAACAGGCTCGTGTGGGGAATGACGTCGAGGGGACTGCCCCATTGGGGGATCTTGGTGAAGTGGTTGCCCTGAATCGAGGTGTAGTTGACGTGGGGCTCGATCGAGTGAAGCGCCGCGTCGACGTTGTTCCGGCCGCCGATGTCATAGGCGCGGGCGGCGCGCGCCTCGAAGTCGGCGCCCGTCTCCACCAGCGTGCGCACCCGGGGGTCGTTGTTCACCGTCTCCACGGTCACTCCGTCCAGGCCGGTGCGCGAGCCCGTCACGGTCTTGTCGTAGGCGGTGACGCGGCCGCCCACGAATGGCGACACAGTGAAGAAGCCGAACACGCTGACGGGCCGCGTGACGCGCGAGTGGACGTCGACGCGCGCGCCTTCGGAGCCGATGTCGCGGACGACGTTCGTGGCCTGGCTATCGAAGTCCCACAGGAACCCCGGCAGGCCGGGGATCGGGGTGCGGTTGCGGACGACGGTGATCTCGGGGAGCCGATTCAACTCGATCGGCACCGGGGTGGTGAGGTCCTGGTACCAGTACAGGTTGCCGACGACGTTCCAGTTCTGGGTCGTCCACGTCAGGAAGATGTTGGAGTCCAAACGCTGCGCGCTGCGCTGGTACAGCGCGTCGCCGTAGTCGCGCAGGAGCTGGTCGTCGCTGGCGCCGTTGATGTCGGCCTTGAAGACGAGGCCCGGCCCCAGCAGGGCAGTGTGCTGGAATCGCCAGAAACCACGGTTGTCGTCGTGGTTGGTTCCCGTCTCGTTCACGTTGTATTCCTTCACGAAGAACCCGGCGGCGTTGCCACGCGCGGTGTCGGAGAGGACGTAGCGGGCCTCGGCCGAGCCCCCCGTCCCACGCTTCGTGTACTCGCTCAGCGTCACCGTGGCGTCCACGTTGTCGGCGATGGCCCAGTAGAAGGGCAACTCGAGGAAGGCACCCTTGAAGCTGGAGGAGCCGAAGCGCGGGAACAGGAACCCGGTCTGGCGCTCGCGCCGGATGGCGGCCGAGAAGAACGGAAACACGGGGAGCAGCGGGATGCTCTCGACCCAGAAGGCCGCGCCGCGTCCGACGAGCCCTTCCTCGAGGTCCACGTCAGCTTCGCGGAAGCGGAACGACCACGCCGGGGGGTCCGATTCGCAGGTGGTGAACACGCCGCGGCGCACGTGGTACCGGCTCTCCCCGAGCCGCTCCATCCGCTCGCCGTCGATGCGGTAGTACGGCGAGACGCTGCTGCGCGCCTCGTGGACGACCCCCGTCCCCGACTTCAGGTTGTACTCGATGCGCTCGCCGACGAGACGGTCGATGCCGTCGTAGAGGAGGGCGCGGCCCTCGGCCACCGCGGCGCCGGTCTCGCGGTTGATCTCGACACGGTCGGCCAGCAATCGGGCCGTTCCCTTGGTGATCTCGACGTTGCCGGTCGCGATGATGAGGTTGTCGGCCGTGATCTCCTCGAGGCGATCGGCGAGGATCGTCACGTCACCGCTCGGCGTGGTCACGGTGGCGGTCGCCCCCTGCCCCACGGCCGGTGGGGGACGAAGCGCGTGACCGGCCATGAGCAGGCCGGTGAAGATGATCACGACGGATCGCATATGCTCGATCAAGTGTGCCGAAAGTCCTCACGAAAAAAGGGGCCCTATGCTACCAGCCCGCTTTTCGACGGGGCAAGGGTTATCGCCCCCGCCGCCGAGGTGAGCGAGGACTTCCCCCACGAGGAAGAGCGAGCCGGCAACACAAACGATGGGGGTGCGAGCGTCCCGCATGGCCACGTCTAGTGCCTCGGCCGAGGAGTGCGTCACCTGGCCGACCGCGGGCAGCGATTGGGGATCGGCGGCCCTCGGGTGAGCGGCCCGGGTCAGGACGATGCGAGTGGCCACCGGGGCCAGGGCGGCGAGGATGGCGGCGCTGTCCTTGTCGGCCGACACGCCGAGGACGAGGGTGATGGGGGTCTCGCCGAACACGTCGCGCAGCGAGGTGGCGAGCGCCCGCGCGCCGGACGGATTGTGAGCGCCGTCGAGCACGAGCGTCGGTCGCCCCGGTACCACCTGGAAGCGTCCAGGCCAGCGCGCGCGGGCGAGGCCGTCGCGGATCGCGCTCTCGCCGGCGTCGAGGTGGCGGGCGGCCGCCACGGCGACGAGCGCGTTCGATGGCTGGTAGCTTCCGAGCAAGCCGAGATGTGCGTCCGGCAACCTCCAGTCCGGGCCGGCGCAGGTGATCACCTGTCCCTTGACGCTCCGTTCGTGGACGCCGACGTGGAGGTCGCGGCCCTCGAGGAGCAACGGAACGCGAGCCGCTGCCCCGTGGCGGACCACGACGGACTCGACCTCGGCGTGTTGTGCGGCCGAGACGGCGAGGCCGCCACGAATGATGGCCGCCTTCTCGCCGGCGATGGCCGTGAGGGTCGTGCCGAGGTAGGCCTCGTGGTCGCGATCGATGCGGGTCAGCACGGTCACGGCCGGGACGCCGACCGTCGTCGCGTCGAGCCGGCCACCCATCCCGACCTCGAGGACCGCGACGTCCACGGCCTCGCGCGCGAAGTGGTCGAGGGCGAGCGCCGTGGTCGCTTCGAACATCGTCGCGTCGAAACGGGCGACGAGCGTGCCCAGCGCGTCCACGCCGTCCACCACGGCGTCCGGCGTGATCGGCTCGCCGTCCACACGGATCCGCTCGCGAAAGGAGACCAGGTGGGGCGAGGTGTAGAGGCCGACACGGCGACCGGCCGCCTTCAGCATCGCGGCCAGCAAGGCCGAGGTCGAGCCCTTGCCGTTGGTGCCGCCGACCTGCGCGATCGTGAATCGCTCTTCGGGATGGCCAAGCGCGGCCAGTAGCCCTTCGATACGCTCAAGCCCCGGCCGCATGCCCGCGTGCTCGCCGCCGCGAAGGGCGAGCAGCCGGGCAACCGCCTCGGCGTAGGTCATCCGGAGGACGTCGGCTGATCCGCGAAGAACGAGAGCAGGCGGCGGAGCGTGTCCCGGAGCTGGCCGCGCTCGACGATGAGGTCGAGCTGGCCGTGCTCGAGGAGGAACTCGGAACGCTGGAAGCCGTCGGGCAACGGCTGGCGGATCGTCTCGGCGATCACGCGTGGGCCGGCGAAGCCGATGAGCGCGCGCGGCTCGGCCAGGATCACGTCCCCCAGCATCGCGAAGCTGGCGGTGACGCCGCCGGTCGTGGGATCGGTGAGTAGCGAGATGTAGGGCAGCCGGTGCTCGCCGAGCCGCTGGAGAGCGGCCGAGGTCTTCGCCATCTGCATCAGCGAGAGGATGCCCTCCTGCATGCGGGCGCCCCCGGACGCCGACACGATGATGACGGGCAGATGCTTGGCGACCGCGAGCTCGATCGCCCGCGTGAGCTTCTCGCCCACGGCCGAGCCCATGCTGCCGCCGAGATACGCGAACTCGAAGGCGGCCACCACGACCGAAAAGCCGCCCACCCGGCCGACGCCGGTGACGACGGCCTCCGTCGTGCCGGTCTTCTCGCGCGCCGCCCGCACGCGGTCGCGGTACCGCTTCGTGTCCTTGAAGCCGAGCGGATCGGCAGGCACGACGGCGCCGTCGCGCTCCTCGAACGTGCCGTGGTCGATGAGCTGGGCGAGGCGCTCGTGCGCGGTGATGCGGAACGCGTAGCGACACTTCGGACACACGCGGCCCGCCCGCTCGACCTCCGCGCGATACACGATCTCCTTGCACGAGTCGCACTTGATCCACAGGCCCTCGGCGATGACGACCTTCTTGCCCTTCGCCTCGGCAGGCTCGTCCTTGCGACGGAACCAGACCACTGATCAGCTCCCCGGCGCGCGCAGCGGCGCCTTGAGCGCGGCGATGAAGTCCGCGACCTTCGACACGAGCGCGGGCGAGGAGGCGTGCTCCTCGACCACGCGCACGATGGCCGAGCCGACGATGACGCCATCGGCCAGTTTTCCGATCGACGCGACCTGCTCGGGACGGCCGATGCCGAAGCCGACGCAGATGGGCTTCGTCGTCACCAGCCGCAGCGCACGAATCTGCTCTTCGATACCCCGCCCGACGTCGGCCCGCTCCCCCGTCACGCCGGTGATCGACACGAGGTAGACGAAGCCTCGACTCGCCCGCGCGATCACGCGCAGGCGATCCCGCGTGGAGGTGGGAGCGACGAGATGGATGACGTCGAGCCCGACCCGGGCGGCTTCGGTGGCCAGCGGCGCCGCCTCTTCGGGGGGCAGGTCGGCGACGATGACGCCGTCCACGCCGACCTTGGCGGCGGTTTCCGCGAACGCCGGCAAGCCGAACTGGAGCACCGGGTTGTAGTACGTGAGGAGCACGATGGGGGCTCGTACGTCGGCGCGCAGCGACTTCACCAGCTCGAACACGCGGATCATCGACGTGCCGCCGGCGAGCGCACGCTGGGCGGCCCGCTGGATGACGGGTCCGTCGGCGAGCGGATCGGAGAACGGCACACCCAGCTCGACGACGTCGGCGCCGCGACGCTCGGCCTCAGCCACGAGTCGGCCCGTGGCCTCGAGCGACGGATCGCCAGCCGTGAAGTAGGTCACCAGCGCGCGCTCACCACGCGCCCGCAACCGCGTAAACGTCGCGTCGAGTCGACTCACGGCGCGCTCCGGCCCAGCGCCTTGGCCACGACCTGGACGTCCTTGTCGCCCCGCCCGGACAGGCCCACGACAATCGCCTTCGTTCGCGGCAACGTCTTCGCGAGCTGGACGGCGTAGGCGACGGCGTGAGCCGATTCGAGCGCCGGCATGATGCCCTCCAGGCGGGCCAGGGCCTGGAAGCCTTCGAGCGCTTCCTCGTCGGTAATCGAGACGAACTCGAAGCGGCCACTGTCCTTGTAGTAGGCGTGCTCGGGGCCGACGCCCGGATAATCGAGGCCCGCGGAAATCGAGTGCGCGGTGGCGATCTGTCCGTCGTCGCTCTGGAGCAGGTACGTCATGCAGCCGTGGAGCACGCCGACCCGGCCCGCGCTGAGGCTGGCGCCGTGCTGGCCGCTCGCGACACCATGCCCTCCCGCCTCTACCCCGATGATGCGGACGCGACGGTCGCCGATGAACGGATGGAAGAGGCCGATGGCGTTGGAACCGCCCCCCACACAGGCGATCAACACGTCGGGCAGGCGCCCGATCATCTTGCGCGCCTGACCGCGCGCCTCTTTTCCGATGACGGCGTGGAAGTCGCGCACCATCACCGGATAGGGATGCGGGCCGAGCGCCGAGCCGAGGAGATAGTACGTCGTGCGGACGTTGGTCACCCAGTCGCGCAGCGCCTCGTTGATCGCGTCCTTCAGCGTGCGGCTCCCGGTCTCGACCGGCGTGACCTTGGCGCCGAGCAGGCGCATGCGGAAGACGTTCAGGGCCTGGCGCTCGACGTCCTCGGCCCCCATGTAGACCTCGCACTCGAGGCCCAGGAGCGCGGCCGCCGTCGCCGTGGCCACGCCGTGCTGGCCCGCGCCGGTCTCCGCGATGAGCCGGCCCTTCTTCATGCGCGCGGCGAGCAGCCCCTGCCCCAGCACGTTGTTGATCTTGTGGGCGCCGGTGTGGCAGAGATCCTCGCGCTTGAGATAGATGCGCGCGCCGCCGACGTGCTCGGAGAGGTGACGGGCGAAGTAGAGCGGCGTGGGCCGGCCGGCGTAGTCGCGCAGCAGCGCCGCCAGCTCGGCTCGGAAGCGGCCATCGCGCTGCGCGGACTCGTACGCCTTGGTCAGCTCGACGAGCGGCGCCATGAGGGTCTCGGGAACGAAGCGGCCACCGAAGCGACCGAAATGGCCTCCGGCATCGGGGAGCGCGCGCTGGCGTGCCGCGGTCATCCGACTCGCCTCGCCTCGGCCAGGAAGCGCCGGACCTTCGCCGGGTCCTTGGTGCCGGGCTCGCTCTCCACGCCAGAGTTGACGTCGACCGCGTACGGTCGAACGATCTCGATCGCGCGAGCCACGTTGTCGGGATTGAGTCCCCCCGACAGGATGATCCGCACGCGGTTCGCGTCGACGCGCCGGGCCAGGTGCCACTCGATCGGCTCGCGCGTTTCCCCCTCGCTCCAGCGCGCGGCGCTGTCGAGCAAGATTGCCGCGCCGACGTGCTGGTATCGCAACACTTCGCTCAGCTCGCGCACGCGGTACTCAGGCAGCCCCTCGATCGTCGAGGCCGGGGGGAGCTTGATCGTCTTGATGACGGGCAGCGTGTAGTCGGCGAGGTCCTCGGGCGTTTCCTGGCCGTGGAACTGGAGCGCCCGCAGCCCGCACGCCTCGGAGACGGCCTTGACGTGGCCGGCGGAATGATCCCAGAAGACTCCCACCGGCGTGACGAACGGCGGCAGCCGCCGGATGATGGGGGTCGCCTGCTCGGGCGTGACGAAGCGTGGCGTCTTCTCCACGAAGATGAAGCCGAGCGCATCGGCGCCGGCATCCACGGCGGTCATCGCGTCCCGGAGATTCGTGATGCCGCAGACCTTGACGCGGATCATGAACAATGGGGGGGGCGAGACGCCCCCCCCATTTCCCCCCCGGCTCGCGCGGAGTGACTCGGAGCGTCCACAGCCCCCAGGGTTTGCGCGGCCTGACTTGGAACTCCCATTTCCCCCCCGGCTCGCGCGGAGTGACTCGGAGCGTCCACAGCCCCCAGGGTTTGCGCGGAGTGACTCGACGCGTCCACAGCCCCCGCCGCCTCGACCGCTCGCAGCTCGCGGATCTTTGCCGGGACGTCGGACGCCGTGACGAGCGCCTCGCCCACCAGCACGGCGTGGGCTCCGGCCACAGCCACACGCTTCACCTGGTCGCCGGTAAAGAACCCGCTCTCGCTGACGACGATGTGGCCCGGGGGAATCCGGGGCAGCAGCTCGAGCGTCGTCTCGATCCGCGTCTTGAACGTCGTCAGGTCACGGTTGTTGATGCCGACGACGCGGGCGCCGACGGCTAGCGCGGTCTCCAGCTCGCCCACGGTGTGACACTCCACCAGGGCGGCCAGCCCGACGCCCTTGGCGGCCTGGAGCAGGTCTCGCAGCTCGGATGCTTCGAGGATCGACACGATCAACAGCACCGCGTCGGCGCCGGCAGCGCGCGACTCCCAGAGCTGGTACTCGGCGAGCGTGAAGTCCTTGCGCAGGAGCGGTACGGGCACGGCGCCGCGGATGGCGTCGAGCAGATCGAGATGACCGTGGAAATACTTCTCGTCGGTCAGCACGGAGATGGCGTCGGCGCCGTGACGGGCGTAGGTGGTGGCGAGGGCGACCGGGTCGAGCGTCGGCGCGAGCGTGCCCCGTGAGGGGGACGCCTTCTTCACCTCGGCGATCAACCCCACGCCGGTGGCTCGTGGCCGCAGCGCTTCCTCGAAGTCCCGCGCGGGCGGCAGATCCCGGCAGCGCGCCTCCAACGAGGCCAGCGGCGTCGCCTGTTGCCGCCGCCGGAGCTCGTCGCGCTTGTCGCGGACGATGTCGTCCAGGATGTTACGGGGCATCAATAGTCCCGGCGAACGGCCTCACGGCGGATCGTGTCCAGCGGTACCGCCCCGAGCTGCTCCAGCACGTGGTCACGGATCGTGCGCGGCGGTGGCAGATCGCGGACGACGCGGCCGTCGGTCACGAGCGGCCGCAGCAACGGTTCCCAGCCTTCGCCGCATGAGCACGGAGCGGGCGCGCGCCCGGCGGGAACCACGACGGTGGCGTGGCACGCGCGGCAGCGAAGCACGTCCTTCGCTCCCGACCACTTGCCGCGCTTCGCCATGGGCCGTCCCTCGATCTCCATGATGTCGAGCGCGAAGTTGAGCACGGGCGCGTTGGCAATCGACGTCCCGACGCCGTAGGCATCGACCACGGGGTTGAGATGCAGGATCTCGTACTCGTCCACTCCGCCCGACGCGATGATCTTCACGTGGCCATAGCCGCGGATATCGAGCTCCCACCGCACTTCCTGGATGATGCGGAAGAAGTCGCCGCGCCTGGAAGACGGCGTATCGAGGCGGACGGCGTAGAGATCGCCCCCGAGGGCCTCGGCGACGCGGATGGCCTCGAACTTCTCGTCCTGCAGCGTGTCGATGAGGGCCACCCGGCGGACCTTGGCGTCGATGACCTCGTGGAACGCGCGGAGCGCCTCCACCGTGTCACCGACCATCAACACCAGCGAGTGCGGGATCGTCCCCATCGGATCGGCGTCGATGAGCTCGGCCGACTTGGTCACGGCCACGCCGTCGCAGCCGCCGATGAAGGCGTTGCGCTCGATCATGGGCGCGATGGTCGGATGCATGCGGCGGGCGCCGAACGAGATCACCTGCCGCTCACCCGCCGCCTTCTTGCAGCGGGCCGCCTTGGTGGCGATGCCGGAGGCCTGGCAGATCAGGCCGAGCAGGGCCGTCTCGTACCGCGCCCACTCGACGTAGGTGCCGTCGAGCGTCAGCACCGGCTGGTACGGACCAAAGAGCGTGCCCTCGTCCATCGCGCGCACCGTCACCGGCACACCTTCGAGCAGCGCCGCGGCCTCGTGGATGCCGGCCAGGACGCCCCACTGCCAGTCGTCGGGGAGGCTCTTGACGTAGACCTCGGCCTTCACGCGCTTGCGGTCATTGCGATGCCGGAGGATCTCGACGGTCCGCTCGAAGTACACGTCCGAAACGTCGCCGCGCTTGATCTCGGCGTCGGATGCGGTGTGGAACGGGCGCCTCGGCGTGGTCATAGCGGGCCCAAACTTAGCGGAAATTTTGACAGAACGCGCCGATCAAGTCAACGCGAGCGCGCACCCCGCGCTGGATTGACGCCAAGTCGCGACTCTCACGGCGCGGACGATGAGGCGCTGCGCGTCGTCGCGGCGGGCACGCCAGGGGAGCGCGAGGGGGGGGTGCTCGTGCCCTCTCAGATATTGAGGCCCTTCAGATAGGCGCGAAAGTCGTCTGAGAGGTCGGGCCGGGCGAGCGCGAACTCCACCGTCGCCTTGAGAAAGCCGAGCTTGTCACCGGTGTCGAAGCGTTTACCCTCGAACTCGACGGCGTACATGGGCTGGCGCTGGCGCAGGCGACGCAGGCCGTCGGTGAGCTGGATCTCGCCGCGGCGGTCGGGGGCCGTCTCGGCCAGGATGCCGAAGATGTCGGGCGTCAGCACGTACCGGCCGATGATCGCCAGGTCGGAGGGCGCCTCCTCGGCGCGAGGCTTCTCGACGAGATTGCTGATCTCGTAGACGCGGGCGCCGCCCGCATCGGCGATGGGCCGCCCGGCGATGACGCCGTACTGGTGGATGCGATCGCGCGGCACGCGCTCGACGGCGATGACCGATCCACGGTGCCGCTCGAAGACGTCGAGGAGTTGCCGCATGCAGGGCGAGTCGGCGAAGCCGATGATGTCGTCGCCCAGGAAGACGCCGAACGGCTCGTCGCCGACGAGCGAGCGCGCGCACAGGATGGCGTGACCGAGCCCGAGCGGCTCCTTCTGCCGGACGTAGCAGACTGATGCCAGCTCGGAGATCGTCTTGATCTGGGCCAGCTCGTCCATCTTGCCGCGGTCGTTCAGGTAGTACTCGAGCTCGAAGGCGGCGTCGAAGTGGTCCTCGATCGCGCGCTTGTTCCGTCCGGTCACGATGATGATCTCGCTCAGGCCGGAGGCGACCGCCTCTTCGACGACGTACTGGATCATCGGCTTGTCGACCAGCGGCAGCATCTCTTTCGGCTGGGCCTTGGTGGCGGGCAGGAAGCGCGTGCCGAGGCCGGCGGCGGGGAAGACACCCTTGCGTACAGTCATGAGGGCTGGCTCCTTCACATCCATCATACCGCCGCCTCAGGCGGCTCGCCGTTCGCCCACCTGCACTTTCCGCCGCCGCATCGCGCGTAGCGCCGACAGTGCGATCACGTACGTCACGAGCGCGGCGACGCCCCCCACCACCGTCGTGCCGACGAGCAGCGGGATCGAGAGGTGCTCGACCAGTGCGCCCAGGTCGCTCCAGCGCAGCCCGCCCGGATGCTCGACGAGGTAGTTGAGCCACGCGCGGCGAAGGCCGTCGGGATCGGGTACGAGGAGCGTGCCGATCTTGAAGGCGGCGCCGTACACCAGCGGCATCAGCCAGGGAAGGTTCAGCCACGTCCCGGCAATCGTGGCCGCGCGATTGAGCCGGAACGCGAGCGCGATCAGCAGCGACAGGAGCGTCTGCACGCCGACGAACGGTGTACAGCCCACGAAGACTCCGACGGCCAGGGCCAGCGCGATGCGCGGCGGCGGATCGTCGAGCGCGAGCACGGCGCGCAGCCGGCCGGAAAGACGCCGTCGACTGAGCATCAGTCGGGGCGCCCGCGGCCGACGGATTCCAGGATCGCGACGATGGCGAGGACGCAGGCCGCCTGTAAGAGCACGAGGGCCGCTTCCCGCGTGGTGGCGTTCTCCAGCAGCATCGCCGAAAGCCCGAGCGTCGCCGAGATGAAGTAGATGAGCAGCACGCTCTGCGGTCGCGCCAGCCCGAGCGCCGCGAAGCGGTGATGGATGTGGTCCTTGCCCGTGTAGGCGAGCCACTCGTGCAGCGAGGCGACTTTGCCGGTCACCACGCGGGCGACGCCCACGAAGGCGATGTCGAACAGCGGCACGCCGAGGATCAGCGTCGGCGTGAACAGCGCGATCAACGGATCGTTGTCGGCCCATTCGCCCATGACGGCCAGCCCGGCCAGCGTGAAGCCGATGAACGACGCGCCGCTGTCTCCGAGGAAGATGCGCGCGCCGCCCGGGCGGAAGTTGTAGGGCAGGAAGCCGAGGCAGGCCCCGACGAGCGCGCCGGCGAGGAACATCAGATACCGCTGGTTGGTCTGGAGCGCGGAGATCGAGAAGAAGAGTCCGGCGATGACCCCGAGCCCGGCGGCCAAACCATCCATGCCGTCCAGGAACTGCACGGCATTCGTCACGGTGAGGAACCACAGTAGCGTCAGCACGATGTTGATCACCACGGCGCCCGGCCACCAGGACGGCGCCACCGAGAGGACCACACCGTAGAGCATGGCGAGCGAGGCCCCGCCGATCTGGCCGAGCAGCTTCACCCAGGCGGGCAGATCGGCGACGTCGTCGAGGATGCCCAGCGCCACGACGACCGAGGCGCCGAGGGCGACACCTTTCAGCGTCATGGAGAAGTGGAAGTTCGCGAGCACGGTGATGGCGAACGCGAGATAGACGCCGGCACCACCGAGCAGCGGCGTCGCCACCATGTGAACCTTGCGCGCCGCCGGCTGGTCGAGGACCTCGCGCCAGATCGCATAGCGCCGCACGAGGGGCACGAGGAACAGCGACACGGTGAAGGCGACGACGACGATGTAGGACCAGCGAAACCCGGCGTCGAGGAACCAGTGGCGCGTGGGCGGCGCCAGCAACGCCAGCACGATCACCAGACGCGCCGCTCCCAGCGTGACTTCCGACGTGCCGCCGACCCACAGCGCCGCGACGCGTTCCATTACTCTTCGAGCGCCGCCGTGAGCGCGGCCGCGACCGTATCCACGTCGGCGTCACTCAGCGAGGGGTAGCAGGGCAGCGAGAGCGCGCGCGCCCACAGGCGCTCGGCCTCGGGATAGCCGCCGAGGCCGAGGGCGCGATGGATCGGCCGGAAGACGGGGCGCCGGGCCGCGATGCCTCGACGCTCGAGCTCCGCAATGACCTGATCGACCGGACGCTCGATCTCGATCACGAAGCGATGGTACACGTGACGGCCACCGGTGTCGGCCGGCAGTCGGCAGGGCAGGCCCGCCAGCCGGACCCGATAGCGCGCCGCGATCGCTCGCCGACGGGTGAGGAACCCGTCGAACCGCGCGAGCTGACTGCGCCCGAGCGCCGCCTGCAGATCGGTGAGCTTGGCGTTGAACCGTGGAGCGAGGTCGACGTGCTCGTCGTAGTCGCGCGCCGCGCGCACGCCCTCCACCAGCGCGCGCGGCCCACCCACGAGGCCCCCTTCACCGGTGGTGAGCAGCTTCGTCGCGTAGAAGGAGCACACGGCGGCCTGGCCGCGGCTGCCCACCGGCCGGCCCGTGCTGACGGCGCCGAGCGCCTGGGCGCAGTCCTCCACGATCGGCACGCCGAGCGGCGCGAACGCGTCGATATCGGCAGCCAGACCGAAGGCGTGAGGCACGATCACGGCGCGCGTGCGCGGCGTGATGCGACGCTTGGCGTCGAGAGGAGAGAGCGACAGCGTCGCGGGATCGGCATCGACGAGCACGGGCACACCGCCGCAGCGGGTGACGGCATGGTGAAGCGCGTCGCACACGTAGGACGGGATGAGGACCTCGTCGCCGGTGTCGATCCCGAGCCCGCGAAGAGCCAGCTCGAGCGCCACACTTCCGGACGCGACCGCCGCCGCGTCCTCGGTGCCGAGACGCTCGGCGAGCGCACGCTCGAACCCCGCGACCTCGGGGCCCTGGGCGAGAATGCCGCCGCGGACGATGCGGGCGACCGCCTGGGCATCCTCCTCGACGAGGGTGGGTCGCGAGTGCGGGATCAAATGTCCAGCAACAGCCGGACCGACTGGAACGCCTCCGCGTACTTCACGCGCGCCTGGATCCCGCGAAAGTTCGCGCAAGAGACGGCCAGCTCGAGGATCGTCAGGTCCTCGATGTTGGTCTTGGCCACCTGCGAGCGATGGGCCTCCAGGCACGCGAGCTTCCGGTCCAGCACCTTCTCGATGTTGGTATAGCAGTTCGGCGTGAAATGCTGGGTGGACGGAACCTCGAAGAAGAGGAAGTTGGGGACGTAGCGCGTCGCCGACACCGCGGCCTGGGCCAGGTTGCGATGATCCTGGTGCGTGTCGTCGGGATAGTTCACGAAGATCATCGACGGCCGGGTGTCGCGGATGACCGCTTCCAGCCGCACGATCAGCTCGCGGTTGTAGGGTACCTCGGTGTCGCGGTAGCCGCCCCAGAAGACCCGCTGCGCACCGATCACCAGCGTCGATTCGTCCTGCTCGCGCTCGCGCATGGCGGCGTCGCCGCCGAGTGAGCCATCGGAGGCGACGAAGAGATAGACGTCGTGACCTCGCTGCGCATACAGCGTCAGCGTGCCACCGCAGCCGTATTCGATGTCGTCGGGATGGGCCCCGATGGCGAGGACGTTCATGGGGACGTTTTTTCATCATACGTCGGCGCCCCGGAGGCCCCCGCAGATTTCATGGCGGCCTCGACCATCACGGACCGAGCGGGGCCCAGGTGTCACCGTGGCGCAGAATCGCCAGCGCGCTCAGAGGGTTGCTCAGCAGCAGGTCGAGTCCTGAGAGAGCCGGCACGAATGGGCCGTGAAGCTGGGGGTAGATCGGAGGCTCGTAGGCCTGAGCGCGGACCTCGAGCCCGGCGTGCCGAAACCGCTTGAGGTCCATGTACTGGACGCCGTCCCGACCGGCCAGATAGGTCGTCCCACCGACGGCCCGGCAGATCTCGACGAGGCGCTCGGTCGGGTCGGTCGCCGTCACCGTCAGCTCCGACGCGAGCCGAGATGGCGTCGCGATACCGAACGCGCTGGCCAGCCAGCGCGCGTTCGCCGCGGCGAGCGCCGCCAGCTCCCCCCAGGGCCTGGAGTAGAAGGCGCGGAGGTCTTCGCCGTAGCCGGCCCAGCCCGCGGCACGGCCGTAGGCCAGCTCGATGGCGCGCAGATGCCGCCGCGCCCACGGCTGGCCCGTGTCGATCGCCACGTCCGCGATCGCCGTCCCCAGACGTGCCCGCACCGGCACCGTGAGCCACTGCGGCCCGGCGGCCGTCTTGATCCGATTGCGATTCTGCCAGCCGTTTTTCTCGAACTGCACGGTGTCGAGGAAGACGAACACGTCGGCTTCAGCCCACTTGGCCAGGTAGCCGAGCCACGGCAGGTAGTGCGGCTGATGGATGGCGACCTTCACGGCTTTCTCACGAAGACGGGATTCGTGAGGAGCTGGTGGACCGCGCCCGAACGCGCCTCCATGCGGAAAAAGAGCGGGGTGCCGTCGAACGTCTCCTCGTGAACGGCCGTGAAGGGTGTCTGACCGGCCCACGTCTCCACCGCGGCGCCGTTCCGCACGAGCGTGACACGCAGCGGATGGCTCCCGCCGTCGCTGCTCGTGACGCCGACGCTGACGGCCACGCGCGTGCTCTCGGGAACGCGCAGCGTCTCACCCGACGCCGCCGTCGCCGTGGCCGCGGCGATCGAGAAGTCGGAGAGCACCAGCGCCACCTCGGGGGGTCGGCGGACGGCGTAGAGTCGCCCGCGCTTGAGCGCGTCGAGCAGCGCCGCCTCGGAGCGCTCGTCGACGAGAAACACCGTCCGCACCGGGCCGAGGCGCTTGCCTCGGGCGAGGCCGTGGAATCCCGACTCCGCGACCCCCCACGCTGGACGGCTCCGCTCTCCGCGCACGTATTGCCCGAGCATGCGGTCCCAGCCGAGCCCGGGCTCGGTGAAACGCGTCGGCTGCTCGTACACGGCGCCGAAGGCCGTATACCGGAACGTGCGCAGGAGGTCGTCGGGATAGGGCTCCGTCAGCCACGACACCTGCACGGGGCCCACGTGACGCTGGCCGACGTCCGCCGTTTCCGGGAACGACCACATGCTCGCGCCGCCGAGGCGATCGACCTGGTCGATCAACGTCTGATACGGCTCGAGGCCGGCATCCTGCCAGGGCGGATAGCGATCCACGGTGAAGGGCCAGCCCCGCACGACGGCGAAAAGGCCGACGGCGAGCAGCGCGAGGCCCAACCCCCAGCGCCGCCGCCACACCACGACGATCGTGCGCCCGAAGCGCCGGTGCTCACGGCGCTTGCGTCGCAGCAGCACGAGGCCGGGGACGACCAGCAGCACCGGGGTGACGTCGGCCAGCGATTGCCAGCTATAGCGTGATTCGTAGCGGTTGCCGGTGGCGGCGAGCGACGACAGCTTCTTCGGATCGCTGATGCCGAACACCAGCAGATTCTTCTGGACGTTGTGGAGCGTCATCGAGAGGCTGGCCGGTGAGCCCGTCCAGAAGTAGTGCGGCATCACCTCGACGCCCGGCACGATGAGCATGCGCGGGTAATTCCGGCGGGTGGCCGCCACGCGCTCGAGGAATTGCGTGGTTCCCGCGCCGCCGAGGACGCTGGTCTCTTCCTTGGTCACGCGCGTCAGCGCACGGAACGGCGGGAGCCCGTACTCCACGCGCAGGAGATAGTTCTCGGCCAGGAAGATGGCCGAAAGCCCACTCGACTCGGCGATACGCGCGACCTCGTCGAGCGGCAGGTCACCGGTAGTCAAGTCGGAGTGGACGTGGAGCACGGCCGCCACTTGTTCACGCGCGGGCGCGGGCGTCGGAATGACGAGAGCGAGCACGGCGACGCCGATCACGCCGGCCCAGGCACGGAGACCGTCGTGACGCATCACTCGGGCTTCCTGGCCACGGCGGTCATCGAGGCTCCGATGAGCCAGGCGCCACCTGAGAAGCGGGCGACCACACGCGCAGCACGATCGAGGATCCACTTGCCGGCCTGGACGATGGCTTCCCGGCGCGGGCCAACCCCATAGGGATCACCAGCGGTGGGCGCGCTGTTCGCCACCACGATGTCGACGAAGCCGGCGCGGACCAGGGCATCGGAAAGCGTCTGCCGACTCCAGAGCAGCGGATGAAAGACGTAGCTGCGGCCGAGGTAGGCGTGCGACGCCGGCAGCCATTCGAACAGACGATGGAGGCGGTAGGCGGCCAGGTGAAAGGGCTCGTTCTGCGTGCGGACGACGATGCGCCCGCCCGGGCTGGCGACGCGGCCGATCTCCGCGAGATCGGCGTCCGGCCGCATGAAGAACTCGACGACGTTCCACAGCACGATGACGTCGAAGAAGTCGTCGGCGAAGGGCAGCCGCTCGGCCTCGACGCCCTCCGATGCGCGGAGCGCGACCTGCAGCCCCCGCCCCTGCGCGGTTTGTACGGCCTCTCGTGAGACCTCGACGCCCCAGGCGTTCCAGCCACGCGCCCGGGCCAGCTCGATGAACTCACCGGTCCCGCATCCGATGTCGAGCAGGCGTGACCGGCCGGCCTGCCGCACGCCATCGAGGAAGTCGAGGAACAGGCGGTGCCGCCGTGAGTCGATCCGCCGGCTGGCGGCGGGATCGACGTACACGTCTTCGAAATACTCGCGCACGGCATCGGTGGTGCGCGGTGGGTCGAGGAAGACGAGTCGACACCCCCGGCAGCGAACCAGCGCTCGACGTTCCAGCCGGGCCAGTGGCCGACCGCCAGCACGACCGCAGACGGGACACGGGGTCACCGGAGTCGCTTCGCCTCGACGAGTTCGGCGTAGAGCGCCAGGAGCCGCGCGTCGGCGACGTCGGCGGAGAAGTCGTGCGCGCGACGCCGCGCCGCCTCGGACAGCTTGAAGCGGAGTCCGCGGTCGCTGGCCAGGTCGATCAGGGCCGACGCGAGGCCATCGACGTCCTCCGGCGGGACGACCCGGCCGGCCACGTCGTCACCGATCACGCTCGGGATCCCGCCGACCGCGGTGCCCACAACGGGCACGCCGAAGGCCATCGCCTCCACGAGCGCGCGGCCCATGCCCTCGTTGCGGGCGGGAGCCGCGAAGACGTCGGCGGCGGCGAAGTAGCGCGCGACCATCTCGGGCACGACCACGGCACCGGCCAGGGTGAGGCGGTCGACGACGCCGAGCTCGGCGGCCCGCGCCGTCAAACGATCACGCTCGGGTCCATCACCGACGATGACGACGCGCGCGTCGCCGATCTGCGGGGCAATCCGAGCGAGCGCCTCCACGAGGAGATCGAAGCCCTTCACATGAACCAGCCGGCCGAGGCCGAGCACGACGAAGGCCGACGGGCCGAGGCCGAGCCATGCGCGAGCCCGAGCCGGGAGCGGAGCGCGCAATTGGAGGTCGTTCACCGGCACGCCGCTCGGGATGGTGACGAACTGCTCGGGCCGTCCGATGCCGAGGGCCAGATGCTCCTCGCGGCCCACGTCGGTGAGCGTCACGATGCGGTCGCTCCAGCGCGCGGCGAGCCGCTCGAGCGTGATATAGGCCGAGGTCCGTCGGGGGCCGTAGTACCCGTAGAAGATGTGGCCGTGGGGCTGGTGGATCACGACGGGCACACGCGCGATGCGCGCGGCCAGGCGACCGATGAACCCGGCCTTGGATGTGTGCGTGTGAACGATTGCCGGCCGCTCGCGCCGGAAGAGGCGGACGAGCTGCAGCAGCGCGATGAGATCGCGCGTCGGCGTCACCTCGCGGCTCAGACCGGGCACGCTCACGATGCGGCAACCGCGGCGGCGCGCGTCGTCCACGGTCGCCACGTCCGATTCGGCGAGACCGATCGCCAGCGCCGAGTCGTAGCCGGCCCGCGCCAGCGTCACCATCTGGCCGATGGTGTTCTCGGAGGAGCCACCCAGCGTCAGCCGCGTGATGACGTGCAGCGCCCGGATCACGAGGGCGGCACCTCCTCGTCACCGAGCCGGCGCGCGTACAGCTCGATGGAAGGCGCCGCCAGGCAACGGCTCGCCGTGACGGCATGCAGCGTGGCCGCCACCGTCTTACCCGCTCCGCGGAGCCAGCGCGGGAGTCCGGGCGCGCGGCTGTCGGCCGCTGAGGGCCCCTCCGCGCTCAGCGGTGAATTCCGCAGCGAGAGGACGTGGAACCCGGACCGCTCCACCAGCCGGCGGAGTCCGCGGGCGGTGAACCCGAAGACGTGGAAGACCGGGTACGCTCCGAACTTCCCGAGCCACCAGCGACGACCGAGCATCGAGAAGAACTGCGTGGCGCGGCGATGAAACGCCCCGTTCGGCACCTGGATCACGAGCAGCCCGTCCGGACCCAGGACGCGATGGGCCTCGGCCAGGGCGCCGTACGGATCGACCAGATGGTCGAGGACGTTGATGAAGGTCACGGCATCCATCGACGCGGTGTCGAAGGGCAAGAGGACCGAGTCGGATTGCACGACGTCACACGCGGCCGTCGTCCGCGCCGCCGCGCACATCTCGGCCGCAAGCTCGAGGCCGACCGCGCGCCAGCCGGCCGCGGCGGCCGAGGCCACGAAATGGCCGGGGCCGCAGCCGACGTCGAGCAACTGCCTCCGGCCGCGCGGCGGGCCGAGGCGAGCGACGAGCTCATCGAAGAGATCGAGCCGCGACGCCGGCACCTCGGGGCGCACGAAGCGCGGGGGATATTCGACCTCGTAGAAATGTCGGAGCCCGGCCGCCGTCGGCAGCTTTGCGGCCACCGAGGTGCCGCAGGCCGGACAGGCCCGATAGTCCTCTCCGCGATGACGGAACCACCGAAGACGCGCGGCTCGATCGCAGGCCACGCAGCGGACGGCGCCCGTCGCCGCGACATTTTTTTCGGTGAGGGTGCCGAGCATGTCCTCCAGCGCATCGACCGAGCGACTCCACCCATACTGCCGCTCGGCGTAGGCCACGCAGGCGCGGCGCAGATCGCGCACGCCCGCGGGATCCCGCTCGCTGCGCTCGAGGAAGCGACCGATCCCATCCGCGATCGCCGTCGGGCCGACGTCGGCGAAGAGCAGGGAGCGGTCGAGTGGCTCGAGAATCTCCGGCGTGGCTCCGACCGGCGTGCCGAGGACGGGTGTGCCGCACGCCAGCGCTTCCACGGTGACCAGGCCGAATCCCTCGAGCTCGCGGGTCGGCAACACGAACGCGTCGGCCGCGCCGTAGTAGGCGGGCAGGTCACGCTCGGGCACGAAGCCGAGGAACCGGACGTGCTCGGACAGGCCCAGGGAAATCGTGAGGGTCTCGAGCAGCGGGCGCAGCGAGCCGGAGCCGCCGAGCAGCAGGAGCACGCGGGGAAAGCGCTCCCGCACGGTGGCCATCGCCCGGATCAGCGTGTCGAGCCCCATGCGCGGCTCGAGGTTGCGCAGCGTGAAGAGGAGCGGGCGATCGCCCGGCAGCCCCAGCGCCTGTCGCTGGGCCTCTCGCGTGCCGCTGGGATGGAAGCGCTCGACGTCGGCGCCCCCCACGATCTTCACGATCCGCTCTCCGCTGATGCCGTAGAGATCCCAGAGCAGACGGGCCGAGAAGTCGCTCAGCACCTGGATGCGGCTCGCCCGCTTGAGTGACGCGCGCTCGAGCGTCCAGAGCAGAGCTGCGCCGGCCCGGCCCACGAGTCCGCCGCGGTGCAGACCCGACATCCCGGTCCGTGACCGGTACTCGAGCGGCGCCGGGGAGTGAAACGTGTAGAGGCTCGGCAGATGGCGGCCGAGCGTTGACGTGAGCACGCCGAACGCGCCGATCGGTTGATGAAAATGGAGAACGTCGGCCCCGTGGGCCACGATCTCGGACTCGACAGCTCGCCGGGCGCCGAGCACCGAGGTGCGGATGAACGCGGCCAGCGAGCGCCGATCGACCGGGAAGTGGTGAACCGCCACCCCGCCGTGCACCAGGTCACCGGGCACGCCGCCGTCCGGGGTCCGACTGACGACCTTGACGACGTGCTTGCGCGCGCAGAGCCGGGACGTCTGCTCCCACAGCACGCGCTCGCCACCGCCGAGCAGCTGGACTGGAGACACGTCGGAGACGACGACGATCTTCACGTTCCCGCCTTCCAGGCAGTCGCGCCGTCGAGGTACTCCCGCAGCCACAGCTCGGTCATCATCAGGGCCCACAGTCGATCGGCGTGAGTCTTGCGGCCGCGCAGGTGCTCCTGGATCAGCGCGTCGACCGCGGCCGGCGCGAACAGACCCCGCGCCGCGACGACGTCGGGAGCGAGAAGCTGCTCCATCAACGGCCGCAGATCGGTGCGCAGCCAGCCTGCCAGCGGAATCATGAAGCCCTGCTTGCGACGCCGGACGACGCTCGGCGGCAGGACGCCGGCGAACGCCTGGCGCAGCAGGCCCTTCAACCGGACGCCGGGAAGCTTCACGCGAGGCGCGATGGCGAGACTTCGCTCGATCAGGCGGTGGTCGCAGAAGGGCGCCCGCAGCTCCAGCGAGTGGGCCATCGACATGCGGTCGGCCATCACGAGCAGGTCGTCGGGCAAATACGTGAGGAGGTCGACACGAAACGCGCCGTCCACGGGATCGCCGTGGCCTTGCCCGGCCCAGGCGGCCCGGTGCCCGGCGTCGACGGGCATCCGCCAGCTCGCCCGGACGCCGGGAACGACGAGCTTGTCCAGCTGCTCGTCGGTGAAGAAGCGAGTCCACCGCACGTAGCGCTCGAACGGCGGCCGTTCCGCGCCGGCGGCGAAGCGGCGGAGTCGATCACCCCAGTTACTGCTCGTCTCCGACTCGGGCAGCAGGCGTTGTCCCGCCCGAGCCGACATCGTGCGCAGGCTTCGCGGCAACCGCGCGAAGACTTCTGAGACACGCAGCCCCAGATAGCGCGGGTAGCCCGCGAACGTCTCGTCGCCCCCGATGCCCGAGAGCGCCACCTTCACGTGGCGGGCGGTCGCCTGGGCGACCATGAAGGTCGGCAGCGCCGAGGAGTCGGCGAACGGCTCGTCGAAGTGGCGAATCACGCTGGGCAGGACGTCGGCGATGACCGGGTGCAGCGTCTCCTCGTGGTGATCGGTGGCGAATCGCTCGGCGACCTCCCGGGCGTACACGCGCTCGTCGAACGAGGGTGACGCCGGACCGAACCCGACCGTGAACGTCGACAGCCGGCCGCTCGTCACCTCGCGGGCGCTGGCGACGATGGCGCTCGAGTCGATGCCCCCCGAGAGGAACACGCCGAGCGGCACGTCACTCTCGAGGCGCAGGCGGACGGCTTCGCGCAGCTCGTGGCGGACGAGCGCTGGCGCTTCCTTGGCCGTCACGCGGGCCGCTTCGGTGGCCGCGGCGTCGGGCAGCGACCAGTACGACGCGCGCTCCACGGCGCCCGTCGCATCGACACGAAGGAGATGGCCGGGCGGCAGCTTGGCGATCCCGGCGAACATCGAGCGGTCGGCCGGCGTGTATCCGAACGCCAGATAGTGATGCAGCGACTCCCAGTCCACCGCCCGGGAAATCCGCGGATGACAGAGCAGGGCCTTGATCTCCGATGCGAAGAGCAGCACGCCGTCGCCGCGCCAGTAGTACAGCGGTTTCTTGCCGAGCCGATCGCGGGCGAGCAACAGCCGGCGCCGCCGGGCGTCCCAGAGCGCGAACGCGAACATGCCGCGCAGGTGCTCGACGCAGAGGTCACCGTGACGCTCGTAGGCGGCCAGGATCACCTCGGTGTCGCTCGTCGTGGCGAACGACCGGCCCGCCGCGGCGAACCGGGTGCGAAGCTCGCGGAAGTTGTAGATCTCGCCGTTGAAGACGACGTGGAGCTGGCCGTCGGGGCTCGTCATCGGCTGACGACCGGTGACGAGATCGATGATGGCAAGCCGTGTCATGCCGAGCCCGATGCGCGCACCATCGTCGCCGACCCACGCCCCCTCGTCGTCGGGGCCGCGATGCTTCAGCGTCCGCAACATGGCCGAGAGCGTGCTCGGGGCAACGCCGCCGACGTAGCCGGCGATGCCGCACATCAGGCCGAGACCTCGGCGACGCGTCGGCGGTCGCCCGACACGAGCGTGGCGTACAGCGTCTGCAGACGCTCGACCATCCCGGCGACGGTGAACCGCTCGGCCACCCGGGCGCGCGCCGCCCGGCCAATCCGGCGCGCCTCGGCACCGTTGTGCAGGAGCGCGAGAGCGGCGCGGGCCGTCGCGTCGGCGTCGCGAGGGGGCACGAGGAGGCCGCTTTCGCCCGGCTCGATGATCTCAGCCACACCGTTCACGTTGGTGGCGACGACGGGCCGCTCCATCGCCATCGCCTCGAGCACGACGAACGGAAATCCTTCGGAGACCGACGACAGCACGAAGACGTCCATGGCGCCGAGCAAGGGCGCCACCTCGGCCTGCATCCCCGTCAGCCGGCACGACGACCGCAACTCCAGGCGGGCGATCTCGGCCTCCACCGCCCCGCGCAGTGGTCCGTCTCCGACGACGAGGGCCTTCACATTCGGCCGGTGCCGTCGCACTTCTGCGACCGCGTGAAGGAACGTCAGCGGATCCTTCTGCGGAGTGAGCCGGCCGACAAAACCCAGGACAGGTCCGGCGTCGAGGCCCCAGCGCTGGCGCATCCCCGTCGCGGACACGGCGCTGGGATCGAAGTGATCGAGCTCGATGCCGTTCGGGATGACGAGCGCGCGTCGTGGATAGTTGCGCCCGAGCGCCTCGGCCACACAGACCACCGCCGACGTCAACGGCAACGTGAGGCGGTCCGCCGCACAGTAGACGGCCCGACGCGTGGCCGACACAGGATAATCGCCGAGCGCGTTGTGAACAGTGGACAGGCGAGCCTTCACGCCCGCCATCGCGCCGGCGAGCCGGGTGTAGAAGTTCGATCGGGCGCCGTGTGATTGCAGGACGTGAGGAGCGAACGCGCGGATCTGCGCGGCCAGACGCGCGACCGCCGGCAGGCTCACCAGGCGGCGAAGATCCACGGTGGCGACGGGGACTCCGAGGCTCGCCAGGCGCGCGGCCAGCGGCCCCGGCTCCGGCACGATCACCGCGAGCTCGAAGCGATCACGGTCGAGGTGACGCGCCAGGAGCTCCAGATAACGCTCGCCCCCGCCGACGTCAGCCGACCCCGCGACGTGAACGACGCGAATGCGACTCACCGCGCGCTGACCTCAGAGCTCGACCGCACAGAGCTCTCGAGAGCACCGGCGAGTCGACGCCAGCTGTGGTGACGGCACACGTGGTCGCGCCCGCGTCGCCCCAGCTCGGCCCGTCGCTCGGGTCGCTCGAGCAGGTCACCGAGGGCCTGGGCGAGCGCGCCGGCGTCGTCGGGTGGCACGAGCGTCAGCGCGCCACTGTCGTCGGCCAGACTCCTCACGGACAGGAGATCAGAGGCGACGACCGGGCGGGCGCACGCCATGACGTCGAGCACCTTGAACGGTGACGTCTCTCCGCGATCACCCGTGAACGGTGCGGCCAGCACGTCCATGGCGTTGAGGTAGACGGGGACGCGCGTATACGGCACCTGGCCGGTGAACCGGACAGCGCCGTCGAGCCCCAGGCGCTCGGCCTGCGCTTCCCACGTCCGACGCATGATCCCGTCGCCGACGATGAGACCGCCGACGTCGGGCCGCCACTGGTGAAGACGCGCCAGCGCCCCAAGGAGCGTGCCGACTCCCTGGTGACGATAGAAGAGCCCCACGAAGCCGACGGTCGGTCGGGCAGGATCGAGCCCGATCTCACGCCGACAGCGGGCGACATCATCGGGAGCGAAATGGTCGGGATCCGTGCCGCTCGGAATCACGCACACGCGATCGGCCGGCACACCGTAGCGCTCGACGACCATCTGCCGCAGGCCGGGCGTGAGCGTGACGACCAGGTGCGCGCCCCGCAGGTTGATCCGCTCGACGCGCCTGAAGAGCTGTCGCTTCCATCGCGGTGCCCGCTCCTGCTCGAGGAACTGGAGGCTGTCGGCGTTGACCTCGACGACCAGCCTCGCCCGCACGGCTCGCGCCACCGGCAGCGGCAGGAGGTTGATGTGCGTCCGCATGTAGACGATGTCGGTCCGGGTCTGCCGCGCCGCCCTGAGCGTGGCCAGCGCCATCGATACGTGCGCCGTGAGCGGACGGACGACCGCGCGGTCCACGACCGGATAGGCCGCCGACGGCACGTCGCGCAGCGGTACCCAGCCCGGCAGCCTCGGATAGAAGACGCGCGTGGTGTGACCGAGCGTCTGGAGCGCCCACGCCACTTCCCACAGCTTGCGAAAGCCCCCGCTGTCGGGACGCAGCCCCGGCTCGTACGCGAAGTTGAGGAACGACCAGTCCATCAGCCGCGGGCTCCGACGGCGCTCACGCGGGCCGGCCGACCGGCCACGGCCATCCGGCGCGCGACGATCGCGACTCCGTTTCCGCGACGTCCGCCCCACCACCATTCCAGTCGCGCGGCCAGCGCGAGAAACGGCAGGAGCGCGAGGCCCACGCCGGGCACGCGACGGGCCTCGGCGAGCATGAACAGCTCCTTGAGCACCGACACCGCCGTCCCGAAGGTCCGGCGCGTGCTGACGACGGCGAAGCCGGCCGCCCGCAGCCACGAGGCGAGCTGAGCGGACTCGAAGCCTTCGTAGAGGTGCACGTCGCCGGGCGAGGGCGGCCCGAGCCACGAGTACTCGCGATCCACGCCGGGGAGGAAGTGACGCTGCTCAGCGGCGGGAACGTGGAGATACAGGATTCCGTGCGGGCGCAGACAGTCCGCGAAGGCGGCGAGCAGCCGGGGCGGATCCTCGACGTGCTCGAGCACGTCGATGGTGTAGATGACGTCGAACGGACCGCCGACGGGAAGCGCGCGGAGATCCCCCACGCAGAACGAGACGTTCGGTTCCGTTGGTCGCGTGCCCTCGTGAGCGAGGTCGATCGCCACGAAGCGCCAGCCCGGGCGCCGTCGCGCGAGCAGCCGCGCGAAGTTCGCGCCCTCACCGCACCCGGCGTCGAGCGCCAGTCCGGACGTGGACAGGAATCGCGGGCCAAGCGTCCACTGCAGGTAGAGGCCCTTCACGACCGTACCGGCGTGAAGGCCACCCGTCCAACGCTCCACCACGTGCCGTTGCACGCGTCCATAGACACGGCGCAGCAGGGCGGTCAGCGCGCGTCCTCCAGGGTCTCGCGGCCGACGACGCGGCCGTCCTCCACGCGCAGTCGATAGCGGGGGCGGCCGAGGACGGGCCGCAACAGCTCGGGATGGGCGGGATAGCGGGTCGCGTCGAACGGAACGAGTCGGCGCACCCAGCCCTGCGTCCAGCTCCGAGCCGCGCTCCCGAAATCCAGGCCGTCGAACTCCGTCTTCAGCACGCGGTCGACGTAGCTCTGGAGATCGGTCGGGCGTGAGCGATCGAGCAGATAGCGCTTCCACAGGTGGCTCAGGAACATGCGGCGATCCGACTTCACGTTGACGTGATAGAAGCAGGGCAGCTCCCAGGCACGCACCGCGTACCACTTCGGGATCTTCGGCGCCTCGTAGCCCTGGGGGTTGTAGGCGTAGCGGACGTGATCCGACGCCGTCCAGCAGTGGGCGTCGCCGCGCGTAGGATGCGTTGGGTCCTGGTGCCAGAGGTCGCCGGTCACTTCCACCATGCGCGGGTAGACGATGTAGTAGCGACGCTGATCCAGCGCGAGCAGCCAGTCGCGAAGCCGCATGATGCGGGCGGGCCCGCTCGTCTGGGCGACGAAGTCGGCGTCCCAGCGGACGATGAAGCGGTGGCGCGTCCGCTCGATGAGCGCGTTCGTGAGGCGGAGGATGTCGGCGTCGGGCATGCTCAGCGTCTCGACGATGCCGGGGAATTCGCGGGCGAGGGCCCGCATGATGACCGGCGTCCGATCGGTCGAGCCGTTGTCGCCGATCACGACGTGGTCCGCGAAGCCGATGATCGAGCGCACGGCGGGCTCCAGCCACTCCTCCTCGTCGCGGACACGGACGATCGCGGCGATGCCAGCCGGCCGTGACGGTGGGGGCAGGAGGCCGAGCGACGGCGCTAGCGCGCAGACTTCGCGCACGGCCAGCCGCGCCTGCGTGCCGAGCGCGCTCACGGCCGTGGCCCTCGCGCGGGCGCCAGCGCCTCCCGCAACAGATCCAGGTTCACGCGCACGCCCCGGGAGGCTCGCGCAGGGCCGCGCTGGAACGGCAGCGCGGCCAGATGCCAGAGCGCGGCGAGCCCCATTGCTCCGCGAATGAACACCATCCCCGGGACCCCGTAATGCTTGCGGAAGTAGCGCAAGCGACTGCGCTGCTCCATGAGGAAGAGCCCCGGCGTGTGCACGCCGAGCGTCGAGCCTCGCGTGTGGTGGACCACGGCGGCGTCGCCGACGTACCAGACCGCGCGGCCGGCCGCCCACAGCCGCCGGCAGAGATCGACATCCTCGAAGTACATGAAGAACTCCGGGTCGAAGGCGCTTAGACGCTCGAGGGCGTCGCGGCGCACCATGAGGCACGCGCCGCTCACCCAGTCCACCGCTCGCGTCGTCGTCGGATCCCACGGCTCGTACGCGAGGGCGAGCGTCGACGGGCCGAGCACGGTGCGCAGCGGTCGTACGTTGAGGAGCGGGCGGGCGAGCGTCGGGAACTTGAAGCACGAGCGAATCACGTGGCCGTCGCTCCCGGTAGTGCGGGGCCCCACGGCCCCGACACCGGGCTGCTGGCGAAGAATGGCGACGAGGCGATCGAGCGTCCCCGGCATCACGCGGGCGTCGCTGTTCAGGAAGCAGACGAAGTCAGCGCGGGCCGCCGACGCGCCCTGGTTGGCGGCGCGGGCGAAACCGAGGTTGGCGTCGTTGGCGAGCAGTCGCACGGCCGAATAGCGCTTGCGAACCAGGTCGGCGCTCCCGTCGTCGGAGGCGTTGTCCACGACGACGGCCTCCCACGGCATCGCGGGCGGATGCGCGAACAACGAGTCGAGGCACTCGGCGAGCAACTGCCGAGCGCGATAGCTCACGATGACGACGGCCAGCGTGGCCGGCGCGCTGGATTGCGTCATCGCCGGGCTCGTACCACGTCCTCCAGTGCGCGCTCGAACCCGAGCACGGCCCGTTCCCAGGTGAACGTTCGGATGTGCCGGTGACCGGCCTCGGCCACCGCCTGCAAGCGCCGGCGATCGTCGAGCAGCGTCAGGATCGCGTCGGCAATGGCCTCGGCGTCCCGCGGCGGGACGACGAGGGCGGTCTCACCGGGAACGAGGTAGTCCTCGGTTCCCACGTTCGTCGTCACCACCGCGCACCGGCACGCCATGGCCTCCATCGGGGGGAGCGGAAGCCCTTCGTGCCAGCTCGGATTGATCCAGATGTCGCAGCTCCCGTAGATCTTGCGCAGCTCGTGTTGCGGCGGGTCGTGGTGGTACTCGACGTCGGCGGGCGCCTCGATCCAGGGCCAGCCCTGGCCGAACATCACGAGGCGCACGCGCGGATATTTCTTCCTGACGAGCTCGACGGCGTGCAGGCCCTCGGTCGTCCCGCGCCACGTCGTGTCGCGGTACAGCATCCCGATGCGCGGCGGATCGCTGATCGCCCGGGCCTCGTGGTGGAACTGTTCGAAGTTGACCCCCTGCACCATCGGGCCCACCGGGTTCTGATCGAAACGGTCGCGGAGCAAGCGCTTCAGCCAGGACGAGACCGCGAACTTGATCGCGGGGCCGCGGTACGTGGCCTCGACCTCCTCGCGCGCGCCGCCCCAGATCTCGTAGCCCTGGATGAAGTAGACCGGCACGCCCTTCCGCGGCCCGTACTGGGCCTGCGCCTCGGCGGTCCGCCAGTAGGTGGCGATCGTGACGTCGGCGTCGGGGACATGGCGCTCGGCGAGGCTGGGCACGATCTTGAGCGCCACGTCGAGGTCGAACCAGGCCACGCGGCGGTTGGCCAGCAGGTAGCGTCCGAGCGCGGCCAGTCGCTGGCGCGGCGAGCGACGCGGCGCCGGGCCCGGCCATTCGGTCGGAGCCACGATCGTGACGGCGTGGCCACGAGCGCCGAGGCGATTGGCGTACTCGAAGATGATGCGGTTCCCGCCGCTGATGGCGAGCCCGGGCACCAGGAAGTTAATCCGCACGTGGCCTCGTCGCGGCCCCGATCGCCCCGGGCCTCATGCGGTCCCGCCGTGGTCGCGCACGTACGTGGACAGAACGTCGTTCCAGCGCCGCTGCGCGCGCAGGATGCGCTCGATGACCTCGCGGAAGACGCCGTGGCCGCCGGCGGCGCGCGTCACGAGCTGGGCGACGGCCTTGACCTCGTCGGCGGCGTCGGCGACGGCCACCGCCAGTCCCGCGCGTTGCAGCGCGGGAATGTCGAGGAGGTCGTCGCCGATGTAGGCCGCCGCCGTGCACGGCAGGTCGAACTGCGCGCACAGCGCCTCCAGCGCCTCGCCCTTGCGGCGGGCGCCGAGCACGACCACGTCCACCCCGAGCTTGTCACCGCGCGTCTTGGCGATGGGGCTGGTCTCCCCCGTGATCATGGCGGTCCGCAGCTTCGCCTGACGGGCGAGCGCCACGGCCACGCCGTCTCGCGTGTGGAAGCTCTTCAGCTCGTCGCCGTGGTCGGACAGGATCATGCGGCCATCGGTGAGGACGCCGTCCACGTCGGTGACGACGAGGCGAACATGACGGGCTCGCGTCGTCCACGATGGCGATCGCGTCATACCGAGTACCTGAACGCGCGCACCGGGCCGGGCAGCGGAGCCTCGGCGTCCTTCGGCAGCGTGGGCAGGATGGCGACGATGCCGGCAAAGAACCAGAACGGCTCCATGATCCGGATGATGATGAAGGAGTTGGAGCCGATCGAATGGACGAGGAGGCCGATCGTGGCGGCCACGAATCCGATCGCCAGGCCTCGGTCCTCGGGATCCTCGAGCCGCCGCGCCGCGGTGAGGCCGACCCGGAACACCGCCCACAGCAGCGCCAGGAACACCACCAATCCGACCACGCCGGTCTCGACCAGCGTGCGGGCGTACTGGGCGTCGATGAACCGAAAGCCGGTGACGCCGTACCCGAACAGCGGGCGCTTGGTCCACGCCGCGAAGGCGTCCCGCATCGAGAGCAGGCGCTCGGACGTCGACGGGTCGAACGCGATCTGGCCCAGGCGCACCGTGGCCTGGCCGCGCTCGGGCTGGAAGGTATAAAGGATGCGCTTCTTGACGGGCTCCGGCACGGCCGTCGTGAGCACGATCGGCGAGACGAGCACCGCCAGGACCAGAGTCCCGACCATGAGCTTTCGACGGCTGGACAGCAGGGCGAGCATCCCGATCGACGGCAACAACGCCAGGTACGATGCCCGTGACAGTGTGAAGACGAAGGGAACCGCCATGAGCCCGATCACGCCGGCGGCCCACGCTCGCAGCTTCAGCCGGTTCGTCTCCAGACCGATGCCGCCGGCGATGGCCATCATCAGCAACAGATAGCCGCCGAACGTGTTCGGCTCCCCCGCTTCACCCTCGAAGGGCGCCGAGACCCGCTGCCCGCTCGGAATCTGGGCGGCGCCGATGATGCTCACCATCGCTGCCGTCGCGAAGGCCGCCATGATCAGGCGCCGGGCCTGCGCGCGGTCGCGGACGTTGTTGACGGTCATGTAGAACACGACGAAGTACTCGACGTACTTGAGCACGTACATGAAGCCGACGGCGCTCTTGACCGTGTCCTGCAGGTAACCGAGCGCGGTCGACAGGAACGCGCTCAGGACATAGAAGAGGATCCACGGGTTGAGCGGCGTCTTGACGACGAGGCCGATCTCCTTGTTGACGGCGGTCTTCGCGAACCAGCTCAGCGCGATGGCGATGAGCAGGAGGTCTTCGAGGCGCACGACGATGGTGCGCCGCTCGGCCAGTCCACCGCCGCCGAGGGCGAACTCGGGAGAGAGCAACATTGAGAAGAGCACCAGGTAGAGTCCGGCCTCCGTCTTGAGGAAGACGAACATGAACACGGCGAGCACGCAGGCGGCGACGATGGCGTACTCGAACCGGGCGACCGTGATTCCCTGGGAGACCAGGAAGGTGGCCACCACCAGGAGCACGCCGAAGACGATGACGCGCAGGAGCGGATTGGCCATGATCGAGACGCGGTGGAGCGGCCTACCGGACCCGCACGACGCGGTTCGGTAGGCCCAGTCGGCTCAATTCCTCCGCCTTCTCCTCCGCCTCGGACCGCGAGGCGAAGTTGCCATGGCGGATGACAAATGTGACAGCCTCGCCAGCCTGCGCGGCGACGCGGACCGGGTGCCCACGGCCGCGCACACGCTCGGCCAGCTGAACGGCGCCGTGCAGCGGCAGCGGATCACCGACGCGCACCGTCAACGGCTCACCACCCCCGAGGATCATCCCTTCAGGAAACCCTTGCTCTCGCAGTGCCGTGACGAGCTGCTGAGCATCTCGGGCCGTCGGCACGCGCTCGATCAGCACGCCGTAGAGCGCGCCGCCCGTCTGCTGGCGGAAGCGGACGGTCTGATGACCGGCCTGGATCAACTGGCGCTCGACGCCCTCCGCTTCGCCGGCCGTGGGGAACGGCCCGAACTCGACGGCGAAGCGCTCACCGGGTGGCGTCGCGGTCGTTCGCCGCGGTGCGACGGGCGCTGCCGCGCTGGACCTGGGCGGGCTCCCCGGCGTGGCGACCGCCGGTGTGGTCGCCGCCGACGTGATGACCGTCGGCGTGGTGGCCACTGACTCGTCCGCTGTGGCTGACTGCGTGCTCACGGCGGGAGGCGCGGCGAGCGGCGGGCTCGGAGGCGCCACGAGCCCCGGCGGGAGTGACGACTCGGTCGGCGACGTCGGAGCCGCCGTCGCGTCGCGGCCAGGATTCGCCTCGGCCGGCGCGTCGAGCCTCTTGCGGAGAATCTCGCGCGGCTGCAGGGCCGTACCGAACCATCCCGCCTTCCAGGCCAGTGCTGAGATCAGGGCGACGAGGCCCACCAGCAGCAGGACGCCGCCGATGACGTTGCGGTACTTTCGGCGGCTCTTCGTGCCGGTCGCGACCGGGGCGTCCATCGCCATGTCGATCGGGAGGTCGTTGGTCTGCTCCGTCGGCACGGTGGGCGCAGTGGACGCGCGATTGTCGCCGCGGAACCGGCCGCGCACGGTATTCCAGATGCGCTCGAGGCGGCTCGGCGTGTGGTCGCCCGGCGTCTCCTCGCCGTAGTAGTGCGTGTAGTAATGCGTGTAGGCGTAGCCGGCGATCTCGGTCTGCACGTCGTTGAGCACGACGCCCCACACCTTCGCGCGGGCCGACTCCAGGTGGGCCTTGGCCCGCTTGAGCACGAGGCGTCCGACCTTGCCCGCCTGGTAGACGAGGATCACGCCGTCGACCTGGGCCGCGACGATCGCGGAGTCGGTGACGGGGAGCACGGGCGGCGTATCGATCAGGACGACGTCGTAGTCTTCGCGGACCTCGGTGAGGAGCTGGGCCATCGCGGGCGTCGACAACAGCTCCGACGGGTTGGCCGGGATGGGACCGGACTCGAGGATGTGCAGATTGTCGAGGCCAGGCGAGGCCATGATGTCTTCCATCTCGAACCGGCCCATCAAGATGTCGGCGACCGTGCGGATGCAGTCCCGCCAGCGCGCGTTCCCGACCAGGACGTCGGACAATCCGGGCTCGCGCTCGATCCCGAAGAACCGGTGGATGCTCGGGCGCCTCAGGTTGGCGCCGATGAGCAGCGTGCGCTGACCGTTCTGGGCCATCGTGAGCGCCAGGTTCACGATGGTGGTCGTCTTGCCTTCCTGGAGGGTGGGGCTGGTGACGACGAGGATCTTGCCCTGCTTCTCCAGGCGCGTGAACTGGATGTTCGTGCGCAGGGTGCGGTAGGCCTCGGCCACCGGCGACTTGGGATCGAAGTGCGTGATGAGGAGCGCGTGGCTCTGAAGCGCCTCCGAATCCATGTCGGCCAGCGCCGGCCGTCGCTCGACCAGGCGCTGCACCGTCTCACGCGCGTCGATGTGGGGCACGATACCGAGCACGGGCACCTGCAGATACGTCTCGACGTCCTCGATGGTCCCGATGGACGTGTCGAGCGTCTCCTGCACGAAGGCCAGGACGAGGCCGAGCATGAGGCCGACCAGCCCACCGACCACGACCGTATTGAACGTCTCGCCGCCGACCGGCGAGCCCGGCTCGGTGGCGGGCCGGACGATGCTGACCTCCTCCACGCCTTCCGATTCCTTGATCAACGCTTCCTGGTGCTTCGTCTTGAGCAGGGTGAGGAGGTCGTCGTTGACCTTCGCGTCGCGCTGCAACCGCTGCAAGCCGAGCTCGATGGACGGCACCTCACGGTTCTTCTGGAGGAGCTCGCCCATCTGACGGTTGAGGATCTCCTCGCGACTGCGCAGCAGGGCAACCTGGGCGTTGACCTCGCGCCGCATCTCGCTGCGCACCTCCCGTAGCCGGTCGTCCAGCGCCTGCAGGCGGGGATGGCGATCCGTGACTTCCAGCGCCAGGTTGTTGCGCTCGAGCAGCAGCTCGACCTGCGTCGCCTGCAACCGCTGCAGCGCCGGGTTGGCGCTGTCCACGAAGACCCGCTCGGCGACGCTGGCGGCATCGTTGCGGGCCAGGCGCCCCTGGGTCATCTCGAGCTCGGTGCGCTGCTGCCGCGTCTTCTCGATGTCGCTGCGCAGCTGCGTGAAGAGCGACAGGAGGACCGACGACTCGGCGCCCGGGGAGATGATGCGGTTGGCCTCGCGGAAGGCCCACACCTCTTCCTCGGCGCGCCGGACCCGCCCTTCGACCTCCTTCAACTGGGCTTCGATGAACTTGCGCGCCTCGGTGATGCGTCCGTTGCGCACGGAGCGGTTGTAGTCGCGATAGGCCTCGACGACCGTGTTGGCGAGGTCCCGCGCCTCGCGGGAATTGGTGGACGTCGCGATCACTTCGAGGATGCTGGTGCTCGGCACGCGGCTCGTGCGGATCTTGCCGCCGATCGAGTCGAGGGCGGCCATGTACGACTTCGACTCCTGCACGGCCTCACCGCGCGCGGTCTCGGGCAGCCGGCCGAGGCGGCGGGCGACCTCTTCGAGGATCGGGTAGCTCTTGAGCAGCGTCGCCTGCGTCTCGATGGAGTCGGCGCTGTTGTAGGAGAGAACTTCGACGAGCAGGCCGGACAGGGCGGTCGACTGTTCGAACTTGACCGCCGCCGTCGCCTCGTAGAAGGGAACTTTCTGGCGGGCGATCCACAAGCTGAAGAGCGCGACGAGCACGGTGGACGCGACGATGATGAAGCGGCGGCGCCGGACGATGAGCCAGTAGTCACGGAGGTTCATCTCGTACTGCGCCATTACCGCACCACCTCCAGCCTCATCGCGTCGCCTCCGAGACGGGACCGGTGATGTAGAGGAACGGCGCCTCCGAGAGATCGATCATCTTGGGCGTGGCCAGGCGCTGTCCTTTGGCATCGTATACCTCGACCCGCGGACGTAGCGGATGATTTCGGTTCACCGCGATCACCCGCCCGACTTCACCGGTGTTCAGCCGCACGATCGTGCCGGGCGGAAAGATCGAGATCTCGCTGAGCAGCGCCTTGATGAGCGGCGGCGGAAACGATTCGTTCTTCGAGCGCACGATCTCGCGCACGGCCTCGTGCGGCCGCAGCCCTGGACGCAGTGACGGCGGCGCCGTGAGCCCGGTGTAGGTGTCGACGAGGCCCAGGATCTTCGAGTACGGATGCACGTTGCCGCCGGCGAGGCCCTGCGGGAACCCCTGCCCCTGCTCGCGTTCGTGGTGTTGCAGCACCGCGTCCACCAGTCCCTCGAACGGCGGCGTCCAGCGTTGAACGATCTCGGCGCTGAGCCGGGGGTGCGAGCGATATTGCATCAGCTCCTCAGCACTCAGCGTGTCGAGCCGGCGCAGCATGGCCGCCGGGAGTTGCCACAGCCCCACGTCGATCAAACAACCGGCCAGCCCGAGCTGAACGAGGTGCGCGCGGTCGTATCCCAGGTTGGCGCCGAGGCGAACGGCCAGGATGGCAACGCACGCCTGGTGGAACGCGAGATAGTCGTGGCCGCCCGGCACGGTCGGCGCGTTGGCCGCCCAGAAGAGCTCACCCGAGGCCGCCAGTGAATCCACCACCCGGCCGACGAGGTGCATCAGCGCGTCCCACGACGGCGATTGCGCCGAGCGGGCGCGATCGCGCACCGCCTCCAGCACGGTCTGCAGCTCGTCGAAGAAGGCGATCGCATCGGTCGGCGTCTCGGCCGAGGTCGGCGGCGCTTCCACGGGTGCCGCCGGGGCCTGACGCAGAGTGACGCGCGCGGCGGACCGGACCTGGGCAGGCGGCTCAGGCGGCTTCCCTTCGGCGGCGGGCGGCGACGGCGCACGGGAAGCGGGCGGAGGCGCGGGCGGCGCCGAGGCCGGCGCGCCCGGCTTGACGCCGCGGACGAGGTCGCTCATGCGCACCATCAGCCGGCGCCCACCTTGTCCTTGATCACCTCGGCGATGATCCGCTCGTCGATCGCCGTGGCCTTCTTGGAGTAGCCGACCAGCAGGGCGATGTCGCAGATGTTGTTGATCTCCCGCGGCGTGCCCCGCGTGAAGTCGAAGATGAGCTTCACGGCCGCCTCGGTGAAGATCGGCCGCGATTGACCGGCCATCAGCAGGCGGTGGGCGATGTAGGCGGCGGAGTGCGCGTCGTCGAGCGTGTTGAGGTGATAGCGGATGGCGATCCGCTGGTCGAGGTGCTTGAGCCGCCGCACCTTCGCCGCCAGCTCGGGCGAGCCGATCAGCAGCAGCGTGACGAGGAAGCGGTCGTCGGCCTGGAAGTTGAGCAGCAGCCGCAGCTCCTCGAAGACGGCGTCGTCGTCGATGAGCTGCGCTTCGTCCACGATGATGACGGTGTCGCGCCCGGCCTGGAAGTTGCGAAAGAAGACGTCGTTGAGTTGATGGAGCAGGTCGGTCTTCGTCGTACCCTGCGACTCGATGCCGAGCTGGTAGAGCACTTCGCGCAGGAAATCGGTCGCGGTCCAGCTCGGGTTGGTCAGCAGCCCGATCTCGTAGCGCTCGGCTTCCACGCGCTGGATGAGCGCCCACGAGAGCGTCGTCTTGCCGCAGCCGTACTCGCCGGTCAGCAGGGCGCAGCCCTTCCGTTGGCGCACCGCGTACATGAGACGGACCAGGGCCTCGTCGTGCTCCGGCGACAGATAGAAGAACTTCGGGTTCGGCGAGTTGTCGAAGGGTTGCTCTTTGAGGCCCCAGTACGTTTCGTACATGGCGCTATTTGCGGTTCGTGTTGAAGATGAAGTACAGGCCGGTGTACGCCGTGGCCAGTCCGGCGAGGGCCGACGCGATGGTGAGGTAGTCCTGATACCAGCGCACCGCCACCTCGGGCACGGTCACCACCGCGCCCGGCTCGAGCGGCGGCGCCTCGGCCAGCAGGTAGGAGCGGCCGCTGGGGAGCGTGACCGTCGCCCCTTGGAACCGCGCCCGAACGGTGGGCCCGCCGGCGATCGCCACGTACTCGCGCGCCGTCAGGTCGGTCCGGAAATCGACGGCGCCCGGCGTCCGCACTTCGCCGAGGACGTACACCTTGTCCTCGGCCACGGGCACCGTGAACACGTCGGCGTTCTCCAGGAGAATGTTCTGGGTCTCGTCCTTCTCGACGAGCAGGCGATGCAGGTCGATCGGGATGCGCTGGCGTGGGCCACCATCCCCGGTGCGATCGATGGCCGCCAGGCGGAGGTCGGCAAAGGCGGCGATGCCGCCGGCCCGAGCGACCAGATCCTTCACACGATCACCGTGCGCGAGCTCGAACCGCTGGACGATCGTCGGCTTCCCCGCGGTCGTCGTTCGACTGCTTTCGGCCGTTCCGTTCAGGGCTCCGCGCGCTTCGACCACGTCCTGCAGCAGCGTGAGCGATGGGACGAAGAGCTGGTCGCCCGCGGCCAGCGGAACGTCGGCCGGACGCGCCAGCGCCTTGGTCAGGTCGACCGTGATCGTCTCCTTGCGGCCGTCGGGCAGGAGCCGCGTGAGCCGCGCCTCCGTTGGCGCAGCGCTCTGGGAAAGGCCTCCGGTGACGTCGAGGAGGTCCCGGAGCGACGCGCGCGGGCCGATCTCGTAGTCACCAGGCCGGCGCACGGCCCCGGCCAGCGTGATGAAGGGGCCGCGAGGAGGCACGTGGACCGCCATGCCTTCCTCGACGAACGGATTCTGCGAGAGATCGCCGCGCATCTCGAAGCGAAGGAGATCGATCTCGACCGTCGACTTGCCGCGCGTGACCTCCACGCGGCGCAGGCTGCCACGCGGCGTAATGCCACCGACGGCGAGGATGATCTCGTGGACGCGGCGAACGGCCGAAGCCTGGATGGCTCCGGGCCGATCGACCTCACCCGACAGGACGATCTCGAAGCAACGGGCCGTGACGACGGCCAGCGAAATCTCGCCGAAGCGGAAGAGCTGGCGTGCATGATCCGCGACGCGTCGGTTTGCCTCTCTCAGGCTGAGGCCGCCGATCTTGACGGTCCCGATCGGGGGGATGCTGATCACGCCCTCGGGGTCGACCACGAGCTGCTGGCGGGTGACGTCGAGCCGACCGACGAACTGGACCTCGACCACGTCACCCGGGCCGACTCGATAGTCGGGTCCAGATACGATGCGGCCGACGCCGGTGCCGGTGCCTCCCTGAAAGCAGGGGTCCGGGCGGACGGTGGGGCCACCGGGTGCTTTCACCAGGGTGTCCGAGGGGGTGGTGAGCGCGGGCATCGGCTGACTCTGCGGAATCCCGGGCGCCCTGGGCTCGGGTGCCGTCCCGGGTTGGGCAGCCGTCAGTGATGGGGCGAGGAGACAAACGATCAGGACGACGCAGAGCGCTTCCCGTAATGAACAGTGCCTTTTATGACGGCAGGCGGCGTCGAACAATATGTCATTCTCGCTTTTTCGTCGAAAGAGGGTCAAGAAAAATGCACAAGTTTTGCAATACTTTCCTTGACACTTGGCCCCGGCGACGCCTATGATCCGGCCGCACTAGGACGTTTGGGACCTGGTGGCGCTATGACGCTCAGATCAGCGCGTGGCCTCGTCGCCCTCGCGATCGTTTTCGCGAGTATCGGCGCCGGGTTCTGGCTCCATGCGATTTGGACGACCAGGCGAGGTCCCGAGCCGTCGGTTGCCCATCCGATGAACACCGCAGACGCCCTCCAGGCGGCGTTCGTAACCGTGGCCGAGAGGGTCCGGCCAGCCGTGGTCCACATCGGGACCGTGCAGGTTGCGCGGGCGCGGCGCCCCTCGGCGTCACCCGGGCCGTTCGCCGACGATCCCCTCCTCAAGGAGTTCTTCGATCAGTTCTTCGGCCCCCGAAGCCCGGGGAACCGAGGGGAGTTCCATCAGCCCGGGCTGGGGTCGGGGGTCATCGTGGACTCGCGGGGCTACGTCCTCACCAACTTCCACGTCATCAAGGGTGCCGACGGTGTCATCGTCCGGCTCAGCTCGAAGCGTGAGTATCGTGGGCGAATCGTCGGCACCGACGCCAAGACCGACCTCGCCGTGGTGCGGTTCGAACCGGAAGCCGAGGTCACCGTGGCCACCCTCGGCAATTCTGACGCCCTCCGTGTCGGAGAGTGGGCCGTGGCGATCGGCAACCCCTTCGGCCTCGATCAGACCGTCACCGTCGGCGTCGTCAGCGCGACAGGCCGCGCCGATGTCGGAATCGCGAGCTACGAGAACTTCATCCAGACCGACGCATCGATCAATCCCGGGAACTCAGGCGGGCCGCTCCTCAATCTTCGCGGGGAGGTCATCGGGATCAATACGGCGATCGTGGCCACCGGCCAGGGGATCGGCTTCGCCATTCCCGCCAACATGGCCAAGCGCATCGTCAATCAGCTCATCGATCGCGGCAAGGTCACGCGGGGCTGGCTCGGGGTGGCCGTGCAGCCGTTGACGCCGGAGCTCGCCCAGGCGCTCGGCATGAAGCTGGCCAAGGGGGCGGTGGTCTCGCGCGTGTATCCATCGAGCCCGGCGGCGGCCGCCGAGCTCCACCAGAACGACGTGATTCTCACGTTCGACGGTGTGACCGTCGAGGACTACAACCACCTGCACCGGCTGGCCGCCGAGACAGAGGTCGGGCGCACGGTGAAGCTCGGCATCGTCCGCGACAAGCAGTCGCGGACGGTCGACCTCAAGGTGAGCGAGGCGCCCGACACGCCGACGGCCGGGCGCTGATTTCAGGCCACGAACGGCGGGATCGGCGGAATCTCCAGCTGTCGCGTCCGGACCTGCTTCACGCCTGGCACGTCGCGGGCGACGTCGACAGCACGCTCGAGCGCCGTCGTTCCCTCCAGCGTGACGACACCACTCTGCGCCTCGACCGTGAACCGATAGCGGCGCGTCTCCGGATGCATGGCGAGGCCGACCTGCACGCGCGAGGCGAGTGCACGCGATGCCACCACCTGGCGGCCGGCGTCCGTGGTAGCCAGGTTCGGATGACGGGCCACGCGCTCGATCATCTCGACCGCCGCGTCGTAGGAAAGCTTCTCGGTGTTGATGACGATCTCGTAGAGCGACGGGTCGGCGATGTCCACCTCGTAGAGATAGCGCATGCGCCCCGCCCGCTCGCTGTCGTCCCGCCGCACGAAGTCGGTCGCCGCCCGCTGCGTGGGCATCTCGCCCGTCACCTCGGCCGTGCGCTTCATCCATTGCCGGACGCGCTGCTCGAACGGCGCGACCATGCGCACGCGCAGGACGTGCGGGATCCCGCGCAGCAGCCACTGGCCGCCGCGGCCGATGAGGACGGCGTTGTCGCCCTCGGCGAACTCGAGGAGCGTCGTCTGGAGAATCGTGATGTAGTGCCGCGTCTCGGCGTCGAAGCGCTCGAACAGCGTCGGCTTCGATTCATCGAGATGCGACAGCTTCTCCTCGGCCAGGCCGTAGCGCCGGACCGCGTCCTGGATCAGCTCCTGATCCACGTAGCGGTAGCCGAGCCGCTTCGCCAGGCTCATGCCGATCTCGGGCCCGCCTGCTCCCATCTCGTGGGAAATCGTGATGATGGCCATGGGTCACCCCCGCCGGAACTTGTCCTTGAGCGCCGTAGGAGCAATCGCGATCCGTTTGCCGCTCACGTCGTCCAGCACGTACACCTCGTCGATGAGCGAGCCACTCGCGAAGACCTCGAAGACCCCGAGCGCGGCCTCCAGCGTCGCGTCGGGGCGCGCCGCCATCAGCCGCTCGACTTCGGCAACGGGAATTCGAGCCATCAGCGTTGGGGCCGGAAGCGTACCCCGAAGGCCACCGGTCGGCAAGGCACCCGACCTGGCTAGAAATCGGCATGGACCGCGTCCTGGAACCCGAGGTGATGGCCGATCCCCGACAGGCTCTTGCCTACGCTCGAGCCGACTTTGGCGAGGTCAATCAGCGCTTCGTCGACGAGCTCGTGGCGCGCCACCCGATGCCTGCCCACGCTCGTGTCGTGGACCTCGGCTGCGGCCCCGCCGACATCCCGATTCGCCTCGCGGCCACGCTGCCGCGCTCCCGGATCGTCGCGGTGGACGCCTCGATACCGATGCTCGCCCTGGGGCTCGAGGCGCTGAGGCAGCGACCGCCTCGGGTCAGCCTGATCTGTGCCCGGCTTCCGCACCTGCCATTCGCCGATCGTGGCTTCGATGCCGTGATCTCGAACAGCCTGCTCCATCACCTGCCGGAACCGGCCGTGTTGTGGCGCGACGTCGCGCGGCTCGTGCGCCCGGGCGGCGTCGTGCACGTGATGGATCTGTTCCGCCCGAGATCAGTGAACGAGGCGCGCGACATCGTGGAGGCGGCGGCGGGCGACGAGGATCAGGTCCTGAGGGACGACTTCTTCAACTCACTCCTGGCGGCGTTCACCCCGGAGGAAGTGCAACACCAGCTCGCCGAGGGCGGACTCGGTCACCTCGCTTGCGCCGTCGTCAGCGAGCGCCATCTCCTGGTGTCCGGGCGCCGCTGACTCGTGAGAAGTCAGCCGGCCGGCGCCAGCGCAGGCGCGCGATCGAGCTCAGCGGCCGAGACGAAGGAATAGGCGGGCGCGGGCCCGGTCGGCACGACCGCCAGTCCTGCCGCCCGCGAGGCGACCGGGGCGATGCGCGCGAGAAACGCGGGAACTTCGTCACGAGGCACGAGGAACGACAACGACGCCGCGACATTCGTGGGATTGGCGGCCGGCCGATATCGCCAGTGCGGAAGCGCCGCGCGCTCGATGAGTCGCTCGGCGAGGCTTCTCAGATGTGGCCCATCGACGCCCGCGTCGAGGCGGAGGAGCCGGACGGTCATCTCCACGGCGCCTCGAACGGCCACGAGCGCCGCACGCAACGCCCGTGCTCGCGCTTCCACCCAGCTCTGCAGATCGACGACGGCCGTGCCGAACGGAAACGGTACGACCGCCTCGGCATCCATCAACGACGCGACGACGTCGTCGTGAACGGCCTGGCTGCGGAGCGTGCGAGCCAACGGGCTCGTGACGGGACTGACGATGAGGACGAGATCGTGAATACTCTGAGCGACGACCGACCCGCCTCCCACACCGGCCGCCGGTGGACGCCACCGTCGAGGGACACGGTCCACGAGAGCGTAGACATACGACTGTCCTGAAGAACGTCGGGACAGCACCTCGACCATCGTTGCCTCCTGCCCGGGAAGGCGTGGCGTGGACCGCGTGGATATGGTCGACGGTACAGGCGGCAGCACCCGAGGTCAAGCGGCTATAATGGGCGACGTCGTGCTGACGCGGAGAGCGTTTACGCGTCGTGTCGTCGTCGTGGCGGCGTTCGGGGCGATCGCGTCGTGGCTGGCCTCGGCGGCGGCGAGTGCGCTCGTGCCGCACCTTCCCGACGGCGTTCCCGACGTCGAACGCGCGCGGGTGGCCCGGCTGGCTGAGAGCGCCGACGTCGCCACTCGCGTCGACGCCGTGCCGTTCGTCGCACGCCTCCCCGTGTTCGAATACCTGCTCGATCATCCAGAGTTCGCCACTCACCTCACGCGCATGCTGCGCCTCGCTCGGTATCGCATCTGGCAGACGCCGAGGGGACTCTATCTCGACGACGGCTGGGGCGGAACAGGCTACTTCTGGGTCGTGTACGCCGGGAACGGCACACGACTCATGCGAGCGCGCGGTGAGTTCAAGCAGACGCTGATGCCGACGATCCAGGGCGAGGCCGTCACGATGATCGAATACGAAGCGACGCCGGCCCCCGACGGGAAGAGTCTCATTCGCAGCACGGTCAGCGGCTACGTCAAGCTCGACAGCCGCTTCATGGCGATCGCGATGAAAATGGCCAGCGGTGCCGCCCAGCGCAAGGCCGACCTCGAGGCGCGCCGGCTCATGAAGACCTTCGCGCGCGCGAGCCAGGCCATCGACGAAAATCCCGCGGGAGTCTACGAGCAGCTTCGGCAGCGGCCCGACGTTCCACAGCGCGAGCTGGAAGAGTTCGGGCGGCTGCTCAGCGTCCGGTAAGCACCCGCGACCGCTGCAGCGCGACCTCGGCTTCGGCATGACGGCCCTGAGCCGTCAGCGCGCGGGCAAGTCGCGCGTGGGCGGCCGCGTGATCGGCCTTGATCTCGAGAACGCTACGAGCCGCCCGCTCCAGTTCCGACCAGCGGCCCTGCGCCTCCAGCGCCGTCCAGAGATCGAAGTGTGCACGCGCGAGATCGGGGTCGAGGTGGAGGGCTTGCTGCAACACCTCTTCGGCTTCGGCCGGGCGATCCTGGGCGAGCAGCACGGCGCCGAGGGCCGCATGGGCACGGGCCGACACCGGCTTCAACGCGAGCGCCGCGCGATACGCCTGCTCGGCCTCGACGTGACGACCCCGTTCGCTCAGGAGCTCGCCCAGGTCGCAACGCGCGCGAACGTAACTGGGCTTCAGCCGTATCGCCTCCAGGAACGCGGCCTCCGCTTCGTCGTGTCGCTCCTGCCAGTAGAGCGCGACGCCGAGGCCACGATGGAGCGACGGATGATCGGGGCGATGGGCCAGCGCCAGTCGGTAGGCGGCTTCCGCCTCGCCATGGCGACCCTGGCGGCCGAGGCTCAGGGCGAGATTCGCACGCACGCGAATGTCGTCAGGTCGCAGGGCCAGGGCCTCGCGGAGCGCCGCCTCCGCCTCGGCGTGACGACCCTGGCGGCCGAGGGCGACCCCGAGCTCGTAACGGAGCTCGCCGTCGTCGCCACGGACCGTGATCGCCTGCCGCAACGCGGCCGTCGCGCCGGCATAATCACCGAGCGTTCCCAGCGCCTGGCCGTAAGCGGCATGAAAGTCGGCATCGCTCGGGTGGAGGCGCAGCGCCTCGGCGTACGTCGCCGCCTCCTCGGAAAAGCGGCCCTGGCGACGATAGATCGCGCCGAGCGCGCGATAGGGCGCGCTCGTGTGCGAACTCAGACGCAGCGCTTCACGCAGGGCGGCGATGGCGGCTCCGTGGTGGCCCCGGCGATCGAGCACGGTGCCGAGGTGATAGTGCGCGTCGGCGTCTCGGGGATCCAGTCGCACCGCTTCGCGCAGCGCGGCCTCGGCCTCGCCGTAGCGATGACGACGCTTGAGCGCGAGGCCGAGCTTGCGATGGAGGCTGGCATCGGCCGGACGGAATCGGAGCGCGTCGCGGTAGGCGGCCACCGCTTCGCGCAAGCGGCCGAGACGCTCCAGGGCCACGCCGAGGCCGACGTGGGCGCGCGTGAGATCGGGCTGTCGTTGCACGGCTTCGCGCCAGGCCTCGACCGCTTCCGCGCAACGACCCTGCTCGAAGAGCGCCGCGGCCAGATCGGCGTGAGTGTCAGCGGAGTCCGGCGTCCGGCGGAGCGCGTCACGCTGGATCGCCTCCACGGCCGTGCTGCGACGCTGGCGTTGCAGCACCGTGGTGAGATTCGCGCGAGCCGTGGCGTCGTCGGGCCGGAGTCGCAGGGCTTCACGAAGCGCGGACTCGGCGGCCGCCCAGTCGCCCTGGCGCTCGAGCGAGAGTCCGAGATTGACGTGAGCGCGGACGAAATCGGGATGGAGGCGGACGGTCTCACGGAAGGATGACGCGGCATCGGCGAAGCGTCCCTGCTCGAACAGCGCGACGCCGAGCTCGTAGTGCAGCGAGGAGAGCTCGGGACGACTGACCAGGGCATCGCGCACGATCGCTTCGGCGTCGCCGGCGCGGCGCAGTCGCCGCAGCACCAGCGCCAGGTCGAGGCATGCCTTCACGTCGTCGGGGCGCAAGTTCAGCGCCTCTCGCAGCGCCGCTTCGGCATCGACGAAACGGCCCCCGTGCAACGCCGCGCGTGCCCGAGCGTACCAGGCGGCGAAGTCGCTCATCCGATGCGGGAGTATACCTAATCACGAAACCTCTGCTGCCGGATTCCGATTAGGCCGTACCATCGAATTCAGCGCGTCGAGCGCGAATGCTGGGAGACGAGCCCATGAGCAACGATTTGACGGAATATTTTGCGGGAACGAAATTGTATGGCGACGATTTCTCGACCAAGGACATCGAGGCCTGGTTCAAGGATGAAACGGACGCCTACGCCGAGCTCGGCGCCAAGGACCGATCGACCTACCACTACGCCTACACGGCTCTGAACGAGCACCACGGCTACCGATTCCTTCCCCCCGGCCCCATCGAGCACGCGCTCGGCCTGGGCAGCGCCTACGGCGACGAGTTCCTTCCCATCGCCGACCGGCTGCGGCGGATCACGATCCTCGATCCGTCAGATTCGTTCTCGACGGACCACGTCGCCGGCGTCCCGTGCCGGTACGTGAAACCGCGGACCAATGGCGACATGCCGTTCGACCGCGAGACCTTCGATCTCATCACGTGCTTCGGCGTGCTCCACCACATCGCCAACATTTCTCACGTGATGGCCGAGTGTCACCGGTGCCTGCGCCCGCGCGGTATCTTCCTGGTGCGAGAGCCGATCACCTCGATGGGCGATTGGCGCCGCCCCCGCGCGGGACTGACGAAGCGAGAGCGGGGCATTCCCGTGAAGATCTTTCACGAGATCATCGCCAAGGCCGGGTTCCGGATACGGCGCCGCGGATTTTGCGTCTTCCCGGTGATCACGAAGCTGGCCACCGCGGTGGGCATCGCGCCATTCAACCACCGGAGCCTCACCGCCCTCGATTCGATCGTGAGCCTCGCGTTCAGCTGGAACGACCGGTATCACCGAACTCGTGTGATCGAGAAGTTCGGGCCGCAGGCGCTGTATTTCGTCCTGGAGAAACCTGCCTCGGCATGCTAGCTTCACGGCACCGTGAGCGCTCCCAGGGGCGTTCTGATTTCGGGATGATGAACGCACAGGCAGGACCGCAGGCGACGGCGGACTCCCCCGCGCTCCCGTCGCTGCCGCGGCTCGACGATCTGGTCGGCGCGATCGAAGCGACGCCGCTCGTCAGCACGCCCTTCGATCATCTCTACATGGAACGCCTCTTCGCGGAGCCGCTCTACCGTCAGCTCCTCGATCGACTCCCGGCCACGCGTCGTTATCGCGAGTTCCGTCATGGGCAGGCGATGCAGGCGGACGGCCACAGTGCGCGGCGCAAGTTCTATCTCTACCCGGAGCACATCATGCTGCTCCCGGCCGAGCAGCGTGCGTTCTGGAGGCGGCTGTCGAGCGTCCTGCGCTCACAGGAACTGCAGGACGCCTTCAAGCGGAAATTCCGGGGCGCGCTCGAACGGCGGTTCGGCCGCAGCATCGACCGGCTCACGTTCTACCCCGTCCCCATGCTGCTTCGCGATCTCGGTGGCTACCGTATCGGCATCCACGGTGACTCGCTGAACAAGGCGATCACCGTGCAGTTCTATCTGCCGCGCGACGATGCGCAGTCGCACCTGGGGACGATGCTTCACGAGGGACGGAATGGCGATGCCGCGCTGCGGACCACGACGCTGAAGTTCCGCCCGGCCACCGGCTACGCCTTCCCAGTCGTGTATCACGAGAGTTGGCACAGCGTAGCCCGGACGTCGGACGCCGACGGCGAGCGTAATACATTGATGCTGACCTATTACGTGCAGGCGGGTCTCTTCGGCCGGCTGCTCCACCGTCTGAAGCGCGCCTGGCTCTTCGTCGTCTACGGCGTTCGTCGATGAACGGAGGTCCCGGCCGAGAACGCTGAGGAGCCGTCAGGCGAGAAGCCCGGCGATGATTCCCGTCAGGAAGACGCCGTCGAAGGTTCCCGCCCCGCCGATCGAGATCATGGGCGCGCCCAGCTCCGCGATTCGCCCGAGATTCAGCACGTCGGCCCCGATGAGCGTCCCCATCGAGCCCGAGACATAGGCGACGGGAGGCGCCCGCCGGAAGGCGAGGACAAGACTCACGGCCACCGCCGCCAGCGGCGGAACGAGCATGGGTACCGCGATGCCGACGCCGGGAACGATGGAGGCGAGCCTGTACACGATCAGCGCCACGACCGCTACCCCCACCAGCATCCTCACGTACATCCGAAGGCGAAAGAAGAGGTACAGGGAGAGCAGGATGGGAAGCAACGCCCCGCCCACGTTGATCGCCACGACGGTGGCGCCCGCTTCGATCGGCGGCGGAACGAGATACGTCCGGCCGTAGATGGTCACCGTCTCGGGGGTCACGAGCCCCCGCACCGGAACGGCGTAGAGCGGGATGTTGATGTAACTCCCGACGAGCGACAACACGAGGACGGCGAACACGTACCGTGGCCGCACACCGATCTTCCGATAGGCGTAGGCGAGAATCCGCAGCTCGACCATCACGATCAGCACGACCACCAGGACCAGAAACAGGAGCACCAGGAACGGCAGCGCGATCGGAAGGATCATCGGCGTGTTCGGCTACGTGTAGCGCGAGGTGCCGTGGTTGCGCAAGCGATGATCGCGAGCGTCACGAGCGCCGATCGTGTCGCGATGGCGCGACTGTCACCGCGCCCTGTCAACCTGGCGGCGGCATCGCCGCGTCCATCCGCGGGAAGTCCGCCATTTCGCAGCGTCCGCGGCTTGGTACTCGGCTTGCGTCACGCGACGCCGGAGGTGCTGCCATGAATTTCCGAGGACCAGTTCTGGCGTTCGTCCTCGCTCTTGTGCTGCCCGTCGCCGCGCAGGCCCAGCAGGAAACGACGGTGCCGCCGTACATCGAGGCGGTGCGCTCGTTCCTGGTCGGTTGGGGGCACGAGAGCTGGGACCAGATGCAGGCCGTCGGTGCCGACTCCGTGTCGGTGAGCATGGGTGACAAGGTCTTTGCCGTCGCGCCGGCCTCGCGGAAGTCAGACATCATGATCGTGTTCCCGTTCCGCGGTCTCTCGACCGTTCGCGCCGGCGACGAAGTCAAGAGCGTGACCGTCCAGGAGCTGGGACTCCGCGTGGGGGACAAGGAAACACGAGGGCCCGCGACCATCACGGTCAAGGAAGAGAACGGCCGCTACCGCGTCGTGGGGATCTCGCTGGACGATTCGCAGTAATCTCGCTTCGGCGTCGGCCCGGCCGCTCGTCCGGCGGCCGGGCCGCGTTCCTCTCGATACCCAACAGCGTTCTACGACGTCTCATTCGGGCTGACGGCGCCGGCAAGAGAGCGGTCATCTCTGGGCCGCACCGCGTCCGCCCACCGCGCAGCCTGAAGCTGCTCACCCGCTCCTGACGCCTGCCCACGCAGCAGCAGCAAGCTCCGCCAGTACTCGCACTTTGGCGAATGCTGCAGCACGCTCGGGGACGGGCCTCTCGCGCGGCAACTCGCGACCCGGCATTCGTATCGCCGACTGGCCGGCCCGCCCTTGCGTCGTTCGATGTACTGACCGGTGGCCAGCGCCCAGGCCAGGGCGTTTCGGAGCTGATCGACTTCCGTCATGTGCAACTTGTAAGGCAACGGCAATACCAACGACGCACCCATGGGTTATCAAGGGCTTGCATGAGATCGGCGCGTGCCGCTCGACTGAAGTTGTGCAGGCTGCACAGGACCTGTGCAGTTCGAATGAGGGGACTGGGTTACGTGCCGATCGCTCGGCGGGCTGTGGGGTACGAGATCGATCGTACGCTCGGAAGGCCGCTGGGGCATGCTCACGACGATGCCCAGGCGGGCCCCTCCATCCCGAGTCGTCATCGCCACGAGCCGATCCGAGGCTGGAAGCGAAACGCCTTTGTCGAGTGACCGTTCCAGGGACTCCTCGAAGCTGTCCCGGCCACGCCGCCTGTCAACCATACACGCGGAAGGGAGCAATGTGAGTGCCACCCATTCAGTCCCTGATTTATTCATCGCCCGGCGCGACTCGGCAAAAATTTTCACAAAGGCGGCACCGCGATGCGGGGCGGGCGTTCGCCAAGTCGTGCCGAAAAAAAGCGCGCCGCCCGCTAATACCACGGTCTCAGTAGAAGCGCCGACGGGCACGGGTGCCGGCGGGAGACCGGGCGTCAGTGAGCGGCGCGCAGGCGTAAGGACTGATCCGGGAGGTATGCAGGTCCCACGCCATACTTCGGAGCGCCTATAAAACGGAGTAAAGCGTGCTTAACCTTAGGGCACTCCGCCGAAAAGTGGAAGATCGGCGAACTCTATCGCGCTGACGTCGAAGGGACGAATCGAGGGACGGAAGACTTCGCGAGAGCGAGGAGGAGAAGCCCGCGCGCCGTGAGTCGGCCGGGAGGGTGCCGGCCCACGGCGCGCTGCTTCGAGGTCCTCCTCTATATGAGAAAAATTATGGCTCCGAGCACCCGATGATTTTGCAAGCGCCGCGCCGATCATGAAAGTAGAGGTCGGACGCGGGTTAAGGCGTCGCCGCCCGCCGGCGTCTGGCGAAAGTGTCAGATTCTCCGACGGGGAGAGGCCCTGCTGTGCGAGCGATGCCTCGCCTACCACGCCCGGACGTCGCTCTCTCACGTGGCGACGATGCTCCAAACGCTCACTGAGCACGTGGCTCTCCTGGTCGAGCACGGCGAGTGTCCGGGATGTCAAAAGTTCACTCAGACATTCTCGCTGGCCAAGACTCACGACGACGCCGTGGGTGATCCGGGCTGAGGCGTGGCGGGGAGCGCCAGCACGCTCCTGACGACGATCAGGAGCGCGCTGGCGTCAACGGGAGTCGACTAGACCTTCTGTCCCACCGTGAAGGGTTTCGTCTGAGCCTCGCGGATGGCTGCCCGCGCTCTCTTCTCCATGTCCGGCGGAATCGCCGTCATGCCGTGGGCGTTCCGGGCGTGCTCGGCAGCCTTCGTCATGACCTCTTTCTCGTCCCTGCCCTGCGCCACGAAGTTGCAGGTCTTCATCCCCACGTCGGAGCACTTCAGTTCCTTTGCCATGTCAGGCCTCCTCGTAAGAGATGTTCTGGGTATTCCTGATGATCCCGCGCCGTCGTCGCGGAAAGCAACTTTCGCGGGTGTCGCTCGCCAAGCTCGCGGAAATTCGACGTTCTGGAAGGGCTCCCGCTAGGCCTCCACCCTGACCAGCGTCTCGTCGACGAGCGCCAGCAGCTGCCTGACGTCGATCGGCTGGTCAGGTATTCGCGCGCTCGTCTCCGCCCTCGTGTGGGACGTCCGGATGGCCTTGACGCGAGGGGCCGTTTCAGCATAATAAAACGCCCTACGGATATCGTAAATGCCTCGATCCGACTACACCCTCAAGACGCTCCGCAAGGGCCTCGAAGTCCTCGAGACTCTCGCTGACGACCGCGACGCGCTCACGCTCACGGCGCTCGCCGCGCGCCTGCAGGAATCGCCGCCCGTCGTCTTCCGCATCCTCCGGACACTGGAAGAGCGTGGATACGTCGAGCAGGATGCCGGTTCCAAGCGCTGGCAGCCGGGATTCCGAGCCTGGGAGATCGGCTGCCGCGTGGTCAATCGCACGGGGCTCGTGGAGGCGGCTCGGCCGCTGCTCAAAGCGCTCACGGAGTTCACCGAGGAAACGTCGTATCTCGCGGTCGTCCGGGGCACCGACACCGTCTATCTCGACACGGTGGTCGGACTCGAGCCGCTGCGGGTCTACGCCGAGCCCGGCTTTCGCGTGCCGCTCTATCTGACTGCGTCGGGCAAGGCGATCCTCGCCTTCCAGAGCGGCCATCTGCTCGATCGCGTGCTCGACGCCGGCATGAAGAAGCAAACGCCGCTGACGATCACGAAGCAAGGCGCGCTCCGGGCCCGGCTCGACGAGATCCGGAGAACCGGCGTGTCGATCAATCGCGGTGAGCGGCGGACCGACGTGTCGGCGGTCGCCGTGCCGTTGTTCGATCGCGCCGGCGATTGCGTGGCCGCCATGGGCGTCTCCGGCCCGTCGCAGCGCTTCACTGGCGACCGCCTCGAGCGTCTCATCGAGAGCGTCCGCAAGGCGGCGCACGAGGCGTCGGCAAGGCTCGGCTACGTGTCTCCGGACGGCCGGGGGCGTCGCTGATGTCGTCGACGCGGTCCCTGGAGGTCGCTGATGCCTGATTTCTGGATGCGCATGGAAAAGGCCGACGCCGGCCTCACCGAGCGGGCGACCGTGCTCCGCGACCACGTGTTCTCCGACGGCGCGCTGCCCCGGTGCACGAAGGAAGGCGCCATCCGCTTTCCCGACGGCATCCGCATCCACGCCCGCCGAGCGCTCGAGCACGGCGCGACGCCCGCACAGGTTCAGGAAGCGGTTGCGCTCAGCGTCGTTGCCGCCGGCATCCCCGCGTATCGCGAGGCGATCAAGCTCTTGTGGGACACCCTGTGGCCCGAGCTGCCGCGGCCGGCCGGCCCGTGAGCGCGGAGCAGCTGGCCGGGACGATCGGCGCCGTCATCGACGAGCGCGCCGCTGACAGCGAGTCGCGCCCGTTCATCACCTGCTCCGGCGCCACCATCGCGTACGGCGACTTCGCCGAGCGCGTGTGGCGCCTGACTGGCGCGCTCGCCGAGCTCGGCGTCCGTCCCGGCGACAAGCTCTGCCTCTTCCTGCCCAATGGCCTGCCGTTTGCCCTCACGATGTTCGCGGCCGCTCGTCTGGGGATGCCGTTCGTCCCCGCCCATGCCCAGTTCACCGCACGCGAGGTTCGCTACGTCCTCCAACACGCCGACGTCGTGATCGTCGTGGTGGACGCCGAGCGACTCCCTCTCGTCCAGGAGATCCGCGACGAGTGCCCGCTGCTACGTCACGTCGTGGTGGTCGGAGGCAGCGGCGGCGCCAGCGTCACGGCGTTCGACGACCTCATGCGGGCGCCCGCGCGGCCCGACGTGCGGGCCGACGTCGCCCCAGGCGACCCGGCCGGTATCCTTTATACGTCGGGGACGACCGGCCCGCCGAAAGGCGCGGTCCTCACGCATCGCGGATATCTGCTCAACGCGACCGCGTTCGCCGAGCGGACCGCACTCTCGGGTGACGAAGTCCTCTTCTGCGTGCTCCCGCTCGCCCACCTGAACGCTCAGCGCAGCTCGCTGCTGCCGGCCGCCTTCACGCGGGCACGTCTCGTACTCGCCGAGCGCTTCAGCGCCGGCGGCTTCTGGCCGAGCGTTCGGGCTCACGACGTCACCTTCTTCAGCGTGATGCCGACGGTGATCTCGATCCTGCTCCAGCAGCCGCCGTCACCCGAGGACCAGGACCACCGCGTCCGACTGTGCGTGACACCGATCACGCGGCCGTTGCTCGACGCGTTCGAGGCACGGTTCGGCATCCCCGTCGTCAACACCTACGGACTGACCGAAGGGATGCTGAACGTCATGAACTTCATCGACGCGGCCCGGCGACGCCCCGGCGCCATCGGCAAACCGCTGCTGCCGGAGATGCACCGCGTGCGCATCGTGGACGAGCAGGACCGTGACGTCCCCACGGGCACCGCGGGCGAGATCGTGCTCCAGAGCCCGGCGGTGATGTCGGGTTACTACAAGGACGCGGACGCCACGGCTCGCGCCATGCGGGGCGGGTGGCTGCACACGGGAGACCTCGGGCACCTCGACGACGAGGGATTTCTGCACTTCGTCGGCCGTAAAAAGGAAATGATCCGCCGGGGCGGCGAGAACATCGCGCCGTCCGAGATCGAATCGGTCCTGGCCACGCATCCCGGCGTACGAGAAGCGGTGGTGGTCGGCGTCCCGGATGCTCTGCGTGAGGAAGAGGTCAAGGCGTGCGTCGTGCTCGCCGACGGCGAGGACGTCAAGAGCGTGCCGCCGGCCGTGCTGCTCGACCACTGCGCGGCGCGGCTGGCCGCCTTCAAGGTGCCGCGTTACGTGGAGTACCGCCGCGAATTCCCGCGGACGCCGACCTTGCGCGTCCAGCGACACAAGCTCACGGGGTTGCCCAGCGACGACGGCGCGAGCGTCTTCGATCGCGTGACGGGACAGTGGCGCACCGGCCACGAGGAGAACGGGTGATGGGACGTTACGGCTATTACGTGGTCGACGGCGACGGTCACGTGCTGGAGACGGAGGCAACCTGGGACCGATTCCTCGAGCCGAAGTTCCGTGCCGCCGCGCCGCGGATGATCAGCGACAACCGCGGGGTGAAGCGGTTCCTCATCGACGGCTGGTTCTGGACGACGCCGCCGGGGCCGGGCGTCGGACATCCCGGGGGCTACGAAGGCGGCGCCAAGATCGAGAAGTATCACGGCGGCAGCGACCCCAAGGCGCGCCTCGGCGACATGGACCTCGAAGGCATCGACGTCGCCGTGCTGTTCGCGACCGTCACGATGGGGCCGTCGGCCGGGATGTTGCCCAGCGGTGACGTCGAGTTCGAAACGGCGCTGTGCCGCGCCTACAACTCGTGGGTGGCCGATTACGCGACGACCGACCCGAAGCGGCTCAAGGCCGTGGCCGTGCTGCCCACCCGCAACGTTCCAGCCGCCGTCAAGGAGCTCACCCGCTGCGTCGAGCAGCTCGGCTTCGTCGGGGCGGAATTGCCGACGAATTCCCAGGGGCGCTACCCGGGTGAGCCGTATTTCCATCCACTCTACGAGGAGGCGCAGCGGCTGCGCGTGCCGATCTTCATCCACCCTCACGCGGGGGGCCAGATCGACTACGTCGGCCGCCAGCGGTTCACCAACTTCTTCCACGGCCACATGGTGGCCTTCCCGTTCGAGCAGATGATCGCCGCCATGAGCATCGTCACCGGCGGCGTGCTCGAGCGCTTTCCCGACCTCACCGTGGGCCTCATCGAATCGGGCGTGGGATGGGTGCCGTACTGGTTCGAGCGCATGGACGAGCACTACTCGAAGCTGGCGCGTCTCGTGCCGGATCTGCGGCGCGCCCCGAGTGACTGGGCCAAGTCGCCGAACCTCGTGTTCTCGTGCGATCCCGACGAGGACATGTTGCCCGCCGTGCTCGAGTGGCTCGGGGCCGAGCGCGTCATGTACGCCTCCGACTATCCGCACTGGGACGCCCTGACTCCCGACACCGTGAAGCTCATCGCGGGCCGCGGTGATCTGACCGACGAGCAAAAGCGCCTGGTGCTCGGCGAGAACGCCATCCGCGTCTATCGGCTCGCGACGCCGGGCCGATGACGACCGAGACCGCCATGACGATCACGTACGAGGACGTTCAGAACATCCTGAAGATCATCGATAGCTCCGCCCTCGAGGAAGTCCACCTCGAGCTCGGCGACTTCAAGCTCGTGGTCCGCCGCCACGGTGTCCCTGGCGCGTCGCCCACGATCGAACCGGCAGCGACACCGGCACGAGCGACCACCGGTACCGCGGGCTCCTCCAGCGCGCCGTCGACACGGGAGAGCGCGCGCCCGGTGGCGCCAAGCGCGTCCACGCCGCGCGCACACGGTGTCGAGATCAAGGCGCCGATGGTCGGGACGTTCTATCGAGCGCCCGCGCCGGGAGCGCCGCCGTTCGTCGAGGTCGGCAGCATCGTCGACGAGGACGACACGGTCTGCATCCTGGAGGTCATGAAGCTGATGAACTCCATCAAGGCTGGATGTCGTGGCCGGGTGGCCGAGATCTGCGTCGAGAACGCCACGCTGGTCGAGTTCGGATCGACACTCCTGGTGATCGAGCCAGCTCCGTGAAGCGTGTCCTCATCGCCAACCGCGGCGAGATCGCGGTTCGCGTCATCCGGGCCTGCCGTCAGCTGGGCCTGGAGACGGTGGCGGTGTTCTCGACCGCCGATCGCGAGGCCGCGCACACACGCCTGGCCGACCGCGCGATCTGCATCGGCCCGCCCCCAGCGGCGGGGAGTTATCTCAACATCCCGGCCCTGGTGACGACCGCCCTCGGCTCGGGCTGCGATGCCGTCCATCCCGGCTACGGCTTTCTGGCCGAGAACGCCGGCTTCGCCGAGACGTGCGAGGAGCACGGCCTCTGCTTTGTCGGGCCCCCGCCGTCGGCCATCCAGGCCATGGGCGACAAGGTGCGGGCCCGCGAGCTCGCCGCGAAGATCGGGGTGTCGGTCGTGCCCGGCTCCGACGGCCCGATCGCGACACTGGCCGAGACGGCCAGCGTCGGCCGTCGCATCGGCTATCCGCTCCTCCTCAAGGCGGCGGCCGGTGGCGGTGGCCGCGGCATGCGCGTCGTGCGTACGGAGTCAGCGCTCGCCGACGCATTCGTCGGCGCGCAGGCCGAGGCCGGCGCCGCGTTCGGCGATCCCACGCTCTACGCCGAACGCTTCCTCGAGCGTGTGCGCCACGTCGAGATCCAGGTGGTCGCGGACGCCGAGGGCGCCGCAGTCCATCTGGGTGAGCGCGATTGCTCGCTCCAGCGACGCCACCAGAAGCTGCTCGAAGAAGCTCCCTCGCCCGCGGTGACGCCGGCCCTTCGCGCGAGCATGGGCGACGCCGCCCTCGCGCTCGTGCGCCAGATCGGGTATCGCAACGCCGGCACCGTCGAGTTCGTCCTCGAGCCGGCCAGCGGTCGCTTCTACTTCATCGAGATGAATACACGCATCCAGGTCGAGCACCCCGTGACGGAGATGCTGACCGGCGTCGATCTCGTCACCACCCAGCTCCGCATCGCCGCCGGCGAGCCGCTCGGCTTCGGCCAGGCCGACGTCGTCATGCGAGGCCATGCCATCGAGTGCCGGATCAACGCCGAAGATCCCGCGCTCGACTTCCGCCCCGGTCCGGGCCTGGTCACGCGATGGCAGCCGCCGCTCGGCGAGGGCATCAGGATCGACACGCACGTCGCGGCCGGGACAACGGTGACGCCGTTCTACGACTCGCTGCTGGCCAAGGTCGTCGTGGCTGACGGCGATCGGCCCGCCGCCATCGCTCGCATGCGCCGCGCCCTGGCCGACTTCGACGTGCAGGGCGTCCCCACCACCATCGCGTTCCATCGCCGCGTGCTCGAGCATCCTGACTTCGTCGCCGGCCGCGTTCACACGCGCTGGGTCGAGGAGGACCGGCAGGCGTCGAGAGGGCCGCGTGAGTAAGGTGAACGTGATCGACACCACGTTGCGCGACGCGCACCAGTGTCTGTGGGCGACGCGCATGACGACGGCCCAGATGCTGCCGGTAGCCGGCATCCTGGACGAGGCCGGCTTCGAGTGCATCGAGCTGGTCGGCGGCGCCGTATTCGACGTCTGCGTGCGCTTCCTCCGCGAGGACCCATGGGAGCGCATGCGCATCGTCAGCCGCGTCATCACCCGGACACCGCTCATGGGCCTCGAGCGCGGGCAGAGCGTGTTCACGTTCGAGCTGTTTCCCGACGACGTCGTCGAGCTGACCATGCAACGCTTCGCCGCCAACGGGATGAAGTACGTCACCACCTACGACGCGATCAACGACATGCGCAACATCGAGGTGGCGATCCGGGCGGCGCGCGGCGCCGGACTCTACGTGCTCGTGTGGCTTGTCTACTCGCTGAGCCCGATCCACACGGACGAGTATTTTGCCGAGAAGGCGCGCGAGGCAATCCGCCTGGGCGGCGACGCGATCGTCCTCAAGGACGCCAGTGGGCTGCTGACCCCGGATCGCGTGAAGACGATCATCCCCGCGCTCAAGGCGGCCTGCGGGCCCGTGCCCGTGCACCTGGTCACCCACTGCACCACCGGCCTCGGGCCACTCTCGGTGCTGGAGGGCATCGAGGCCGGCGTCGACACCGTCCACACGGCGACGTCGGCGCTCGCCCACGGCGCCTCCGAGCCGCCGACCGAATGGACCGTACGCCACGCAAGGCGTCTCGGATTCGACGTGCCGGTCAACATCGATCGCCTGCCCGACGTGGCCGAGCACTTTCGCTACGTGGCGGCTCGCGAGGGCAAGCCACTCGGCGAGATCGCCGAGTACGACCCGTTCTACTACGAGCATCAGATCCCCGGAGGCATGATCTCGAACATGATGTCGCAGCTCCGCGAGGTGGGCCTCGAGCACCGCCTGGACGAGATCCTCGAGGAGACGGCGCGGGTGAGGAAAGAGCTGGGCTATCTCGTGATGGTGAGCCCGTTCTCCCAGTACGCCATGACCCAGGCGGTGCTCAACGTGCTCCACGGAGACCGCTACACGATCATCCCGGACGAGATCCGACGCTACGTGCTCGGACACTATGGCCGCCCGGCGGCTCCGATCGACCCCCTCGTCCTCGACCGCATCCCCGGCAGCCACGCCCCGGTGACGGTGCGACCCGGCGAGCTCCTCCCGCCGGCGCTGCCCCGCGCGCGGCGCGAGCGCGGACCATTCGACTCCGACGACGACCTGCTGACGTCGGTCTTCTACAACCCCGAGCACTGCCAGAAGCTCAGGGACGCCGGTCCGATCCGCACCGACTATCCGATCGGACGCACGCCGCTGGTGACGCTCGTGAAGGAGCTGGCCAGCCGTCCCGGTATCCGCTCGGTGATGGTGGTGAAGAAGTGAGCACGCGTCCCGCTCCCGACGTTCGCGGGCCTGGTCGCCCGTACTGGCGCTCGGGCGCGGACGGAGTGCTGAGGCTGCCTCGATGCACGGCGTGCCAGCGACTCTTCTGGTATCCGCGCACGCACTGTCCCCACTGCGGCAGTGACGTCCTCGAGTGGCTCGCCACCGCCGGACGTGGCCACGTGTACACCTTCACGGTCGTCCGTCAGTCGCCCGAGCCGTTCTTCGCCGCGCGGGTGCCGTACGTGGTGGCGATGATCGAGCTGATCGAGGGCCCGCGCCTGATGGCCAACATCGTCGACTGCAACGCCGCCTCGGTGCACATCGGGATGCCGGTCAGCGTCCTCTTCGACGACCTGGGGGACGACGTCCACGTGCCGCTCTTCCGCCCCGCGACGGGGGCCACGTCGTGACGTCGACGGGCGTGGTGATCGCGGGCGTCGGCGAGGCCGAGGTGAACTGGAAGACCGACCTCAGCGCGGTCGACATCATGGCGGTGGCCGTCCATCGTGCCCTCGCGGACGCCGGGCTCGGCGTCACCGACGTCGACGGTGTGTTCGCGATCTCGCCGTACTTCTGGATGCCATCGCTGACGCTGGCCGAATACCTCGGCGTGCAGCCGCGCGTGAGCGACTCCACCAACATGGGCGGCGCCTCGGTCGTGGCCCACGTGGGCCACGCGCTGCGCGCGATCCAGGCGGGCGCCTGCGAGGTGGCGGTGATCGCCTATGCGAGCACGCAGCGCTCGGACACGGGACGTCTCGTGACCGGCTCCGACGCGCTGCCGTACGAGCGGCCCTACGGCCCGCTGTTCCCGATCTCCAGCTACGCGCTCGTCGCCCAGCGCCACATGTACGAGCACGGGACGACGCGCGAGCAACTCGCCCAGGTGGCGGTGACCGCGCGTCAGTGGGCGGCGCTCAATCCTGGCGCGCTGAAGCCGGAGCCCATCACGGTCGAGGAGGTCATCGCCTCGCCGCTGGTGAGCGATCCGCTGCGGCGGCTCGACTGCTGTCTGGTGAGCAACGGAGGTGGCGCCGTCGTCGTCACGACGGCGGATCGAGCGCGGCGCCTGCCGAAGAAGCCAGTGCGCGTGCTGGGTACGGGCGAGAGCCACACCCACCGCCACATCGCCGCCATGCGCGACTTCACCACGACGGCGGCGACCGCCTCGTCCGCCGCCGCCTGGGAGATGGCCGGGCTCGGACCACGCGACATGGACGTCGTCCAGGTCTACGACGCGTTCACCATCAACACGATCGTCGGCCTCGAAGACCTCGGCTTCTGCGCCAAGGGGGACGGTGGCCGACTGATCGAGGCAGGAACGGGGCCGGGAAGCAAGCTGCCCGTGAACACGTCCGGCGGCGGGCTCGCGTACTGTCATCCCGGGATGTTCGGCATCTTCCTGCTCGTCGAGACGGTGCGCCAGCTCCGCGGGGAGTGCGGCGCGCGTCAGGTCGAGGCCGCGCGCCACGGTGTCGCTCACGCCTTCGGCGGCGTGTTCTCCGGCCATGCCACCGTCGTGCTCGGGAGCGACGCGTGAGCGCCGTGTCCTCACCGTCGGCGACTCGCGCGGCCATCGAGCGGCTGGTGGCGCCGAAGACGATCGCCATCCTCGGGGCCTCCAGTGACCGTACGAAGGTCGGTGCACTGCCGCTCTCCTTCCTTCGCAAGTACGGCTACGCGGGCCGGATCTTCCCGGTCAATCCCGGCTCGACCGAGATCGACGGCCTGCCGTGCTACCCCTCGGTCGTCGCGGTTCCGGGAACCGTCGACCTCCTCGTCGTCTCGGTGCCCGTGGAGCACGTCGTGAGCGCGCTCGCGGAGTGCGAGCCGGGCAAGGTCGGCGTGGCGCTCGTGCTGACCTCGGGTTACGCCGAGGTCGGCGCCGAGGGAGCCGCGCGCCAGGCCGAGCTGCGCCGCGTGGCTCACGAGCGGAACATCCGGGTGTGCGGGCCGAACTCGGTGGGTAGCGTGAATCTCTGGAACGCGGTCGTGCCCACGATCAGCCAGGCCTTCGACCAGACGATGGAGCCGGGTCCGATCGCCTTCGTCACCCAGAGTGGCGCCCTCGGCACTGCCGTGGTCGCCCTGGGCCGTGCCGCCGGCGTGAAGGTCGGCCACTTCATCAGCACGGGCAACGAGGCCGACCTCGACTTCGCGGATTTCTGCGACTACTTCGTCGACGATCCGGGAACGCGTGTCATCGCCGGGTACGTCGAAGGCGTGCGCGACGGCCGCAAGCTGGCCACGGCGCTGGGACGGGCGCTGGCGGCCGGCAAGCCGGTCGTGCTCCTGAAGGTCGGGCGCTCGGCCGTCGGCCAGGAGGCGGCTCGCTCGCATACGGGAGCCCTGGTGGGCGCCGACGAAGTCTACGGCGCCGTCATGACCAGGTACGGCGCCGTGCGCGTCGGCTCGATCGAGGGCCTCATCGACGCGCTCAAGCTCTTCTCCGCGCTGCCCGGCGAGATGGGCGATCGTCTCGCGCTCCTGAGCCACTCCGGCGGCACCGGCGTGCTCATGGCCGACGTCTGCGACGATCGAGGGCTCCGCGTCCCGCCCGCCGACGAGGCGCTGCGCGCGCGACTCGCGACCCGGCTGCCGTCGTACGCCGCCTTCGGCAATCCCGTCGACATGACAGCAAACGTCGTGTTCCGGCCGCGGCTCATGGTCGACTGCCTCGAAGACGCCCTCGTCTCTCCGGACTTCGACGCCGGCCTGCTGAGCGTGAACCTGATCTGGCGAGCGGCCGACGAGCTGGCCGACGCGCTCGTCGAGCTGCGCGCGCGTCAGCCGAAGCCGTTTGCGGTCGCGTGGATCGGCATGCCCGAGCGCGTGACCGACAAGCTCCAGGCCGGCGGCGTGCCCGCGTTTCCCGACCCGGTGCGCTGCGTGGACGCGGTCGCCCACGCGGCCTGGTGGACGAAGATCCGCCGATCGCTCAAGGACGTCGAGCCTGACGCGACACCGTCCGGTCGGGTGGGAACGACCGTGCCCGACGGGTATCGCTCGCAAGCCGCGCTGCTCGAGCGATACGGCCTGCCGCTCGTGCCGTGGCGGCTCGCGACGACGGCCGACGAGGCGCGAGCTGCCGCCCACGCCTTTGGCTATCCGCTCGTACTCAAGGCCATCGGCGGGGGCGCGCTGCTGCACAAGAGCGACGTGAGCGGTGTCGCGCTCGACATCGCCGGCGAGGCAATGTTGGTCGCGGCGTTCGAACGGCTGGCCGGGCTCGTCGAGCGACACGCGGGCGAGGGCGTGCTGGTGCAACCGATGGTGCGTGGCCTCGAGGCGTTCGTCGGCGCCCGGCGTGACCCGACCTTCGGCCCCGTGGTGGTCGTCGGCCTGGGCGGGATCTACGTCGAGGTGCTACGCGAGGTGACGCTCCGCCTGGCTCCGCTCGGCCGCGAGGAAGCGCGCGCGGCCATCCTCGGCGCCCGGTGGTCGCCGCTGCTCCGGGGTGCCCGCGGCCGGAAACCGCACGACGTGAACGCGCTCGCCGACGTCCTGCACCGTGTCTCCCGCCTGGCGGCCGAGCTCGAGCTGGAATCGCTGGATCTGAATCCCGTGATGGTGGGGGACGAGGGACGTGGTGTGGCCATCGCTGACTTTCGCATCATGAAGTGAGCTCGTGAAGTGAACTCGCGCTGAGAAGAGGAGACGCCATGGATCGCGTGGATCGCCGCCGCTTCCTCGGATACACCGCTGTCGCCACCGGAAGTCTCCTCGCGAGCGGGCTCGGCCAGGCCAGGCCCGCCGTCGCGCAGCCGCAATTCACCGAGTGGGGCTGGCCGCTGCCCTACGAGCAGATCTCGACCAAGTCCAGGCAGTGGCTGCAGGGAAAGGGCTGGTGGCCGCTCAACGCCGGCTTCATCGTGATGTGGTCCGGCGAGGAGCTGCTCGGCAGCATCCTCATGAACGAGAAGCTCCTCGAGAAGCGCGGCCTCGAGATGAAGTGGCAGACCTTCGTCGCTGCCGGCTTCTCGAACGAGGCGTTCATTCCCGGTCGCACCCAGGTCGCCAACACGGGCGCGCTCGGCGTGCTGGCGCTGCTCGCCAACAACGTGCCGACGCGAGCGCTGGCCACTCACACGCCGGGGATCACCCACGAGGCGCTCGTCCCGCTCGACTCGCCGCTCAAGAGCCTCTCCGATCTCAAGGATCAGAAGGTCCTCAAGCGTCCGGCCGTCGTCGGGACGACCACGGGCTCCACGAATCACTTCGGCTTCATCGCAGCCTCGCACCACCTCGGCCTCAAGGAGAATCAGGACTTCACGCTGCGCAGCCTGCCCCCCGGCGAGCTGGCCACGATGCCCAAGGGCCTCGACGTGACGACCATCTGGGAACCGCACGCCTCCAACTCCGTCGAGGTCCTCAAGACGAGTCGGCGACTGGAATCCTTGAACCCCTACTACCTCTACAGCGGCTACTACTACACGCGGCGGGAGGTCGAGGAGAATGCACCGGACGTGGCACAGGCGCTGACCGACGCGTTCGTCGAAGCCATCCTGTGGGGCAAGGCGAACACCGAGAAGGCGATGAGCGAGCTGTTCGCGCTTCCTCAGTACGCGAGCGTGAACAAGGCGCTCATCAAGCGGATGTCGGACCTCTACTTCTTCTGGCCGAAGCCGACCGTCTACTACCCGTTCGACGACGCCAACGGCGTGTGGCCCAAGGAGGAGGGCCGCATCAGCAAGTGGGCGCACGAGACCGGGGCGGCCAAGCGCGAGGTCACCGTCGCCAACTGGCAGGACGTGCGACGGACGTCGTACATGAAGGCGACCTTCGACCGGCTCGGGTGGAATGCGCCCGAGCGTCCGCCGTTCCTGCCCAAGGACTGGGGCGGGGTCGGCAACCTGCCGTACAAGCCGTACGCGGCCGATCTCCTCAAGGGCCCGGCGCCGTTCCCGGAGCCTGGCGAGCTGAAGAAACCGTGGACGTTCATGGGAAAGACGTATCGGCCATGAGGCCGGCGTGAGCCACATCGCCAGCGGGGCGCCGGGCGACTTGACGGCACCCTCGCGGGCGGCGGCCGATCACGCGGCCCTGGCCGGGACGCTGATCCCGCCGCCCCCACCGGCGTGGCGGCGCCTCGCCCGCCGACTGCTGCACCTCTGGCTACTCGCGCTCTTCCTGGTCGCGTGGCAGGCGGTGAGCACGCTGGGCACGCGCATCAATCCCCAGCTCGACGTCATGCTGCCGCCGCCCACCGCGGTGTTCTCGGCCGCACAGGAGCTGATCGCGCGCGGCGCGCTGCTCACTCACGTCATGGACAGCCTGCGCCGTGTGCTGGTCGCGGTCGGCGTGGGCGCGATCCTCGGCGTGCCACTCGGTCTCGCCATGGGCTGGTCGGCGGGATTCCGCGCGTCGGTCGATCCCCTGCTGGAGTTCATCCGTCCGATTCCGCCGCTCGCGTGGATCCCGCTCAGCATTCTCTGGTTCGGAATCGGCGACACGCAGAACGAGTACATCATCTTCCTGGCCGCGTTCTTCCCCATCGTGCTCAACGCGATGGCCGGCGCCCGCGACGTCGACACGTATCTCGTGCGCGCCGGCCTGAGCCTGGGGGCGCGCCGGCGCGATCTCTTCCTCACCGTCGTGCTGCCCGCGTCGCTCCCGAACATTTTCACGGGACTGCGCGTGGGGCTCGGCATCGGGTGGATGGCGCTGGTGGCCGGTGAGCTGGTGGCTGCGCCCACCGGGCTCGGCTTCATGATCAACAACGCCCGGACGCTCTTCCGCAGCGACTACATCCTGCTCGGCATGGTCCTCATCGGCATCCTGGGACTGATCCTCGACTTCCTCATGCGCCAGATCGCGGCGATCGCCATGCCCTGGTACCGGCGGTAGCGCGATGGCCCAGGTCGTCGTCCGCAACGTGAGCAAGGTGCACGTCTCGATCAAAGGCGAGCCCCTCCTCGCGCTCCACGGGGTCAGCTTTCAGGTCGAGGACAACGAGTTCTTCTCGATCGTCGGGCCGAGCGGCTGCGGCAAGACGACGCTGCTGAATCTCCTCGCCGGCTTCGAGATGCCGACGCGCGGCGAGCTCCTGGTCGGCGGACAGACGATCAGGGAGCCGGGCTGGGAGCGCGCGGTCGTCTTCCAGGAGTACGCGTTGTTCCCCTGGTACACGGTGGCCCAGAACGTCACCTACGGCCTCAAGCGAAAGCGGCTGCCCGAGCCGGAGCGGCGTGACGTGACTGACCATTATATTGGGCTGGTGGGGCTGCGCGGATTCGAGAAGCGGTACCCGCGCGAGCTGTCGGGCGGCATGCGCCAGCGCGTGAGCATCGCACGCGCGCTGGCCGTGAACCCGTCCATCCTCCTCATGGACGAGCCGTTCGCGTCGCTCGACATCCAGACGCGCGAGTTCATGCAGGACGAGCTGCTCAAAATCTGGCAGCGCGAGCGGAAGACCGTGATCTTCGTCACTCACAGCATCGACGAGGCGATCAAGCTCTCCGATCGCGTGGCGATCATGACGCCTCGCCCCGGACACATCGAGGAGATCAAGACCGTCGACTCCGCCCGTCCGCGTGACATGACGCAGCCGGCCATGGTCCAGCTCGCGGCCGAGGTCAAGCGCTGGCTGCGGCAGCAGCTCTTCGAGTCGACGCCGGCCTGACGGTCAGCTCGTCGCGTCGGCCCGTGGATCGCCGCGACGACGCTGCTCGTAGGTCTCGTTGTCCATCCAGCCGAGCAGCATCCCGCCATCCACGTCGAGCGCGACCCCGGTGACGTAGCGCGCGCGATCCGAGAGGAGCATCAGCACCGCGTCGGCCTGATCCTTGGGGGTCGCGGAGCGGCCGAGAGGGATGAGCCGTCGGGTCGACTCCAGCACGACCGGATCGCCGATCTGCTCGATGAGGGGCGTCGCCGTCTCTCCCGGACAGATCGCGTTCACCCGAATGCCGTGGGGCCCGAGCTCGTAGGCGAGGTGACGCGTGAGCGCGATGACGCCCGCCTTGGCCGCCGTGTAGTGGGCGGCGCCGTGGATGCTGATGCGCTTGCCGGCGATCGAGGCGACGTTCACGATGTGACCGCGCCGGCGGGGCTTCATCAGTTGGATCGCCGCGCGCGAGCACAGGAACACGCCGGTCAGGTTCACGTCGATCACGCGGCGCCAGTCCACCTCCGAGATGTCCTCGGCCATCATTCGCTGGCCGATGCCGGCGTTGTTGACGAGGATGTCGAGGTGACCGAAGTCCCGGACGGTGGCCGCCATCATCGCCGCCACGGCGTCACCGCGCGAGACGTCGGCGACCCACGGCAACGCCCGCCGGCCGAGCTCGCGCACGCGCACCGCGGTCGTTTTGGCGCGCTCCTCGTTGACGTCGTTGATCACCACGTCGGCGCCGGCGCTGGCCAGCGCCAGGGCGATGGCCTCGCCGATGCCCTGCGCGGCGCCTGTCACCAGCGCGACCTGTCCCTCGAGCTCCATCGCGTGGGTCTCCCCCGATGTCACGCCGCTTCCATTCGCGCGCGCGCCAGCATCGCCTCGACGTGCTCCTCGGGAAACATGATGCGCAGCAGCAGCTCGTCGTCGGACACGCCCGCTCCGAGCCGAGCGCGAACACGCTCCACCATGGGCGGCAGCGGCGCGCGCGCCGCGAGACGGCGCGCTTCCGTCATGCTCATGATCCGGTCCATCACGTCAGGCGCGACGGGCGCCAGCGGGGCGCCGTAGTGACCGAGCGCGTACTTGACCACCTCGGTGGGAATCGTGCGATACCGCTCGCCCTGCACCACGTTGAGCACGGCCTGCGTGGCCACGAGCTGCGACGTCGGCGTGACCATGTTGAGCCAGCCCAGCTCCTCGCGCACGCGGGCGATCTCCTCCAGGATCTCGTCGAGGCGGGCCTCCAGCCCGGCGGCCGCAAGCTGAGCGCGCAGGTTCGTCATCATGCCGCCCGGGACCTGGTGGCGATAGTGGAACGGGTCGTACTCGACGGCGCGGCCGAGCGGCTTGCCGGCCGCGCGCGCAGCCTCGCGGAAGTAGGCCGCCATCGTGGCCAATCCCTCGGCGTCGACGGTCACGCGGCGGTCGAGACGTCGCGCGAAGTCGACGATCCGCTCGGTCGGGGGTAACGATGGGCCGTTGGCGAGTGGCGAGATCGCGGTGTGCACCGCGTCCACGCCGAGCTTCAGCGCCTCTGCGTACACGATCGGAGCCAGCCCGGTCGCGCAGTGGGAATGGATCTCGAGCGGGCGGCCGCCGAGCGCCGCCTGCATGGCGGGCAGCAGGGTCTTCACGCGCTCCGGAGTCAGGAGTCCGGCCGAATCCTTCAGCAAGATCGCGTCGACCCCGAGCGCCACCAGGCCGCGCGTCTTGTCGGCGAAGAGCTGGTCGGTATGCACGGGGCTCAGCGAGAAGACGAGCGCGCCAACCGTGTAGAGGCCCGCGGCTTTGCCGGCGCGGATGGACGGCGCCAGGTTGTCGAGGTCGAAGAGCGCGTCGAAGCAGGTGACGCGGCGCAGCCCGTTGGCGGCGAGGCGCTGCACCCACAGCTCGATCACGTCGTCGGCGACCAGGTCGAAGCTGATCAGGCTCTTGCTGCGGACCCAGCCGTTGAGCGGCGTGCGCCGGACCCGCGCGGCCATGAGGCGAATCCGCTGCCACGGGTCCTCACGGAGGTAGCGGACGCAGACGTCGAACGTCACCGCCGCCATCAAGTCGATGGCGTGAAAGCCCATGGTGTCCATGCGCTCGGCGATCGGCAGCATCATGGAGGTCGGCATGCGCGTCGCCCACAGCGACTGATGGCCGTCGCGCAGCGTCACGTCGACGACGCCGACCTCGCTCCTCACCACGCCGAGCCCATCAGCTCGCCCAGCCGCTTGCGCAGCGCGATGAACCCGGGATGCGCGTAGTCGCGGGGCCGCGGCAGCTCGACGTCGAGGCTCGCCTTGATGCGCGCGGGCTTCTCCGTGAGGACGATGATCCGCTCGGCGAGATAGATGGCCTCTTCCAGGTTATGGGTCACGAAGACGACGGTGGTCTTCTTCCGCTCCCAGATGCGAAGCACCTCGGCCTGCATCCCGTGCCGGGTCTGCTCGTCCAGCGCGGCGAACGGCTCGTCCATCAAGATCAGGTCGGCGTCGACGGCGAAGGCGCGGGCGATGGCCACGCGCTGCTTCATGCCGCCCGAGATCTGGTAGGGATAGTAGGCCTCGAAGCCGCGCAGCCCGACCAGCTCGATCATCTCGGCGACGCGCCGCTCGAGCTCGGGCGTGGGCACGCGCTTGATCTCGAGCCCGATGCGGATGTTGTCGCGGACGGTCCGCCACGGCCAGAGCGACGGCTCCTGGAAGACGAAGGCCAGCTCGTGGCGGCGGGGGTCGGTGGGGACGCCGTCGATGGTGACGGTGCCCTCCGAGCACGGCAGGAGCCCCGCCAGGAGATTCGCCACCGTCGTCTTGCCACAGCCGCTCTTGCCCAGGACGCACACGAACTCGTTGGCGGCGATGCTGAAGCGAAGGTGATCCAGAACGACGAGGTCACCGAACCGCTGGGTGACGTCGACGACGACCTTCTCGCCGCCGGCCCTCACAGCGTGACCTCCCACCGCCAGCGGAAGAGGCGCCGCTCGATGCGCAGCAGGAGCTCGTTCATGGCGAAGCCGAGCACGCCGATCAAGATCATGCCGACGACGATCTCGGGAATGCGGATCAGCTCGGCGTAGTTCACCATCATGCGGCCGAGGCCCGTCGTCTCCCCGCCGCTCATCTCGGCGGCCACGATCGTCATCCACGCGGTTCCCATCCCCACCCGCATGCCGCCGAGGATGTCGGGCAGCACGGATGGCACCACGACCTTGCGCAGGATGTACCAGCGGCCCGCGCCGTGGACCTTGGCCACGTTCTTGTGGATGGGCTCCACCCGCGGCACGCCGACGAGCGTGGCCACGAAGATCGGAAAGAATGCGCCGAGCCAGATGAGGAACACGTACCGCGGGAAGCCGGAGAGCAGCACGATGGTGAGCGGGATCCAGGCGATGGGAGGGATGAAGCGGAACGGCTCCAGCGCCGCGCGCGTGCCGGCATAGAGCGGGCGGTAGAGGCCCATGAGCAGACCGAGCGGCACGCCGAGCACCACGCCCATGAGGAAGCCCGCGGCCAGCCGCGCCATGCTCCACGCCATGTGCGTGAGCAGCGTGTGGCCGGCGACGTCACCGTTCAGCGCGAGGTCGACGAAGGCGCGCGCCACCTGCCACGGGCTCGGGAAGAACACGGAGTGCACGATGAAGGTCGCCGCCTGCCAGGCGGCAAGGACGGCCAGCGCCGCCGCCGCGTTGTGCAGCAGCACGCGCAACGAGCGACGCCGGCCGGCCTCGCGAGGAACCGGCGCGGCCGTGGCGACCCCGAGGACGTCGGCTACTTCTTCGGCTCCCATCCCTTGAGCGACTCCTCGGCCTTCTTGAGGAAGGAGTAGTCCACGAAGCGCTGCGTGAAATCGTCGTAGCCCTTCACGCGCTCGGTGGTGATCTTCTTCGTCTCGAGCAGCGACTGGTAGATGATCTGCGAGCTCTTCGGTTCCATGTACGGGTCGGTGACCTTCACCTGGTTCTTGGCCAGCCGCGCGAGCTCGATCGCGTCGGGGACGTTCATGGCCTTCGCGATGATGGCGAGGGCCGCGTCCTCGTGCTTGTCGATGTAGCGCATCCCCTTGAGGAGCGCGCGCGTGAATCCGAGCGCCACCTCGGGCTGACCCTGGGCGATCTTGCGGCTGATGATCACCTCGAGGCTCTCGGCGCCCGGGATGACCGGCAGCGGAGCCAGATAGTGCGCGCCCTTCACGGCGCGCACCGTGGTGGCCGCCACCGTCTCCCAGCACAGGACGCCCTGCACCTCACCCTTCTCCAGCATGGCGACGAGGTCGGTGATCTTGGCGGAGACGTGCTCGACCTTGATGCCGTGCTCGCGCTCGTAGAGCGTCAACATCGTGTCGTGGATCGTTCCGAGCCCGGGCGTGCCCACACGCTTGCCGTTCAGATCCTTCGCCGCCTTGATCTCGGGCCGCGCCACCAGCGGCGCGTTGCCCTTGGTGATCGAGCTGACGATCACGTAGTCCGAGCCCTGGGACGCCGCCTGCAGGAACGGCCCGAGTCCTGCCATCACCGCGTCCAGCTCGCCTTTGTTGTAGTCGAGCAAGGTGGCCGGGCCGTTCGGATAGGTCTTGCGCACCGTGGTGATGCCCTCTTCCTTGAAGTACCCCTTCTCGACGGCGATCCAGTACGGGCCATAGTCGAGCTCCGATCCGATCTGGTCGCCCACCCGCAGCGTCGTCATCTTCTGGGCGCTGGCAACAACGGGCAGCGCGAGCACCATCAGGACCATCAGCAGGGCGACCATCCACCGTGTCATCAACGTCATGCGCGCGTCCTTTCTGTTCCCGGTTCCATTCACTGCGACGTCAGCCCACCTGGAAGGCGATGCGCGGCTTCGACCAGTACGTGGGCAGCGCCACGATCCGAGCTTCGGCGCCGACGAGGCCGCGCGCCTGAGCCAGCGCGTCGCTCGGCGTGGCCGCCACCACGCAGCCGAGCTGCTGCCACAGCATCCCTGGTCTCGCTCCCGCCATCATGATGGCGCCCGCGCGCGTCATGCCGTACTCGTCCTCGGCAAAGAGCCAGAACGGGTGCCACGGATGATACGCGCTCCCGGCGCGGTACCGCGCCACCAGCGCGGCCTCGCCACCGATGCGGGGCCCCGCCTTGGCGACGGTCTCGAACGATCGAGCCACACCGAATTCGGCGATCGCTTCCTCGTAACCGGGATGCGTCGCCGCGTCGACGACGCCGAGGCTGTCGGTCACGCCGATGACGACGCCGCCTGGACGGAGGAGCGGCTGACCACGCCAGAGCCTCAGAGGAAAGCACACGCCGGTCAGCGCGATGAGCGGGTTGTGCGCCGGGCCGTAGAGGAACGCCGGCGCCAAGCCGACGATGACGACGTCGGCGGGTGCTGCGGGCCGCACGAAACGCCGGTCGGCCTCGGGCCAGGCGGCGGCGCGGATGCGGTCGGAGGTTCCGGCGAAGACGTCGACGACGCCACGGCCATCGGTCATCGCCTCCACGTAGAGGACGGGCCGCGGCCGGGCCCGATCGATGACCGCGGCGACGGCGCGCTTGCGCCGCTGGTAGAGCATCGCGTGTGGATCACCGTGACAGGAATCGGGATGGCCGATGCCGTGACGGCCGTGATGACCGGCGAAGCCGCGAACGCCGGCCAGGCCGACCACGCTGCCCGTTCCCGAGTACCCACCCCAGATGTTCACGGCCACGTTGCCGACGTAGATCAGCAGATCGCTCTCGACCGCGTGACGATTCACCTGGACCACGTCCCCGAACTCCGTGGCCCCGAGGTCCACGAGGTCGTCCACGTCCTCGCAGTCGTGATTCCGGACGCGACCGCCGAATCGCTCGAGCACGTCCGGGCCGAGATAGGCGGCGAAGGCCTCGCGACTGAACTTGGGGTGCATGCCGTTCGCGCTGACGAGCGTGATGTCCTCGTCACCGACTCCGGCGGCATTCAGGCGCCCCAGGACCGCGGGCAGCACGGCGCGGATCGTGGCGAGCGGGCGGTTGGGGTCGTCGAACGCGATGACGACGCGCCGACCGCCGCGCGGGAGCGTGGCCGCGAGCTCTCGAAGCGGCGGCAGGCCGAGTGGAGCGTCGAGCGCACGATCCACGAGTTCGCCCGGCTCGCCCGTGGCCGGCTGCTCCACGTACTCGAGCACGGTGGCGCCATCCGGCAGCGTGATCGCCTGCCGGCGAGCACCGGCGTCGAATTCCACCGTCGCCATCTAGCTCAGAGTCTCCTTGACGAGCCACACCGACCGCACGGTCGGGCGCGCCGCCAGTTCCTTCACGAGCGTAACCAGGGGCGTCAGGGCCACGGGATAGTCGGTCCGGATGGGACGGGCGTCGAGCAGCGCCGCGTACTGGTCCGGGGTGTAGAAGATCGCCAGCAGCAGGTCGTCGTCCGACGCGAACGGGCCCAGCTCGCGGCGCGCGCGCTCCACGCCGGGCGGGAGCAGCTCGCCCGGCCGCGCGATGACCGGCTGGTCACGGCCGGCGACGCGATCGAGGATCTTGGGCTCGACCGGCGCGGCCAGCTCGCCGTAGTAGCCGAGCACGTACTTGCGCACCTCGTCGGGCACCGTCGCGTAGCGCTCGCCGCCGACCACGTTGAGCACGGCCTGGGTCACGACGAACTGGGCGAACGGGCTCACGATGATCGGATACCCGAGGTCGCGGCGAACCTGGGCCGCCTCCTCGAGGATCTCCTCGAGCCGATGCTCGAGCCCGAGATCCCGGAGCTGACTCCGGAGATTCGAGATCATGCCGCCGGGCACCTGGTGCTCGTAGTGGAACAGGTCGTACTCGGCCACTTCGCCGAGGGGCTTGGCCTCGCGCGCGGCCACGTAGCGGAAGTAATCGGCGACCGGAGCAAGCGCGGCGACGTCGAGGTCGATGTCGTGTCCCATCCGCTGCGCGTTGCGCGCCAGCCACTCCGTCGGTGGATGTGACGCGCCGTGCGCCAGCGGCGACGTCGCCGTGTGCACGGCGTCCACCCCGAGCTCGATCGCCTCCAGAGCGCACAGCGGAGCCAGGCCGGTGAGGCAGTGCGAGTGGAGCTGTAACGGAACGGCACCGACCGCCGCGCGCAGGGCGGGGATGAGCGTGCGCGTTCGCTCAGGCGTCAGCAGGCCGCTGGGGTCCTTGAGGAACACCGCATCGACGCCGAGCGCCACGAGCTCTCGCGCCTTCCGGGCGTAGTACTCGTCCGTGTGGACAGGGCTCACCGTATAGACGATGCCGCCGTCCACGTAGAGACCGGCTGCCCTGGAGGCGCGCACGGGCACCTCCATGTTGCGCATGTCGTTGAGCGCATCGTACGGGGTGACGTAGCGGATGCCGTTGGCCGCGATGCGCCGGGCCGTCAGCGCGACGACGTCGTCCGGGAAGAACTCGAACGTGAAGAGGCTCTGCGCGCGCGTCATGACGATGAGCGGCGTGCGGGTGATGACGCCGCTCATGATGCGCATGCGCTCCCAGGGGTCCTCGCGCAGGTAACGGACGCAGACGTCGAAGACGGCGCCGCCCACGAGATCGATGGCCTCGAACCCCGCGCGATCGAGCGCCGGCGCCACCGGCAACATCATGGCCGTCGTCATGCGCGTGGACCACAACGACTGGTGGGCATCGCGCAACGTCACGTCGATGAAGCGGACGCGGCGCCTGCCGGTCACAGTGTGCGGCCGCCATCGACGAAGAGCGTCTGGCCGACCATGAACGAGGCCGCGTCCGACGCCAGGAAGACGGCGGCGCCGACGATGTCGGATGGCTCGGCCAGCCGGCCCATGGGGATCCGGCCCACCACGCGCTCGGGAGCGCCCGGGCGCGCGAGATAGCCGCGGGTGAGCGGCGTCTCGGTGAACGCTGGCGCGATGGCGTTCACGGCAATGCCCTGGCGGCACCACTCGACGCCCAGGACCCGCGTGAGCTGCATCGCGCCGCCCTTCGAGGCCGCATAGGCCGCGTACTCCGGGTTCGCCACCACGCTCGACACCGAGGTGATGTTCACGACGTTGCCCCGCCCGCGGGCGAGCATGTGCGGCGCCACCGCCCGCGTCATGACAAAGATCCCGGTCAGGTTCACGCGGAGCACCGCATCCCAGTCGGCCATCGACAGCTCGAGCGCCGGCGCCACCCGAAAGATGCCGGCGGCGTTGATGAGGATGTCGATGCGGCCGAACGCGCCCTGCACGCGCTCGGCGAGCGCCGTGGCGGACACGGGATCGGTCACGTCGACGACGTCCGCCGTGGCCCCGGTGATCCCCGACGCTGCCGTCTTCGCCAGCGCCGCGTCGAGGTCAGCGAGGACGACGCGTGCACCGAACTCGGCCAGCCCCTGGGCGATGGCGCCGCCCAGCGCGCCCCCGCCGCCGGTCACGATGGCCACGCGCTCGCTGAGGTCGAAGAGCGTTCCGTAGCGGGCGGTCATCACCGCGTCACTCCGCGAGCCATCCACCGTCCACGGCGAGCACGTGGCCGGTGATGCTGTCGGCCGCCGGCGAGGCCAGGAAGAGGAGCGCCCCCACGACGTCGTCGGGCTCGAGGACGCGCCCGAGCGGGGTTCGCGCGAGCAGGCGGGCGCGGTACTCCTCGTCGTCCACGCGCGCCCGAGTCATCTCCGTGCGGACGTGGGTCGGCGCGACCGCGTTGACGCGGATGCCGTCGGCCGCCCACTCGATGGCGAGCGCCCGGGTGAGGCCGACCACCCCGCTCTTGGTCGCGGCGTACGGTGAGGCGGCGTGGAGGGCGGGACCAACGAGGCCGTAGATCGACGCGACGTTGACGATCCGGCCGCCCCCGTGGCCGCGCATGACCCGCGCTGCGGCCTGCGAGCACAGGAACACGCCGGTGAGGTTGACGCGCACCACGCGCTCCCACTCCTCGAGCGTGATCGCGTCGGTCGCCTTGACCACATTCACGCCGGCATTGTTGATCAGGACGTCGAGCCGGCCGCCGCCAAAGCGGGCGGCCTGCGCGATCCCGGTCTCTACGCTGATGGCCGAGCCGACGTCGAGGCCGATGGCGCAGGCCTGGCCACCGGTGGCGGCGATGCCGCCGGCGACGGTCTTGGCCGAGGCCTCGTCGACGTCGGCGACGATCACACGCGCGCCGGCATTCGCGAAGGCTTCCGCCGTCGCCCGTCCGATCCCGCGCCCGGCCCCGGTCTCCAGGCACGTCCGGCCCGTCACGTCGAAGCGTGCCCTTGCCACCATGATCGGGCTTGCTATTAGGGGCGACACCGGGCCACCTGTCAAGGCCGCCGCGCCTGAATATCTGGCGATCGACCGCCGTCGGATGGAAATCCTCGAGCGCGCGCGATCTGGAGGTGCCGCGATGAACAGCACGGTGGCGCTTCTCATCGTCATGACGATCACGTTCGTCTTCACTTCCTTCGCCCACTCCGCTCCTGGCGAACCCCGACTCGTCCAAGGAGTCCTGGAGTGGCCGGCCAGGCTGACCGCCGAGCCCTTCGTCGTGGTCCACACCGAGGACGGGCGGTGGTATTACGCCGAGATCGAGACCGCGAAGCACCTGGAGTCAACTCCGCTGACCTCGGGCATGCGCGTGAGCATCCTGGGCACCGAGGCGAAGAACCCGCACGAGATCAACGCCATCGCCCTCGGCTCGGGGGATGCCGCCGCCCTGGCGATGGCGCTGATGCCGCTCGTCAGTCCGACGGCAGCCGCATCGGCTCCCCCACCTCCACCACCGAGCTCGTCCAAATCTGCGGCGACGGAGTCCGCCCAGACGGCGAAGGCAGTGACCAGGCCAGAGGTGGCCATGGCGCCGGCGCCGCCGGTCATGGCACCCCAGCCGCCGGCTTCCGACGCACCGCCGCCAGCCAAGCCTCAGTCCGACGGCGCCACGCCTTCCCCGGGCTCGCCCGATTCACCGCGCGTGGCGGAGTTGAGAGGCACCGTCAAGATCGTCGCCGGAAACTGGGTCGTCGTGCAGGCCGCGGACGGACAGATCGTGCTGGTCGATCTCTCGGCCCTCAGCAGCGGGGCCTCATCGCTCAAGGCCGGGTCGGCGATCGCCGTATACGGGACGCCGGGTGATCAGAAGTTCCAGGCCATGGGCCTCATCCAGCCGGACAATCGACCACCGGCCAAACCAGTGACCGTGCCCCCGCGACGCTGAACTCACGGCCATGAGTGGATCACCCCGCGACCGCCTCTCGGAAACTTCCGTCAGCGTGAACGTCCTGGCGATCGTGATGACCCTCCTTGGATCGGTGGCGAGCGCCCCGGCCCAGAACTTCGGGATGGAGCAAGGGACGACGTACTTCACGATCGACTGGGAACGCGGCCAGCACCGAGGCAAGCCCTCCGTGCGAGGCTACATCGCCAACCACTGGGGCCTGGCGGCCACCGATCTCCGCCTGAAAGTGGAAGGGCTCGACGTTGCCGGAGCCGTCACCTCCACGACCGTCGACCGGATTCCCGGCGACGTGGCACCAGGCTCGCGGGCCTATTTCGAGGTCCTGGCCCCACCGGCGCCGAGCTACCGTCTGTCGGTCATGACGTACACCTGGGTCGACGGTGGAGGTGGCGGCGGTGGGGGTGGTGGTGGCGGCGGCGGGGGCGGGGGGATGTAACGTGCTCGGGTAGCGTCAGGCAACTGCGCGCTTGAGATGCGCGCGGACTGTGGCAATGACCTCGTTGGGGAGGCAAGGCTTCGTCAGATAGGCATCGCAGCCGGCATGCTCGGCGCTCTCCCGAACTCCCGGCACGATGTGGGCGGTGACGACGACGATCGGGATGCCGCGCGTCTCGGGATCCGATTTCAGGCGCCGGCACACCTCCCACCCGTCGAGCTTCGGCATCGCGAGATCGAGCACGACGACGTCCGGGCGAAGGACACGAACCATCTCGATGGCCCGCTCACCGCTTGCCGCTTCGTGAACGACGAAGCCGGCGGTACTGAGCGCCAGCTCGTAGATCTCGCGCTGGGAATCGTGATCGTCAACCAGGACTACCGTGGCCATCTGGCAGAACGATCCGACAGGTATCTCGACGATTCAAGACGGAAAAAGTTTTCTCAGCTGGAGCCGGGGGCGGGAGTCGAACCCGCGACCTACTGATTACGAATCTGAGGGCCGGCTCGTTTGCCGGCCCTCAGAATTTTAGGTGGTTACGCGCATCTGCGCGACCCGCTTCGCCGT
>Ga0209159_1000098_pt1 | contig 80636 bp, 62 predicted proteins | sample GraSoiAngelo_144_FD_185901 | JGI IMG/M metagenome (GOLD analysis project Ga0209159, IMG submission 185901) | Grasslands soil microbial communities from the Angelo Coastal Reserve, California, USA - 14_1009_02_40cm (SPAdes) (version 2) | ecosystem: Environmental > Terrestrial > Soil > Grasslands ...
AGAAGCGAGAGGAATTCTCCGGATTGAAGTGGGAGACACATTGTCATTCAGTGTACAGCAATCGTCGCAGGCGATGGTTTGATGCGTTGAATACCCCCAGAGAGATGATAGAGTCGGCTATCAGACGCGGGTTAGACGGGCTCGTAATAACCGATCACGACACCGTCAAGGGGGGACTAGCCGGGAAAGAGATTGCGCGGGGTCACAACGGATTCCATGTAATTCCCGGTGCAGAGGTCTCAAGCATGGCCGGACACATTCTCGCAATCGGCATCGAAGAGAACGTTGCGAAAGGCCTTTCCCTCGAAGAGACCGTCGATAGAATCCATGACCTTGGAGGAATCGCCGTCGCCTCCCATCCCTTCTCGAGCCGGGTTAAGCCTTCTCTCGGGGAGAAGTCGTTGAAGACAGACGGAGTCGAGGTCTTCAACGCTATGAACAGAGTATACGATAACTCGAAAGCTCTCGCGCTGGCGAGAAGTCACATGCGAGCCTGCACTGCCGGGAGCGATGCTCACTGGGCCCAGGCGATCGGCAATGCGGGCATAATTTGCGATGACCCCTTGGAGGACATTGTCAAGGGGAGAACCACATTGTTCGGAAGCTACACGAGTATGCTTGACGTCCAGGTCTTCCATTTTCGACAGTTGGTATCCGTATTGGCAAACAGGCGTATGTGATGGGCAGGAAGGTTCTGCATATTCAGGATTGACGGGTGAACACTTCGTTTTGATCGGAATCGTTCTTTAGGAAGATCGCGATTGCGTTCTAGCGTTTCCCCGATTTGACGCATCTACAAGTCTTAGCCTACTCGTTTCCGGTCTGATACCTTCGCCGATATTCCATCCCAGAGCTCTCCATGAATCGTCTCAGGTGAAGACCTCGCGTTGACAACCGTGACACCCCATAGAGAACTCAACTCTCGGTACAGTCGAAGCCTCTCGACGTAGTCCTCCAGTGTTGGAAGATCAGGCTTCCGCTTGAAAGCGACCTCAGGATCTATGTCCATGAAGAATGCGAAATCCGGCCTGGGAAAGAGGCGGAGAAGATTGAAGCCCAGCCTCATCCTACCGGGTCTATCATGGAGTCCAGCCATGCCATCCACAAGCATGTCCAAGACGTATCTGTCGCAGATAACCGAACGTCCCAGCAGCATGGGAAATACGAGCTTCAACCCCGTCTTCACAACATTCTCCAACTGAGTCAGAATAATCCAGAGCGAAGCCAAGCCTCTCTTCCCCGCCAGCCGTGTCTCCACGATGTATGAGCCTCCGCCAATGTGATACTTGGCGTAACCCAGCTTCCGGAATACCACAAGCAAGGGTAAGGATACAACCGGCCTCCAGCGACACCGGATGTGTAACACCCTAACTCTGGTCTTCGCGAGTCGCTCTTCCAGCATGCGAATCTGAGTCGACTTGCCGCTACCATCGACTCCAGAGAAGGCGACTAGAAGCCTTCGACTACTCACCATGACCCTTGAGATCTCCGAAACCCGAGTTCTAAGGATATCACTAAACATCAATGTTTTTCAATCGAGGTAATCACAAGTGAATCTGAGGATATCTCCGCCTACCAGACCTATAGGCGCTGGAATTGGATAAATACCGCAAAGGATGATACTTACCCGGATCCGTGCAGGGGCATGGCTGGACAAGGTTCGTATAATCGTCGGAAGCTTTCGTCAGATCGCCACTATCCTGAATGCGCCTCTTGCCATGCATACTTGGTTGCATCTCCAACCGGACTCGCCTGCACGCCTCCCGAGACGGCAATTATTGCCTACTCCCCTTCGACTCGCAGATGGTCCAGAGACTCGTGAAGCTGAACTTTCTCGAGGAGATCGGCGGAGTGAAAACCGCCCGCAGGGAAGCCGAATCGATATTACTTGCCAGAGCCTTGTTGAAGAACAGGAGAGTGCAAGTCAAAGACGAGAAGCGGATGTTGAAGCTCGTCCAGAAGAACAAGGTTCTGCTACGCGCGGCAGACCTCCTCCTTATTCCTCGTGATGTCGTCGATGACGCTAAGAAAGACGTCGCTGAGGCCTTCGATCTGTACGATCAGATGAGCGATGTCTTTACCAAACACGGGGTCCATTTCGTTGCGATAAAATCGTTCGACTCGCTTCCGGACGTAGGACATGATATTGACCTCCTTGTCCCATCCGCCGAACAGCTCAGCTTGGCAGAGCGGTTTCTCGTAGACGAGTACAAGGTTCGCCCCCAAGGACTCACACACTGCGACAGGCTGCTTGGAAAATTTAGTTGTTTTCTTCCCGGATACAAACACGATTTTGAACTGTATCCAACCATCAGCCAGCTTGGAGAATTTCATCTGGATCCTGCCGAGGTGCTTCGCCACAGGAGGAAGGTAGTGGTCGAGGGCCGAGAGGTCTGGATGACATCTGACTCTGATAGAGTTCTAATCAGGGTGATTCATGCCATGTTTCGCCACAACTTCCTAAAACTCTCGGACATACTGGATTTCTTGAAACTGATTGAAACTGCCAACCGGGACGAGGTCATGGAAAAGATCGATAGCGCCCGCATCGGTGATGCGTTCATATTCTACCTCGCTTCAATAGAACGGTTCCTGAAGACTTGCCAAGTAGAAGACTCTCGTTTTCTAGATATTCAGAAGGCGGCTCAGGCGAGATTTGGAAGAGACCGACTCTCCGCCCTGAGACGGGATCGGCTCGTGCTCCCATACAGGATTCCAACGGTGGCGATCATGATGCTCTTCCTGCTCAAAGCGGGGCGAGAGGCTGCTCGCGCAAGATGGAGAAGCTCACTGTCTTGCTTGGTTGCTCCGTCTCTCATGATTCTTGACTTTATGAGCGCAGCAGTTAGAGCTGGGGGCAGGGGCGGAGTCTGGTGAAGACTATCTTCGAGGTGCCTATCAGGCCCCAAATGTTTACTCAAGATACAAGCCCATTTATCTACCGAACAAAACAGAATGCGCCACTGAGACGCTATCTACTGACTCATCTGCGAAACATCTTCAGCGTCAATTGGGCGAAGGCGCCTTATCAGGCGGGAAGAGTTTTCCGAGTTGAACCTTCAGCCGCTCGAACTCCGATCGACGGGGCCGCATGAAGATGGACGTTCTCGTCATAGGGATCGATTCAGCCTCACCATATCTGATTCAAAAGTGGATCGACAAACTTCCGAATATCCGGTCATTCTTCGAGGTCGGTTCGCATGGGATCCTAAAATCGATAGTTCCTCCAGAGAGCGTTCCCGCATGGCAGTGCTTCGCAACAGGTATGAACCCGGCCAAGATCGGCGTCTATGGCTTTCTCTACATAGGACGTGACAGGAAGCTCAAGAGTGGCAGGACCACGCCCGAGCTAGGATGTTTCTGGGACATCTGCTCGAAGCAGGGAATGAAAGTGGGCATCTTCAATTTTCCCGGAACCTATCCGCCGTATCCTATAAACGGATTCATGGTGTCAGGCTTCCCCGTTCCCCACGGCAAAACCTGGACCTACCCAGAGGCCCTGATGAAGAGGATAGACTCGGCGGTTGGTGGTTATGAGATCGACGTCCCGCTATCCAAGCCATCCGATATGAAGGGCGGCGAGGAAGCGCATCTCGACCAAGTCCAGAGGCTGCATGACAAGTGTCTCCAGACTGCAAAGCTACTGATAGAATGGTACGATCCTGACATCTTCGCCATGACCTTTCAGGGATTAGACCTCGTCCAGCATGACCTCTGGCAGTATATGGATCGTCCAGACTCGCCCTATAGTAATGCTCTTCGAGACTGGTACATCAACATCGACAACGCAGTAGGAGAACTCAGAAAGCTGGTGGGACCCGAAACGAATGTTCTCCTCCTCTCCGACCACGGATCCACTCCTTGCTCTTCCGCACTCTACGTCAACCGGCTCCTAGAGTTGAAGGGACTCTTGACGCTTACGGGTCCTGTGAAACAGAAGGGCGAAGTGTACACGAGGCTGAGAAAATGGGTCCTCAAGAAATTCTCTCCTCGGACTCTAGCCACGCTCTACAAGCTGACTCCGGAATTCATCAGCCACAAACTCACCTATGCAGCAGCCATAGAACGAACGCTCCAAGGACTCATCGACAATATCGATTGGAACAAGACCTTGGCTTTCTCAACCGGAGGCCATCAGGCTCACGTTTACTTGAATTACGACTTGATGGAAAAACAGAGAGAAAATGACGCCGCCAAGGCTTCAAAGAAACTGGTAAGCAAGCTCTGTGAAATGATGAGCGACTTAACTGATCCCAAGACTGGACAGAAGGTGAGTCCAGTATTCCATTTCAAGGACCAAACGTTCAAGGGCCCCTACCAATATGATGCGCCTGATCTCTGTGTCGAGCTCTACTCTGGGAAAGAGAAGATCCAGATCAACCCAAGGCTGGGCACGAAGGAGCTGTGGAACCTTGACCCACACTTCTCTTCTATTCATTCTCGTGACGGGTTCTGGGCGGCGATGGGACCAAGAATCAAGCGTGGCGTCAACCTAGACGCCAAACTCTTAGACATGAGCCCAACCCTTCTCAAAATATTGCGAGTTGACTCGACTAATGACTTCGATGGCCAAGTCTTAGATGGCGTAATCGCCTCCTGATTACTTTTCAGCGTGGCGGGAGCCGTTAACCGTATACTCCGCCAAAGATCGAGCATTTAGTTCCAACTGGATTGGAGGTGCTACTCCACAGATTTTGTGGGATGGGTCGTAATATCGAGCGCTTGGATCCTCGCGCCTACTTGCTGAGGATGCTTCTGGTCTGGCTTGCGGGTGCGTTGCGGAAGGAGGATTCTATGTCCGCTGCTATGCGTTTCCATACTGCTTGGAATGATTCAGATGTGCTGATCCTTTTTAGCCCGAAATGGTCTGCGAGCCAGTTGTAGAGCCGCTTCTCGTTCCGGATGAACTCTTCCGTATGCTCCGGACGAGCAGCCAGAATTCTGCTGTCCTCGGCTTCAAGGACGAACGAGATGTCCGGGCGGGGGAGGATCCAGATCAGCAGATGCTCTAGGGGAACCCTTTGATGGTTACCCCAGAATCCCACGATGAGGTCATAGATGTAGCGATCCGTTACAACGCTGTAGCCTAGCAGACGCCTGAGACCTATTCCGCCGATTAGGATTGGACAGTAGATCAAGAGAAAGTATAGGGACCATAGAATTCTCACCGGAGTCGTTCTCTCAAGATAGTTCACATCGACGCGCAAGATCCTTGCTGCCCTTCTCACTATGAATCCGAAGGGATCGAGGAGATCCTGATGGCGTAGATAGGAGAATTTCCGTCCTGAGCCATTTAGCAGGTAGTAGACCCTTCCTGCATTTGTCGACTTGCCCGTGCCGTGGGTCCCGCTGAGCGTGACCAATAGCGTCCTCATTCACAAGCCTCCCTTAGGGGAGAATCGATTCATCAGTGCGTCGATCAAATGTTCTAGAAGGAGTAGAGAATCAACGGAGTATATCAGATAACCCAATCTTCCGGTGGAGGCCGTAGTGATTCTTGACATGACGCCGCCATCGGACCGCCCGCAGTATAGGAGAGGATGCGAAAAGTTGGATCTGATCACGCATGCCTTGCGAAGAATTGTGGGAGCCTCATGGAGTAGGCGAGAGACACGATCCTCCTCGCCTCCATTCAGAGGAGAGCGGGAACTCGCGCGCGTGCTCATTTCCAACGATGGTCCCGAGGACTGTCTCGAGAACTCTTTGTCCCGCCGGCTATTTATTCAATTCTCGAGTCAGAACCCCAGCCGACCGTCGTGTATCCAAGCATATCTCTGGACATGTTTTTATTGAAGAATATCACTGATCACCACGAAGGTTAAGAGCAGAGGTTTACTAGATTCTCGCGCTGTGACGGGGAATGACTCTGGGATTCGATGGAAAAACATCTGAGCGACCGCTCGCCCTAGCGCTAGTCCGGGCTCCCAGTAAATCCCACAACTAGTTCTCGAAATCAGAGCGAGTCTTGAAAAATGAACCCACTTCGCATATCGGTCATTGGCGGCGGTTACTGGGGCAAGAAGGTAGTGCGGGAGATTCTCGACATTGGCAGAACAACCAGAGAGGTTGAACTCAAGTCTCTGGTCGACACTTCCCCAGCAAGCCTCGCAGCCTGTCGCGAGGAGTTTGGCGACAGCATAGAATACGGCTGGGACTATCAGTCCCTGGCCACAGACCCGTCTCTGTCCGGGGTCCACATCGCAACCCCAAACAGCACTCACTTCGAAGTCGCCTCAACTTTCCTCAGACAAGGCAAGAATGTGCTTGTGGAGAAGCCGTTGACGTTGAAGATGGACGAGGCCTATGAGCTGATAAGGCTCGCGCGAGAGAACAAATGTGTCCTCTGCGTCGGCCACATCCACAGGTTCAACAACGGAGTCAGGGAACTCAGAAGGGTTCTGTCGGACGGCTTGATAGGGGACCCCTACTATCTACTCATGCGGTGGACTGCTTTGATGAACCCCCAGCTCCAGAGAGAGGTCATAACCGACCTAGCCCCGCACCCCTTTGACATCTGCAACTATGTTCTAGGATCATGGCCGGAGAAGGTTTCGTGCAAAGCCCGAGGGTACCGGACAAGACAGAACGAAGAGGTGGCGTTCATTGCCGCGGAACATAAGGGAAGCGTGCTAGCTCACATCGAGCTCAGCTGGCTAGACCGGGACAAACGAAGAGAAGTGACAGTAGTCGGCAGCCAGGGAAACGCTCACCTAGACTGTGTCAACCAGAAGCTGTTCCTTCAAAAATCCAGCGTTCTGGAAGAGATACCAGTCTCGCCCAGCAACACTCTCAGAGAAGAGATAACTCACTTCGCCGAATGCATTCGCAATAATGACAATTCCACACCGTTCACCAACCACTCCGATGGACTCTTAGGCGCCCGAGTAGTCGCACTACTGGAAGCGTCTCGTGAGTCTATGTACAATGACCGTGCGATTCAAGTCCAGCTCCCTATAATCCCGGAGATCTCCGTTAAGTAAATGAGAAGAGCGAGATTCTCCGTAATTAAGAAGGCGGTTATAGGCAAAGGCTCCCGGGTCTACGACCAAGTAAACTTATACAAATGCAGGGTTGGAAAAAACACGAAGATCGACTCGTACGTGTACATCGAGGAAGGTGTCACGATTGGAGACAATTGCAAGATTCGTCCGTTTGTATTCATCCCCACGGGAGTCGTTATCGAGAACGACGTATTCATCGCCCCAAGCGTAACATTCACGAACGATAAACATCCGAGAGCTCACGGGGAATGGACCCTGCTCAAGACAACGGTCAAGAGCTTCGCCTCAATCGGGGCTGGGAGCACAATCAACCCTGGGGTTAACATCGGAGAGAATGCTCTCATAGGGGCAGGATCGGTTGTTACAAAAGACATACCAGACAATGCGATCGCTGTAGGAATCCCCGCTCGGGTCGTCGGGTACAGGAAACCACCAGCAAACCCTGATGGGTCACCGGTGGGAAAGAGAAAGTAGAATGGGCCATGAGAAGCGTCGCTATCATCCCGGTCTTCCGAGAAGCCGGTAAAGTCGGCCGCGTCCTCGAAAGATTTGAGCCAGGATCAGTCGACCAGATCTGCCTCGTCCTCGACAACCCCGACGACCAGATCACCAGCGAAATCGAGGAGTCGATCGGGAGAAGCAAGGTCCCAGTCTCGATCATCAAGAACCCCGAGAGAAAGGGCATAGGTTACGCCATCAGGGAAGGATACGAATACGCCCTCTCGCGCAACTTCAATCTGATAATCGTCATGGCCGGCAACGGGAAGGACGATCCGAGAGAGATTACGAGACTCACTGAACCGATCATCAGAGGCGACTACGATTATGTCCAAGGATCAAGGTTTCTCCCTGGAGGACGACGAGAGAAGACTCCCCTGCTCCGAGGCATATTCAGCAGATCCTTTCCCTTCTTCTGGACACTATTGACAGGAGTCCATTGCACCGAAGTCACCAATGGATTCAGAGCCTACAAAGCATCGATCCTCCAGGACTCCAGAATCGACGTCTGGCAGCCATGGCTCGACGGCTACGAGCTCGAATACTACCTCCACTATAAGGCGCTCACGCTAAGATACAGGTTCACGGAGAGACCCGTGACAAAGACATATTCACATGTTGGACGGAAAGGCTACTCTCACATATCACCATTCAGAGACTGGTGGCAGATCGTAGGACCCATGTTCCTCCTCCGGCTTGGTGTGAGACACTAGATGGCACTGCTCTCAAAGCTCCACCCAGTCGTCCTGAAGGCAGGAACAAGCAAAGCCTCCAACATACTGGAAGGCTACGCCGCGTTCTGGAAGATTCCCTATCAGCTGAACATTCTCAACGCGGAGGAGTCCATAATCTTCACCTCGGATAGAGCGACCGCGTTTCAGTCACCCTCTAACCACTCTGTAATACTAACTCCAGTGGGACGAGAAGAGGCGGAAAAGGCCGCCTCAGACGCAGGAGCCGGAGTCTCGTCAGAGAAGAGACTTGTCCGCCTCCCTGTTAGAAGGGGCATAACTGTCTCCATGAAAGCGAACGTGTACGAGTACTCTGGCTCGCGAATCGAGCCCGTTCTACTCTCCAAACGCATTCCAATCTTATCACGGGTCCACGGGACGAACGTCCACTTGCTTGGAATCGATCTTGTAGGAGAATACACGCGGCTGGTCCACGATGGCTTCGAGCAAGTCCCCAGCAGGAGATTCAGCCTTGTCAGCAAACTTCCTTTCTCCTACCAGTCGATTCCAGCTTTCATCAGAAACCGCTCGTTCCGTTCAGAGAAGGGACTCTCCGAGCTGACAGAGGAGAACCTCGGACCGGTGGAATGCCTCCGCGCAGTCTTCCTCGCAAGCGTAGTCAAGATCGCGGGTCCGGTTCCTAGAATCGGCTTCTGGAGACGGGGCAAAGGCTACGCTCTCTCAGTAACACACGATGTAGAGACAAGCACTGGCCTCGAGAAGGGAGCAGAGAGACTTATGGAAGTGGAGGGACGGCTGAAGATCCGGTCAACCTGGAACATCCCCAGTGACCGCTACCCCCTTAACGCCGCGTCACTGACAAACTTGGCCAAGAATGGCGAAGTCGGCGCCCACGACACGAAGCACGACGGCAGACTGGTATTCCTCAGCGTTAAAGAGTTGACGCTAAGACTCGCCAGCTGTAGGGCGGAGATTGAGAGTCGTGCTGATCAGAAGATTCAAGGCTTCAGGGCCCCACTGCTTCAACATAGCCTAGGCTTGGCGGAGGCACTTTCCCACTCCGGCTACGAATACGACTCTTCATGCCCATCCTGGGAGATCCTTTCCCCGACATCTCTCCGCCCCCACGGCGTAGGAACCGTCTTCCCGTTCTACATGCATAAGATTCTCGAGATCCCCGTCTCCCTCCCTCAAGACCATCAGCTTATTCGAGTGGCAGGGCAGAAACCCTCGGCAGCGGTTGACCTCCTTCTCCAACTGTCAACGTGGATCCGAGGCGTTGGTGGAGCCTGCGTCTTGCTTGTTCATCCCGACTATGAGTTCGCAGAGCCCGAGAACAAACGAGAATATGAGAGGCTTCTAGAGCGTTTCCGGTCGGACCCTGACTGTGACATAATGACACTCGGCGAGATGACCGAATGGTGGAATATGAGGAGCCAGGCCAGAATCCAGATCGACGACGGCAACCTTTCAATCGCCTGTCAGGGACCCATGCAAGGAGCGGGCGATCTCCAAGCCCAGCTCGTCACCGGCTACGGCGACGACGGCTTCAGGGTCGTGAACGTCTCATGACAAGCCTTCTCCTCATAGTCTGGCTCATCGTTGGTGGCGTCCACATTGGCGCCCCATTGATCTACTTTGGGCTCATGCGAAGGGTCGGCGCAAAGAGAGACTACAACATAGAGCAGAAGCCCATCGAGCCTGATGTGAGCGTCATCATTCCAACATACAACGAGGCCCCGGTCATCGCCAAGAAGATTGCAAATCTCCTGGAAAACAACTATCCGCTCGACAAGTTAGAGGTAATCATTACCGATGGAGGATCCAAAGACGGAACAGTCGAAATAGCGAGAGAGCTGTTGGAAAGAAGAAGTGTGCGAGCACGAATCCTGACCCAACGGGAGAGGAGGGGTAAGAGCTACGGTGTCAACGTAGCGCTGTCAGCCGCGAAGAACGAGATCATATGCCTAAGCGATGCAGAGTGCATGTGGGAAAAAGGAGCGCTGCACAACGCTCTGAAGTACATCTCCGATCCCTCGATCGGATCCGTTACGGGCATCCACGCGCTTTCCGGATCAGCCGAGGGATTGTCATTGAGCATAGAAGGCTCCTATCGATCGATCTACAGGATGCTGCGAGTAGCAGAGTCGAAGCTTCACAGCACCCCGATAGCGGAGGCGGAGATCCAGGTCTTCCGGTACTCGGACGTTAAGAAGGTCGATCCGAGAGTTGGGGCGGACGATACCTGTATCGCTCTCTGCGTGGTGGAGAAAGGACTGAGGGCTATCGCTGCTGAGGACGTGATGTTCTTCGATCCTACGCCTGGGTCTTGGACCGGCAGATTCCGCCAAAAGTTCCGTCGTGGCCAGCATATACTCCAAGCCTTCCTCAAACACTCGAGACTGATCTTCCGGAGAAGAGACATTTTCTCAAGCGTGATCTTTCCAATGGAGTTCTTCATTTATGTCATCAACCCGCTCCTCTTTCCTCTCTTCCTTGTCCTTACAGTGACCCTGATGGCTACGAATCTTCTGCTTGCTCTTCTCATTGCCGGAGCCCTGGCAGTTGTCGCCGCAGTCCCAGGTCTCAGAACCGCCTTTACAACCTATCTCACGAACAATCTCACAATGCTCGCAGCTATCATTCAGGAAGCGAGAGGAAACAAGCAGCTTGTCTGGACCAAGATCGACGAGACGAGAGTCAGCCCAGAAACAGCTGAGCCCCCAGTCATTCCGAGTTGAGGTCGACATGGAAAATGGATGAAGCGAAAGTCTTGTGGGTTGAACAGGTTTTCTGATGGGAGGTGAGTGACAGGTGAAGTGGAGCGGTAAAACGGCCTTGGTGACTGGAGGCGCCGGCTTTATCGGCATGAACCTCGTGCGCGAGTTATGCGCGGCCAACTCTCACGTAACAGTGATGGACGATTTCTCAGCCGCACCACGTACGAACCTCTCAGGACTGCCGGTAGACATTGTCGAGCGGAGCGTGATGGAGGAATCTTCGTTCGCCAAGCTCCCGGACATTGATTACGTCTTCCACTTGGCAAGCCCCTCATCGGTGATACTCTATGGTAAGGAGCCTCAGAAGTGCTTCTCCACGACCACCATAAGCATGATCAATGTTCTGAGATACGCTAAGACGAACGGTGTCAAGAAGGTAGTATATCCTTCAAGCGGAAGCGTGTATGGCCGAGCAAGCCCACCGCAGAAAGAAACGACAATTCCGAGACCGACGAATCTGTATGCGGTCGCCAAGCTGGCGTGCGAGCAGATGATCGAAGGGACTGAAGATCCACCCCCGACGACGATGTTGAGAATATTCGCAGGATACGGTCCTGGAGAAGCTCACAAAGGACAGATCGCAAGCCCCGTAGGCCTCTTCCTAAGATCCATTGCCTCCGACGAACCACCTGTAATCTACGGGGACGGAACCCAGTCCAGAGACTTCATCTACATAGGTGACGTGGTAAAGATCATGATGCGAGCCGCTGAGAGCCCCGCGGTTGGAATAGTCAATGCTGGAAGCGGGGAATCACACACCTTCAACCAGGTTGTCGAGATGCTGAACCGGAGACTAGGCAAGAAAGTCACGCCCCGATACATCAACAAACCGATAAACTATCTTGAACGGACCCACGCGGACACGTCTCTGATGACTAAGACCTTCGGTGTCACTCCTTTGTCTCTTGAAGAAGGTGTGGACAAGTATTGTTCGTCCATAGAACTCGCGACCTAGCCGCTGCTTGGGGTCCTAGAAATTTTCAGCGAGTTCCGCAGCAGCGAGTATCGCCGATAGGCAGCGAGCATGGTCAGAGCCACTGTATAGCTCATCAAGACGGTCGCGCTGGAAGCTCCCGTGAAGAAATAACCTGCCCCTAGAATAACGCCTAGCGAAATCGACACGACCACGCTCAAGAAAATACTGAGGAGAATACGCTCAAGCTGGGAGAACTTATCGGCTAGAAACATGAAACGGAGTGTGGAGTAGCCCGGTAGAAAACCGAGCAGTCCAAGCCCGAAGAGGATCCGGAGAAACGTCAGAGGCATCGTCTGTATCTGGAAGACTACGAGAACGACTTCCAAAGCAGAAACAGGTATGGTGGCATAGATCCACCAAGCCTCGGCTGGCGCTTTTAGAAAGCCGGAGAGTGAGTCATACCTCGCCCGGTCTAAACTGATGAGTCCACTCATGTGAAGATCCTGCACGATCAGCAGCAGATCCTCTTCTGTAGAACGAATCCCCTCTTGGCTCAGCCTGCTCTCCAACTCCTTGATGGTCGAGGGCCTATACTTACGAACGTAAGCGAGAACTAGCTCCTTCCTTATATTGGTCAAGGACCTGAGCCTCTCAGAAATCGACGAGGAAACAAACTTTGCGGACACGCTCCCTCGCCTTGCTGTTCTGCATCCTACTATCCTCAATAATCCTCTTAATGAAGACTGAACACGCGTCTGCTCAGACTGATCCCATAACCACGGCAAAGACCGACCTTGTCGCCGCGTTCCAGTCAATACAGACGGCTCAACGGCAGGGCGCCTCCAACGCTGACCTTCTTCCCTTGATCATTCAGCTGAACACTGCTCTACAGTACGAGGAGAATGCCACGATTCTCGGACAACAGGATCCTACTAAGTGCCCGAGTTGTCCCTCAGCCGCCGACGCCGCTGCCTTCCTATCAATCAGTCTCTCCACGAACGTCTCGCTGCAAGCCCAACGACTCGGGGACGAAGCCCAGAGCGCGTCTTTGCGCAGGTCAGTTATTGCTTATGGTCTCGCGTTGTGCGCCGCGACCATCGCAGCCCTCGGCGTGGTCGGGGCTCCCAGACTGATACGCTTGATCAGGAAGAGTCGACTCCGACGAGCCCGAATTGTATATGGAGGAGAGAATCCTGCAAGATAAGCTGGTAGTATTCTTCATCCTACTCGTATCCTTCGCGGCAATTTTCAGTTCTGCAACATTCTATGCTCTCAGCCCTAGAGCCTCCCAGTCCCTCATGGCCATGGGCATCTACTCGCGAACAGGACTTCTGGGATATACTGCGCCTGCGACCAACTCGACGGTCACGAGCGGGGACAGGCTCAACTGGACCCTATCCTTGATCAACAGTATGGGCTCGGCCCAGTTTGTTATGATAAAGGCAAGAATCGCAAACTCGACCTTCCCGTCCTCTAATTCTACAGCCCCATCCACGTTCCCCGAAATTGTCGCGCCGGAGCGTTTCGTCGGAGATGGTGAAACTTCGAATTTCAGCTTCGACTGGGCCCTCCAATCCGTCACGCCCCAGTCTGGGGGAAGGCTCTTGCTCAACCTGGAAGTTGAAGGCAACCCGGTCGTAATAACCGGAGATAGCTTTCGATGGATCTTCGAACTCTGGACATACGACCTAGTCTGTGCCTGCTTCCACTACGGCTACGGTCCGCAGAACAGCTCAACAGGAGTCTGGCTCCAGATCTGGTTCAACCCTTCCGCCTAGAATCCTTGCCACGGGAGACAAATCAGCCGAGATGCCGGTTCTCATAGAGCCGATCGGTGCCGGTGGAATAGACCAGATTGAAACTGTGAGAAGCATCAGTTTCGAAAGCCGACTTCAGGTTGACGTAGTAGGCGGAGTTAGAGCCGAATCTCATGATGTAGAGATTATCGAAGAAATCTTGGATGAGCAGGTAGTCGGCGGTACGGTCTGCGTTAGCGAATGTGAGATTGTATCCAGCATTTGCACCATAAGTACTGAATTTGATGTAAATGCCGCTCTTGCCTGTGATATCCGATTGCTCTAGGAGAATCGCGCCTTCGTAGCCGTAAAATGGGGCGTAGTATTTTTCTCCGTACCAGCCGGGATGGGCGACGAGTAGCGAGTGTATGTTGGTCGTCGCGGCCACGTTAGCAGCCAGCAGGTCCGATTGAGGCAGGTACTGGAAGGAGTCTCCGGCGTAGCGGGGGAGCGGCATCACTATAGAGAATCCGACCACCAAAACCACAAGCGAAATAGCAAAGGGCCGTAGAAACGACCAGCTCCTGATCCTGAGGTCTGCTCGGCGCTCGAGCAACGAGGCGGAAAGGAACGCGAAGGGAATCAACGCGAAGAGGTAGCTCCTCTGAAGAACGTCCGGATTTCCGAACAGTGCGACGGGTATTGTAGAGACTGCTGCTAGGAATAATCCTGCTAGAAAGTATTCTCTGTCGCGGAATCTCTTGATGAAGATTAATAGGAACAGGCCCAACACCCAGATAGCTGCAGACATACCTTCCTCCACCAGAAGAGCCACTTGGTAGCTGGCCAGCGGTGTGGGAGGGGCTTTCTGAGGTATGTAAGGCAGGCCCCCCAGCCCGGCTGAAGCCGCCGCGTCTGCGATCCCTAAAACTACTCCGAGCGCGGCCGTAGCTACACCAAACCACCAGACTGCTACAAATCCGAGGAGGACGACCAAGAACGGCCCGACATTGGAAATATTCGATCTGATGACTTGAAGCCGCCCGGAGGAGATTACAGGCTTCAGGATTAGGAAACCGATCGTTCCAAGACTCATCACGAGAGAGGTCTCGGGATGACTAAATACGAAAACTGGTATAGAAGCAATCAACATCAGAGTCAAGAGTCGCGAGTGAGTCTTATCCTCGAACATCCGGAGGAGGAGATACATGAAGCCGAGATACGGGATCAGCTCGAGGCTCTGGGGAGAGAGATGAAGCTGGAACCAGAACCCGCTCATAATAACCATAGCAACTATCACAGAAAAGCGGTTGCCGAATGTTCTCGCTATCACATAGGCGAAGAATGCGACGATCAATGAGAGCACAGCGGGATAGTACAGCATTAGCTGAAACGAGTCTATCCCGGCCACAGACGTCAAGTCCGCAAAGAAAGTATATGCCCCCGGAAACTGGTAGACATACCAGACGGGATTGTTGAACCAGCCTCCCAAGTTCATAAGACTCAGGGAATTTCCCTCGTGCTGATAGGTATCGAGGAATCTCGGGTTCTGGTAGGCAAAGGAGGGGAGTCCAATCAGGTAGAGAGAAAGCATGAACAGGCTTGAGATCTCAAGAATTGTTCTGACCCTACCAAAGACGAGCGTTCTGGCTGGGAGCAGAGCGAGGGTTGAGACGAGGCCCAGCCAGTAGACTGCCGGGAGCTGGCTGACATAGAAGAATGCGTCTGGCGGGATTACAGCTATGCGCACGGTGGCCGCCGAGAAAAACCACGCCGAGACAGACACGGTCAATAGACCAGCCAAAACCGCAAACCTTCCGACCCCGATCTCCTCATAGAAAGGCCTAGTCTCGAGCGAGATTGGCCCCCTCGCGGCGGAGCGACCAGAAACCCTGCCGTCCATGGTGTTCGCGACACTCGATCTGCCGCGTCGCATGGGATTTGCAGAGGATGAATGGGAGCGTTAAATCTTTTGCTGGAGAATTAGGCGCTACTTCTAGTACACTTGTATGCATCGGCGAAGGCTGGACTGCAGATTCCTACCGGAAGTCTCAAACCACTCCGTACATACGCGGATATCCGAGAAGAACCCCAAGAGTTTTAAACTATTCCCACTTGTAATGAAATTGGCGAATGATGGAGACGATAGGTCTCTCCAACCGCTCCCGCCAGGCGGAATCAGAGAGATGGGTCGTAGAGAGCCTGTTTCTAACCCTTCTCCTGAACCAGGACAATAGTTCGCACATGGTCATGGGAGCCAGCGCGTCTAGATCCAACCTTTTTTTCAGTAGCGTCTATGGCGCCAGTGCCGAGCCTAATTTCGGCCTGAAGCATCCGGGCACGAAACTAGTACCTCCTGCATAGACCACCTCACCGTTCATTCCTCCAGAACTGCATGAAGAGGGAAGTAATTGAGCCAAGAATGTGGATTTGAGAAAGCCAATAGTCAGTTCCCGGCGGTCGATGTTGCCGGCCAGAGGACTCGCTCAACCAGACGGAGTTTGGCTCGCTTCCCCCCGCACAGGGAATTCTAGAGAGAATGGTTCGCAGAAAAAGACCATCAAATCGGGAGGGAAGTTCCGCTGCCGTAAAGCGCAGTCCCAATCGAATAATTCTGGTATCACTACTCCTAGCTCTCTCGATATTCAGCCTCACACTAGTCACATCTATGCGGCCTCTCGCAGCAGCCCCGGTTGGACTCCAGTTCGACCATATTGTCATTATCGCAATGGAGAACCAGAATTATGGCGATGTCATCGGGAGTCCTTCAGCTCCGTTCATTAACAGCCTCGCCACCCAAGGAACCACCATACCTAATTATCACAGCTACGGCGCAAATGCGTTCTCGGGCGACAACATCAACGGATGCTCAGCCGCTTGCTATGTAGCTCTCATTTCAGGCTCAGATAATGGCGTCTCAGATGGCTATTCATGCTGTCTTACCGGCACTACGCTGGTTGACCAATTGCAGAGCGCTGGACTTACATGGCAAGCCTACTGCGAAAGCGGATGCCCTAGAGGAAACGACCATTTCCCATTCACAGGATTTGCAAGCGATGCCAATAGTCCGGACATTTTCACAGGCTCTTCCGTAAGCACGAGCCAGTTCATCGCCGCCGCTAACTCGGCTAATCCCCCAAACTTCCTCTGGTTCACCCCCACCGATAACCACAACATGCACGACAATAGCGTATCTTCAGGCGACGCTTATCTCAAGAAATTTCTAGCAGGTAATGGTACTGTACTAACCCCGACATCCGGCTCACTCTTAGCTTCATCACTCTTCAGAAATTCACAGTATCGCACTCTCCTCTACCTCTGGTGGGACGAGTACGACCCTTCACCAAACGTAGAGTATGGCAGCATGATCAGGAAAGGCTACACGTCAACTGCGAACTATGACGAGTTCAGCTCCCTCCGAATGATGGAGACCAACTGGAACCTCGGGACACTTGTGAGCAGCGCTAACGCTCTACCGGTCTCGGACATCTTCGGAACAATAGGCCCACTCCCGCTTTCTGCAAGCTTCACTCTCCTGCCATTCACTCCGATTGTCAATGCTACCGTGAGTCTTACAGCAATAGCATCTGGCGGCGTACCTCCCTACACATACTCTTGGAATTTCGGGGATGGTGCGTCGGGCACAGGACGGACCACGACTCATACATACACTACTGTAGGAAATTATTCCCTAATCTTGACAGCCCACGACTCTGCCAGCGGCTCCGCAGTGTTTACCCAAGCTGTACGAGTAGTTCCCATTCTTCCTCTTGCTGCGAGCTTCACAGCCAGTCCTACAATCCCTGACGCTGGGCAGACGGTAACTTTTACTGCTACAGCCTTAGGCGGGAAGAACCCCTATAGCTACAGCTGGAACCTTGCGGGGAATAGCAAGACGGGCAACCCAGTCTCGCAATCTTTCGAAAGTGGGACACACGAAATCTCGCTCGTTGTCACGGATAGTGCCGGCACATCCGCAATCAGCTCTGAGTCGTTAGTTGTTCTACCATCCTCCACAGGCGTTGGTTCTGTTCCTGTATTGACTGGCTGGGGCGGTGTGCGGATGGACGAGTCTGCTTCGAACCTGGGCGGGCCACCATCAGCAGTCTTCCCAGGCGAGAACGCTTCGAACATGGAGCTGTCATTGATGCTGTTGAAGGCTAAGGGCTACAATACTGTCAGGGTCGACTTCGACCCATACTGTACCGACACGGTCAACTACAATTACATGAGCGTCTATTCTCAGACGAACGCTCAACGAGCAGTCCATATTGCACAACACTATGGCTTCTGGATCATAATCGACTATCACGGATACTCGGACATCTTCCGTAACACGAGCTGCTGGCTCAACTACTGGAAGCCGATAGTACAGAACATCGGACCCCTATACTCGAATATCATCTGGGAGCCTGAGAACGAGCCAGAATATTACGATTGTAACAATAGCCCATCGTCGTGTCCGAGCGCTCCCTGCTCCAGCGACAGCTCGTGCGTAACCTATCTCAGCAGTGCCTATCAGCAGTGGATAAACCAGACACGGTCACTCGGCGACACTCACTGGATTGTCGTCCAAAACCTTTGCAGCTACAACTGCAACCTCTGCCCAGCAGGCGACGGAGCATGCCCATCTGCAATCGATGGCTACCCCACAGTGTCAGACCCACTGGGCACGCTGTCACAGAGCGGCCGAATTTTCATCAGTCTTCACAGCTACATGGACTTCAACTCCTACTATGATTCAGTGGGCTGGAACAATACTATCGCAGAAAGTGTAGCCCTCGCCTACTATCAGACAGTGGTAGCTGGAATTTCAAAGACAGGCTGGCCAGCCCTGAATACAGAAGGTGGAGCGGACCCGTTATGCGATCCTTGCAGCAGCACTCCACCCGATACGATTCTGGTCGGCAGCGCAGGCTACACAAATGTGACATTGCACTTCATCCAAACGCTCACTAAGCTCTATGATAGCAATAGCCCTCAGAGAATAAACTGGGTCTGGTGGCCTGCAGGAAGCTGGACAGACACTACAAGCTCTGTATACGGAGCAATGAACTGCGCCAGCAACCCGGAGGGCTGGGGCTGTCTCTTGCAGTTCGTCAACCTATCTCAACCCGGACCTGATTTCACTATTTCTGCCTCTTCACAGAGTAGCTTGAACACAGGACAATCTGCCAGTTCTACTATCACAATTGCTGGACAGAACGGGTTCGCTGGGCCGGTGACCATAACCGACACGGTCCCATCAGGGCTGAGCTGTACAGGAATCACACCCGTTAGCGTGACGGGGTCAGGAACCGCGACCATATCCTGTCGCCCAACTGCCGCATCGACCTACCCTGTGACCCTAACCGGAACAAGTGGAAGCCTAGTTCACATTTCAACCTTCTTCATAACAGCTGTCGACTTCTCCCTCTCAGCTAACCCAACCTCCATCTCACTGAACATCAACGATACAGGAGTCTCGACGATTACGGTTGAAGCGTTGAATGGATTCGGAGGAAACGTGACGATATACTCTAACAGTTCATCTGGTCTCCTGACAACTCTGAGCAGTAACTCGGTCAGAGGCCCAGGTAACTTTAGCCTGGTGGTCAGCTCTGGAGCGGTCGGCACCTACACTGTTGTCATAACAGGCACGAGCGGATCGCTCACACGGACATCAACCGTAACGGTCCATGTTGGAAAACATGTTCCACCCGTCTTAGCGGCTCCATCTGCAGAGACCGTCAGCCAGTTGGGAACGATCAGCTTCATGGTGAACGCCACCGACGAGTCCATACCCTCACCAACCCTTACGCTCTCGGCTGCTCGCCTGCCTCAGGGGGCGAGTTTTGCAACGATCCAAGGACCCGTTCCTGTCTCCGGCATCTTCAGTTGGACACCCAGTACAACAACAGCACCAGGAACCTACACCATCACCTTCACCGTCACCGACGGTGTCTCGTCAACCGAGGCCAACCTCGTCATAACAGTCATCGCAACGAACGTTCTCCCTGTCATCATCGCACCGGGTCCACAAAACGCGACCGTTGGAGCAACCCTTCACTTCACGATCTCTGCGAGCGATCCCACCGGCTTCGGAGGAACGGTCACTCTATCAGCAATCGGGCTCACCTCCAATATGAGCTTTGACGCGGCAACGGGCTCCTTCTCGTTCACACCGAGCGCGAGCCAGTCCGGTCAGACGTTCCCAGTCGATTTCACAGCAACAGACAGCAGCGACCCATCATGGACAAGTACCCAGACTGTGCCGATACACGTAGACAAAACAGGCAACACTCAAGGTGGCACTCCGGGAAGCACGCCGGGCACTCCGCCTAGCACTCAGCCTTCGCCGGGAGTATCCGGAAGTGGCTGCGTAACCTGCAATCTCGAGAATGGGATCCTCGCCGTCGCATGGTTCCTACTCGTAGGCGTGATCATAGGAGTAGTATGCACAGTCGCCTTCCTTACCATCAAGATGCGTGCAAGATTTTCCCGACACCACAACGCATTTGAGATCTCGTCTGCTCATGAAACCCACAGACGTGCCGATGAACCAACACAAAGTCGGATCGACGGAAAGAAACCGGCCAAACAATTGCTGAAAGGAGACAACGAGCAGAACTAAGAGCCCGGCAAAAAATTTCCTTGTCGCTGCATGCGTCGTACTCAGAAAGAGGGTTCAGCTCTCGAGCATCTCTCTGTAGACCTGGAAACACAGCAAAAATAGTCGCCTCCGACTCCGTGCGGATTGTGGTCAGAGCCAAACTCTAGCCACTCGATGGTAGGACTCAATGGCGCTCACACATCACAAGCAATTTTCAGTTTGCCGTGACCCTCCTCGCTTTAGACGCCATGAAGAGTATTGGAATCGGAGGAAAGGAATACCGACTCTGTAATCGGCTAGATCCTGATATGAGTCAGCACACACTATAGTCCACGTGAAGATGGGCACAAGAACCAGGTCAGTTTTGTCTTGGTTCAGGATTGCCTTTGAGAATCTTCAGACTATAGTAGTTCTTGCCGGGGAACTCGCTCAAACAAACAGAGTCTGGTTCTTCGCTCCGACGCTGAACTGATCCCTTGCCAATGGCGTAGGGAAACCGAGACCGTGAAAATAGGATTGGAACCACATGAGATTAGCCCATAGTCCGAACCGGATAGGTTTGGCACTACTACTCGTAACTCTGTCAGTGTTGAGCGCCACGCTTGCTACCTCAATAAGACCTACCTCAGCAGCACCGACAGGGACCAATTTCGATCATATTGTAATTATTGCGATGGAGAATACTGCGTATGCTTCCGTATTCGGATCGGGTACGGTCTCGAGCTGTCCCGCGAGTTCCGCTCCGTTCCTTTGCGGTATGCTTCCTCTCGGCTCGACCCTACCTAACTACAACAGCTACGGCGCGACGGCTGCTGACACTAATGACTTCAACGGCTGTTCTGCAGCATGCTATGTAGGGTTCATGCTCGGCTACACGTACGGAGTCACCGATGGTTATTCGTTCAGTTCACTCAGCGGCAATCCACAATTCGTAACAAGTCTCTCATCTGCTGGCCTTACTTGGCAGGCATATTGCGAGTCTGGCTGCCCTAGAGGAGACGACCACTTTCCATTTTCCAGTACAAACACATTTACCGACTCATCAGTTTCAACTGGTAGCTTTATCACTGCAGCCAACTCGGCTGCGCCTCCAAACTTTCTCTGGTTTACTCCAACTGACAGCCATAACATGCATGACGTGAGTGTCTCTACGGGAGACAACTATCTAGAATCGTTCCTCGTAGGATCTGGCAGCATAGCAAGTCCTGCCTCCGGCTCTCTATTAGCCTCCAATGTCTTCACGAACCCAAGCTATCGTACTCTACTTTACCTCTGGTGGGATGAGTGTGGTGGGAGCAATGGCTCCTGTGATGCCAATAATGCCTCCCCCAATCTGCTCTATGGCACACCCGTGAAGAAGGGCTATGTATCTCCCGATCTTACCGGGATAGACGAGTACGCAGCCGTTAGAACGATTGAAAACAATTGGGGATTCTCCCCATTAGCTCAAGGGGACACCGCCGCATCAAGTGCAGGGTACATGTTCAACGACGTGTTCGCCTCTGGGGGTCCTCTTCCCTTGTCCACGAGCTTCACTTTCTCCCCGAGCAATCCGGCCATAGGTGTGAGTGTTGCGTTTACAGCTACGTCTGCCGGTGGAACCCTGCCATACTCGTACTCCTGGAACTTCGGGGATGGGTCTACTGGTTCTGGAGCAGTCGTCACTCACAGCTATTCTTCTGCTGGTCAGTATTCCACGATTACGACTGTCACTGACTCGACAGGTAAGACAGCCACCAGCTCTCAATCTGTCACCGTCTCTCAGCCCGGTGCTCTGACTGCAAGCTTCGCCTATGCTCCATCCGCGCCCGTCTCGGGACAATCGGTTACTTTCACGGCGACTGCGACTGGCGGTTCGAGCCCGTACAGCTACAGCTGGAGTCTTGCTGGGACCGGCAAGACCGGTAACCCAGTCTCACAGTCGTTCACGAACGGAACGTACGCGGTCTCATTGACAGTTACAGATGGCACTGGGAAGACCGCCACGAGCTCCCAGTCGATCATCGTTCTTCCAGCCTCGACTGGCAGTGGTTCTGTGCCTACGTTGGTGGGCTGGGGTGCTGTGAGGATGGACGAATCCCAGGCGGGTAGCGGCGGTGTTTCTTCGGCAGTCTTTCCTGGCGAGTCCGCCTCAGACATGGAGTTGTTGGTGATTGAGATGAAGGCTAAGGGCTACAATACTGTCAGGGTCGACTTCGACCCGTACTGTACGGATACGGTTGACTACAACTACATGAGCATCTATTCTCAGACGAACGCGCAGAGAGCTGTCCAGATAGCCCAGCACTATGGCTTCTGGATAATCATCGATTATCACGGATACTCGGACATCTTCGGGAATACCAGCTGCTGGCTCAACTACTGGAAGCCGATAGTCCAGAACCTCGGACCTTCATACTCGCAGATCATCTGGGAGCCAGAGAACGAGCCAACGACTAGCTGTAACAATAGTCCATCGTCATGTCCCAGTTCTCCGTGCTCCAGCGACACTGCGTGCGTAACCTATCTCAGTACCGCCTATCAGCAGTGGATAAACCAAGCACGGTCACTTGGCGATACTCACTGGATAGTGGTTCAGAATCTTTGCAGCTACGCGTGCGGCTTCAGTGACATGTCACAGGGCTATCCGTCTGTAACGGATCCTCTCGGGACCCTATCTCAGGGCGGACGGGTATTCATCAGTCTTCACAGCTACATGGACTATAACCAGTTCTCCTCTGCATGGACCAATACCACTGCAGAAGACCTGGCGAACCAGTACTACCAGGCTGTCGTCGCAGGAGTCTCGAGCACTGGCTGGCCAGCTCTAAACACTGAGGGTGGCACTGACACATTGTCGTGCGACCCTAATATGTGCGGTCCGGATGTAGTCTTGGATGGTAGCGCTGGCTATACGGTAGTGACGTTCCATTTCATACAGACACTCGTCAACCTCTACGATAGTAATAGTCCTCAGAGAATCAACTGGGTATGGTGGCCCGCAGGAAGTTGGACGAACACGCCCGGAACTGGATCGTACGGTGCACTACAGTGCAACAGCAACCCCATCGGATGGGGATGCCTACTAACATTCATACCCCCAGGCCCACCAGCGACGGACTTCACTATCTCTGCAACTTCGCCAACCACAGTTAACACCGGCCAGTCCACCAGCTCCACTGTCACCATCACCGGCCAGAACGGCTTCACTGGCACTGTCGCTCTTACAGCCGCGGTCCCGTCAGGACTGAGCTGCGGCGCGATCACACCCAGCAGTCTGACTGCCTCAGGCACTGCGACCATATCTTGCAACTCGAATGCGGCAGGCACTTACAGCCTAACAGTAACTGGAAAAAGTGGTCCACTGGTGCACTCTGCGACGGCTCCGTTCAGCTTCAACCAGCCAGTACAACCCGACTTCACCATCACTGCCAGTACGCCTGCACCTGTCACTGCTGGACAGTCCGCTACTTCAACGATCACTCTCGCATCTGTGAACGGGTTCACGGGCACCGTCGCATTATCAGACACTGTGCCGAGTGGTCTCAACTGTAATACGATCTCTCCCAATAGCTTGTCTGGGTCTGGAACTGCGACTCTTTCTTGCACCTCTGCCAGCCAGAACGTGTACACGGTCACGATCAAGGGCACGAGCGGTTCTCTAAGCCACTCAGCCACAGCCTCATTCACGTTTGCCGCTCCGCCCAGCTTCACAATAACAGCAACCTCTCCCACGTCCGTGAACCCAGGATCAGCCACAACTTCTACGATAACGCTGACTCCAACTAGCGGATTCACGGGCACGGTGGCTCTGACCGATAACGGCCCGGCAGGGCTGAGTTGTGGCGCGATCACTCCGAGTAGTCTGACGGGCTCAGGAACCGCGACCGTATCGTGCAGCTCTTCAACGGCGTCAACTTACACTCTAACCATAACCGGGACTGGCGGAGGCATGATCCACAGTACGACCGCAACATTCACTGTCGTCGATTTCATAGTCTCAGCTAATCCATCGACGCTGGCTCTCAACACTGGCATCACAGGAACCTCGACGATTACGATCACAGGATTGAACGGATTCACAGGAACCGTAACGTTGACGTCCGCACCCTCAACTGGACTTTCGGTAGCCTTGACGACTGGAACAATCCAGGGTTCAGGCACTTCTATCCTTACGGTGAGCTCGCGAGCTGCAGGCAGTTACACGGTACTAGTGAAGGGAACAAGCGGGTCCCTTACCAAGACAACTACCGTGACTGTGAGCGTCGGAGCTCAGGCCTTACCCGTCGCGAGCGCACCATCGGCAGAAACGGTCACTCAGTTGAACACTCTTAGCTTCACTGTGACTGGAACCGACTCTTCATCTCTCCTACCAACTCTGACGCTGTCAGCCAGCCAGCTACCTCCAGGAGCAAGTTTCACAACAGTTCAAGGAAAGTCTCCTCTGTTGGGCACGTTCAAGTGGACGCCCACCGCAACCGTGGCACCTGGGACATACACCGCTATCTTCGCGATAGACGATGGCGTGTCGTCGAGTCAGGCTATTGTGTCAATAACCGTCGTTGCTTCCAACCATCTCCCCATCCTTGTAGCGCCGGGTCGCCAGAACGCGACCGTTGGAGGAAAACTACACTTCAGTGTCTCAGCGAGCGATCCTAGCGGTGCAGGGGGACCGATCATTCTCTCTGCGACCGGGCTAGTCTCCGACATGGTTTTCGACCCATCTACGGGCGATTTCTCGTTCACACCAAGCGCGAGCCAGACAGGTCAGACGCTCATAGTCAACTTCACAGCAACAGACAGCAACAACCCATCATGGACCAGCACTCGGTCCGTACCCATACACGTAGAGAGCAGCGCTAGCGGCCCAAGTGGAGGAATCTGCCTTAGCTGCCTTCTACCAATAAGAATGACTACAACAGCGTGGTTACTCGCCGTAGGCGCATTGATAGGAATAGTATCCTCAATCGCTATTGTGCACATTAGAGCGAGCGCAGAACTTGCTACCGCTAGAAGGAGGATGAAGTCACTCAATGCGCAGAACCAGTTTAGCCGAACTTACGACGGCTACCGGGCTCCACGAGGAACAGTAGCTCAGGGTCGCCGCAGACGAAATGTAGACGATTACTAGAAACAGAAAATGGGCCGACTCCGCCTAGCGTTTCTGTGAAATTCTAACGAAGTAGCTATGGCTTCTGTCTTCTTCTCGACGCCTGGAATCGGCGCAGTAGAAGCGTGGACCCGATAACTGCGACGAATCCAACGATTCCAAATATCGAGTACGAAAATAGAGGTAGAGGAGCGGCCTTGCTTGGAGCAACTACGTGGATCGTCACTTGAGAGCTTGTGGACACGCCTCCAGCTACTGCCGTGAATGTCACGTTGTAGTCCCCAGCCGCGAGGCTAGCAGATGGTGTCCATGTAAAAATCGCTGAAAGAGTGCTCCCTCCAACATACGACTGGGATGTGGAAAACTGGGCACCATAGGGAAGCGAGCCCGGCATGAGAGTTATCATCTGCGAAGGGTCGGAGGCGTTCACAACAAAGCGCACAGTCGACCCAGCCTGAACCGTCTGGAGCCCTGGCACTGACAACAGGGGTGCTACTATCAAAGGTTCACAGTTACTTATTGACGGTGCGTTACTTGAGTCTCCGCTGTACCGGGCATCCCAGCTGAAGCTCCCTGACTTGCTAAAGCTCCGGGACGCAGAGTTTGGAACAACGCCATCTGTGACGGTGACTGGTGGTCCGACCGTTGTGGCGGTGCCTGTGCAGCCTGAGGCTGTGAAGTATCCGTAGGTTACGTTCCCGCCCGCGCGCAATCCACCGGAAAGGATGGAGGAGCCTGTTACTGAGCCGCCTATTGTAACCCTTGTTACGGAGAGAGACACAGCGATGGTCGGCCCGGCTCTTTGAAATGCAATGGCGGAACTGGATGTTACAGATGATCCAGAGCTGTCCGTTACCTGAAGCTGGAAAGACCAAGAACCTGCTTCGGGCAACAGGCCGGTCGACTTTGACGAAATGTTCCCTGGAATACATGAGAACGGGTTTCCAAGGTTACTGTAGCTTGAATCCGCTGGTCCCTTCTTCAGCAACTGGCAGCTGTATGGTGAGGTACCGCCGCTGAATGAAGTTGTAGTAGAAAGCATTGCGGCTTCGCCCGGGTTAACGGTCGAGGGAGTGACGTTGATGATGGGAGACGTGAGAGGCGGGTTGACGTTGACGGTTGCGACGTTGGAAATCACAGTTACGCTGGAGCTGGAGCTATCACTTATCTCGAACTCGAACGACCAAGTTCCGATCGTCGTGAGGGACCCTGTTGAAATATACTCAGGTGATTCGCAGGTTGATGAGCTAGCGAATTTGCTGTAGCTACTCGCACCTGGAGTTTTCTCGAGCCAGAAGCATGTGTACGGAGGAGTCCCACCATTGAACGAAGTGGAAAGAGTGGTGGACTGGCCTGAGTCGATTGAAGATGACCCAATTGAGGGTGCGTCAACGACAAGTGGCGGATCGACACTTACAAAGTCAGTCAGGGACATTGCGTTCGCTAGTGGGGTGCCCACCGATGAATCGTTCACTGTGTAGCAGTAGTAGGTGTTTGCAATGGGAGAAACATTCTGGGTTGATGCAGCGCCAAGGAGAGCAGTGTCAGTTGAACAAGTGGCGCTTGTGCCGGAGTACCATTGGTAAGTGTAGGGGCTGGTTCCTCCAGATGGGTGGGCAGTCAGAGTAATTGACTGACCGATGTTGATCGTTAAGCTCGAAGGGGTGATTGGATTCGCGGCCAAGGTTGGGTTGACAACAACAATATCGCCAATTGAGCATCGTGAAACCGGCGTACTAGCCGAATCAATTATGTTGTACGAGTAAGTTGTGGTCAAGGTAGGTGTTGCCACATAGAAGGATAATGTTGCAAGAGGTATGGCTGTCGTGCAACTGGCATCTGAATACCACTGGTAGGAGATGGTCGGCGTTCCTCCCGTTGCGTGCCCTATGAGCGTGATATTCTGGCCTTTGTCGATCGTAGGCGAAAGCGGCGTTATTGCACCTGCCGAGAGTGTCGGGTTGACGATAACTGTGTCGCCGGACGAGCATTGTGAAACGGCTGAGTTGGCAGAGTCTGTCACCTTGTACGAGTAGCTAGTGGTTGCGGTGGGCGACGCGGTGTAGGCGGACGAAGTCGCGCCAGATATGGCCGTCGTGCATTTGCTATCTGCGTACCATTGATAGAAGAGGGGGAGGATCCCGCCGGATGCGTGGGAGTCGAGAGTAATCGACTGACCATTATCTATCGTCGCAGAGGATGGGGTGATTGTATTGGCCACAAGTGCAGGATTGACGGTCACACCAGCGGTGTTCGAGGTTACGGTCGTAGAGGCGTTGTCAGTCACCTGGAGTTCGAATGACCAAGCTCCCAAGGTCAAGGGGCCGGTTGAGATGCTCGGGAAATCGCCTGCCTTGCAGGAAAATGCAGTGCCAAGGTTGCCGTAGACGATGGCACCGGGCGCCTTCTGAAGCCATTGGCATGTGTAGGGAGAAACCCCACCACTGAGAGAAGATGGTGTTGAGAGAGTTGATGATTGGCCTGCGTCAATCGTTGTTGGCGTGATAGAGATTTCAAGAGTTCCCGGGGTAATGGCGACGACTAAAGTAGACTCCGTGGAGACCACTGTTGCGGGAGACCCCGAACTGTCCGTGACTTGCAGCTCGAAAGACCATGTGCCATTTGTCGCAAGCACTCCTGTCGAAATGGATACCGGTGAGACGCATGATGAAGAACCACCCAGATCGCTGTATCCACTCGCGTTCGGACCCTTCTGGAGCCACTGGCAGGAGTAAGGAGACGTACCGCCACTGAACGTGGTGGAGAGTGTTGAAGACTGTCCGATATCGATCGTCGGTGGCGCTGCCGCTATGGTTTTCACAACGAGCGCAGCGTTGACCGTCACACTATGAGGCGATGTGGTCTGCTTTGTGACAGCAGAAGAGGCGCTGTCCGTGACTGAGGCGCAGTAGCTTGTGCCACTAGAGGGCGATTGTGAAAACGTAGTTGATGTGCCAGTCACGCCTCTATTCTGTAGAACCTGAACAAGGCCTGTGCAGCTGCTCGATGACGTGCTCGTGTAGAGATTCAGGGTAAAGGGCGAGGTACCGCCAGACCATGATACTGTGAGAGCTGTGGCTTGGCCGTTGTCTATAGGCGAAATAGCGGTCAGTGTTGGAATTGTCAGGGCGGAGCTGACCGTGACGAGATCGGTCGTCGAGCTGGCGCTGGCTGCTGGATTGCCGGCCGAACTATCGGTTACCTTGTAACAATAGTAGGCTGATATCGTAGAGGACACGGTCTGCGAAGAAGATGTGCCCAGTGGGGCGGTATCTGATGAACAGTCCGGATTCGTTCCGGAGTACCACTGGTAAGCATATGGTGCGGTGCCGCCTGACGGGTTGGCCGTGAGAACAACACTCTGACCACTGTCGATAGTAGGATTCGATGGTGTGATGTCGCCTGCAACCAGTCCTCGGTTTACCGTGAGGAGGTCGGTAGCGGAGGACTGGGTGGCGTGTGTGAACGCAGAGTCTGTCACAGTGTAGCAGTAGTATGTGCTAGATGTGGGCGACACCACTTGGACGGGAGAGGTGCCCAGAGCGGTTGCGTCAGACGAACAAGTGGCGCTTGTGCCGGAGTACCATTGGTAAGTGTAGGGCGTCGTCCCCCCAGACGGGGTAGCTTTCAAGACCACGCTCTGACCGCTGTCTATTGTGGGAGCCGCGGGGGTGATTGCGCCAGGGATAAGCGCTGAGTTCACGTTGACTAGGTCGCCGGTAGAGCATTTGGATTCTGGTGAATTCGCAGAGTCCGAGACTCTGTAGGAATATGTGGTTGCGACGGAAGGCGATGCAATGTACGTTGGGGAGTCAGCGCCACTGATAGAATTTGTGCACGTACCGTCCAAGTACCAATGGTACGAGTAGGGCTGAGTGCCACCGGATGGGTTGGCAGCGAGAGTAATTTGCTGGCCGTTGTCGATTGTGGGGGCGAAAGGAGTGATACCACCGGCTGCCAAATCAGGACTGACAGTTACTGTATCGGCGGGCGAGCATTGAGAAACGGGCGAATAGGCAGAGTCAGTGACTGAGTAGGCGTATGTGGTTGCGATGGAAGGCGAGGTTACGTAGAATGATGAAGTCGCTCCGGGTATCGCTAGAGAACAGGTTCCATCTGAGTACCATCGATACGAGAGAGGAGATGTTCCTCCTGAGGCATGGGAGGTGAGGTTGATTGACTGGCCCGCGTCGATTATGGGAATTGCTGGAGTAATGGATCCTGAGAGCAGTGGAACATTTACGGTAACTGTGGCGGGGGGTGAGCAGGCTGAAGCAGGTTTGTAGGCGGAGTCGGTCACCTTGTACGAGTAAGTCGAAGTTGCGGTAGGTGTGGCCTGATACATAGGGCCGGCCACGCCAGCGATGGTTGTTGTACACGAACCGTCCGAGTACCATAGATAGGAGAGCGCACCGGTTCCACCTGATGTGTGTGTGGTTAGTGTGATGGACTGGCCGCTGTCGATTGTTTGACCGGATGGGGTAATTGTTTGCGCAACCAGGGCAGGATTGACAGTGACAGTATCACCAGACGAGCAGCGTGAAACCGGCGAGTAGGCTGAGTCGGTTACCGTGTACGAGTATGTCGTATTGATGTCGGGTGATGCCGAGTAGGCTGCTGAAGATGTTGTGGGAATTGCGCTGGTGCATGTGCCGTCTGAATACCACTGGTAGTGATAGGGCGTGGTTCCGCCCAGCGGATTCGCTGTCAGGACGATCCCCTGGCCGTTGTTGATGGTTGGGTTCGATGGTGTGATTAGGCCCGATACTAGGGCCGGGTTCACATTGACCGAGGTAGCGGGTGAGGTTGCGCTCGGGGCTGGGCTACCGGTCGAGCTGTCAGTCACGGTGTAGCAGTAGTACGTGTTGGATGCGGGTGACACTGAAAGCGTGGATGCGCTGCCCGGTAGTGGGCTGCCTGATGGGCATGTTTGGCTCGCGCTCTGGTACCACTGGTAATGGTAGGGCGTGGTTCCACCCGATGGGTTGGCCGAGAGAGTGATTGTCTGGCCATTGTCAATAGCTGGAGTGGATGGAGTGATTGGACCTGCGGTGAGAATAGTGTTGGTGGTTACCAGGTCAGTTGCTGAGGATTGAGTGGACGGGGCGAAAGCAGAATCGGTGACGCTGTAGCAGTAGTAGGTGTTGGCTGCCGGGGACACGCTTTGGGTCTGTGTTGTGCCAAGAAGGGTTGTGTCAGACGAGCAACTCGGGCTAGCTCCCGAGAACCACTGGTAATGATAGGGTGTGGTTCCACCTGATGGGTTGGTCGAGAGAGTGATACTCTGGCCGCTGTTGATCAACGGAGTAGAAGGAGTAATGTCGCCGGCGACCAGCGTGGGACTTACAGTTACGAGGTCGCCGCCCGAGCACAGCGCTTCGGAAGAGTATGCGGAATCTGTCACCTTGTACGAATAGCTCGTGGTCGTGGTTGAGGACGCCGTGTAAGTTGACGAAGTCGCCCCGGATAATGGCGCCTGACATGAGCTGTCCGAGTACCATTGGTATAACAGAGGTGGTGTCCCGCCTGATGCATGGGATGTGAGGGTGATCGACTGACCACTATCAATGGTTGGTCCGGAAGGACTGATCGCTCCCGCTGCGAGAGCAGGATTCACGGTAATGATGTCGCTCAACGAGCACTGCGAGGCAGAAGGTGTCCCGCTTGACGAGTCAGTGATCTTGTAGGAGTATGTCGTGGTTGAGGATGGCGAGGCGAGATAGGTGGATGAGCTTGCTCCGGAGATCAGGCTTCCACTTGGACACCCGGCAGCCGAGTACCAGCCGTAGGAGTAGGGGGTCGTTCCGCCCGACGGATTTGCTGTCAGCGTGATTGACTGGCGGTTGTCAATCGTTGGGGTTGAGGGAGTTGTGGTTCCTGCCACGAGTGCAGGATTGACTGTGACCGTGTCGTCTGGCGAACATTGCGAAGACGACGCTGCGTCAGTCACCCTGTAAGTGTACGTTGCGTTCAAGGTCGGTGAAGTTGTGTATGTTGATGAGGTGGCAGATGTGATCGCAGTTATGCAGGCACTGTCAGTGTACCACTGATAAGAGTAAGGCGCTGTTCCACCGGCCGCGTTTGCGGTAAGGGTGATCGACTGACCGGCGTCGATGGCTGGTGCGCTAGGAGTTATGGCGCCGGCAGATAGGGGTCCGTTGACCTTTACCGTAACCGCGCCTGAGATGACAACCTCAGAAGGCGAGCTGCTGTCGTTCACTTGGAGTTGGAAGGACCAGGTCCCCGCAGTGTCCAACACGTCTGTGGACGAGTTTGGCGTGTCGCCTGTGTTGCAGGGGAATGAAAGTCCCAGATCACCGTAGCCTGAGTCTAACGGTCCCTTCTTCAGCCACTGACACGTGTATGGAGAGGTGCCGCCTCCGAATGAGGTCGTCGTCGAGAGAACTGAGGATCGACCTGATGTAGTCGTTGATGGGTTTGCGGATATTCCGGGCGCGGACAGTGCTGCATTCACAGTCACACCAACCGGAGCGGAAGTCACGGTAACGGGCAATCCGGAGCTGTCAGTTGTCTGTAACTTGAAGGACCATATGCCCACCGTTGTAAGGGGTCCTGTCGATGTGGACAATGGCGAAGTGCATGAAGGAGAGCTTCCAAGTTTGCTGTAGCTGCCTGAGCCTGGAGCCTCCACGAGCCACTGGCATGAGTAGGGAGAAGTACCACCGCTAAACGTGGCGGAGAGAGTCGACGACTGGCCAGAGTCGATGGTCGACGGTGAGGCCGAAGGAGCGTTCACAACAAGCGCCGGATTGACGATTACCGTGCGAGGCGAAGCTGTCTGCCTTGTGACGGGAGAAGATGCACTGTCCGTGACAATGGCACAGTAGCTTGTAGTTGCAGAGGGCGTTTGTGTGAATGTCGTCGTTGTACCGCTCACGGCAGTGTTCTGGCCAGCCTGAACGAGACCGGTACAGCTGCTCGATGATGTGCTGATGTAGAGAGTCACGTCATACGGGGAGGTCCCACCAGACCAGGAGAGAGTCACAGTTGTGGACTGACCGGAGTCTATAGGCGTAACGATGGTGAGCCCTGAAATTGTGAGAGCTGGACTGACCGATACAGGATTGGCTGCTGAAGCAGCAACGGCTGTTGGATTGCCTGTTCCACTGTCAGTTACCTTGTAACAGTAGTAGGCTGATGAGGCAGAAGACACATTCTGCGTGGAAGCGGTGCCTAGTGGCGCTGTGTCAGATGAACAGTTGGGACTCGTCCCAGAGTACCACTGGTAGGAGTAGGGCGCGGTGCCACCTGACGGGTTGGCCGTCAGAGCAATACTCTGACCACTATCGATCGTAGGATTCGATGGAGTAATGTCGCCAGCAACCAATCTTGAGTTGACCGTGACCAGGTTAGTAACCGAAGGTTGAGTGGCGTGAGTAAATGCGGAGTCGGTCACAGTGTAGCAGTAATAGGTACTGGCAGTTGGTGACACCACTTGTATGGCTGATGTGCCAAGGAGTGTCGTGTCTGACGGACAATTGGGACTCGACCCTGCGCGCCATTGGTAAGAATATGGCGTCGTTCCTCCAGAAGGATTGGCAGTCAGAGTAATCGACTGACCGCTGTCTATTGTGGGAGCGGCAGGTGTTATTGAGCTGGCAACTAGGGCCGAGTTCACGTTGACGATGTCACTTTGCGAACACTGTGAAGCCGACGAGAATGACGAGTCCGTGACTCTGTAGGAGTATGCTGTTGCTGAGGCTGGAAGGGCAACGTACGTTGGTGAAGCCGCTCCAACTATCACAATTGTGCAAGATCCGTCTGCGAACCACTGGTACGAATAAGGCGTAGTTCCGCCGGAAGCAGCCGACGTCAGGGTAACTGACTGCCCATTATCGATGGTCGGACCCGAAGGCGTGATCGGACCTGCTACCAATACCGAGCTCACTGTGACTGTGTCACCGGCTGAACATGCTGATGCGGTAGGCGACCCCTGCGAGGAGTCGGCCACCTTGTATGAGTAAACGGTTGTCGACACAGGAGAGGCGGAATAGATCGACGACGTTGCAGAGGAGATAGCCGTGGCGCAAGCGCTACCCGAAAACCATTGGTAGGAGTAAGCAGTCGTGCCGCCTGATGGGTTAGCAACTAGTGTGATCGACTGCCCGCTGTCTATGGTTGGACCGGCTGGGGTAATGGTCCCTGCGAGCAGCGCCGGATTGACAATAACCGTGTCTGCATTGGAGCATTGAGACGTGGGCGAGTATGCCGAATCGGTTACCTTGTACGAGTACGTAGTGTTGGCATTCGGCGAAGCAGAGAAGGTCGACAAGCTTGCGCCCGGTATGGCGTTCGTACACGCCCCGTCCGAGTACCATTGATAGGAGAACGAAGATGTGCCTCCAGATACGTGAGAGGAGAATGCAATCGACTGGCCGCGATCTATTGTTGGACCAGCTGGAGTGATCGCTCCGGCCACGAGGACTGAATTCACAGTGACGATATCGCCCGGTGAGCATTGCGAGGCGGCCGGCGTGCCTTGCGAAGAATCGGTCACTTTGTAAGAGTAGGTTGTCGCCGATGTTGGGGTGGCGAGGTATGTGGATGAGGTTGCCCCAGAGATTAGGCTTCCGGTCGTGCAACCGGATGCTGAGTACCACTGGTACGAATAAGGTGTCGTTCCGCCTGATGCGTTTGCTGAAAGTGTGACGGACTCCCCCGCGTCAATGGATGGTAGATTGGGCGTTATGGCCCCAGCGGACAGGCCTCCATTGACCGTTATGCTGGCGGGAGTCGAGATCGTAACCTCGGACGGAGAGCCGGTATCTGTAGCCTGTAGTTCGAATGACCATGTGCCTACGGTTGTGAGGGTTCCGGTTGACATGGAGACTGGTGAGGTGCATGATGCGGCACTGCCGAGTTTGCTGTAGCTGCCTGAGCCTGGAGCCTCCACGAGCCACTGGCATGAGTAGGGAGAAGTACCACCGCTAAACGTGGCGGAGAGAGTCGACGACTGGCCAGAGTCGATGGTCGACGGTGAGGCCGAAGGAGCGTTCACAACAAGCGCCGGATTGACGATTACCGTGCGAGGCGAAGCTGTCTGCCTTGTGACGGGAGAAGATGCACTGTCCGTGACAATGGCACAGTAGCTTGTAGTTGCAGAGGGCGTTTGTGTGAATGTCGTCGTTGTACCGCTCACGGCAGTGTTCTGGCCAGCCTGAACGAGACCGGTACAGCTGCTCGATGATGTGCTGATGTAGAGAGTCACGTCATACGGGGAGGTCCCACCAGACCAAGACACGGTGACGGTCGTAGACTGACCAGTATCAATCGGAGACGTTGCCGTTAGAGCTGAAAACGAAAGGGCCGGGTTCACGGTGACCAAGTCGGTGGCAGAGAATTGGATTAATGGAGAATAGGCAGAGTCGGTCACCCTGTAGCAGTAGTAAGTCGACGAGGTGGGTGACGCAGGTTGGGTGGATGATGTTCCTAGCAGGACATTGTCCGATGAACAATTTGGACTTGACCCTGAGAACCACTGATAGGAGTAAGGCACAGTCCCGCCAGAGGGACTGGCTGTGAGCGCGACGGACTGGCCACTGTTGATACTCGGGTTTGAAGGTGAAATAGCACGGGCGAGAAGTCCTGGACTAACAATGATAGTGTTGGCCGGCGAGCATTGCGATTCGGGCACGTATGCTGAGTCAGTCACCTTGTATGTGTATGAAGTATTCACGGTTGGGGAGGCAGTGTAGGTTGAGGAGGCGGTAGATGCGATTGCATTGTTGCAAAGACCGTCAGAGTACCATTGGTAAGACAATGACAATGTGCCCCCAGTTGCGTGTGCTGTGAGTGTGATCGACTGTCCAGTGTCAATGGTAGGAGTCGGGGGGGAAATGGCGCTAGCCACAAGTGTGGGATTGACCGTGATTGTGTCGGCGGAGCTGCAGGTCGAACCGACTGGTGTTCCCTGCGATGAGTCGGTGACTTTGTATGAGTATGTTGTAGTTGATGTGGGTGAAGCGAGATAGGTGGATGAGATTGCTCCAGAAATCAGGCTTCCGCCAGAACAGTTAGCCGTGGAATACCACTGGTAGGAGTAGGGCGTCGTGCCTAGGGATGAGGCCGTCGTTAGAGTAACCGATTGACCATTATCGATCGTAGGGGAAGACGGCGCGATAGGGCCGGCAACCAGCACCGGGTTGACGGTGACCAAGTCGGTTGTCGATGACTGACTCGCATGTGTGAACGCAGAGTCGCTGACAGTGTAGCAATAGTAGGTATTCGCAGAGGGTGTTACCGTCTGTGTGGCAGAGGTCCCAAGTAGTGTCGTGTCAGATGTGCAGGTTGGACTCGACCCAGAGAACCATTGATAGGAGTAAACTGGAGTTCCGCCTGTCGGGTTAGCTCCGAGGGTGATTGATTGGCCGTTGTCGATTGATGGAGTTGCGGGAGTGATCGTGCCGGCAAGGAGCGCAGGATTGACTGTGACGGTGTTGCTTGGCGAACACTGTGATGACGACGCCGAGTCGGTTACTTTGTAAGAGTATGTGGAGGTTAGGGCAGGTGACGCAACCAAGGTTGACAATTTTGCTGATGAAATTGCACTGGTGCACGAGCCGTTGGAATACCACTGGTAAGAGTAAGGTGTGATTCCGCCGGATGCGTCGGCGGCAAGTGTGACGGACTGACCGTTGTCAATCGTGGGCGTGTTGGGCGTTATGGGGCCGGCAACTAAGGCCCCGTTGACGGTCACAGTGACTGGACTGGACGCAGCGAGTTCGGAAGGCGAGCCGCTATCAGTTACCTGCAGCTCGAATGACCACGAACCTATAGTCGACAGAGGACCAGTTGGCGTAGTTGGTTTGTCGCCTGCACTGCAGGCGAATGAGGCTCCAAGGCTACTGTAGATGGTTGCTCCGGGATCTTTCTCGAGCCACTGGCAGACGTAGGGGGCGGTACCCGCGCTGAAAGAGGTGGTTGTGGATATTGTCGCGCTCTGGTCTGCGTCGATGGCAGTTGGATTGGCGGATAGTGCAGGAGCAGTGAGGCCCGGGTTCACCGTCACGGAGACAATGTTGGATATGACGAGTTCGGAAGGCGAGCCGCTGTCGGTCACATGCAGCTCGAAGGACCACGAACCGGTCGTGGACAATTGACCGGTTGATATTGTTGGTTTGTCGCTGGCATTGCACGAGAACGAAATTCCCAAGTTACCGAAGCCTGAATCTGACGGTCCCTTCTTCATCCATTGGCAGTTGTATGGAGAGGAGCCGCCGTTGAATGAACTCGTCGTAGAGAGGACAGACGACTGGCCTAAATCGATAGTGGTTGGAATGACGGAGACCACTGGAGCGGTGAGAGCAGGGTTGACTGCAATGACGGCAGCGCTGGAAGTTACTGTTGCGGGGGATGCGGAGCTGTCGGTGACCTGAACCTCGAAGGACCAGTTCCCAATAGTCGTCAGAGCTCCTGTCGAAGTTGACACAGGTGACGCGCACGGTGCAGAGTTACCGAGCTTGCTGTAGCTGCTTGCTCCCGGCGCCTTCTGAAGCCATTGACAAGTGTATGATGGAGAACCCCCGGTGAACGTGGCCGAGAGTGTTGAGGACTGACCCGAGTCGAGCGTTGATAGAGTGGCGGAAGGTGTATTGACGAGAAGCGCCGGGTTGACAGTCACGGTTGCTGGGCTAGCGCTATCGCTACTGCTTGCATGGGTCGAATCGCCACCATAAGCGCCGACTATGTTCGATGCGCCGGAAGCCGACGCGGTGAATGCTACACTGCAGCTAGCAGTCGGAACGGTTCCTGCTACTATGTTGCAACTGGTCGAGTTGAAACTACCTGCCACACCAGCATGGGTGAAGGAAACACTGCCAGTTGGCGTCGTCGCGCCCACTGTCGAGGTGTCCGTTACCGTAACAGTGCATGTAGACGGCTGGTTCACGAGCACAGGGCTTGAACAGGAGATGCTGGTGCTGGTTGAGTGTCGACCTGGTACTAAGACGGTGGAGCCGGCGCTGCCGGAGTGCGATGAACTACCGGGGTAGGTGGCGGTAATGTTGTGAGCCCCGAGGACGATTGGTGTGTAGTTCACGGTGCATGTAGCGGAGCTCGCGGCACCTGACAAGTTACAGGAAGACGCGGGGGTGAATGTGCCCGTGCTGTTGCTGGATAGATTCACCGATCCTGTCGGAGTGAAACTTCCTGCAGCATCTGATACCGTAACAGTGCACGAGGTAGGAACTCCAACTGTCACGGACGAGCCGCAAAGGATACTCGTAGTCGTTGGTATCGGGTTAACTGTCAGAAGCTCGCAGCTGCTTGAGACTCCGCTGTTGTTCTTGTCCCCACTGTAGGTTGCGTTGAAGCTGTACTGTCCAACAGAACTCGGAGTTTGAGAGCTAGAAGCGGGGACGGAACCTCCATTGCCGATACCCACGGTCTGACTCGATATTGGAGTCCCACTACAACCTCCGTCACCGAGGCCGAAGAAGTGATAGATGACAGTCCCTGTAACGCCGGTTGATGGGAATCCGCCCGTGATAATGGCGACGTCTGTTACAGATGAGCCCAGAACTATGGTAGAGGATGGGCTGATGGTAGTCGTTACTGTCGGTGTCTGCCTGCTTACCGTCAGAGGTTCACAATTGCCCGTGGCAACAGTGTTGTTCCCGTCTCCATTGTAAATGGCCGAGATACCGTAGAAGCCTGCTGATCCGGGCGTAATGGGCGCGCTAGCCGGAACAGAGCTGCCGATGCCTACGGTTACGGTTTGAGGAGTGCCAACTACCGTTCCACCAGAGCACTGTGCTGTTGCAGAAGGTGGCGTTGAGAAGCTGAATAGCGTATAGGTCACGGAGCCAGTCACACCTGATGACGGAAATCCACCCGCAAGGCTGGCTTGATCGGTGACCGAGCCGCCGACTGTTATTGTTGCAGACGGATTTACGATAGTCGTAATCGCCGGAGTAGCCTTGTTTACTGTCAGAAGCTCACAGCTGCTAGCTCCGCCGTTATTGTTAGCGTCGCCAGAATATACTGCGTTGAAGCTGAATGTTCCGCTACTGTTGAAGGCCGCAGCCCTAGAGTTCGGGACAACTCCGTTACTGATTGTTACGATTGAAACGATAGATCCTGGACCAATACAGTTGCCATTTGCAAAATCGTTGTAAGTAACCGTGCCACCTGCAGTGGAAGTCTGGCCGTGTAGTACTGATGCGTCTGAGACCGTTCCGCCGACGACAATGGAGCTGGCGGAGAGGCTCGTAGTGATTGTCGCACCAACAGGATTGACAGTCAGAGGCTCGCAACTACTGCTGACGCCATTGTTGTTGGCGTCCCCAGAATAGAAGGCTAGGAAGCTGTAGCCACCAGAGTTGGTAGAGTTGAACACGACGCTCCTTGAATTCGGAATTACGCCGTTCGTGACTGTCACAGTCGAGACCGTTGAACTCGTGCCGGCGCACGCGCCCGAGCCTATGAAGAGGATGTAGTTGACAATGCCCCCAGCCTGGGAGAAGCCGGCCATTGTAGCCGAGTCGGTTACAGACTGCTGCACCAGGATGGAATTGGAAGAGAGTGTTGTAGTTATCGTGGGGGTCGCCTTCTGGACATTCAATGGCTCGCAGGGTGAAGATGCTCGATTATTGTTAGGATCCCCCGAGTAAGTCGCGTTGAAACTGTAAGCTCCCGCGGCGTTGAAGTTGACTGGTCCAGAGTTTGGAATCGCCCCATTTGATACTATGACCGTAGCTACTACAGTGCCGGGGGCTGTGCATGCTCCATTGTTGAACAGAAAGTAGGTGACTGAGCCTCCTGCGGTGGTCGTTGCTCCATTCAACGCCGCCGAGTCAACGACAGATCCGCCAACGATGATGTTGAATTGTGACAGACTGGTTGTTAGGCCTGGACTACCCGCGATCACTGTTAGAGTTATAGTCGCCCAATGGACGAGCGAACCGCTGGTCCCAGTTATGTTCAACGTGTAGACTCCGGCGAGCTGTCCGGCGTTGATGCTCAGGCCGCTAGAGTTACCTCTGGGCGTCAGCTTGAGACTGTTAAAGAAGGGAGTGGCGGAGGGTCCGGGCCCCGAGATGACGACGTTGAGTGTAACGGTCCCAGTAAAGCTGTTCAAGCTCGTCAGAGAGATAGAGGCGGATTGGCTGCTCTGACCAACCGCCAAGGATTGCGAGGATGGGTTTGACGTAATCGAGAAGTCAACGACGTGAAACAGGATCGTGGCTGTTGTGTGAGACAGTGTGCCGTTTGTTCCTGTGACGGTGACGATGTAATCCGCCGGTGCGGTGGCCTTGCATGTCAGAACTGACGTTGTGGGTGAGGGTGGAAGGGTTAGCCTTGTGAGGGACAGCGAACATGTGAGACCTGAAGGGGTTAATGGAGAGGCGGACAAGGCCACTATTCCTGTGAAGCCGTTGAGTCCTGTGAGTGTGATTGTCGAGCTTCCCAGGGATCCAACAAGGATGGAGGAGGGCGTGACGGCTCCAGCGGATACTTGAAAGTCGACAACATTCACTGCAACAGTAATCTTGTGCATCAACGGTCCGCTCGTAGCTGTAATTGTGACAGTGTAGTTGCCGACCGTTGTGCTGTAGACTGTCAGTATCGTAGAGCTAGATCCACCTGAGGTTAGAGAGAGAGTCTGCGGAGACAAGGCGTCGTGTAGGCCGGACGAACTTGTCGAGTTTGAGATACTGATTATTCCGGCGAAGCCACCGAGGCTCGTCACATTGACCGTCGCGCTTCCAGTGGATCCGATGTTAACTTGGATAGACCCTGCGGAGGAGAGGCCGAAGTCTTGGACTTTTACTGTGGTCGTAATTGAGTGGATTATCGAACCGCTCGTTGCGTTGAGGGAGACAGAGTAAATGCCGGTCTGGCTTCCACTGACCGAGAGTAGCACGAATCGAACGGCGCCTGGCTGAATGTTCACGGTCGTTGCGTTAAGGTTCGCTGTGAGGCCCGCGGGAGTGCTTGCGGCCTTGAGGGTTACATTTCCGGAGAAGCCGTTAAGACTGGTAATCTTGATCACTGTTGAGTTACCTGAGCCCGGATAGATCGTCAGACTGGTTCTGGTAGCAGTGAGGTTGAAGTCGATGACATTGACAGTAACCGTGGTCGAGGCAGAGAATGGTGGCGAAGTAGTGCTTGTGCCAGTGATGGTGACCACATCGTTGCCAGTCTTAGTACCCGTAGAAATGCTGAGGGTAACGGTTGCGCTTCCACCAGAGCCCAGGGTAACCTGGGAGCTGCTTAGTGATGTCTGCAAGCCGCAGGCGCAGCCACTCACCAGATCAGAGAGATTCACAGTTCCATTGAATCCGCCAAGGCTAGTCAGTGTTAAGGTAGACTGTGTCGATGAGCCTGTGGGGACAGTCCGCGCGGGGGGGCTGGCTGATATGTTGAAGCCGCCCACTAGCATCTTTACGGCCACCTGACTTGTGAGACCGCCGCCGATTGCCTGGATGGTAATCGTGTACGTGCCTGAGTTCGAGGGTGTAGTTGTGATGTTAAGCATGGAGGCCGAGATCACGCACTGGTTGCATGGAGGAACGGTGACCGTTGAATTGGTCAGGGTTGCAATAGGACCAGACGGCGAGACTGTGGCTGTTAGAGAAACTGATGCTGTGAAGAGGTTGGTCGAGTTGATCGTGATTCTGGAAATCGATGACCTGCCAGGTAGAGTCGTTAGAGCGTTTGGACTGGCGCCGACTGAGAAGCTTGGAGGCGTGTTTGACTTTCTCCATGCCGTGAGAGGATGTATTTCCCATCCTGAAAAGCTGTGAGAAGAGTCGCTCGCGTGCTCCGGATCCCAATAGATGTATCCTTGAATGTCAATCGGTGTCTTGTTGACTGTGCTACTAACTAGCCCTTGCGCTAGCGGGTACACGTCGCATGTCGTGCCTGTGCCACAGTATCCCGCGGCTTTCCAGTCGTGATCGATCTCGACGTGAATAGTGTGCATGCAGCCTGTGCGGTTACCGGAGGTGCATGTGCCGTAGCCTGGCGTGAAAATGTTGAAGGTGGTATCAGACATATTCATCCCAGCGGGATATGGGGTTGCACCGTTCACAGCGTCGTATCGAACGGAATAGTCCTCGTTGAGCAGGAAGCCTCGCTGAACCCCTCGGATTTCTACAAACGCAGGTACGTTTTGCCCATCAGCATTCACCATAGTGCAGCCGGGTCCTGGTTGTGTCCATCCTGACGGGGTCGAGCCAGGCGTAAGCCATCGTTTGGCCTCGCCTTCACCTGGAGCTGTGATCCCGGGGTTGTAGATGCTGCCTCCCTCGACCGATCCCCCAAGTGAGCTAGTTTGACTTCCGAGAATCTGCTCAATGGTCACAACCGATGCGATACAGTTGACTCTAGGATTCCAGGAGGAATCGGTTCCGGGAGTGCTCAGCGATCCGACTGTTTCGAGTCCAAAGTTCAAGCTGTACGGCGAGGATGTCCCATCTATCCAGATGAGACCAAAGGCGTTCTTGCCCGAAACAGGTGCTGAATAGTGGAAGCTACTGATGGAATATCCGGCGGAGGCTGTCTGTGTCGAGAATGTTGCGTTGGTCCTGAGCCATTGGCTTCCCAAGGCACTCTGTGTACTTGACCATTCATCGATGACCCTGTTCGTCTGGTTGTACCAGAAAACGTAGAAGTGAGGGTTAGCCGGGTCGGCCTGGTTTACGGAAGCGGTGAAAGGTAGAGAATATTGACCTAGGCTGCCAGCTGAGCTTGCTTCTCCGAAGCCTATGAAGTTTTGAATCCATTCACCATTCGAATTGCGCGAAGCGTAGTAGAGTGACTCGCTGCTCGTGTCATAATATATTGCGTAGAGGTTGTCCCCCGACGCGAAGATGAATGAGTTTACGTCAGTTACCGTTGAGGACAGCGAAACTTGTTCCTCGCCGCCCCATCCTCCACTGTACAGCCTACCGAGCATGCTATGCCTCTCGATCCAGTATGCGGCGTATACTTGTCCACCAGGTAGCGTGGCAATATTGACGTGCCAGTTTCCGTTGGGGGAGGTTTGGAGGATCGGATCCTCTATCCATAGAGGTTGAACGTAGACTAGAACCTGCTTCATGATGGACAAGGCGGGGCTTCCGCTGTCGGTTGCGTTGAAGGATAGTGTCCATGTCCTACCGGCCTGGTCTTCTGTCGGCCTCCATACGAATGCTCCAGAGGGTGAGAAGGCCGCTCCGGTTGGAGCGCCTGTCAGGGTTAACGCTACTGTGTCTCCGTCTGTATCTGTAGCATTTACTGTGAAGGTCAACGTCGTTCCTGCCCTGATGCTCACTGATGCAGGAACCTGTAACGAGGGGGGTTGGTTTGTCGAGGTCGTTGGTCCTGTGACGACTGTCTGGCTCGAACCCGCTGTCTGCTGTGGATCGCTACTGTCGGCCGTTTCGAGTGTTACCGTGAACGGACCAATACCAGTGTAATTGTGGGTAGCAGTTTGGCCCGACCCTATTGAACCGTCGCCAAAGTCCCAGCTGAACGCGTAAGGCGATGCGCCGCCAGAGGCAACCGCTGTGAAGGTTACGTTCTGTAGAATTAGCGGGTTTGCAGGACTGAAAGTGAAGCCGGTGCTGAGCGGTGCTGGAGGCAGCGGCAAACTGTTGGAATGGATGACATGAGGTGTTTGACTGCCTCCACCACATAGGTCATGTTCTTGATAGCCTATCCAAATCTGATTGTTGGAATCAATACTGATGACATCGTTTGGAAAAGCGGAGGTTAGACTTGGACTCTTAACCACCTGTTCCGGCTGCCAGACGATCGTCCCACCCGTCCCGAGTGAACCAGTACCATACAACAATGCACGGTTACATTCTGTACCGAATGATGATTCGTTGTAGCGAGTATAGAACGCGTGGGTTCCATCCGTGACAATGGACCAGTCATTCTCTGTCACGTGCTTGCCAATGTTCGTTGGCGCCATCCAAGTCGCGCCGTCCGTACTCGAAGTAAAGAGGAAGCATCCGGGTTGCCCTTCACAGACTCCTGACAGATCCTCGTAGAAGACCCAGTATCGTCCTCCCGCATAGAATCCGGGATTTTGATAAGATGACTGGTAGACGTTCCGATCGCTTGTCGTCGTCACAATATGCGAGTTGTTGGAAACCGCACCGGCAGGCCTAGCTAGTTCCGAGACCGCTGCGAGACTCATTCCCAGCATAAGGAAGAGAAGAGTAAGGAATAGCCTACGCTTGCGCATACCGTAACCTAAGCCAAGTAAGGATTCCGATAATTAACCGTTAACCGCAAAGTGGTATCTTTTGATAGCCACGGAATCACTCGGGTATCACTGCCATCCATTTTGTTACCATATTCTAGAAAATAGCGAAATTAGTATGGCACGGAGTCTAGAGGCACCCTCAGGCTCGTCTTGCATCGCCCCATGAGAGCCCGGGTCCCATAAGAGCGCGGACGATGGCCCACGTGTGAAGGCATTCGTCCATAATTGGTAATGCGTTCGCGTCCGGGATCGAACCCAGTCATAATTACACAGGCTACGTTCCGACGTTGAGATGAGCCAATTTTCCGTTCGAAGTCTTCCAGAAACCGATCAACTGGAGAGCAAACTCGGAACGGACGCACAGACTAGAACCATAGATCGCATAAAGGATGAAAACATGTTTTCAAGTGTGGACCGATCCCGGTAATGACGAATAATAAGATGCAGAATGCTGCCAGTCGACGTGCTTTCCCGATAACCCTCGAAGATGTCGTTGCTGAGATCAAGGGAAGAGGTGACCGCAAAGCCATCACAGGAATGGCACGGTTCGGAATACAGACAAGCAAAGCTTTCGGAGTCTCGGTTCCACAACTCCGAGAACTCTCAAGGAAGATTGGGAAGAATCATGAACTGGCCCAACGGCTGTGGCGGACCGGAATTCATGAGGCCCGCATTCTTGCCGGGATGATAGAAGAGCCTGCACGAGTCACTGAGGATCAGATGGAGGAGTGGGGATCAGATTTCGACTCATGGGACGTTGTCGATGGCAGCTGTGGAAACCTCTTCGACAAGACCCCGTTCGCGGTTGGAAAGGCCCGCGAATGGTCGATGAGACGAGAAGAGTATGTAAAGAGAGCCGGCTTCGTGCTGATGGCCGAACTCGCAGTCCACGACAAGAAAGTATCCGATAGAACTTTTCTGGAATTCCTCCCTCTCATCATCAAGGAATCCTCAGATGATCGAAACTTCGTCAAGAAGGCGGTAAACTGGGCGCTAAGGCAAATCGGCAAAAGAAACATGGCTCTCAATAAAGCCTCCATACGAGCCGCAAACACGATTCAGAAGCAGGACTCTAGATCCGCGAAGTGGATCGCGGCCGATGCTCTACGCGAACTCGCAAGCCCACAAGTTCAGAAGAGACTTAGAAGCACAAGTAAGGAAGCCTCCGGAAAATAGTGAAATCCTTCTCGGCGGGGTTATAGTTCGCGTATCTTGTCGTAGAACTCGATCAGCTTTTGAGCCGCTGGCGCTTCCTTGTTGAGTGCGAAGATCTTCATGCCCTTCTCATACCTTTCGAAGAGGAGGACCTTGCATCTCACTAGTGGTTCAGCGATACGCGCAACGGTTGACGGGGAGACGTCCATGACTCTTGCGAGACCGGCCTGGTTGAACACCTTGTCTCGGTTCTGCAGAAGGTGCTCGACAAGTTTGACCTGGGCTTTGGACTGAAACAGATCTAAGAGTCGCATTCCATCTACCTCTCAGGAGTATGATACAAGGGTTCCAATGTCCCGACCACGAAGAGCACTAGTGATGTTGGACGGATCATCCAACGAGACAAACCTAGTCGGGATTCTCGCCCTCTGCATGATCTTCAAAGCAACAGGATCCAGCAGCTCATACTTCCCCGCGTAGACATCGCCGGCCATAGCCCAGCTCAGCAGCTTATCGACGCTGACAGATCTAAGCATCTTAGCCTTAGGATTCTTCTTCGGATCGGCAGTATAGACCCCCTCAACATCAGAAGCGTTGACCAAAAAGTCCGAACGTGTAATCTCCGCAGCCAAGGCAGCGACGGCGTTTGTCGACTGCCCAGGCTGAAGCCCTCCGAGAACAACCACCTTTCCAGAACCTACGTAATGGGTCAACTCTGAGAGCATCGTCGGAATTTTTGGAACTGCAACACTGCCCAATGCCAGTCGGAGGAGCTCCGCGTTAGCCCTTGTTACGCTTATCCCCAGAAGGTCGCAGGTCGATTCGTCTGCGCCTAGCTTCCTCGCCGCATCAATATAGACCCGGGCGTTCTGGCCCCCGCCGGCGACAGCCACAAGCTGATTCCCCTCGCCAACAAAGCCAGACAATATCTTTCCCGTGGTTCGCAATGCATCAACATCAGGGTCACGCTTGAAGAGCGCCCCGCCCAGTTTGACGACCGCCTTCATCTGTCTTTCAGCTGACAGAGACGGAATTTATTGGGTATATTAGAATGGACAAGGGAAAGTCGACTATCGACCACATCCCGTCTTTGGCAATGAGTTCGCTCCATCCGCGTGATTAAGAAGAAGGGGTTTTATATGATTCGCACCAATATCTTGTCTAAGGAGTGGCTCGAAAATGTCCATCGATGCAGTCAAGTCCACCCAGGCAGAGAAGAACAGTCTCTGAACGAATAACGGCCGCTCTAGCCAAGCTCTAAGAACCAAATTTTCCGCGTAGGGAGGACGTTAGATGTCAAGCCCCGACTCCGTCTCAAGGTTCAAGTTCAAACGAACCCTCGAGCAGCTCGCCAAGAAAGAGGGAAGAGGCACAGAACTCATCAGCCTCTACGTCCCGCCGGATAGGAGGATACACGAGGTGCTCGGACAGCTCCGAGAAGAACTCGGCACCGCAAGCAACATAAAATCTCGGACAACAAGGCAGAACGTCGAAGACGCGATCGAGAGAACGAGTCAGCGACTGAGACTCTTCAAAGAACCACCCCCGACCGGTCTCGTCATTTTCTGTGGAGCCATCCCCCAGAATGGGGCTGGCAGCGAGAAGATGGAAATCTACACGCTCATACCACCCGAACCAATCACTGTTGGCTTCTACAGATGCGACGCGCGGTTCCACGTGGAGCCCCTAATGGCGCTGGTCGCAGAGAAGGACACCTACGGAATACTGGTCATAGATGGAACGGAAGCGGTCGTCGCCACCCTCAAAGGGCGCCGAGTAGAGATCATCAAATCGTTCACGTCAGGAATACCGGGCAAGAGCCGGGCAGGTGGGCAATCAGCTCGACGGTTCGAACGTATTAGAGAACAAGTCACGAACGAATACTACAAGCGTGTCGGTGAGCACTTCAATGAGATAATGTCGAAGATCCCTGACCTGAAGGGGATCATCATCGGTGGACCCGGACCAACAAAGTATGTCTGGGAAGAGGGAGAATACTTGCAGTATATGCTCAAGAAGAAGGTCCTCTCGATAATAGACACAAGCTACACGAGCGAGGCGGGCGTCGAAGAGGTCGTCGAGAAAAGCAACGAGATACTGAAAGGAGTTCGATACAACGATGAGAAACAGCTGGTCCAGAAATTCCTCTACGAACTAGGCCACGAGACGGGGAAGGCAGCCTTTGGAGAGAAGAAGGTCCAGGAATATCTTGAAAAGGGCATAGTCGACATGCTCCTAATCTCGGAAAAGCTCGAAGGAGACCGACTCCTACTCAAATGCAAAACCTGCGGAAACACGGAAGAAGTCCGAGGAACAAGATATGGAATCCACGCGGTCAAAACCGAACTCGCAACCCGGGCATGCAAGAACTGCGGCAAAACTACGCTCGAAGTCATCGAGGACAAGGACATCATAGACAGTTTCCTCGACTACGCGGAAAAAGCCGCGACCAAAGTCGAAGTCATATCAGAAGAGACCGAAGAGGGACGGATGCTCCGCGACTCCTTTGGAAAAGTCGCAGCCATACTACGCTACGGAGCAAACTAGGACCCGGCACCCACAGCAGTCCACACTTCAACACCCCTAGTCTCGGCGAAACCCTGCGTTCACACAAGCCTCGCTGTTACGAGTCCCCGTTACCAAACCAGTTACCACCATAGAGATATCAAAATCCGTTCGGTCTCGCGACGCGCGAGTACCAAAAAGCCGGATTCAGTCCTAGCACCTCAGAGTTCCACCTCCACCGGCAATAGACCTAAGTCCTTGCACGCCGACGGGACCGGGTTGCCCAAGATGGCAAAGCAGACTAAGGCTATCTTCTTCGACCTGGGCGAGACCCTCGTCACCCAGAACATTGAAGACAGCATGGTCACGAGAAACGCGCTACAAGAAATTAGCAAGATCCTACCGAAACTAGTCTCGCCAGAGACACTCTTCAGACTGTACATGAAAGGCTACAAGACCAACGACGCGATTCGATCAGAGTATAACGTCGAGATACCAATCCAAACATGGATGCGCCAGCTACTAAAGCGAGTAACGGAGAAAGAACCAACAGACCGGCTCGTGGAGCAGAGCATCGACATAATCGTCAAAGCACGGGCCGCCAACGCCGTCGCATTCGAGGATGCCAACAACACTCTTAGGAAACTGTCAAGACGAAGAGTCAAGCTTGGAGTAATCTCAAACGTTTCCTCACATGAAGTCGCCCTTGGGATTCTGGACAAAGTACGACTCGCCAAATACTTCGACTTGGTCGTCACCTCGGCCGAATCGGGAATCCGGAAACCTGACCCTGGAATATTCCGCTATGCCCTATACCAGCTGAACATCCGTCCAGAGGAAGCAATTATGGTTGGAGACTCAGAAAGACATGACATCCAAGGAGGCTATATCGCAGGACTAAGAACAGTTCTGGTCAACCGGAGGAAGCGGCTGAACGAATCTCTTGCAGATTATCGGTTCAAGACATTAGCGGATGCAACACCTAGACTAGAAGCTCTAGCCAGGCCGACAGCAACATCCCAGCCACGCCAAGCAGCAGCGAAAATGGGAGACCGGGAAACATCTCAAACTTGGAGAGCGCTCTGAAGCCAAGATAGGTTCCCGCAAGAATCCCGACTGCCGCGCCACAGAACGATATGAGTCCAAAAGTGACCATCGCGATCGTCGCCACGAGAGAATAGAACACAAGGTCCCCCATTCCGATCGTTAACTCGCCATAACTGTACATCGCCCCTGGCAGGTCCCCCGCCCCAACCGTCTTTGCCAAAGCACCGACGGGGCCTCTGAAAACAGCGACAATGTCGTAGACAACAAGCGCACCTACAAGAACTAGAGCTGTGATCAGAGGAATCGAATATCCTAGGAAAACCCCCGTCAAAGCCCCCAGCGCAGTCACGCCGAACAACTGACGAATCGGCCCCTTCCCAAAAACCGTCAAGCCTATCAAAGCGGCGACAGCCAGAGACAATGCGAATAAGATCGAGATATCTAGCGACAAGAGGGATGTGGTATACCAAAATGTTACGGCAACGGAAACGATAATCAAGGCTCCTTTGATCATTCGACGGATGAAGCCCATCCTTCCTCTGCGTATCATGAGTAGCATTACTGTTGCACTAGCTCCGAGTGCGAGGACGAAGATAAGGGCGTCAGGAATGGCGCTCGGAAGGTCGTTACCGGCGAAAGGTGTTACCTGTGCGGCTGGCGCTCCGCTGTTGGCGATTGGATAGCCAAGAATCCCGGTAGCTGCGAGTCCCAATGCGACTGGCAGGAGATGTTTCGGGCGAGGCTTGAATATCCTCTCCTCGCTCTCTGCCATTGGAGACTATAGCTCGACTATATCGCCAGTCTTCGGAGCAGTTGCATTCAAACCCAGCTCCTTAGACGCCCAATCAGCTAGTTTCTTACAGTTCCCTTCAGCACCGTGCACAATGAACACACGCGTCTTCTTGTCCAGATCCGACAGTGTCTGCTCAAGCTCTCGCTTCCCACCGTGCGACGAGAAGTCGAAACGCTCCACCCGAGCGTCGACCGGCCGTGCCCGCCCGTGAATCACGAACTTGTGTCTGTCCAGCAGTATCCTTCCTGGGCTTCCGGGGACCTGGAAGCTTACCATAAAGACGGCGTTCTGCTTCTTCGCTGCAACATTCTCCATGTAGAAGACGGAGGCCCCACCCTTTAGCATCCCAGCTGGAGAAATAATTACGCCGGGAGTCTTGGCAGCTCTCCTTCGATCATTCCAGCCGTCGACCCAATGGGCCATCTTGCTCGCGCGTTCGAAGACCCTCGCGTCGCGTAGTGCTTCGGGATGCTTCAGCAACAACTCCATCGCGTCGAGCGCCATGCCATCAACAAAGACTGGATGTTCAAAATGGAACGCGGAGAGAATGCTAAGGAGTTCTTGAGATCTCCCCACACCGAACGCAGGGACCAGCACGGTTCCACCGCCTTCAACGACCTCTGTGACCTTCTCCACAAACTCCTTCTCCAATCCCTCTCTAACTGGATGATCCTCCGTCGCGTAAGTACCCTCCAGGATTATCCCATCGAGGTTCTTGTACTCTGGGTCCGCCCCATCGACGAGCCTAGTGGGCTGACGGTTGAAGTCTCCGGTGTACAACAATCTCTTCCCGTCACTCTGAACAATCGCCTGCGCACTGCCGGGGATGTGTCCAGCGTTAACCAGTGTCACCGAGCCATTCCCAACATCGACTGCTTGTCGATACTGTAGCTCGCGAGTATGCTTCAGCATTGTCTGGAGATCGATATACTCGTAGGGGGCGTAGTATCCGCTTAGTTTCAGAAAGTCCTTGATGATCAGACTCGTAAGTGTGAATGTCGGCTGAACACCGAACAGCGGGACCCCACCGCCGATGTAGAAGATTGGCGCAGACCCGACATGATCAAGATGCGCATGAGTAAGCACAATTGCCTCCACCTCCTTGGGTGGGATATGCATAGGAAACCCAACATGGTGGTTGACCATCACACCGTAGTCTAGGACCAGATTCTTTTCTCCCACGCTTACGGCAAATGCGGACCTGCCGACTTCTTGGCAGGCGCCCATGAATCTGATCTTCATCCTAACACCGAATCAGACGGACACTGAAACATTTGAGGACTCGAAACTCTAACTAACCAATCGGGCTTAGAACACTATAATAAAAGCCCTACAACTGGCTCAAAAACAAGACAGATTTAAGCCACGGAATGGTACGGGTTGCCACAACAAGTGGAATTCTGATGACCGTCCGTCTCCTTGTCGACTCAAAGAACCTGAGAGGCTCCACATTAGTAACCGGATTTCACGGTGTCGGCCAGACCGGATACATAGCCACATCATACATGATACACGCGCTCAAAGCAGAGAGGATAGGCTTCATCGACGTCTCCAACCCACCACCATGGGTCGGAACAGCAGAGGGCGGATTGGTTACACCATTCGAGGTCTACCGGAGAGGAAAGACTGTCCTAGTGAAGCTCGAATTCTCCCCCCACAGATCAGAGGAAGCGGAATTCGCAAAATCGATCTCTGACTGGGCAATTGGACAGAAGTTCAAGGACGCTATACTGATCGGCGGACTGGACTCTGCCTACAAACAGGCTAAGGAAGACTTCTGCGTCGTTCCGACCGGAGCATATCTCGACCGGGCTAAGCTCTTCAAAGCCCCGATACTCGAACCTGGTCTGCTGGTTTACGGACCCCTGGCGATTATGCTCAACGAGTTCGAAATCCACGACTTTCCCGCGGTAGCTGTTCTCCCATACGCGGAACCTGCAAGGGCTGACCCCGCCGCGGCTGCTCTCGCGATCAAGAAAATTTCGAAGGCATACAATTTCAACGTTGAGGTGTCGGACTTGGTGAAGGATGCGAAATTCATAGAGAGAGAGTTTGACCAGAAATCTCGAATGACACGCAAATCCCTCCAGAGAATGTACGCCTAACTGTTCCGAGCCATCTTACGACTAACAGAGTTGATTATGGTTTGAGACTTCAGTTTCTCTCCATCAAGAACAACGATTTTCCGTTTGCCCAGCGTCTTCATCAATTCCGTCGCGACACACCTGCCATACTCTCCGTCGGAGACAAGGAACACGTTACGGGGGAGGAGTGTCCTGATGAGTCTTGCAACATCCTTTGCCTTCGACTGATAGAGAGAGGGATCTCCTAGGTCTCGACCTTCTGTCTGGGCTATCGGAAATGTCTCGTCGAGCTCAATGGGAACAGGCCCCCAGGATAGCGAGTAGAACCAGATAGACATGTTTGAATGATCTTCGAAGAACTTTGCGACCGTTTGGTAGCGAGGGTCTTCATGGAAGGGTCTACGCCACCGACCCGGTAAGACCAACACCGTCTTTCTGCGTTCCTCGAAAGAGCGCGAGACTCTATCTCTGAACCTCTGGGCCTCGGGCCTGTCGTCGCTTGAGGCGCTCAAATGGAATATTCCGTGCGGTTTCACCGTAGGCGTGGAAGCCTCCAAGAGAGTCGAATGACGACGTATCCGATCGAAGCAGTCGAGCAAGGCTGGATGTACTCTCGATCTGGACTCCAGCAACTCCCAGAGCCTCCCTCTTCTGATCGCTTCTCGGATCCTTCGCAGTTCCGAAAAACAGGCCCAGAGGTTATGCTGGATAAGTCGAGCCTCTCGTTCCTTTGGAGCAGCCTCCAGGACTTCGGACGGGCTGATCCCAGTACAAGCCGGACAATTGCAAGCAAACTCGACGATATCGCCGAGAAGCTGGGTGCCCTCTGAGGTGAGGTATCGGCCAGCTCGAGCGTAGAGCGCGTAGGCTGCCGAATCAAACAGGTCACATCCCAACGCCACCAGGAAAGGAAATAGAACCGGGTGGCCTGCCCCGAAGAGATGAAACGGTTTTCCCTTCGGAAGGGTGCGCTTGGCGGCGATGATCATCTCCACCAGAACATCGTAGCGCTGAGACTCCAAAAGTTCAGTGGGGCTTCCCAGAGCGTAGATCGGAAAATCCCTCTTCGACATTTCTGCTGCAGATCTTTCCACTTCCGCTAGGTGAACCCCGCCTTGGACCGGACCCATCCAGAGAATGTCCTTCCTGGTGATCGCCTTCATCGCCTGGTCCGCTCTCCTCACCGTCTCATCGACGGTCCATCGCGCCCGGGCCGGGTCGCTTCGGAAACCCGTCGGAACGTCCAGAATCACCCCAATGTCGCTATTGATCTTCTCCTGGTATCGTACAATTTCGTCTGGTTTTACTCCTACCTCGCCATACTCGAGAATCTGATAAGCGCCAGAATCCGTAGCAACACTCTGGCCGAAACCCAGAGTCTCGTGAACATCCGCAGGTTCAGGATTACGTTCACCTCTCTTCAGAAGATACGCATTGGTCATCAGAGCATCGATTCCAGCCTCCTTGAAGAATTTCGCGTCTAGGGTCTGGTGGTACGGATCCAGAACCGGGAACATGTGCGGAGTGTTGAAAGTTCCGCTCTTGGTCCTGATGGTCCCGACTCGGCCTAAGAGGTCTTTCGAGCGAACCTGAAAACTCATTCTGGGGACTTAGGCTTTGATACCTTTCTCCCGGATGAATTCGTCAAAGACCCGCTGGACCCTTTCGGCCGCTGGTCCCGACCCTTCGATGATCCCCCTTTCGTTGAGGCGTATCCGGTCCATTACTACGATGACACCAGCGTCATCCATGACCCGGACCATTCTCGGAAAGACCCGCTCCAGCCTCTCGCCAAGGCTCTGGAGATCAAAGGGTTTCTCAAAACTGGAGATCTGAAGTATGGTGCTGCCGTTGATGAACAGCTTGTGAATGTCGCCGGCCTGTTCACTCTTTGCGTTGGTAAGACAGACGCTTAGATTCTCCGTGTCAACCCCGGTCAGTGTCCCAACAAAGGTCTTGCCCTGGTTGGTCACGACGCTGACGTGTTTCTGGAGCAGGTTGGACAGCTCCTCCATGAACTTGCGGCCCGCAGTCGAAGACATCTTTGACTACCGACGAGCCGGGAAATGCCTGCCGCTATATCACCTTTGGTCCAACCGACCACGACGCGCTTTCGCTTCTGCAAGGATGGTTCGAGCCTCACGAGAATCGTGGGCCGTCTGAATCACTCTGATATCTGAGAGCGGGATCCTCGCGTTGCAGTTTGGACAAGTCTTGCTCTTGTATCGAGAATCTGCAATAATGAGCATGTGGCAACGGGGACACTTACCTACAAGGTAATGGTCTTTCACAGGATCTTCCTCGAGAGTTCTATCGGGTCGTAGCGCTGGAGCCAGTCAACCGCAACTGCGTTCCATCCTCTACTCGCTGATATGAGCCTCATCGCTTCGTGAAGCAGTTGTCTAGGCCGCTTCCGTGTAGCATCAATCTCGTACACTCTCCGAGCCCCAAGGCACTTCAATGATTCGTACAGAGAAAGATCAATGAGCTCGGTTTCCACATTTTCCCAGATCTTCCTTTTCGGCCATCTTCTCCCTCGAAGGCGGTTGGCGAGAATGACAGGGTCCAACCGCACAACAATCGCAATCATTCCGCGTTTCTTCGGCATGAACTTACCTACCCAGTTTGTTTCGATGACCAGTCCGCCTTCTCCGTGGGCTGCGAAGAAGTCGATGAGCGTCTTGCGCAGACGCTGTTCGTCTATTACGTAGGATTGACGTGGGCGATCGAATCTTCCGTAGAGCCTTTCCTTCTTCACGAGTTCGCCAAGGTTCAGGAACCGGAACCCGGTCTGTTTTGCAAGTAGTCTGGCGAGGACAGTCTTCCCTACGCCAGGTGTCCCGGTGACTATGATGGTCTTGTCCAAGGTTGTTCTGGTGCTCCGGCCGGGACTATCAGCTCTCTGGAGGCTTTTGAACCCGGGTCGCCGGATCGAGAGTCCGGCATACTCTCGGCCAGTCTGGAGACCGGTCTATACTACCGGAGCAGGCGGTCCGAGAAAATATCTCTCAGTTAAGGGTTCGCCTTTTCCAGAAGACTTAGAATCGCTCATGTTGTTTCTCGCGCTAGGATCGCGGCCCGCAACCGCGTAGAACTAGCGTTGCGGTTCTGTTAAGGGGTTGCGAACCTCGCAAACTCTTGACGTTTGGAATGGTCTTCAAGTTTGTCGTATCGTTCCGAACCCGTCAAGTTCTCTCATAGTGTTAGCGCATCCCAGAAGGTATTCTTCGACCCCTGCAAGGAGTCTAAGTTGAAGGTTGCTGTTTTTCCGAACCTTATACCATACTGAAACTTTTTTCATTCTCTCTAAATCCATTCCGCAGCTTATTTTGACCTTTCCTGATTTGTCCAGGACTAGCCTTCAGATGGGACCGGGCTAGAACTTTCTTCTAGGCTTGCTGGACAGGTAGAAATCCCATTTCAATGCGGGGCGTCCGGATCACTTCGACCATGTCACTTTGAAAGAAGCTAGTCCAATACTTGGAGCGTTAGCATAGCCCACGCAGTAGTCGAAGTTTCCTGGCCCACCAAGATCAAAGCGCTGGCCCGAAACCAGGATCGGACCATGGTTGCAGCCGTTAGCTCCGAGAGCATGATTCACGATTTTCAGACCTGTATATCCTGTCGGCAACGTGAAGAAGGGTCGGAACTGATCAGACTTCCCGACAGTGAGCGCGGCATTACCACCGCAAGAGAACAATATCACTCCGGAACCGCCGGCAACAACGGTCGCCTGACTGGACCGAAGGGTCAAGCAGTTAGGTACCAGGTTGGAATTTCTCTTCTCATGTGATGTGGCCAGAACTGCCGTAGCCCCGATCGGAATTGCGACCAAAAAGACCAGTACCCCAATCATGATAGCCCGGGCCACCTTGTTTCTTCTTTCAGGAACAGACAAGGTCGGATAATGTCGGGTATTGGGGTCCTGTTTGACCGCAGCGTTACCAATTGCTTAGAATACAAGTAACGCCGCCTTACTTCAAAAAATACTACTCGTGGCCTCTTCTCCATTCAGGTTATTTGACAAGAGGTTCTCCGGCACTTGTTGGCACGTAAATGATATTCGTCGTAGGAAAAAAGGGGAGATAGAGGTGCCTTGGGATATCGTTTAAGCCCAAGCCACGGTGAAGCTAACGACTCCCGTCACTGCGGCAGAGGTTCCAGTCGCGCAATAGTTGTAGCTGCCTGTTGGGATACTGACTGCCGTGCTTTGTGCTAGAGCTATTCCTGCTGTGGAGGTACAGGTGTCGCCCGGAGCGATTAGGCTAAGGGTTGTAGGCATGCCGCCTGCGCCGATTGCTGGTGCCTCTGTTGGAATCTTGGTGATAGGACCGTTTGTCACTGTTATCGCTGGTCCAGACGTGCAACTGTAGACTATGGCGAAGGGCTGGCCTGCTACCACTGTGGCTGGCGTGAATGTCAGTACGTCTCCCGGTGTAGATGTTCCACAGTTCGGCACTAGGTTTGCTGCTGGTGTTGCTGTTGGAACTGCTGGGAAGTACTGTGTGAAGGTCACGAACGCCGCGACGCCCGCGACTGCGGCGATGGCGATTATGCCCAGTATGATTTTTCCTGTCCGATTGAATCTTAACCTCGATTTTTGTTTCTCTTCCAATTCTCACCCTCCTCTCCCACAAACACATTGGGTGAGTTTCACTTCAATCGATATTCTCATTGAAGACCACGAGAGTTGAAGTCCGCTAAGGAGCATTAGATTGAGTCCACCGTAAGATGAGGAGGAAGCTTCCTAATTTTCCATCGCGATTTTTCACGAGGTAAAGTGTTATGGCACGCAGGCATTTACTATTGGATTACCTACAACCACGCCGCTAATAGAGCCACCACACGAGTCGCTGATGCTACCCGAATTGGTGATCACAGCGCTGTTAGTGATTGCGGCAGAGTTGGTTATGCTGCCGCTGTTGGTAATAGGGCCACTGTTGGTGATGGGGCCACTGTTCGTAATAGTACCAGAGCTGGTCAAGATACCAGAATTGGTGATAAGACCGGTTCCGGTGTTAACAATGATACCTGTAGCACTCTGAGTAATAGGGCCGCTGCTTACAAGGGCGCCAGAGTTGGTAATGCTACCGCTGTTGATGATGTTGAGACTGTTGGTAACAGTGCCCCCTAGCTCATTGGTCAGAATGCCAGAGGTTGGTAAGGTGATGGTACCAGAGGTAGTGATTATACCTGCGTTCTTGTTGATTATAGTGCCGCTGTCTGTAATGACACCGGTCGGACCGTTGGTAAGTGTGCCGCTATTTGCAATGGTACCAGCGTTGGTTACAGGTCCGCTGTTGGTGATTGTACCCAAGTTTGTTATTGTACCAGTAAGTGTGTTTGTGATAAGGCCGCTGCTAGTAATTGTACCCCTAAGGCCGTTCGTAACAGGGCCGTTATTGGTTATAGTACCAGATGATGTGATCGTACCAGTGTTGTCAAATGTATTTGTTGTTGTCAGAATGCCAGTTGGACCAATTGTAATGGTGCCAGGGTTGACTACAGGTCCGCTGTTGGTGATGGTGCCCAAGTCAGTGATAAGACCCGTATTACTAAGAGTAACATTAGAGGCGATAACTAGCGTATTGCCAGAGATAATTGTCAGAGTAGAGACGGTGCATGTTGAGCTAGCATCAGTCCAAGTTCCGCCTAATGCATGACATGATGTTTGACCGGATAATGTAATAACTACGCCAGATAGTGGAGGGGGTATGATGGCAACTACGCTGACAATTCTAGTTACTTGAGCTGCCTGATTTCCTGCAGGGTCGACTGCATTGTAGGTTACTATGTATGAGCCTACCACACTTGTGTTAACTGCACTTGAGTTTATTATTGCGACTAATCCGACATTGTCTGGATCAGCTACAGTAGCACCCAGCTCGGTATAGACACCTCCGACTTGTATGACTTGAGGATTAGCACCAAGCAGAGTAATTACTGGTGGTGTAGTGTCGACCGGTGGTGTGATACCTTTTGGAGCTGTAATTGCATCAAAAGGTCCTGTAGTAACTGCTCCATTTGACAAGATTCTTCCATCCAAACTTACCTTTGTACCTACTGTAATAGCTGCATTACTCAGGACATTTCCTGCGAAAACACTGTTTGCTCCAAGTGTTGTTGCACCTACTGGTACCCAGGATACATTGTCGGCTTTTGCATTTCCGGCGAGTTTTACAATTGAGCCGGCTACGGTATTGAGTGCACCGCCCAATCGGAAGATGTAAACTCCATCACCGCTAAGAGTCGTTACGGTGTTTATAGAAACAGCACCTGCAATACAATAGACTCCAGGTGTTAGTGGTTGGGGAAGACTGTCGAGGACAGTTGCTGCAGTAAGTGTTGTTGTACAAGCTCCAGATTGTGCTGGATCGTTTAAGAAGGCGATGAGCTTGGCTTGAATTGCTTCTGCTGAAATATAAGTAAGACTAGTAGACGTGAAAGTTGTACCAGTAACTGTCGGAGGATTTGCAGGTGGTACAGTGTATCCAAGATCTCCATTAAGAACGGTTCCTGCACCGGTGTTGGTGTAGGTATTAGCGAGAATAGCAAAATTGTTGACTCCCGTAAGGTTTGAGGCTCCCGCTGATGTGAATGCTTGGGCGAAAAGTGCGTATGCAACTGAGCCCACTATGGTAGATGAAATCAGCAATAGAACGAGCGGTGTCTTGAGAGACCGTTGACTTAGAGCCCTCATGACTCGGAGTTTTCTTATTAGATTAAAATCAGTTACGCCCCTAGGGGAGTGTTTGCTAAAAGTGAAGAAGCCGTCGCGCAACAAAAAGGCAGGCCCATAGCCACGAGCAACTCGGCCCAGCTACCAAAACCTAAACGCAGTAGAATGGAAATTTACAACGATATTCTCAAAGGGATAGAGCAAGAATTGAGGAGTAGTGGTGAGGTAAAGCCTACGCGAGTACAACAACGGTGTAATCTCGCCTACGATAAATTTTCACGTTATCTCGGAGAAATGGCAGCCAAGGAACTGATTCTTCGAGAACCAATTTCAATTACTGCAAAGGGTTTGGATTTTCTGCAAGACCACAGACGAATCAGCAGATTTGTGCACGAAATTGGCATGAAGTACTTGGATTACAAGGAATCAAGGCTTTCTGAAAGAGAAGGTTATGGACCAATAAAGTTCCTTGATGACCTACCGCCCAAGAGTCATTCGGTGCTTCTCTGTGACGATAAGAAATATGCGGAATTGGTAACGTCTTACTACATATCGAAGGGACTCGAAAGAGGAGAATCGTGTGTCTATCTCACGTTCGAGGACCCAACAAAAATCGAGCGAAGATTATCTAAAAGTGGAATAGATGTAGAATCCTTCAAACAAAGAAACCTCCTACGTGTATACACGATCAAACGTTCTGATGTCAGTGAAGGCAACCCGTACGATAATCTCAAGAAGGTGATCCGAGGGTCTACCATCGGTCTGAGACCTCCATACCGCTTTTATCGCAATTTTGTGCCAATCGAGAAGTCGGTTAAAGGCATGAAGCTAGAGTTGCTCTACGAACAGTTACTTCATGATAACTTCAAGAGCCTTGATCTTTCGCTTATGTGCAGACATGATCTCAGTGAGATAGAAAAATCAGGGCGTACGGATTTTGTTGAGACACTCTTGAAGAATCACCACCAGGTAATTTATGCCTCGGAACCTGAAAAGGCAATTGCGTTTGACCCTTCGCTACTTGAGAGTGAGGAGTGACTATCTAAGAGATAGAAGACCCTAGTGACCGCGCGGGGTGAGGGATAGTTGAGCCGAGGAGTGGACTTTCGGCCTAACTACGCAATGATGGCTCTTGACAGCTGCGACGAGTTCCGGCCGTCAGCAATCCATTTCTTAGGACCGGCTTTTCAGTTAAGTCTTTTCCGGGAGAGGTCTACTCGGGCGGTGGACCCTGGCCCTTCGGCATCGGCGGTGGCTTGGCCGCAGCGATAACGTCGTCAATCCGGAGGATCATCGATGCGACTTCGACGGCTGAGCTGATGGCGTGCTCCTTGACTTTGACCGGTTCCAAGACGCCTTCTTTCATCATGTCAGTAATCTCGCCCGTGTAGACGTTGATGCCGCTCCAGAGACCCTTAGTCTCGTGGGCGGCCCTCAGCCCTACGAGAATGTCGATCTGGTCGAGGCCAGCGTTGTCCGATAGGGTCCTAGGAATAGATTCCATCGCGTCCGCGAAAGCTTCGATCGCAAGTTGTTCTCTTCCACCGATCTTTGTCGCATAGTCACGGATTCTCTTCGCAAGCTCCGTCTCGACAGCTCCGCCTCCAGCAACGATCTTGTTTTTCTTTACAACATCAATAACTACCGACAGAGCGTCTTTCAGGGACCTCTCCGCCTCGTCCACCATCCGTTCAAGACCCGCGCGTATCAGTATGCTGACTGACTTTGGATCCTTGGCGTCCTCGACGAAGATCATCTTATCGTCCCCTATCTTTCGTTCCTCAACCAGCCCCGCGCCTCCAAGATCGCTCGCCCTCATGTCTTCCAAGTTGGTGATGATCCTTCCGCCCGTTGCGCGTGAGAGCTTCTCGATATCGGATTTCTTGATTCTCCTCGCGGCTAGGATTCCCTGCTTTGCCATGAAGGATTGAGCTATCTCGTCGATCCCCTTCTGGCAGAGAACCACGCTAGCGCCCGCCTCTGCTATCTTGTCAACCATGTCCTTCATCAGCTTCGTCTCCTCATCTAGGAACGACTGCATCTGCTGGGGATTGCTTATCTTGATCTCCGCGCTGAACTCGGTCTTCTCAATCTCTAGCGCGGTGTCGAGGAGCGCGATCCTGGCCTTCTCCATCCGTTTAGGCATTCCAGGATGAACGACCTCTTTGTCTATGATTACGCCGTTGACGAGCTCGGTGTCCAGGAGGCTCTTTCCCTCCTTCTTCACAAGCTGAATGTTATCAATATCAGCGACGAACGAGTCTCCTCGCTTCTCGACGACCCTGTTGACTGCTTCAACAGCTATCTTGGCAAAATGTTCCGTCGCGCCTCCAAGACTCTTGCCGTGCATCGCGGTCATGGCCACCTTCTTGAGCGTCTCAAGGTCCTTCAAATCGACCGGCTTCGAAATCTCGTTGAGAATCTCCTTGGCCTTCTCTCCGGCTTTTTTGTAGCCCGCGTTGATTACAGTAGGATGGACCCCCTGGTCGAGCAGCAGCTCCGCCCGCTTGAGAAGTTCGCCCGCGAGCACCACCGAAGTGGTTGTCCCATCGCCCACTTCATCGTCCTGGGTCTTTGCGACCTCGACAAGCATCTTCGCAGCAGGATGCTGCACGTCTAATTCATCTAGGACCGTCGCTCCGTCACTCGTGATAGTCACATCGCCGAGGCTGTCTACCATCATTTTGTCCATTCCGCGTGGACCCAGGGTGGTCTTGACGACCTCGGAGACTATGCGCGCGGCGCTGATGTTTCCCCGCTGCGCATCTTTGCCTCTGTTACGAGATGAACCTTCTTTCAGAATCAGAATAGGTTGATTTGCAAGATAGGACATTCTGCTTCCCGAAAGCGGTTGCGAGGATACTTCGAATAAAAACCTTACTTTGCTAGTTGCGGGGTTTTTTGGCTCATTCTTTCCAGATGCGTTTCACTGCGAGCCTGATATCCTCGGCTCTAACTGTTTTGCGCCCCGCATGGGTCGCCAATTCCAGAGCCTCCTTTCCCACCCGCACCGCTACCTCTTCCACTACCTTTCGCAGTTCTTCCGCCGCATCGTCGCCTATTCTGCCCGCACCGCCCTTTTTTATGAGCCGATGCACCGCGGCGGTCGATATCTCGGTTTCCGCCAACTATGCGACCGGATTCGGTTCGGAAAATCGTATATTTAACCGTTAGTCGACGCGACGAACGCTTCTAACGCCAAATATTTAATAGACGAGCAGCCGGTCCGCCCCTCTTCGGAAGTGCTCGAGTGGGGAAAGTTCGGATAGCAGCTGTGAAGAAGGTTGCCAGAGAGCTGGTTGCACGCTATCCGGAAAAGTTCACGACCAATTATGAGTCTAACAAGAAGGTCATGGCTGATCTTGTGGACGCCAAGACAAAACGACTCAGGAACCGCGTAGTGGGCTACGTCACCCGACTCAAGATAGTCGAGGGCAGAAGAGCCGCGGCGCCAACCCAGATCCCCCAAGAAACGGAGCAGGAATAAGTCTTCCCCACGGTCCGATAGGGCTGTTGGAAGAAGCATCAAGTCCAAGAGGCTTCTCAATAACCACAGGCAAGATTCCAATTCTACTGAAACTAAAGAGAACCGAAGAGCTGAAGCCTCACGAAGAGACAGTCCACGCAGATCTTCAAGGTATAGTCAAAACACTTGGACGGGATCCGGTACTGCGCCATCCTATCATCGCTGACTCAGCTACCGGAGCAGTCTTGGACGGGACTCACAGACTTGCAGCTCTCAAGAAGCTCGAGTGCCTAACCATTCCCGCCGCTCTCATCGACTATCAGAACCCTCTCGTCCAAGTTGACCGATGGTTCAGAATCATCACCGGAGACACTCTCAAGAATTTCATGAAACGTTCTGAACAGCCATCACCTGCCTCTATGTCCCCTTCCGACGCAGAACAAAGCCTTCTAGCCAGGTCCTGCTACGCAACGCTTCGCGACAAGACTGAATGTCTAGGCTTCAAATCGGAAGAGTCCACGCCACTAGCACTCTATCAGCACGCATTCAAGCTAGAGCTGATCGCAAGAAACAACCACATGAAGATAGCCTACACCGATAATGGCCAGATGAACCAAATTTCCGGATCTGATATGCTGATGTCCACGATATGCCTCAAGAAGAGCGAAGTTGTAGAGAGCTGCCAGGCACATAACCTGTTTCCTCCAAAATCGACCCGCCACTTGATCCCTTCACGACCTCTTGGAATCGGAGTCCCCCTGCTCTGGCTGAAGAATCGGAACATAGAAGAGGCAGAAGCAGAATTCGAGAAATACCTCGCCGCGAAGAGGGTTAGACGCTTGCCCGAAGGGTCTATGGTCGGGAGCAGAAGATACATGGAGGAAGTGTTCCTTTTTGAGTGAAACCGGGACGGTCAGCCTCGCCGATTACAAGGTAAAACTCATTGGAGTTTTAGCTTCTGCCGCGGGCAGACGAGAGGTCGGAATCGAGGGTCCACCCGGACTGACGCTGTCGGAACTAATCTCGAGACTTCTTGTTCAAGTGAACAAGAGCCAGTTCGCAGACCTTCTCATCGACTCTGCAACAAACAATCCGTTGCCTAACGTAATCATACTGTTGAATGACCAAGACTGCAATCTGTTCGAAGGACTAAGGACCAAACTTGAGCCTGGAACACTAATCACGATCATACCTGTGGCGCATGGCGGTTAGACCTCGACAATCTCGCACTTCAACCGTCTGATGACATCATCGGCCCGCTCAACCTTCGCCTTATGCGTGTATAGTCTGCTAGGGGTCCTAAGCTTCAACTTGACAACGTCTTTCGATCGCTTGACTCGACATTCCAGGGCAATTTCCGAGAGACTCACAAACTCGTCGATACTTGTTATTTCAGCTGGCATTGCCCCTAGCCCAACAACCCATCAAGAGTCTGCTTCTATAAACTATTCCGCGTATCGTAATAGAGTCTTCGGGTAAGACCTCGTGACCCGGTCGGATGGCCCAGGAACCTATCCATCAGCTCTAATATCAAGGCTCTCTAATATTTCGGCAGTTTCATAATGATTCGCATTGGCATAGTCGGCAAGACAAACACCGGCAAAACTACATTCTTCAACGCGGCAACCTCAAGCACCGCCGAGATCTCCAACTATCCTTTCACCACGAAGAAGCCTAACGTTGCAACGGGTCAAGTCCAAACTCTTTGCGTTTGCCGAGAGTTGGATGTCAAGGACAATCCTCGCAACTCAACCTGCATAGACGGCTGGCGGTTCATACCAATCGAAGTGATCGACCTCCCTGGACTTATCAAGGGAGCTTTTGCCGGCAGGGGTCTAGGCACGCAATTCCTGAACGTTGTTGCGCAAGCTGACGCACTTCTGCACCTCGTCGACGCGTCCGCGAGCATCGATTCCGAAGGAAAGATAACTCATCCCGGAATGGGAAACCCGATCCTCGATATCGTGGATATAGAGGAGGAGATGATACTCTGGTTCAAAGTAGCGGTCGACAGAGCACTCCAGCGGGTCAAGAAGCGAACATTCAAGTCAGGATCGTTCAGCAAGGGTATGTCGAAAGAACTGGCAGGCATTGGAGTAAGATCCGAACACGTCATCAAGGCTCTTGAACAGACCGGGTTGGCAGAAAAACATCCTAAGGAATGGAAAGACGAAGACTCAAGACATTTTTCCGAGACACTACGAACAGTCTCAAAGCCAACTTTGATCGTTGCCAACAAGATGGACCTCGCTTATTCCGAGAGGAATTTCGAAAAAATCAGAGAAGAATTCAAGTCGCAATTAGTTATTCCAGTCTGCAGCGAAGCCGAAGTCGCACTAAACAGGGCAAAGGAGAAAGGCTTCGTTGAATATGTTCCTGGCGAAGAAACGTTCAGAGTCATTAACGAATCGCAGCTCACAAAGGATCAGTCCTGGGCGCTCGCCTACGTCCAGCAGAAGGTCATGACGAAATGGATGCGGACAGGGGTCCAGTTTGCCCTAAATTCAGCCGTCTTCAAGCTTCTAGGAATGAACGCAGTATATCCAGTCGAGGACCCCAAGACGCTCTCTGACAAGAAAGGCAATGTTCTCCCCGACGTGTATCTTACTCCCAAGGGATATGTCGCGAAGGATCTAGCGAAGGAGATCCACACCGACCTCGCAAAGCGAATGCTGCACGCGATTGACGCGAGAAATGGATTGCGGTTACCTCAAGATTATCAGCTAAGAGATCGTGACATAATCTCAATTGTCACTGCTGCGCGAAAGAAATAAACCGTCTCTAACTATTCCCATCGGAATAGTTTGACGAAACGTTAATAATGGAAATTCCAAAGCTCGACGTAGAGTTTCTGAGAATGCGAGAGACATGGGCGTAAGAGTCAACGAACTACACCAGGTTCCCTTAGAGGAACAGGACCTCGAAATCGTCGAACGAAAAGGCGTCGGACACCCTGATCACATCTGCGACGCAATTATGAATGAAGTGTCGGTAGCCCTATCCAAGGAATACCTCAAACGGTACGGACACGTCCAGCACCACAACATCGACAAGGGCCTACTAGCAGCTGGAGAAGTCAAACGACGCTACGGTGGGGGCGAAGTGAAAAGGCCTATGCTGATGGTATTCGGAGACAGGGCGACCTATGATGTTGATGGGGATCCTATCCCAGTTGACGAACTGGCGGTTGATACTGCGAAAAAGTGGCTGAGAAATAATCTGCGCTTCGTCGACCCCGATAGACACGTCAGATACCAGGTTGAGCTGAAGAAGGGATCCGCCGCCCTTACTGACATCTTCAAGCGGAAAGGAAAATACTACGGAGCCAATGACACATCGGCTGCCGTCGGCTATGCACCCCTGAGCAACACCGAGAAGATCGTGTTGCAAACCGAACGGTACATCAACTCTCCGGGCTTCAAGAAAGAATTCCCCGAGACAGGAGAGGACGTCAAGATCATGGCCTCCCGAGAGGAAAAGGAACTCACCCTGACAGTAGCACTGGCCTTTGTTGACAAGTTCATCGAGAACGAGAACCAGTACTTCAAACGTAAAGCGGAAGTAGAGGAAGACGTCAACCGGTTCGTCCGGAATCGGGTTAAGTTCGACCCGGCAAACGTCAACATCAACACCCTTGACAAACGCGGCAGGGGAATGGATGGGATCTATCTCACGGTTCTCGGAACTTCTGCCGACGATGGCGACGGTGGACAGGTGGGACGCGGAAACCGGCCAACGGGCATAATTCCGCTGAACAGACCGACATGCTCCGAAGCCGCTGCCGGTAAGAATCCGGTCAGCCACGTAGGGAAGATCTACAATCTGTTAACCTATCAGATTGCCAACCGAGTCTACGAAAAAGTCTCTGGCATCAAGGAGGTCTATGTCTGGCTTCTCAGCCAGATCGGCAGACCGATAAACGACCCCAAAGTCGCGGGCGTTGAACTGATCCTTGACAAGGGAGTCGACTTTGGATCCACCTCAAAACTAGCGACAGAGATCGTCAGATCCGAGCTAAATAGTATCAACGATTTCACGGACCGGTTAACACAAGGAAAAATACCAGTCTGCTAGCCAAACGCTGGCATGAGTTACGATCTAAAGGCAGCAGTCGGCTGGATAACAGCGATAGCTGTCGTCATCAGCATATTCTCTTACGCGATGTCTCTCTTTGTCAGCGTTGTCGTAATAACGACCACTCAACTCGGGTCCCAAATCTTGGCTATGAGCGGACAGCTGTACGTCGAAGCGTTTCTGCTAATCTTTCTGACACCGCTGGAGGCAAACGTGCTTGCTCTTGTTGTCATCTCGCTGATCGTATTCTTTCTCTCCTTTGTTAAAGCCGCGACGGCGAACGGTGGGTTTCGATCCGGTCTTCGCATTCTAACATCCGGGAAGACGCCTCAAGTCCTACCTAACTGGCTGGCTGTAATGCCTCTGGTGGCCTCAGCACTTCTTGTCATTGTTCTGTTGCTCAGTCTACTGCAAGACCTATTCAGCGTATCAACAGGTTCGCTAGGCACTATTGACCCTACCGTTTTGTTTCCTAGCCTAGCCTTAGCCCCCATCGCGGAAGAAATCGGGTTCAGAATCAGCGTATTGGGACTAGTCGCCTCAGTCTTGGTTGCCGTCAAATTTGGACACAATATTGCCCATGCAACGAAGGTCACGAATCTAGACGAACTTGCAACCTTCTTTTCCGCTTTCATCTCGCCCGGCTATGCCAAGGAGAGAGTTGGGCTTCCCAGCATACGAACTAGTGGCTTGAAGGGTATCTCGATATCGGAATGGATCTTTCTCTTTCTCACAGCAATTGTCTTCGGAGCCTACCACGTCTTCGGAGGAGCAGGGTGGGGACCAGGAAAATTTCTGACTGCAGCTCTTACAGGATTTGCTTTGGGACTCGTCTATTTAGCCTACGGCGCATATGCGGATATTCTGCTGCACTGGTTCTTTGACCTGAACTTCTACGCCTTCAGTGTTTATCCGTCGTTCAACGGAGTTTTCGCCATTTTCGGGGATCTCGCCACATTAGGAGCCGTGGCGCTCGGGGTCTGGGGAATAATCGTGGGAATTTACTGGTACGCGAACCGAAAACCTTCACCAATCATTTACCCTACAATCTGACCCTTGAAAGATTCCTCATAGACAGTGCCATACGTTTGATCGTCGTCAAATTCAGCACTGAGAACTAATCTCTATTGATCCGTCGAGGACGACCCTGGGCTCGATGGCCAGAGTTTCTCTCCGGAGGAGTCTACTACTTATAAACCGCCACTGCAGTATTCAGTAAGGAAAAGGAGCTTGTGTCACCGCCAAGTCGAATAGAAGCCAAGTTGAGCCACTCGTCGACTCCTGATTCCAAATCGAATTCTCAAAACCAAGCCGATTCTAATTCGGCCTTCTCGCTGCCCAAAATATACGATCCATCCGTTGAAGAGCCTAGATGGCAGGATTTCTGGCGCAGGCACGACTTATACAAGTTCGACAGTGTCGACAGCAGCAAACCCACCTACAGCATTGACACCCCCCCTCCCTACCCTAGTGGAGATTTTCATGTTGGAAACGCTCTCAACTGGAGCTACATCGATTTCGTGGCCCGTTACCAACGGATGAAGGGCTACAATGTGCATTTCCCACAAGGCTGGGACTGCCACGGATTACCAACAGAGGTAAGGGCCGAGCAGACCTTCAAGATCAGGAAGAACGATCTCCCCCCTTCCCAGTTCATCGAGATCTGTCGAAAGCTCTCCGAGGAATACATCCAAAGAATGAAGGAGGCAATCATGAGACTCGGAACATCCTGCGACTGGAAGCTGGAATACAGAACTATGGACCCTGAATACTACAAGTTAACTCAACTCTCATTCGTAATGCTCTACAAGTCTGGTTACATGTACAGGGGGGAGCACCCTGTGAACTGGTGCCCCAGGGACGAGACTGCGATAGCCGAAGCCGAGGTAGTCCACATCGAACGACAGGGGTTGCTGCACTATATGAAATTCGGTAATGACGACAACTCACTCGAAGTAGCCTCTACGCGACCTGAGCTTCTAGGAGCATGTGTGGCAATTGCCGTGCATCCAGAAGACACCCGCTATTCAAAGCGAGTGGGAACGTCGACCATAGTCCCGGTCTTTGGACAGAAGATTCCGGTCATTGCAGACGAAGAAGTCGATCCCACGTTCGGAACCGGAGCAGTGATGGTGTGCACATTCGGAGACAAAATGGATGTCAAATGGCAGAAGAAACACGGCCTACCTGTAATCAAAGAGATCACGGAAAACGGCCGAATCGACACCTCGGACCCACGCTTCAAGGGACTCAAGATCGAAGAGGCTAGAAGGAAAGTTGTCGAAGAACTGAAGAAAGCGGGAAGAATCCTTCGCGAAGAGCCCGTAAAACAGAACATTGGAACATGCTGGCGCTGCAATACGCCGGTGGAGATCATTTCTCGGCCCCAGTGGTTCATGAAGACCAAGCAGATGACGGACGAAGTAACCGCTTCTGCTGACCAGCTCCGATGGGTCCCTCCATTCTCCAAGAAGCGTCTGATCGACTGGACCCAGTCCTTGGACTGGGATTGGGTTGTATCCAGACAGCGAATCTTTGGCACACCGATACCAGTATGGTACTGCAAAAAGTGTGGCGAAACACTAGTCGCGGATGAAAACCATCTCCCATCCGACCCAAGAAGAGACCCTCCTCCTCGAGAAAAGTGCCCCAAGTGCAGGTCTAGCGATTTGAAGGGAGACACCGATGTGTTTGACACTTGGATGGACTCTTCGATAAGTGCAGCCGTCCACGCGGGATGGCCCTCCGACAAGGCTCTATTTGTGAAACTATTCCCGGCGGATCTCCAGCCTAACGGACTCGACATTGTACGAACCTGGGACTACTATCTCCTCGTTCGAAGCCTCGCAATCTTCCACAAAGCACCGTACAAGACGCTTCTGATCAATGGGATGGTCAGAGGAACCGACGGGAGGATGATGCACAAGTCCTATGGAAACTTCGTCGAGACAGGAGAAGTCATCAAGAAATTGGGAGCAGACGCGTTTAGACAATGGGCCGCGTCGGGAGGTGCTACAGGATACGATATACCGTTTAGGTGGAATGAGGCCGAGCATGGGAAGAAATTCCTAACCAAGCTGTGGAATATAGCCAGGTTCATAACTCAAGATTCTACAACAGGGGCAAACGCACCTAAGCTTACCCAACCGTCGACCATAGACCGCTGGCTACTAGGATCACTCCAAGAACTGATCACAACCGTAACCAATGCTTTCGACAACTTTCAGTTCAACACGGCTATCGAAGCTGTCAGAGATTTCACCTGGCACTCCCTCGCAGACGATTATTTGGAAGCGGTGAAGTACAGGCTCCAACCAGACAGCAACCCTACTGATTCAAGAAATGCCCGATTCTGCCTCACGCAATCCTTGCTCGTCATATGCAAACTCCTAGCACCCATCTGTCCCCACATCACAGAAGCCATCTACCAGGAAATGCAAGGAATCCGAGAAAGCAGAAGCATACACTCTGACGGATGGCCAGAACCAGACAAGAGTTTCCAAGACAACGTCCAAATGCAGGAAGGAAAACTGCTCGTTGAAGCGATTGCCACGGCTCGCCGAAAGAAGTCAGAGAAGGGATTAAGCCTCAAGTCTCCTATCAGAAAGGTAATCATAAAGACCCAACCATCTCACCTAGGTATGTTCGAAGCCAATCAGGAACCGATTCTGAGGACGATCAAGGCGGAATCTCTCGCCGTCGAAGAGACTCCCTCGAGCGAAGAAGGAACTACGGGTCTCACCGTCGAAATTGTGCCATAGGTCAAATCTTTAATATGGAACGACAAAACGGCAGGCACGGGACGGGTCCGAACAAAGTCAGGTCGGTATGGGAGTAATTCTGCTTGCAAACCATGTTTGTAACGTTGCTTTATCGTACTGATGGACCAATCGTTCAACTCGGCTCAATCAAGCAGTCGGACAAATAGAAACATGTCAAACGAGGGAAGAGAAGATCGACCCCGCCGGAGCTACGGGAGGAGAGGAGGAACCTATGGCCGGAGCGGGGGAGGAGGATACGGTAGAGGCAGAGGGGGTGGGGGAGGCTATGGCCGTGGAGGATATGGGGGCGGAGGTGGTGGAGAAAGAAGCTCTGAACGCGATCGGGGTCCCGTACCGGTCGAAGAGGGTCAAGAGGTCGATGTTACAGTTGATTCTGTTGGGCGACGAGGAGATGGAATCGCCCGCTTCAACAACTTCGTAATATTCGTCCCCGGGACCAATGCAGGGGACAAGGTCAAGGTTCGAATCACCAGCGTGAGGAACAATTTCGCGACCGGCGAGGTAGTGAAAGGAGAATAGTGGAATGAAGATTGCAGAACTGAAACCGGGAATGAGAAGGGTCGACGTGAAGGGAAAGATCGTCGATATGGAAACACCCAGGGAAGTGCAGACAAAGTTCGGCCCCGGGCAGGTCGCGTCAGCAACTCTTCAAGACGAATCAGGCACAGTCAAGGTCACGCTCTGGAACGAGAACATTTCCAAGGTCGCAGTGAACGATACCGTTGAGATTCAGAATGGCTACGTTGACTCTTTCAGAGGAGAACTCCAGCTCAACGTAGGCCGTTACGGAAAACTAGCCAAAGTGGAGTAGTTGCAAGACCGTTCAGCCCCTGCAATTCCGGGCTAATCCTTCCTCTGTATTATTTCTGAACAATAACCTCAGCGGTGGGCGTTTCAGGTACAGTACCCAATGTGTACCTTGAAAGCACCGTCTTGCGCTGCTGGTTTTCAACCTGTGCGACAACTTCGATAAATCCCTCCAGCTTCGTCCCGGCTATCTTCTTCCTTAGCAACTGGTCGACCTGGAAGATCCCGGACTCGTTGTACATACTTATCTCGACCACGACCGGTTTCTGTTTGCTCTTCCGTATCTTCACGTCTCGGATCGACATTGCTGAGAGTGCATGAATATCCTTCTTTCCCGCGATGAACGGTATCCTGGCGCGTCCTTCTTTCATGTCCAGGGCGTCAGCGACCCTGACTACTCCGGCCTCGAGAGTCAGCTGAGGAATCTCGGACTCATGAGCATAGATAGTATGGAGAGTCTCCGCAGTGATTATCGCCCGTTCTCTTTCGTCGTAGACCCCTTTCAGCAAGCCTGGCAGGAGCTGGAACGCTAATGGAACACTGAACATGTGATGGTTCTCCCTGTGCGCAACCATTCCTAGGTCGTGTAAGACCGCGCCGAGGAACACGACGACCTCTGCATCATCGTCTGTCATCCTATGGTCAGTGACAATGTTCGGCTTGACTCCCGCTTCGAGCAGGTTTCGGAGTATCTTGAGGGCAATGTTCGAGACTATTGCGAAATGAACGGGCCCGTGATCCGATAGACCTAGTCTCCGCACGGCGTTGACGTTGATGCATTCCCAGAGGCTCTGGAGGTACTCGTCGCCGTTCACGCGATCCAGAATCGATTTCAGCTTGAGATTCGAATTGTACGGTAGATTGATCAGAAAATTCGCACCGTTACGCCATATCCTCTTCGAAGCCGGTTCAAAAATGTTCTCGAACTGAAGAAAACAATCGAAAAATACAGCCAGAAGTAGCCAGGGTCCACGGAATCGTGAAAATACAATGGCGACCAGTCAAGATGTCGATTACGGTGTTCGAGACCACACCGCATGGCTTACGATGAACAGGCCCGGCGTCCTCAACGCTCTGTCAAAGGGAATGTTCAGGGGCCTCGAACTAGCCCTGGCAAGCGCGTCTAGCGACCCGGCCGTTCACAGTATCGTCATCAGAGGTGAAGGGCGAGCATTCTCGGCCGGGCTCGATGTTAAGGAGGTAAGTGGATTCGCTACGCAGAAGGAGGCTAGAGACTTCGTATACCGCTTGGTCAAGCCTTTCTGGGAGCGATTCTTCGAGTGCGAAAAGCCCATCCTCTCACTAGTGGACGGACCCGCCTACGGTGCGGGGGCGGAGATAGCTCTCGCCTCCGACATTGTAATAGCGTCGACCCGATCGACGTTCGCATTCTCCGGGGGGAGGGTGGGAGCTCTCTGCTGTATCTCTGCGGGATTCGGCCAGTTCTCGATGATCGGCAGAAAAGTCGTCGAAATGAATCTGACAGGAGCGGCCATAAGCGCGGAGGAGGCTCGATTGTTCGGCCTCGTAAACTATGTTGAGGATTCTGAAGGGATAGAGAATCGGGTTGCCAAGATCTTGGACGAAATGCGCCACGTTTCACCCACATCCAACGCGAGCTTCAAACGAATACATGGAAGCCTGATCACCGCCCCCATCCTGAATGTGGCCTACAAGGAACTGCTTCGTACGATTACAAGCCCTGACTTCAGGACGGGCGCTACAGCATTCACACGAAAGGAACCTCCCGAATACGACAAGTAGGATTGCGCACGAGATCCTGTTCACGACCGAGCTAACTGCCAGTGAAAGAGTCCTTATATCGTGTTGTCAGCAGTAAGACTGAAGTGGGTTGCAGATATCTCACGCTGAAAACGAATCATTTCTGCATCCCGCAGTTGAACAAACAGAGGTGTTGAGAAACTGAGAGGGAGAAATTGGAAAGGAAGAAACGTCCGATCGGAGATGAAAGTATTGCAGTGCCCCAGATGTCATGAGAACATTCGTTTGGACAAATATTCCGCACACATCGCAACGTGCCCGCAACCCGCCGTAGCCACGAGCACGCCTGCGTAGGTTGTCAATCCACCAGGTGAAACATAATTCGATCCCGCCCACGCATCGTGGCGGGAAGTCGACCCACTTAATCTAGGATTAGTTTTGATAATCTCGCTGGGGCAGACTGGACCTTTCCCTAGAGATCAAATCATCTGTTTAAGAATCGGCCCCGTTACAGCGCCTGTATGCGTCTTCAAGTTCGAAATCAGCCCAGATCGCAATTCCAAACATTCGATTTGACCTCGCAACATTTTCGCGTTAACCTCTACGCTTAAATCACAATCGTCAAAACGTCTGACTGGCCGATTCTGCGCGACAAGCGGGAATCTAAGCCCAGACTAGGTTCATCTGCGGGAGACCCTCTCCAGAAAATGTCGAAAGTAGTTGCTCCTCACGACACAGATCCCGCGAGTACAACGGGAGCCAAGAAATCCGTCTACAATATCTTTTTTCTTCTAACTATTCCTCTTTTGTTATCTTTTCTCGACCCCCCCCGGGGGGTGGTCGTTTCCCCAGAAATCCTTCACACTTTTCTGTCCAGTCGTATGGTTGGCGCCGGGAGTGGGATTCGAACCCACGCGGCCCGTAAGGGCCACAGGCTCTCAAGGCCTGCGCCTCTAGACCCACACTTTGCGGCTAATCCACTCGGCCCACGGGACGCAACTGCCGATTGCGTGATCCCGGCACGGACGACCGCATTCGGGTCAAAGAAAATTCTCCGCTAGAACTCACCTAATAAACGGTTCCCGCGCACTAGCTCACAGGCTGGTCGGAATACGCCAGGGAGAACAGTAGAAGGTTACAGATTTCTGGAGCACACGAGCGACGCGCACATCGAGGCTTGGGGACCAACTCTCGAAGGAGCCTTCGCCCAGGCCGCAGAAGGCTTCTACGAAACAATGTTGAACGTTCGATCTGTCGAACCGAAGACCATGGACCGCCTTCGCGTGGAAGGCCACGACGAGAAGGAACTACTCTACGACTGGCTGGAAGCCTTGTTACTCAAGTTTGACATCGACCGAATGGTCTACTCGGTATTCGATATCACTCGAATCTCGAAGGAGTCGCAGACGATGAAGCTTGAAGCGAAGGTTCGGGGCGAGAAATATGACCGTCAGAAGCACGGGGCCAAAGCGGAGATAAAGGGGGTAACCTATCATGAGATGCAGATCGAGAGACAGCGTGATAGCGTGACGGTCCGATTCATCCTAGACTTATAGGGAGGACGGCCTCAGCGCTGAAAATCACCGACGGTGCTAGGAGCCAGCCGGACCAACGATACTTATAGCTGAGTCGACACCGCTCCAATTGACCGTTGGATGATGGCCCAAGAAATGAGTTCTGCAAGCAGATCCAGCTCGAATATACCTCTCACGCGGGTAGCTGAAAACATCTGGGAAGTAGCCCCAGACTTTCAGCCAGGAATGAGGGTCCCGGCGAGAATCTACGCCGACGAAGACCTCCTCGCTAAGATGCGTACTGACAGGACCATCCAGCAGTGCGTCAACGTGACCCACCTAGACGGGATCTACAACTATGCAATCACGATGCCGGACGGCCACGAGGGATACGGCTTTCCCATTGGTGGAGTTGCTGCCACAGACTATGATGAGGGACTGATCAGCCCCGGCGGGGTCGGCTATGACATTAACTGCGGAGTTCGATTAATCCGGACAAATCTAACAGAGGAAGATGTCCGTCCTTCGCTGGCGAAACTGGTCGACACGATATTCAACTTCATCCCATCCGGCCTAGGCAGCAGGGGCCAGATCCGGCTCACGCCTATGGAGCTTGACAAGGCTGTCACAGACGGTCTCGACTGGGCCATCGACAAAGGATACGCCTGGCCTGAGGATCCGAGGACCATCGAGGAAGAGGGCTGCATGGAGGCCGCGGACCCGTCGAAAGTATCCAACAACGCAAGGTCGCGAGGAGCACCACAACTGGGAAGCCTCGGGAGCGGAAACCACTTCATCGAGATCGAACGCGCCAACAAGATATTCGACAAGCACACAGCTGAACGCCTGGGCATCCACAGAGAAGGCCAGATCCTCGTCTTGATCCATACGGGAAGCAGAGGATACGGACACCAGACCTGCAGCGACTATCTGAAAGTGATGGAACGTGCCATAGGAAAATACAACGTCCGCCTCCCGGATAGAGAGCTGGCAGCATGCCCCAGCAAGAGCCCCGAAGCAGAAGACTATGTCGCCGCCATGTCAGCAGCCTGCAACTTCGCATGGGTCAATAGACAGATGATCACGCACTGGGCACGTCAGGCATTCGAGAAAGTATTCCAACGAACAGCAGACTCGATGGATATGCGGATAGTCTATGATGTCTGCCACAACGTCGCAAAGGTGGAATCACACAAGATTGATGGCGAGCCAACAAAGGTCATAGTTCACCGGAAGGGTGCAACCCGTGCCTTCCCGCCCGGACACCCCGATGTCCCTTCTGAATATAGAGACGTTGGACAGCCCGTACTCATCCCGGGAAGCATGGGGACAAGCAGCTGGGTTCTAGTCGGCACGCCCAAGGCTATGGAGCTAAGCTTTGGAACAACCGCTCACGGTGCAGGCAGATTCATGAGTCGATCAGCTGCAAAACGCAAATGGCGTGGGGCGGATTTGAAGAGATCGCTTGAAAGCCGTGGGATCGTGATCAGGGCCGCGAGTATGGAGGTGGTCGCGGAGGAAGCGCCCGAGGCTTACAAGGATGTGGACAGAGTCGCCGAGGTTAGCCACCAGTTGGGCATAGGAAGGAAAGTTGTCCGGATGACTCCGATCGGAGTGGCAAAAGGATAGTTACTGTCTCCCCCTCCGACTCGCCAATCTACTCTTGTACTCTTCAATGAGTTCCGTCGGCGTAGGATCAATCTCCTTCAGGATCGCAAGGTATACTGAGACATAGTCAAGGAAGAAGATGGGGAACAGCAGGCGGGCGAGCCGTCCCCGACCTGGCAATCGCACATCCATAGGGTGAGCCTTCGCAACGGAAGATATGGTTGACTTGAAGGCTTCCACTATCGAATGCTCGAAGGCCGACTCGTCGCGGTCACGGATAATGACTGGAACCATACTACGAGTTGAACCGCGCCAAGCTTCGATCCCGTTGTGACACGCTTCTGGCAGAATATCGTACTTTGCCAGCTCCTTGCTGTTCTCGGCGAGCTGATTCTTGAATCGACGAGCGACCGACGACATTCTCTGCAACGAGTATAGCACGATAAAGTGATAGAGAAGGTTGGTCGCTAATCGCTTGGCAGGGTTCCTTTTCAAAGGCGTCTGAGCCCTAAACTGTCTCCTAAGGCCAGTTAGTTCTCCACTTACCTCGGACATTTCGCGGACGGCTGATCGGACTAGGCCTAGATTTTCAAGAATGGAAGCGGCCGCAACAATCAGTTGACCTAGCGCCGCCCTCGGAGCAATGGCTGGTTCCACCTCTAGGAAGGGCGCACCGAGCTGGGAACACAGGTCCGAGAGCTTCCCGCCCGTTCCGACTCCAATCACATGGGCTCGCCGACTATTCGCCGCTCGAAACGCCTTCAACGTCTCCGAGGTATTACCAGAGTAGCTGATTCCAACAAACAACGTTCCATGATTCACAAAGCCAGGCAGACCCGGCTCCCGATGAACAAGAGCGGGAATCTTGAGCTCGTCGCGGAGCCAGTCCAGAACCACATCTCCTGCGCTTGCCGATCCCCCCATTCCCATCAAGACCAGACTACGAATTCCGGATCGACCGCCCCTCAACTCTCCAACCATTTCGTCTGTTCGACGCTTGAAAGCATCTGGAAAATGATTAACGGCGCCAATCATGTCAGACCGATCGATTTTGGCGACAAGGTCCAAGTTGTCGAGGTCAATCTTCATCTTGAAAGAGCCCGGTGCTGTCAAGGACGATGCTTAATCTGCCGCTAAGTATCTTATGCCGCAGGCCACTCCAGACATCCCATGCTGGAGCCTCCAAGAAGACCACAACGACTCTCCGTAGCACTCCCCGCCTCCTTTACAAGAGATATCCCACACCTACGGGAAAAAACCGGCCGAGTGGGGACTATTGCCAGGGCATTGGCGATCTTCCGGGTCGACGAAGTAGTCGTCTACAATGACGGCAAGGACAGAATCTCGAAACAGGAGGGTCGACTCTTCGAGAAACTACTCGTCTACCAAGAGACACCCCAATACATGCGAAGAGAACTGTTCACCCGGGATCCAGACCTCCAGTTTGCAGGCACCCTTCCACCTCTACGGCTGCCCAGCCACCCGGGAATCGAAACACCTCGAATAGGCCTCGTCCGAGAAGCCTCAGTGATCGAGACTGGAGCATCATCCGTAGTCAACGCAGGTTTCAAATCGCCGATGAGAGTGGCTTCGAGGTTGAAACTCCATGAAAGAGTCACCGTCCGGCTCACCCGCACCGAGCCTCACCTCCAAGGAGAACTCGTCGATGCGAGCCGGTTACCTATATATTGGAGTTTCAGAGTCACAAACACAGATTCCACACTAGGCGGGCTCATAAGAAAGGAACGACGCGACTTGACAATCTCCACATCTCGTAGCGGGAGGACCATACGCGAAGCTATGCAAGACGTGAGCGTCCGCTGGAGATCTTCACAGCGACCAATCGTCCTGTTCGGATCCCCCGATCAGGGGGTCCCTCAGATTCTCAGGAGTGGCGGCTTCGATGTTGGGGAGGAGTGCGACTTCAACCTCAACACGATTCCCGACCAAGGAGTAGAAACCGTTCGGACAGAAGAGGCGCTAATAGCGACACTGTCGGTGCTGAATCTCTTGGGGGAGAGCTAGATGGGACACAGGAAGTATAGCGCTCCCAGAAGAGGATCGCTCGCATATCTTCCACGCGGACGCGCCAGCCACTGGGCCCCTAGGATCCGCTATTGGCCGGAATATGAAGGTCCGACTCGTCTCCTCGGCTTCGCCGGCTTCAAGGCAGGAACGACTCACGTTACGATCGTAGATAACCGTCAAGGATCACTCAACTACGGCAAAGAAGTGACGTTCCCCGCTACCGTAATTGAGACGCCCCCACTCAAAGTTGCGGCGCTACGATTCTACGCGGCCTCGAACGCTGGGCTCCGCACGCTTGGAGAAGTCTGGTCGAACGACCAAGACAAGGATCTCCATCGGATAATCAAAACGCCCGAAAAGTTTGACGATTCTAAAGGTTGGGAGAAACTGGAGGCTTCCAAAGATAAACTCGCAGAAGTCCGAGCCGTAGTCGCCAGCAGACCCCGAACCACGACGATCGGCAGGAAGACTCCGGATCTCTTTGAGGTTAAGATCGATGGAGGAACGGTACAGGATCAACTGGAGTTTGGCAAGAAGATTCTGGGAAAGGACCTGAAGATCTCCGAGGTCTTCAAGGAGGGAGGCGACGTAGACGTTATCTCGATCACAAAAGGCAAAGGAATCCAGGGGCCGGTCAAGAGATGGGGGATAAAGAAGCTCAAACACAAATCGAGAAAGACGGTTAGGGGAGTCGGATCGATTGGCCCGTGGCATCCTCACTACGTAATGTACTCTGTTCCAAGAGCCGGCCAGATGGGCTTCGCTCAGAGAACCGAGTACAACAAGGAGATTCTGAAGATGGGCGACAATGGGGCTGACGTGACCCCGAAAGGAGGATTTCTCCGGTATGGACCGGTCAAGACGCAGTACACGGTGCTGCGAGGAACGATCCCGGGACCCGCTAGGCGACTCGTAGCGCTACGATATCCCGCACGAGGAACTCCGGTCAGAGACCCGCCCAAGCTCGAACAGCTGAACCTCTCGTCGAAGCAGGGAGTCTGATCGAGATTGTCAGACCACCCGGCTCGAGCCGCACAAGTGTTGGACATTGAGGGCAAGCCGACAGGCGAAATCCCACTCCCGACCGTCTTCGAAACACGTCTTAGGCTCGACATTATCCAGAAAGCCTCCATCGCCCAACAGTCCCACCGCTTTCAGCCTCAAGGCCGGAATCTCATGGCCGGCAAACGCACCACGGCGGAGGGATTCGGAGTCGGCCGCGGAATCTCGAGGGTTCCACGAATAGGAGGGCATGGACCACTATCGGGCACTGCCGCGTTTGCCCCCGGTACGGTGGGGGGCAGAATGGCTTTTCCGCCAGTGACAGCAAAGAAGATTGTTAAACAGATTAACAGGAAAGAGAGGAGATTGGCTCTGAGATCAGCGATTGCGGCGACCGCATCTGACGAGATTGTGCGACAACGGGGACACAAGTTCGACGAGCAAAGACGACTTCCCCTAGTCGTCAATGACGAAGTCGAAAAACTCTCAAAATCATCCCAGGCTAAACACTTCCTATCAGCGGTTGGGGTGTGGGATGATGTTCTCAGAGTGAGGAGAAGCAAGAGGATAAAGTCGGGCCGCCGAGTCCACGCCGTCGGACCCTTGATAGTCGTAGGAGACGATAAGACCGCCCGGAAGGCTCTCAGAAACTTCGAGGGTGTAAGCGTAATCAGAGCAGACGAGCTTAGCGTAGAGATGCTGGCTCCTGGTACACATCCAGGCCGACTGACAATATGGAGCGAATCCGCGGTCAAGAAGATTGCGGAGAAGGGTGAATAAGATGGCGAGGCTCGAACCCGAACTGGTCGTCATCTATCCGATGATGTCAGAGGATACGGTCAAGCTCATCGAGGGAGAGAACAAGGTCACTTTCATCGTCAACAACAAAGCAACCAAGCACGACGTAAAGCGGGCTGTAGAGAAATTGTACGAAGTCAAAGTATCTCGAGTGTTCACTCTGACGACACCGGAGGGAAGAAAGAAGGCCTACGTCAAGCTCAGCCCAGAATCGAAAGCCTCAGATCTGGCAGTGAAACTGGGCCTCCTCTAGGAGAGATGGTATAGTATGGGCAAGAATATTCTTGTGCAGAGACGGGGAAGGGGCTACTTCCCCTTCAGGGCCCCCACTCATCGCAGGCTCCATCCCGTCGGCTACAACTCTGTAAACGGGCACTCCACCGGCTGGGTCAGAGACCTGGTTCACGAAGTCGCACGCGGAGCACCTCTAGCACGGCTCGTGGTAGGCGGCAGCGAGGACGTCTATCTTCCAGCGCCCGAGGGCTTGTTTGTTGGACAGAAGATCGAGATTGGGAGCGAAGTACCCGCCGAGACCGGAAATATCAAGTCACTGGGAAAGATTCCGGAGGGGACGATGATCTGCAACATTGAACTACGGCCAGGCGACGGGGGTACGCTGGCTCGATCCTCTGGCACTTTCGCCATGGTTGTCTCTCACACGGCGGCCGGAACAGAGCTTCGCATGCCTTCCGGTCGGACACTGCATCTCAACGACAAGTGCCGTGCGGTAATTGGAGTAGTTGCGGGAGCGGGGCGAACTGAGAAGCCTTTCCTCAAGGCGGGTCCCAAATGGTTCTTGCAAAAGTCTCGCGGTCGCAAATGGCCTGTTGTCAAGGGTCAGGCAATGATAGCAGCCTCCCATCCCCACGGAGGCGGGAGACACAAACACGCAGGCAAACCAACTACAGTTGGCCGCTGGACCTCCCCAGGGAGGAAGGTGGGGAACATTGCCGCCCGCCAGACGGGCCGCGCGAAGCGTCGATCCGCACGATAGGCTCGGGAACAGTCTTATTACGTGGAGCTCGAGGAAAGAGCTAGGAAGCCTGGGAGAGGGTTATGCCTAGACAGTTCACATATCGCGGCCACTCGGTGGACCAGCTGCGCTCCATGTCGATGGACGAATTCATAAAGCTCCTCCCGTCCCGACAACGCAGATCCCTCGTTAAGGGTCTGACGAATGATCAGCGGACACTGATGGAGCATATACGACGCGCCAAGAAGGAGAACGGTGGAAAGCCGGCTGCTGTAAAGACGCACTGCCGAGATATGATAGTCATTCCAGAGATGCTCGGGCTAACGCTGCAGCTCCACTCTGGCAAGGAGTATGTCGCGATCGATATCAAGCCCGAGATGGTAGGACACTACATCGGAGAATTCGCTATTACGAACCAGAAAGTTGTCCACGGGACTCCTGGAATCGGCGCGTCTCGGTCAAGCATGTATGTGCCCCTCAAGTAGGACGATAGTCTTTCAGGACGAGTTGAGCTGAAGCTCTCAGATAGCGTAGGCTGGCCCCAGAGAGCATCGTTCGTCGAACAGTTATTACGATGCCGGGGTGGTCATCCTTCCTGGGCGAGCGTGAGACGCCCGCCTCGAGAGAGCCGGGCTGAGAGAAGACGATGGATCTTCACTGTGAGGCTTGGGTGTTAGTGTCGCGGGCGACAAGGATGCCTACCGTGAGGTAGGGGTCCAATGCGAAACTCGCCCACCCTGGTGTCCGGCTATCCCTCTCTTGCTACAGGCTTTTAGCCGAGCGTGAGCGGGCAACTGGTAGGAGGCCAGAATGGACCCGGACGAGCGAGTGCAACTAGCGGCTAGGGGGACGGTCGAGATCATTCAGAGAGGGGAACTGGAACGGCTCTTGGTGGAGAATGAGAGACCCCGGGCTTACTGGGGTTTTGAGTGCTCCGGAATGCGGGCGATAGCCTGCACGGAATGATGCACGTCGGCCAAGGGCTCGTCTGCGGCGACAAGATACAGGATCTGATAAGGGCAGGATTCCAGTTTACGATCTTCCTAGCAGACTATCACTCGATGATCAACAACAA
>Ga0209159_1000099_pt1 | contig 80521 bp, 68 predicted proteins | sample GraSoiAngelo_144_FD_185901 | JGI IMG/M metagenome (GOLD analysis project Ga0209159, IMG submission 185901) | Grasslands soil microbial communities from the Angelo Coastal Reserve, California, USA - 14_1009_02_40cm (SPAdes) (version 2) | ecosystem: Environmental > Terrestrial > Soil > Grasslands ...
CGGCGCGCCAGCGCCTTCGCCTCCTCCACGTCGAGTTGATCGAAAGCGTTCACTCCTAGGCGCTCGCCCAGCTCCCACGTCGCGTACTCCCACGTGAGGAACTGGGCGCCCAGGTCGAGCGCCGTGACCCGCCTTGCCGCTGCTCTCGGCCCAGCGTCTCGAGCGGGCTGCCCGGGTCCGTGATGGCGACGAACTGCCCCGGCCGCGCGCGGGCGACGAAGTAGTGGTAGAACGCGAGCGTCTCGACCGTCGTCCCGGACTTGCTGCTGATGACGAACAGTGTGTTTCCGATGCCGGCCCGCTCGATGGCGAGCACGGCCGCCGGATCGGTGCTGTCGAGGACGACGAGGGCGTCGGCGAAGCGGGTGAGGTCGTCCCATTGCGTCAACGACGCGCGTGGCGCGTCGATCCAGCCCAGGCGGCTCATCCGGAGGGAAAAACATAACCAACCCTCGCCACCCGTGACGCGGGCATTTAGGTTAGCCCATGAGGCTTCTAGTGGCTCTTCCAGCCGGAACAGTCCGCTTCTGGGTCGCTGCCGCCGCCCCTGCTCTGGCGGTGATCGTCGGCGCGTATCTCCTCGAGACCCACGGCCGCACCAGCGCGGCGGCCGCCCTGGTCGCGGGCGGCGTGGCGATCGCTGCGGGCCGCTTTCTCGCCTCGCGCCGCGCCGATCGGCGCTACGCCAAGGTGCTGGAGAGTGAAGTCGCGACGCAGACTCGCTCGCTGATGGATTCGCTCGCCGCCACGGCGGGAGCCGAGCGCAACCTGCGCCTCGTGATGGACGCCGTGCCTGATGCGATCGCGGTGCTGGACCGCGACGGCCGCATCATGGATCTGAACGAGGCGGCGAAGCGCATGGTGGCCGCGCCCCCGGGGGAGGGGGCAGGCCGCAGCGTCTTCGAGTTTCTCGATGCCGACGCCGCGACGACGGTCCGGGGGCGGCTCGCGGCCGCGTTCGCGGGCGACGTGCAGCGGTTCGAGGTGGCGTTCCGGCGGGACGACGGCTCCAAGGGCATCGGCGCCCTGCTGTACGCGCCGGTGCGCGAGCGCGGGGAGGTCACGCGCGTCCTCGCCCTCACCCGGGATATCACCGATCAGAAACACACGGAGCAGCAGCTGCAGCAGGCGGAGAAGCTAACCGCCATGGGACAGCTCGTCAGCGGCGTGGCGCACGAGATCAACAACCCGGCGGCGATCATTTCCGGATTCGCGCAGACCCTGCTGCTCGACGAGATGAAGCCCGAGCAGCGCGAGATGCTCCAGATGATCTACGACGAGGCCACCCGCATCGGTCGCATCACCTCGAACCTGCTGGCGTTCGCGCGGGCGGGAGGCTCCCCCCGAACACTGGTGGACCTGAACGACATCGTGCGCCGCACCTTCGCCCTCCGGTCCTACCATCTCTCGACCCTCAACATCGCTGTGACGCTCGATCTCGCACCCGAGGAGCCCAAGTTCTGGGCCGACCCGTCGGAGCTGCAGCAGATGCTCCTCAACCTGCTCATCAACGCGGAGCAAGCGCTCGTGGCCGTGGAGACGCCCCGGGCCGTCGTGGTGCGGACGACGGCGACCGAGGAGGAGGTGGGGCTGGTGGTCGCCGACTCGGGACCGGGCATCGCGCCCGAGATCCGGGCCAAGATCTTCGATCCGTTCTTCACGACCAAGCCGGAGGGCGTCGGCACGGGGCTCGGCCTGTCGATCTGCTACGGCATCGCGCGCGAACACGGCGGCCGCATCTGGGCGGACTCGCAGCCGGGCCAGGGCGCAACCTTCTACGTGGCGCTGCCGCGCGATCCACGCCGGGAGGGGCGTCCCGACCCCGAATCGCCCGCCCCGCCGCCGCCGGTGGCAGGCACCATCACGGTGCTCATCGTCGACGACGAGACCGCCCTACGCAACGCGCTGCTCCGCTTCCTCGGCCGGCGCGGGATCGAGGGCCACGGGGTGGGCGACGGCGTCGACGCGCTGCGGGCGCTGCGGGAGCGGGAGTTCCACGTGATCATCTCGGACGTCCGGATGCCGGGAATGAGCGGTCGCGAATTCATGGAGCGGCTGCGGCGCGACCGTCCCGACCTCTTGGCTCGGCTGATCTTCAGCACAGGCGACACGTTTGCGCCGGATACGGCGGCGCTGATCAAGGAAGCTGGCCTGCCGACCGTGACCAAGCCGTTCGACCTCGGGGAGCTCGAGCGGGTCATCCGCCGGGTCGCGGCCGAGGCGGATCGACGGCGCCCTATAGCTTCGGCGTGAGCAGTATCTCGAGTCCCGACACACCGGCCCCGCTGGTGGTGGGGGTCACGGTCAGGCGCAGCGGCTGGGCCGAGGCGCCGAGCACCTCGAGCGCGCGCGGGTCCACCGTCAGATCATAGACGCCCGGTTTCACGCCCAGCGTGTAGAAGTCCCCGTCGGAAAAGGTCGTCAGACTGCGGCGCTCGCCCGTGCGGCGATCAATCAAGATGAGTGTGACGCCCGCGAGCCCTTGCGGGCCTTGCGGGGTCGCGCGGCGCACGCGCCCCTCCACCACGCCGGCGCGAACCAGCGGGATGTCCAAGGTGCGGAAGCGATTAGGCCCCGGCTCGATGCTCACCGAGCCGAACGCCGGCACCAGCAGCGGCGAGTCGATCGAAAGCGAGTCGACCGTCACGAGGACCGGCTCGAAGGGCACGAGGTCCCAGACCCCGAACCAGCCGCTCGAGTCCGAGCGCGCGCTGTTGCTGCCCACGAGCACCCGTACACCCGGTACGGCTGGCTCGCCCGGATCCCGACGGCCGTTGGCGTTCTCATCCAGGAACACGCGGCCGGTGAGCCCCGCGCGCTCGAGCGAAGGTCCGGGCGCGTAGGTCAACCGCCCACTCGAGCGGTTCCACAGAACCGACCCCTGGACAAACTGCGAGGCCGTGGTCCCGCCAGCCGTCGGCGCGCTGACCAGTGTCAGCGTCCGCACCGCAGGGAGGTAACTCGACAGCGTGAACGTGAAAGTCGCGCCGGGCGTGCCCTGCAACTTGCCCACGCCGACTTCGAGCCGCACGCCGGACCACAGCGGCCGCGCGGCGAACAGCTGGACGGCCTGCAACCCGCCGTCGAGCTGCTGCTCCACGTGCCCGCGCATCCAGACCGACCCGAGCACGGGCCCCAGAGCCGGGCGCGGGAGGGCGAACACATCGAGCCCGGTGAAGGGACGCGTCGTGGCGACGCTGCCGGCGGGGGCGTCGCGCAGGAGGCGCACGAACGGCACCAAGCGCACGTCGTGGGCCTGGACCGAGGCGCCGAGCCGAGCCGTCGTCGTCCCGCCCGTCGCGGTGTGCGTGCCGCCGACCTGCCCATCCAAGAAGAAGAAGCCGGATGCGGGGATCGGTCGGAAGAAGCCGGTGACCCCCCAGGCCGAGCGAAGGGCGGGCGCCTGGAGGGCGGGGGCCGTATCGTGCGCGTAGGCCGTATAGCCGGCGGCCAGTTGCAGGTTGAGCGAGGGCTCGAATTGCAGGCCCGCCGTGGCCGAGGCGCCGGCCACGCCTTCGACGCTCACCGCCCAGGCGTTGGTCGGGTTCAGCACCATCGCCACATAGGGATGGGTGCGGTTCGCGAGGCTGTCGCGCCAGAACTGCTCCACGCCGGCCCGCACCGTCCAGCGCTCGGTGATCCCGTAGCGAAGGTCGAGGTTGCCCGTGGCGCGACAAGTCGGCGCCGTGCACCACCCCGCCGAGAACCCATACTCGAACTGGCGGGCGGGCAGCAGCTCGGTCAGCACGCGGAAGGTGCGGTTGAACTGGCGGACTTCGCCCAACGGCCCGTACGCCACGAAGTCCACGGGGTTCTCACCGTAGCGCACCGGGAGATCGACCGCGAACCGGCCCCGGCCGTCGGTCGAATCCAACCCGACCAGGTCGCCGCCGCGGTACGCCTCCACCGACCACCCGGGGTCGAGCTGACCGTCGTAGCGCGTCGCCCCGAGCAGCGAGGACCGGACGTAGGGCGCGTTGGTGACGAACAGGCCGCGCTGGGATCGCATGCGCGGACCGGTAGTGAACCCGTCACCGAGGCGCACCTGCTTCACCCACTGGCGGTCGCGCCACACCCCAGTCCACGATCCCGAGCCCCGCGCGTGGGCGTCCCCCGTGGTCCCAATACTCTGCACGCCGAGCTCCAGCGAGCCGCCCAATGCGTCGGCGCCCAGCCCCACGGAGTAAGCGCCGCCACCCAGCGGCTGCTCGCCAGCCGCGAGGAACGAGTAGTCCACCACCAAGCCGTCCCAGCGCGGGCGCTCGAGGGCGAGCGCCCGCTGGGGCTGCACGCCACGCGTCCGCTCTAGAAAGGCCGCCCGCGCCGCCTCGCGCTGCAGCCGCCGGCCGATCGGCAGCTTGCCGTCATCCACCAGCGTCACGGACAGGTCCTCCCAATCCACCAGGATGCGCGACTCGAGCAGCTCGCCGAGCCGCCGGGCGCCGACGTACAGCTCGTTGTCATGGAAGAAGCGATAGGCCGCCTCGATCCCCACGCGTCGCGCCCCCAAGCTCATCGTGTCGCGGCGCGCGTCGATCAGCAAGCGACGGCCGCCCGGATTCACCGTCGCTTCGAGCCGGCCGTCGAGCGACAGCCGGTAACCGGCCTCGCCCAGCTGGAGCAGCGCGGTCACGGGTAGGAGCGCTTCGGTACCGACGCGGTACGCGGACACGGTGCGACTCGCGGCCCTGCCGATCTGGAGCTCCACCAAGACCGGCTCCGGTTCGGAGTCGGGCGACTCGTTCTGCGCCCGGAACGACTTGAGAGAATCGCGGGCGGTATCCGGCGCGACGCTGCCCGGCGGCACCGCTGCGGCGGCGGCCCGGCTGGCGGCAGCAACGCCGGCCAACGCGACGAGCCACGCCAGCGCCACGCCAACGAGACGCCTCATGGCAGGCGCACCTCCAGCGAGTCGCGCACCGCCGCCGCCTGAAGCACCACTGCTGGGTCGAGGTCCTCACGCTCGGTCACGAGCTCGTAGCGCAGCCGGTAGCGACCGCGCGCGAGTCCGCGCGCCGAGAGCGCGTAGCGTGGCTCCATCACGAAGTACACACCGATCGGTGCGCTCAGCCTGCTCCGCACCGTGCCCGTCGAATCCACCAGCGCCGCTCGGACCGTGCCGACGTAGGCCGCCGTGCCCCGGCGCTCCACACGGCTCCATACCTCGACCGAATCGCCGACGAGGCGCGCTCGCAGCTGCGAAAGCGCGACCCCGGTCGCCACGGGCCCCTTGCGGTACGCCAGGCCGATGTTGGTGTTCACGACCAGGTTGAGCTGCACGCGCACCGCCGCGGTGTCGCCTACGCCCGCGACCGGAAGCTTCCCGCCCCGCGCCGAGATGATCAGACGCGCCCAGTACTCGCCGTCCGGCAGTCCCGTCGGGGGAGTGGCGAGCAAACGCACGGTCTGCCGCTGGAGCGCCGCGATCGTGAGGCGGCGCGGGAAGGCCTGGACCCAGGCCGCGGCAGACGGTAATGTCGAGTCGGGCTGGTCCACCGTCCGCAGAGCGAAATGGCCCAGCGAATCGGTGACGGGATACCCGAACGCCGTCGAGATCGTGACCTCGGCCGGGTCCCGGTTGGGGTTGTACAGCGTCACGGTGCCGCTGCGGCGCGCGTGATCGATGTAGATCGCGTGGGGGGCGACGAGCACTCCCTGGGCGGCGAGCGGCGCGCTTGCGCCAAACGCGAGCATGAGAGGCAGCAGGAGCAGCCGGGGCATCAGAAGAACACCACCGTGAGGGTGACGGTCCCCGTGTAGCTGCCGGCGCGCTGGCCGGGGCTCGGGTTCGCCGTGCCGCCCAAGAAGACTGAGGCCCGGTTGCCCACGAAGGTCGCCAGATAAGGTGTGCGAGGATCGAAGGCCACTTGAGTGTTGATGGACTGCGATGCCGAGAAACCTCCATCACTGCCGCCGAACACGAGTGGCAGCGTTGCGCCCGCCGGACCTGTCATCACGGCCGGGAGTAAGAAGGTGAGGGACGCGGTGCCGCCCGGGTGCCCCTTCAGGTCGAACTGGCCGCTGTTCGCGGGATCCGTGCGCGACACCACGCTCGCCACCCCCGGGAACACCGTCCCGAAACTGAGCGGCCGCACGCCGGTCACGCTTGTCTGCCCGGCCAGGGGCAGGGTGACGACACAGACGAGCGACAGGATCGTCAAAGGAGCGCGCATGGGCTGTTGGTCTGGCGCCGCTTGCGACGGCGCCGGCAGAGGGTCTAATCCACACCCCTGCCGGCGTCTCACAATCCGACCTCCAGAGCTGGAGCGGTTAGTACGTCACCGTCATTTGCACGGTGCCGACGTAGGCGCCCGCCACCTGGCTTACCGACGGGGTCACCGTCGCCCCGACGAACACGAACAGAGTCCCAGTCCCGCTGAACGTGGCGGCCGTGGCCCCTGCGGAGGGCGTGAAGCCCGAGCCGGCAGGATCGTTGAGACCATTCCAGCTACCGACCCAGCTCGCGATCGGGAGGTTGTTCGCCCCGAAGGTGAGGTTCGACGGAACCACGAACGTCATGCTCACTGGAGCGCTGGCTTGACCGGTGACGTCGAAGCGGCCGGCGCTGGGACTACCAAGCGCGATGGCCTTCGGGACGCCCGGAAAGACGGGGCCGAACGTCAGATTCGGGCCCGCCAGGACCACGATCGGCTGCTGCACCGCGGCCGACACGTTGATGCTGGCGTTATTCTGAGCCTGCGCCGTGACGACACCAGCCGTCAGCAGCGCGAGCGCAATGATCGTAACCTTGGTCGCGGTATACATTTGACTTGGTCTCTCCTATGGAGGCAGAATGTGCACTGTCATATCACTGTAGTGGAGCGCTGCCTGTTGCGCTCCCGCCACACCACAGGAAGGCAAGACCTATGCCCGACCTATAATTATCGGGAAACTGTCAAGTTTCCGTACGGGTGCGCTGCTCGAGCAGAGACCAATGTAGGGACGCGGCTTGGGTGCGCAACGGCGAAGGATTGTCAAACAATTAGACACAACGGACGGTGGACTGCGTTCGGAATTATCGACCTATAGCTTTCCACAGCAACAAGTTCCAGTGTGGATCGGTTGGGTGCACACCCTGCCTTTCGACGGGGCAGGAGGTCTTCTCACTTGATCCGAGGAGTCGAAAATGCCACATCGAGGCCGATTTACAAGTCCGCGGGTTGTCGTCCTGCCCGTGCTCCTTGCCTTGGCCACGCTGGCCATGCCACGAGTCGCGAGCAGCCAAGCGCGCGGCATTTTGCAAGTCACTGCGACCGTAGTCCAGGCGCAGACTGGGTTCGATGGGCTGAAGGCGGCGAACCAGGCCGTGCTGGATTGGGCCACGAACGGTCAACAGGTGACTAACGATGTCTCGACAGTGGCGCAAGTGACGATCACAAGCGGTGCCGACGCGCGCGAGCAAGCCACGGCAGATCTCGTCGTCAACATCGACTATGTGAAGAACTAGCGCAGCACCAGGCGCTGCTTGAGCTCAAGGGGGAGAAGCGGTACCGCGTGTTTGATCGGCACAGAAAGCGCGAACCCCGGCGCCTGCGGCAACCCTGCCCGGTGGATCGCGATTACCTCGCCGTTCGCGTTCAAGAGCGGGCTCCCCGATGAGCCGCCAATCGTCATGCCGTCGAACTGGATCACGTCTTCCGTCGCCCGAGAAATGATTCCCGCCGTCATCGAGGTTCGTACCACCGCTGAGCGGAGCCGCGCGAAGCCGGAACCCGCCGGGTAGCCGATCAGCGCCGCCGGATCGCCCTGCCGCGCCTTGGTGCCGGCCCAGTCGATCGCGCTCAAGTACGGGCCCTGATACCCGCGCATCTTCAAGACCGCGATGTCGCGCTCCTGGGAGAGCGCGATTACATCGGCCAACCGGGCCTGCGCCTGGTCAGCCATGGTCACCCAGATGGTGTCGGGCCGCGGGTGCTGCGAGTCCGCGACCACGTGCCAGTTGGTCAGCATGTAGCCGTCGGCACTGATCACGAACCCGGTGCCGTTGTAGTAGTCATGCCCGAAGCTCACCGTGACGAGACCGACGGCTCCCTGGGTTTGCTGTGCGATGGTCCCGAAGTCTGTAGCTCGGATGGCGCGCATCTTGGCGTCGAGACTCTGGGTCTGCTGCTCGGCAGTGGTGACCGCCCGCCGGAGGCTGTCGATCATCGCCTGCGACGGCGCCCGCTGCTCGGCGGCGGCCAGCTCGTCTCGCAGCCGCTGCACCTCGGTCTGGGCGGCGAGGCGACGCTGCTCGCCCGCCTGCAGCTGTGACGAGAGCGCCGCTTGGGCGCGCTCCAGCGTGGCCCGCAGCTCGGCCGTGCGGACCTCTGCTGACCGAAGCTGGGCTCGCAGGCTCTCCACCAGGGCCGCTGGCGCCGCAGTAGCCCGGGCCGCCGTGAGCTCCTGTCGCAGCCGCTCGGTCTCCGCGCGCGCGGAGTCCCCGGCCGTGCGCCGCTCCCGCTCCGTCTGCTGGACTTCCCCAGAGAGCAGCCAGTACACGCCGTACACGCCGGCCCCGAGGACCAGAATCAGCATCGCCACGAAGACCGCCAGCCGGCGCTTCGCCTGCGCAATGGCCTCGCTGATCATGGCGCGCAGCGTTCTCGGGCCCGGGCGCGCCGGCCGCTGCGCTGCCTGCAACTGGGGGGACGTGCCGAGCCCCTCGACGATCAGCACGGGCCCCCCCTGCCCCAGCGTGATTCGGTCCCCCAGACGGATCGGCATCGGCTCGACGACCCGCTCGTCGTTCACGAACGTGCCGTTGGTGCTGTCGAGGTCGCGCACGACGAGGCCGCCGGTCGCGCCCACCGTCAGCTCGGCGTGGATGCGGGAGACGATCGTGTCGGAAGGGTCGACCGGCTGGATTTCGCACTCGCGCCCGCGTCCCAAGCGGATCCGGACGCCGCGCGCCTCGTAGTGGCGGCCGGTGGCGGCGAGCAGGGTCACGCCGTAGGCGCGCGCTTCCGGAGGCGTGTGGCGCTCCGCGGCGCGGGACGCCGCGGCGAGGCCCGGCTGCTCTGGGATCGTCGCCTCGAGCACGTCGGCGACCGCCGCGACGGAGAATCGCGGGCCGGTCTCGCCAAGGCCGATCACGTCGCTGGTCTTGACCAACGCTTCGGCGGCGAGGCGGCGTCCGTTCAGGAACGTGCCGTTGCGGCTGCCCAGGTCCTTGAGCCGCCAGCCGCCGGGCCCGTGGCGCAACTCGGCATGGAGCGCTGAGACGACCCCGACCTGCGCTCCACCGCCCGCCGGCACCACCGTGCAGTCGGGGCTCCGGCCGAGCCGCGCGACCTCGTCGCGCACGTCCGTCGCGTGGTGGCTCCCGAGCTCGATCAGCCTGAGGTAGGGCACCGGGCGATAGTAGGGAGGCAGCCTGAGCCCGTCAACGCGGCCGGGCCGTCAGTCCGGCGTGGTCACAACTGCGCCAGCTGCGCGCTCCTACGGCGGTCGGGGAGCACGCGGCGCTGGACGCTGGACCGGCGCACGGCGCGGCGGCGCTCCACGCCCGCGCGCCGGTTAGCCGCCGATCGGCGCTCCACGTCCACGGCCAAGCTCTCGTGCCGGCGCTCCGGGTCGAACCGGCGATCCACCCCCGCCCGGCGGTCATCGAGCTGGCGGCGGTCGGGGATGGTGCGGCGGTCGGGGAGCGGTTCGTAGCCCACAGGTCGCTTCCAGGGTATCCGAGTCGGCCCTAACGTATCCGCCTCCCTGGTGTCCGGCTAGAGGCAGCTAGTGCTTCTCCCCCCGCAGCCGCACGTCTACGTCCGCGACCACATCCTCGGCGCGTCCCTTACGGAGCCAGCCCTTGTGCCGGCCTCGGTCATGTACCTCGGACAGGCCTCGCACGACCACTCGCTCCCCTTCGGGGTTGACGAACACCCGCACGATTTCGTCGTCACCACGGCGGGCCCAAATGATCCGATTAGGGCCTGCTCGTTGGACCCGGTAGACGACGTACCCCCGGTTCACGAGCACCTCGCGCGTGACGACGACAACCCGCTCCGGCGGAACCACGTACACATAGTTCGCCGGCTCCGCGTACACCACCTCCGCTCGTGTGTAGACGCCCGGGCCGCAGGCCGCAAGGGCGAGAACGGGTGCCAAGTAGAGACGTCTCATCGAACCCTCCCAGCGGTACGTGTCGACTAAAGACTCTTTCAGACGCCGATTTGTTACACCCGCCGGGCCTTTGACGGCCTGCTGGTCCCGCTCCCCCCTTAGATTGACGACGGCATGAGCCCGACGACGCCGCCCACCGACCTGCTGGACAGCCTCGTCCGCGCCCTCGAGCCGATCTTCCGGCTGGACGACCTCGTAGCGCTGTCGCCTGAGCGCGCCCTGTACCGCGCGTGGGATCGGCTGCTGAAGCGCCCGGTGGCGCTGCGGGTGCACCTCATCCCCGACGGGCCGGGCCGCGCCTGGTTCATGCGGGAGAACGAAACGCTCGCGGCGCTCGACCACCCAGCGATCCGCCATGTGTACGCCGCGGGGACGGCGGACGGCTTCGCCTACCGGACGACCAACTGGGTCGACGGGGAGAGCCTGGCCGACGCGCTGCGCCGGGGTCCGCGGCCGATTCCCACGGCGCACGCCCTGGTGCGCGACCTCCTCGGGGGCCTGGAGCACGCGCACGCGCGCGGCGTGATCATGCGCCGGATCGTGCCGACGACCCTGATCGTCGAGATCTCCGGGCGCGCGGTGATAACCGATCTGCGCTACGCGAACTGGTGTCTCGCCGAGGTGCCACCGGAGGAGCGTGGCTCGGGCGGCGCGTTCGTAGCCCCCGAGGTGCGGGCGGGGGGCATGGGGGAGCCCGCGAGCGACGTGTACACGGTGGCGGCGATCGTCTACTACACCATCACGGGTCAGGAGCCCGATCCCGATCCCGCGGCGCTCATCCCGCCGCGGCGGATGCGGCCTACCGTCCCCGCCGCGCTGGAGCGCGTGTTGCTGCGCGCGCTCAAGTCCCAGCCGGGCGATCGCTACTTCACCGCGACCGAGATGCTCGAGGATTTCGTGAGCGACGCCGGCACTTTCCACGAGCCCGCCGCCACGCCACAGGTCGCCGAGGTCGGTTTCGAGCGCCGCCTGCGCCGCGCGCTGGGCGACGACTACGAGCTGCTCGACGAGATCGGCTCGGGGGGGTTCGGGCGGGTGTTCCGGGCGCGTGACCTGGGGCTCGAGCGTGAAGTGGCCATCAAGGTGCTGCACCCCTCGCTCACCGCCGACCTGGGCGTCGTCGAGCGGTTTCGGCGCGAGGCCCAGCTCGCCGCGAAGCTACGGCACCCGAACGTCGTGAGCATCTACGACATCATGGGGCGGGCCGGACTGCAGTGGTACACGATGGAGCTCGTCCCGGGCGCGAACCTGGCGCAACTCGTCCAGCGCCAGGGCCCCCTCTCCGTGGAGCGGACCGTGCGGCTGCTCGAGGAGGCGCTGTCAGCGCTCGAACAAGCGCACGCCCAGGGCCTGGTGCACCGCGACTTGAAGCCCGAGAACATGCTGATCGAGCCCGACGGCCGGCTGCGCATCACGGACTTCGGGCTGGCGCTGGCGCTGCGCGGCGAGGGTCGCTTCGGCGGCGCCACGTCGCGCAGCGGGACGCCGCAGTTCGCCGCCCCGGAGCAGCTGCTGGGGGAGCGAGTGGACCAGCGGACCGATCTATACTCGTTGGGCGCCGTGGCGTACTTCGCCCTGCTCGGCCGGCCGCCGTTCGATGGAGTGACGCCGGAATCGATCCTCGCCCGGCAAACCACGGACGATCTGCCCTTGCTGCATGCGTCGCGCGGCGAAGTGCCGCGGGAACTCGAAGAGGTGCTGCGGAAGGCGATGCGGGGCGAGCCGGCGGGCCGCTACGCCACCGCCCAGGAGTTCCGCCGGGCGGTCCAGCGGGCCCAGGGCTTCCTGCGGCGGCTGGTGGTGTTTCTGCGGGGGGACTGACGTCCGGCGGTGCCCGTGAGCCAGCCGGCCCAGTCGGCCTAGCGCCAGCGGAAGATTTTTAGTGCGATTCCGAGGCTCACGGCGCCCCAGCCCGCGACGATCGCGAGCGGGGCGCCGAGCCGCACCAGGCCGGTCCCGTCGATCATCACCGCGCGGAGCGCGTCATTGAGGGCCGTGAGCGGCAGGGCTTTCACGAACGGCTGCATCGCATCCGGGAAGCGGGCGTAGGAGAAGAAGGTCCCCGACAGGATCCACATCGGGAGCATCACCAAGTTCATCAGTCCCGAGACGGCCTCGATAGTGCGCGCCCGGCTCGCCACCAGCATCCCGAGCCCCGCGAACGACAGCGCGCCCAGCACGGTGATGAGCGCCAGCGCGCCGAACGACCCCCGCACCCCCACGCCGAACATCAGCCAGCCGAAGCCGACGAGCGCGGCGATTTCGAGAAACAGGAACAGCAGCCGCGAGAGGATGAACGACAGGAGATAGTGGCTGCGGCGCATCGGGGTCGCCATGAAGCGCTTGAGCAGCTTCTTGGTGCGGGCCTGGACCACGGAAAAGCCGACGCCCCACAGTCCGCTGCCCATGAGGTTCATGCCGAGCAGCCCGGGGATGAGGAAGTCGATGTAGCGCGAGCCCGGCTCGGTGACCCGCTCGTCGCGCACGCTCGCGCCGTCGGGCCGGCCGCGGGCCCGCTGTAGCGCGTCGTCCGCCTCGAGCCGCGCCAACCGGCTCTCCGTGCGGGTGGAGTCGTAGCGGTACACGAGCGGGTCGCCGGGCACGACGAGCAGCGCGATGCGCCCCGTCCGGAGCTGGGTCCGCGCCTCGCCCGAATCGAGCACGGCGGCCGCGAGCGCCGGCGAGCGATCGAGCGCGGCGGCGATGACGCTGTCCCCTGGCGCGCGGAGCACCGCGATCTTCAGCTCGCCGGGGCCGCGGTTCCGGAACGCGATGCCGAGCGCGAACGCCAGCACGAGCGGGAACCCGAACACCCAAAAAATCGCCTCGGGCTCGCGGTAGAACTCGCGCATCCGCGCCAGCGTGAGCTGGACGAGCGGGTGATCACGCATCGCGTAGCTGCCGGCCGGTGAGCGACACGAACACGTCTTCGAGCGTGGCGTGGTGGGTGGCGAGCATCGAGAGCTCGGCGCCGCGCCGCTCGAGCAGCCCGAGCAGCGCTGGCACGGCGCGGTGCACCGCGGCGACGGTGAGCGCCGTGCGATCCGGGCCCGGGCGCACCGCCTGAACACCGGGCAGCGCCGCGAGCTCTTCCGGCGTCGGGGCACGGCCGGCCCCGTCCGCGAGGGCGAACTCGACCACATGCTCCGCGCCGAGCGACGCGATCAGCTCCCGCGGTGTCCCCAGGGCGATCCCCTTGCCGTGGTCCATGATCGCCACCCGGTCGCACAGCCGCTCCGCCTCCTCCATGTAATGAGTGGTGAGGAGCACGGTGCCGCCCGCCGCGCGAAACCGACCGATCACCTCCCACAGCTGGCGGCGCGATTGTGGATCGAGCCCGGTCGTCGGCTCGTCGAGGAACAACAGCTCGGGCCGGCTTACCAACGCGCACGCCACGGCCAGTCGCTGCTTCTGCCCGCCCGACAGCTTCCCGACCCACGCCGCGCGCTTCTCCTCGAGCTCGACTAGCCCGAGGACCTCGTCCACGGTGTGGGAACTCGTGTAGAAGCTGCGAAACAGCCGCACCGTCTCCGCGACGGTCAGCTTGTCGGCGAGCTGGGTCTCCTGGAGCTGGATGCCGAGCCGCTCGCGCAGCGCGCGGTCGGCCGCGCCGCCCCCGCCCCACCGCATCCCGAGCAGCTCCACGTCCCCCGCGTCCGGCTCGGTGAGCCCCTCGAGAATCTCGATCGTGGTGGTCTTGCCCGCGCCGTTGGGACCGAGCAGTCCGAAGCATTCACCGGTCGCGACGGTGAGATCGAGCCCGGCGACTGCGACCACGTCCGCGTAGCGCTTGACGAGGCCGCTGCAGCGGATCGCCGGCACGCTCAGTGCGGCTGGCCGGGCGGCTGCTTCGGCTCCGGCGTCATCGCCTGCTTGAGCGCCTGGTCGAGCTGCATCCGCAAACTGTTCACGCCGTCCGAGAGACCGCGGATCTTCATGTCGATCCCGCCCCCCCGCCCCGCCATCACCGACATCGCCCCCGCCACATCGGCAATGGTCCCGACGCCCGAGGTGAGCGCGCGCTGGCGCATCTGCGAGAGCTGCCGGGCGATCGACTCGCAGATGTTGTCGATAAACGTCGCCTTGGCGGCGCGGCTCGAGTTGAGCTCGGCCACGAGCTTGGCGACATGCTCCACCACCTTTTGAAACTGCTGGATGTCGCCGACGCGGCGTTGCTGGTCCGCGGTAAGCTTGGTAACCATGGAAACTCCTCAGTCCGGCGGAGCGATCGCTTCGGTCAGGACGCGCCCGTCCACGGGCTCGGCCGGCGTGAGGCCGAGCAGCCGCGCCAGCGTGGGCGCGATGTCGACGGTGCTCACACGCTCCCCGTACACGCCGCCGTGGATTGCGCGTCCCCAGAAGATGAGCGGTACGTGCGCGTCGACGTCGCTCGGCTGGCCGTGCGTCGTGATCGCGGGGAGGGTGGGGTACGCCCAGATCGAGTACGGCTTGAGCGTCGCGACGAGCTCCACGCCGGCGTTCAAGGGCACCTGGTGCAACCAGCGGCGCACCACGGCATCGCCGGTGTCTTTGCCTGCTAGGTCGGCCGGCCGGTCGACCCGCGCCACACCGGGCACCGCCCGCAGTCGGGCTGCTACATCCGCCACCACGCTGTCCACGTTCACCCCCTGTCCGGTGAGCTCACCACGGCGCGGAAGGAGCACCATGCCGCTCTCGATGGCGAGCCACGCGCCGCCGCCGGCGCGCTGGTCGAGCTGCGCGTTCACCGTGGCGACCATGCTGTCCGCGTTGACCCGCCGCGCGTCCCGGTGCCCTTCCGCGCGCGACCGCTCGGGGAACGGCGTGACACCGTGGTCGGCGGTGAGCACGATCAAGACGTTCCCGGACCCGTAGCGCACGAACAGCTGCTGCAGGAACAATCCCAGGGAGCGGTCGAGCCGCAGCACCTGGTCGTGGATCTCGCGCGAGTCGGGGCCGTAAGAGTGGCCCACGTAGTCTGTCGTGGACAAGCTCACGGCGAGCAGGTCGACGACGCCGCGGCTCCCCAGGCCCAGCGCCCGCACCCCCTCGAGCGCGAAGGCGAGCGTGAGCGAGTCCATCGATGGAACCGCGAGGTACGCGAGCGCAGCCTGTGCGCTGTCGGGGGACAGCTGGTGCGGGAACGTGAAGTCCTTGCCGCCGTTCTCGTACGGCTCGCTGTCGGGCTCGGGATAGGCGCGGGCCGGCAAGAGGAGGTTCCATGTCGCGCCGGCGGCCCTGAACGGGAGGCGCCGGCCATTGAAGGCGCGCACCCAGTCGGGGAGCGAGTCGGCGTAATAGCGGCTCGTGGTGAAGTAGCCACCGACGTACCAATAGACCTGCTGCTTCGCCCGCCCGATCGGCAGGATCGCCCCGCGATCCTTCCCCGAGACCGAGAGGGCGCGAGCGCCCGGCTCGGCCGCCTTGAGCCAGTCGAACAACGTGGTCCCGCGAAACCGGGTGGGCGCAGCGCCCGGCCCGGTGACGCCGACGAGCGGCGCCGCGGAGTCCAGGACGCCGGCCGTGTTGCGGACGATGCCGGTGTGCGCGGGCCATCGCCCGGAGAGAATCGTCGAGTGACCAGGCGCCGTCTCCGTCACGGCGTGATCCTGGTAAGCGTCCGCGAAGACGGCGCCGCGCTTCAGGAGCAGCCCGAGCCCGCCCGTGAGCTGAGCCCGATAGCGGTCGAGATAGTCGGCCCGCAACTGGTCGACGGTGATGACCACGACGAGTCTGGGGCGGGGCGCCGGCGAGATCCCCAGCAGCCCCAGGAGCAACCGCAGCGGAGCGCTCATGCCCACAAAAGTAACGAAGGTCAGGCCGCCTCGGCGGTGGCGGGTACCGGGTCGCCGCGCGGCACACGCGTCGCCATGAGCAACGCCAGCGCGATGATCGCGGCGCACGCGACGAACGGCACGCTCGGGCCCAGGTGCTGGTAGGCAAGGCCCGCCCAGATGGGCCCCGCCACACTGGCCACGCCGCGCAGCGCCTGCTGGACCCCCATCATGAGACCGAATTCGTGTTTGTCGGTCCGATGGCTCACCAGGGCGGAGTTGGCCGGGAACAAGAGAGCCGTCCCGAGCGGCAGCAGGACCTGGACCAACAGGAACAGCGGGACCGACGGCGCGAGGGGCAGCAGCGCATAGCCGAGCGCGTACAGCGTCGCCCCGAGTCGCATGGTCCGCACCTCGCCGAGCCGATCGTTCACCGGCCCGACCACGAAAGCGCGCATCAGGACGCCGACGCCGCCGAACACGGTGAAGAACCACCAAATGTTCGTGGGGCCGATGCCGAAGCGCCAAGCGAGGTAGATGGTGAACACCGCGGGCGCCGAGTTGTACGCGAGCATTGCGACGGCGTAGATCCAGATGAGGTGGGCGGCAGGACGGCCCGGATGACGGATGACCTCCCACAGCGCATCGCGCACGGGACGCGGCTCGGGCGCCAGCACCTGACGCCCACTCTCGGTCGTCATGTGCGGCGAGAAGACGCGGGACTCCGGCAGCCACTTCCACGCGAAGATGAGATTCGCCGCACACAGCGCTGCAGCCACGAGCCCCGGTGCCGACTCGCCGGCGCGGGCTGCGAACGATCCCACCACGGGCCCGATCACCACACCGAGGCTCGTCGCCGCCGAGAGCCAGCCCAGGGCCTTGGCCCGGTCGTGCGGAACCATCGTGTCGGCCACGTACGCCTGGGCGACGCCGGTCGTCCCGCCGCCCAGGCCCTGGACGAAACGCGACACGAACAGCAGCCACAGCGACCCGGCGAGCCCGAAGATCAAGTACGCCAGAGCCGATGCGGTCAGCCCCGCGAGCAGGGCTGGCCGCCGACCGTAGCGGTCGGACACCCGCCCCCACACCGGAGAGGCGACGAGCTGCGCGACGGGAAAGGATGCGGTCATCAAGCCGATCGTCGTCGGGCTGGCGTGGAGGTGGAGCGCATACAGCGCCAGCAGCGGCAGGACGAGGGTAAGCCCGATCATGTCGACGAACGCGACAGCCATCAGCACCGACATCCGCTTCATCGTCTCGCTCCGAGCCCGAGGACCACGGCGCTCACGACCATCAGGATCACGCCGAACCCCGCCGCTACGCCCAGCTCGGAGACACGCAGACTCGACATGATCTCGATGGAGATCGGGCGGTTGTCATACGTGTAGAGCACGATGGACGTCACAAAGTCGCCGAGCGCGGTCACAAACGCGAGGCTCGCGCCCGCTGCGAGCGCGGGCTTCAAGAGCGGCAGCGTCACGCGCCGGAAGCTGGCCCACCGGCCGGCGCCGAGGCTCGCCGCGGCCTCCGCGAACGCCGGATCGAGCTGCCGGTACCCGGCGAGCACCGCGCGCCCAGTGATCGGGAGGTTCCGCACCAGATAGGCGAGCGGCAGCAGGACCACCGTCCCGACGAGGATCCAGCGCAACGTGAGCGGGCTGGAGACGCTGAACGTGGCGGCGAGCGCGATCGCGAACACGGTGCCCGGGAGAGCCCAGGGAAGCGCCACGAGTGCTGCGATCGGTCCGCGGAACCGCCCCCCCCGGCCACCCGGTCGCCGCCGGCCGACGAGCGCCCCCGCGGCGAGCGCGAGGACGAGCGCGGCGAGCGTGCTCACGGCCGCCATCCACAACGAGTTCACCAGCGGCCGCAACCGCTCCGGTTCGCCGAACAGCCGCTCGTAGTTCACGAGGCTCAGGACCGGCGGCACAGCCTCGGTCGTCCAGCTGCCGTACGGCACGAGCGACACGAGGGCGAGCGTGAGATGCGGCAGCAGCAACAGGGCCGCGAACAGCCACCCCGCCGCCGTCGCGAGCCTGCGCACGCCCGGACGGCGGATGGCGCGACGGCGCGGCGCGGTGCCCTTGCCGAGCGCGGTGAGCGGGTCGTCGCCCTCGGTGCGGCGTAGCACGGCGAGGCCCACGACGGCGACCAGCGCGAGCGCCACGGTCTCCACCATCGCGAGCGGGAGCTCGCCGTTCAGTTTCGTCGCCACGATCTGGGTCGTCATGACCCGGAACCCGCCGCCGAACACGTACGGCGCGCTGAAGGAGCCGAGGGCGGTCATGAAGACGAGCAGCGCGGCGCCCGCGAGCGCGGGCCGCAGCAACGGGAGCGTCACGCGGGACAGCACCTGCCAGCGTCCGGCGCCGAGCGCTTGCGCCGCCTCGATGAGCGACGCGTCGAGCTTGGCGAGTCCCGCCCGCGTGAACAGATAGAAGTACACGTACATCGAGTACGCGTGCACGAGCAGGATCGCGCCCGCCCCCTGCAGCCGCCACGGCGCCTGGTTCAGGCCGAAGACCGCCTGCACCGCACGCGCCACGAAGCCCGACTCTCCATAGAGAAAGAGGAACGCGATCACGCCGACGAAGGGCGGCAGGACCGCCGGGAGCGCGACGAGCGAGCCGAGGGTTTTCCGGCCGGGGAAGTCAAGCCAGTCGAACAGGAGCGCGAGCGGCACACCGATCGCCGCCGCCAGCACGACGCTCGCGAGCGAGACCCAGATGCTCGCCCACAGGGCTGCCCATTCGCCGGCGCGGGAGACGAACGTGCCGAGCGCGTCGCCGCGCGCCGCGTCCACCACGGCGACGAGGATGGGATACAGCACGAGCCACGCGAGCAGCAGCGTGAGCCCGAGCGGTGGCAGTACGCGGCCGACGTCGCGGCTCGGCATCGGCCGGTCACCCGGCGCCGCTCGATCCGCCGGCTGGAGGCGCGAATTCATTCGCGCCCCTCCCGGAACGCCAGGACCCGCAACGCTGCGACGTACACCCGGTCGCCTACGCGCGCGGCGTCCGGATCGGCCACGACCTCGAGGCGGTCGCCACCCTCGGTCTCGACCTGGTAGTAGGCCGCGGCCCCGGTATAGCGCCGCTCGCGCACGAGGCCGGGGAGCCCGCCGTCCGCGAAGCGCAGCTGCTCGGGCCGGATAACGAGTACCTGCCCGTCGCTCCCGCCCAGCGCACGGGCGGTCGCCCCGTGGAGCACGTTCGCCCGACCGACGAACGTGGCTACAAAGAGCGACGCCGGACGCTCGTACAGATCGTCCGGCGTCCCCACCTGCTCGAGGCGCCCCAGGTTGAGCACGCCGATACGGTCGCCCAAGTCGAACGCTTCCTCCTGCTCGTGGGTGACGAACACCGTCGTGATGCCCACGCGCTTGATGACGGCCCGGAGCTCGCGCCGCGTCCGCTCGCGCAGGCTCGGGTCGAGGTTGGAGAGCGGCTCGTCGAGCAGCAGCACGCGCGGCTCGGGGGCGAGCGCCCGCGCCAGCGCGACCCGCTGCTGCTGGCCACCCGAGAGCTCGTGGGGCTTACGGCGCTCGAAGCCGGTGAGATCGACCAGTTCCAGGGACGCCGCGACCTTTCGGTCGCGGTCATGCCGCTCGAGTCGGTCCAGGCCGAAACCGACGTTGTCCCCGACGTCCAAGTGCGGGAACAGCGCGTAATGCTGGAACACCATCCCGCAGCGCCGCCGGGCGGGGGGGAACGCGGTGACATCCTCGTCGGCGATCGCAATGCGCCCGGCGTCCGGCGTCTCGAACCCGGCGAGCAGGCGCAGCACGGTCGTCTTGCCGCTCCCCGACGGGCCCAGCAGCGCCAGGATCTCTCCCCGCGCGATCTCGAGCGACACCGGGCCCACGGTCACCGGAGGCGACCACCGTTTGCGGACGCCGTCGATCGTGACGAAGCCCGTCGCCGTCACCGACCTTTCCCCTTTCCCGTTTCCCCTTTCCCCCGAACGTTCTCATCCCAGTACCGCATCCAATCGGCGCCACGCGCGGCGAGCAGGTCCCAATCCACCTCGGCGACCTTCATCGCGCGGCGCACCTCGCGCGCCCAGGGCGGCAGCGAATCCACCGGGAGGTCGAGCCGTGCCGGCAGGCGATACGCCTCGCGGGTCGCGAGGAGCTGCGCGTCGACACTGCCCACGTACTCGACGAACGCACGCGCCGCTGCCTGATGCCGGGCGTCCCGCACCACGCCGATCGCGTCCTCGATCACCGGCGTGCCGCTCTTGGGAAAGAGGTAGCCGAGCTGCAGCCCGTCGCGGCGGTTGAGCAAGATGTCCGGAAGATCCCAGATCGTCACCAGCCCTTCCTGCCGCACGATCTTCTGGTCGAGGAGCGGGCCGTTGAGGACGTACTCTTTGGTCTGTGCGTCGAGGCGCCGCAGCCACTGGAACCCCGCGGTCGTGTCGCCCGTCTGCCTCAGGCCGCGCTCGATGATCATCCCCCACACGGCGCGCATCGTGCCCGAGGCGAGGGGGTCGCGGATCAGCACCTTCCCTCTCCAGCGCGGCTGGAGCAGGTCGTCCCAGTCCTGGGGCGCTTCCGCGGCGGGGACCGCCTGCTCAGCGTATACGATCACCGCCGGCGTCTCGTACGCCGCGAAGTAGAGATCGCCGGGACCGCGCCCGTGCGGACCGATCGCGCCGCCCCAGCTGGGCCGGAACGGCGCCAGGAGCGAGTCGTGCGCGCCGCGCGCGAAAATGGTCGAGGGACCCCCGAACCACACGTCCGCCGGCGGGTTGGCGCGCTCGGAGCGGAGCCGGTCGTACACTTCCTGCGAGCCCATGTCGAGCCAGTGCACGTCGACGTCGGGGTGGAGCTGCTCGAAGCGCCGCTCGAGCAGCGTGAGCAGGTCACGGCCGTGGGGAGAGTAGATGACGAGGGGAGTGCGGCGGTCGCCCTGACAAGCGACCGAGAGTGCGAGGAGCAGCGTGGCGCAGGCGAGCCAGTGCGGAGTGCGGGTTCTGAATTGCGGATTGCGGATTGCGGATTGCGGATTGGACCGCGCGACCTTCGCGCTCGACGTTTGACACCAGCGATCGGACCTTCCCCTTCCATTCCACAATCCGCAATCCGCAATCCGCATTCTATTTCTTGCCGAGCGCCAGCAGGTTCGCGAAGAGCCGATAGGCGCCGGGGACGCCGGCCGGAAGTTGTCGGAAGAAGCTCAGCCCGGTGTAGACGTACGTGCCCTGGCCGAGCCGCGCCAGGAGCAGGCCGCCCTGCAGCGGAGCGTCACCCGGATCGTGCGTCTCGAGCAGCGGCGTGTACGCGGCGTCCCAGTCGTGCGCGAAGTAGAGCCCCCGCTCCTGCACCCAGCCCTGCCAGTCGGCTGCGCCGATGTCGTTCGGCACGTGGAGCCCCGGGCTGGCGGGATCGAGCAGTGTGACCGGTGCGGTCTCGTCGGTCACACGGTCGTGGGGCCGGGCGATGCTGAGCCGGTACGGAGCGAAGTTGCCGCTCACGAACGGATACTGCTGGTACTGCACGATCACCAGCCCGCCGGCGCGAGCGTAGTCGAGCAACCGCCCGTTGCTCGCCACGAGCGCGGGGTCGGTCTCGTAGGCGCGGCTGCCGACCACGATCGCGTCGTAGCGCGCCAGGTCGCCGCGGGCCAGCGTGTCGGCGCCCAGCAGCTCGATCGGCACCCCCACCGCCTGGAGCGCCTCGGGCACGCGGTCGGAGGCTCCGCGCACGTAGCCCACGCGCGTGAGCGCCGGAAGCGAAATCCGCGCCACGCGGATCTCCGCGGCCGAGGCGTGCACGACCGCGCGCGGCCGGATATGCGGATAGTCGATGAGCACAAGCGCGCCCTCGCTCCTCCGGCCAGCGGCGACCGCGCCGGCGCGCAGCGCCAATACGCCCGGCCGCGCGTTGGGCGGCGGCGCGAGCGAGACCGTGACGCTCTTGGATTCGTCCTCCCGCTGGAACGCCAGGTCCTGAGGCGGCAGCGCGTTCCACCCCGCGGGTGGCGTGACCACGACCTGAGCGCTCGCGGGACCGTGCCCGCGGTTGGTGACGGTGATCGTGAAGTGACCGGCGGCGCCCGTGGCGGCGTGACCATCGATCGGCCACACGACCAGGTCGGGCGTCACGGCGACATCGAACGGCTGGGTGACGAAAATCGGTCGCCGGATCTCGCCGATTCCCTGATCGCGGTAGCGGTACACCACCTCGCGGCGCAGCAGCGCGGGCACTCCCGCGATCGTCAGCCGGAACGTCACCTCGAGGGACGGCGGCTCGAACGGCAGTCCGCGCCAAGCGGCGGGGACGCCGGTCCAGTCGTACAGCCCGCCGGTGCGCGGTCGTCGCAGGAAGTAGGGCTGGGAGCGGGGCGCGTCCGCCGCCACGGTGAGCGCGAAGCGGCGCGTCGCGACGCTGCCGGGAGCGACGGCGGAAGTCGCGGGGTCGAGCCGTTCGATCGACCAACCGGCAGGCGCGCTCACATCCACGCCGTCGAGCGCGAGCGACGAATCGCCCGCGTTCCAGACGCTCGTCTCCACCTGGAGCCGCTCGCCCGGAATCACGATGCCGTCGTCCGCCGTCCCGTCGATCGCCACCCCGGCCGCGGCGGCGAGGGCCCCCCGGAGGATGTCTTGCTGCTCCGCGTCGCCGTCGCCGAGCTCCCGCAGCGCCCGCGCCAGGAGCGGCACGATCGCGCCCGGCCGGGCCGGGTTGAGCCGGGCCCGCGCCGAGTCGATCAGCGCGACGTACCGCTCTTTGCCGTGCAGCACCGTGTCCACGCCAGAGAATAGCCCCGCGCCATCCCCGGGCCCGTGGCTGCGTTCCCGCCACGCGACGAACGCCAGGCGCGTCATGCTCGGGCCGGGCGGCTCGAGCTGTCCCATGTCCTGGGAGCGGTGCCGGCTGCGGCCCGCCATGGCGATCTGGTGGTAGGACCGGCCGATCACGGGGTCGAGCACGCCGACGTCGACGGTCGTCGTGGTGCCGGCGGTGTCGAAGGAGCTCGACCGGTACAGCTTCACGGGCCCCCAGCTCGAGTCGCGCAGCGTCTCGAACGCCTGGCGCGCGACGATGCCGGCCAGCTGGTGCTGGCCATGCCCGTCGCGCGCCGTCCCGGAGAAGATCGACAGGATGATCTGCGGCCGGAACCGGCGGATCACCTCGAGCACGTCGGCGAGCAACGAGTCGCGCGGCCAGAACCGCAGCGTCTCCTCGGCCGTCTTCGAGAATCCGAAGTCGTACGCCCGCGTGAAGAACTGGTGAGCGCCGTCCTCCCGGCGCGCGGCCAACAATTCTTCCGTTCGTATGACGCCCAGCTCGGGGCCGAGCTCGGGGCCGATGAGATTCTGCCCGCCTTCGCCCCGGCTGAGCGACAGATAGGCCGTCTGCGCGCCTGTTCCGCGCGAGAGATACGCGAGGAAGTCCGAGTTTTCGTCGTCCGGGTGCGCGCCGATCACGAGCACGCGCTTGGTCGCTCCGAGCTGCTTCAGCGCCCCCGCCAACGCCGCGACGCCGCCGGTGCCGGGCGGGGCGAGCTGCCCCGCGGTCGAACCGACGGCGCCGATGACGCAGGCGAGACTAGCCCCGAGCGCGCGCCGCACTAGGGCGAAAGATAAACCACTCCACCTTTCATCACGAACCGCACCCGCTGGAGCTCCGTGATGTCCTTGAGCGGGTCCGCGGACACCGCGACCAAGTCCGCGTACATGCCGGGCGCGACCGCGCCGATGTCCGGCTGGCTCAGCAGCTCGGCCGCGAGCGACGTCCCCGACTTGATCGCCTGCATCGGGCTCATCCCGTACTGCACGTAGTATTCGAACTCCTTCGCCTGGTTGAGCTCGGTCCAGGGGAAGCCGCCCACGTCGGTGCCAAGCACGATCTTCACGCCCTTCTTGAGGGCGCGGGCCATCGCCTGACGCTGGTGCTCGACCATCGGTCCCCACGGCCCGCCCCGTGGGCCAGCGACGTAGCGTGACACGGTGACGGTGGGCACCCAGTAGACGCCTTTGGCGGCGAGCACATCGATCAGGGAGTCGGTCATCCCGTCGCCGTGCTCGATCGTATTGACCCCGGCGCGCAGCGCCGCGGCGATTCCATCCGAGCCGATGGCGTGCGCCGCCACCCTGCGGCCGAGGCGGTGCGCCTCATCCACGATCGCCTTCGCCTCTTCGTCCGTGAAGTTCACCCAGCTGTGCAGCACCGAGTCCGGCGCCGGCCCGAAGTAGTAGCGCCGGTCGGAGTAGTACTTGATCCAATCGGCCCCGTGCGCGACTTGCTCGCGGACGGCGCGGCGCGCGTTGTCCACGCCGTCCACCGGCTGCACCCCGTGCGGCAGCTCGAGCTCCCAGTTGTCCGACACAATGGGATACATGCCGGTCGGGGCCATAGCGCGCGTGGAGGCGAAGATGCGCGGCCCCGGAATCTCGCCACGGTTCACGGCGCGCTTCACGTCGACGTCCGCATACATCGCCCCCTCGGTCTCCAGGTCGCGGATGGCCGTAAAGCCGTGCTCGAGGGCGATGCGCGCGTTGCGCGCCGCGAGGATCGCGCGGTACGGCGTGGATTGGTAGAGCAGCTGCTCGTTGTACGATTGGGCGGTGGGATCGCCCTGGAGCAGCAGGTGGGTGTGCGTGTCGATGAAGCCCGGCAGGATGGTCATCGCTGAGAGGTCGACGACGCGTGCGTTCCGCCCCTGTCCCTGGACCTGCGCCAGCGGCCCCACCGCCTTGATCCGCTCGCCCTCGACCAGGATGCCCACGTTGCTCTGCGGAGCATCGGCCCGGCCGTCGATCAGGCGACCTGCCTTGATGAGCACGAGCGCAGGCGCCGGTGACGGCCCTGGGGTTTGGGCGGGGGCGGGGGCGGGGGCGAGGGCGGCGGGGTTGCAGCAGATGGCAACGGTGGCAGCACGAGTCAGCACGCGGCGCATCGCCTGCTCCTGGCGGGGGCGAGGCAATTTCCCCCTCACCGCTCGGCTGTCAAGACACACATTTGGGAACGATCGCCCAGGAGAGTAGATTCGCCCTATGGCCAGCACCGCCCCCCCCACCGCCCCGGAACGCAAAGTCAGCGCCGCCGAGGCGCGCGAAGTCGCGGAAGCGGCCCGAGAGCAGCAATGGGCCGCGCCGAGCTTCGTGCGCGACCTGTTCCTCGGGCGGCTCCGCATGGCGCTGATCGATCCGTACCCCGAGCGGGACCCGGAGGAGGTCACGCGCGCGCAGCCGTTTCTCGACAAGCTCGAGCGGTTCCTGCGCGACAACGTCGACTCTGACCGGATCGACCGGGAGGGAGAGATCCCCGACGCCGTGATCGCGGGCCTGCGCGACCTGGGAGCGTTCGGCATCAAGATCCCGCGCGAGTACGGCGGGCTCGGCCTGTCGCAGCTCTCGTACATGAAAGCCATCGAACTCGTCTCGTCGGTCGACGGCTCGCTCACCGCCCTCCTCTCCGCGCACCAGTCCATCGGCGTGCCGCAGCCGCTCAAGATGTTCGGCTCGGACGCCCAGAAGCAGAAGTACTTCCCGCGCCTCGCGCGGGGCGCGATCTCGGCGTTCGCACTCACCGAGCCGGGGGTCGGATCGGACCCCGCCGCGATGGAAACGCTGGCCGTGCCCACTCAGGACGGACAGGCGTGGCTCCTGAACGGCGAGAAGCTGTGGTGCACCAACGGCACCAAGGCGGAATTGATGGTGGTGATGGCGCGCACGCCGTCCAAGGTCGTGAACGGGAAGGAAAAGCGGCAGATCACCGCGTTCATCGTGGAGACGGCCTGGCCGGGCGTTGCGGTCGCGCACCGCTGCCACTTCATGGGACTCAAGGCGATCTACAACGGCGTCATCCGCTTCACGAACGTCCGCGTCCCCAAGGAGAACGTCCTATGGGGCGAGGGGAAGGGCCTGAAGCTCGCCCTCACCACGCTGAACACCGGCCGGCTCACCCTTCCCATCTCGTCGGTCGCGGCCGGGAAGCGCTGCCTCCAGATCTCGCGGCAATGGGCGAACGAGCGCGTGCAGTGGGGTCGGGCGATCGGGAAGCACGACGCGATCGCGCAGAAGATCGGGGCCATGGCCGCGAACACATTCGCGATGGAGGCGGTGGCGGAGCTGTGCGGCGCGATGGCGGATCGTGGCAGCTACGACATCCGGCTCGAGGCGGCGATCGCGAAGCTGTACAACTCCGAGGCCGGCTGGCGCATCATCGACGAGACGGTGCAGATCCGCGGCGGCCGCGGCTACGAAACTGCGGACTCGCTCCGGGCGCGGGGCGAGAAGCCCGTGCCGGTCGAGCGCATCATGCGCGACTTCCGGATCAACCTGATCTTCGAAGGCTCAAGCGAGATCATGCACCTGTTTATCGCCCGCGAGGCGGTGGATAAGCACCTCCAAGTGGCGGGCGACGTCGTGATGCCCGGCAAGGGCGTCGCCCAGCGGCTGCGCGGGCTGGCACGGGCCGCGCTGTTCTACGGCTGGTGGTACCCGTCACGCTGGCTCGGCTGGGGCTTCTGGCCGAAGTACGCGGCGTTCGGCCCACTGGCTAAGCACGTGCGCTACGTCGACCGTAACGCCCGCCGGCTCGCGCGTGGCGTGTTCCACGCCATGGTGCGGTTCGGCCCCAAGCTCGAATACCGCCAGGCCGTGCTGTTCCGCCTCGTGGACGTGGGCGCGGAGCTGTTCGCGATGGCCGCGACCTGCGCGCGGGCGCGGTGGCTGCTCCGGCAGGACGCCGCCACAGGGAAGCGGGCCGTGGCGCTCGCGGATCTGTTCTGTCGCGAGGCGCGCGGACGCATCCAGGGTAAGTTCAAGCAGCTGTGGCGGAACGCCGATGCGGCAGGGTATCAGGTCGCCCAGGACGTGCTGCGGGGCGAGCATCGTTGGCTGGAGAAGGGCATGGTGGAGATCGAGTAAGCGGTTCGCCTATGCGGCTTGGTGCGCGATCATGATCGACCGCAGCCGCTCCGGCGTCTCTCCGGTCATGTCACCGTACGGCGCGGGATGCCCCGTGGTCTCCACGACCACGCTCGGGCAGACGACCTCGTAGGAGCGCGCGCGGATGCGGTCCGCAGCTGTCTGGGTCGCGACCGGCGTGGCGATCACGACCTGCTTCGCGCCGAGCTGTTCCGCCGCCTTCGCCGCCGCGAGCACCTTCCACGGGTAGACGACCTGACCGTCCACGATGACGGCGACCTTCCCAGCCAGCGTCTTCACCGGTCGCTGCGTGCGGTACAGGATGAGATCCTGGGAAACGCGGGCGCGGGACTCGTCGATCGCCGTTGCCAGCTTGTCCAGCAGCGCTCCGCTCGGCTGGAAGTCGGGGTCCATCTCGGACGGTACGGACTCGGCGATCGCCCCGATCGGCGCGACGTTCGAGCCGAGCTTGATGAAGGCGGCGACCAGCACGTCGAACTGGGCCCCCATCGCCTTGGCGGCGTTGGCGGCGATCTCCACCCCCTCGGGCGTGATCCCGAGCAGCAGGCACCCGATGTAGCCCCGGGCGGCGAGCTGTTGGCCCAGCAGGGCGCCCGCTGCCCCCCGTGTGGGGTAGAGGCTGGCGCGTTTCGGAGGTGTGGGGTGGGTCATGTGAAGCGAAAATACAAGGCGGGGGAAGGCGGTGAAAGGCGGAGACGCTCGCGCCGCGCTCACCGCCTTCCACCGCCCTTCCCGGCCCTCGCTTGTTATCTTTCCCCAGCCAAAATCCAGGACGCCGCGCGTGCCCAAGGACACCCTCACCGTCGTCGACAACCGCACCGGCAAGCAGTACGAGCTCCCCGTCCAGGACGGCACCGTGCGCGCCATCGACCTGCGGCAGATCAAGACGTCGGCCGACGACGCGGGGCTCATGACGTACGATCCGGGGTTTGTCAACACGGCAGCGTGCCGCAGCGCCATCTGCTACATCGACGGCGACAAGGGTATCCTGCGCTATCGGGGGTATCCGATCGAGCAGCTCGCCGAAAAGAGCACCTTCCTGGAGACCGCATACCTGCTGCTGCACGGGGAGCTCCCGTCCGCCGCGGAGCTCGATTCGTGGGTCTTCAACGTCACCCACCACACGATCGTCCATGAGAGTATCAAGAAGTTCATCGACGGCTTCCACCACGACGCACATCCGATGGGAATGTTCGTGAGCGCCGTAGCGGCGCTGTCGACCTTCTACCCCGAGGCCAAGCACATCCAGGACGAGACGTCGCGACGGAACCAGATCTTTCGGTTGATCGCCAAAGCGCCGACGCTCGCGGCGTTCGCCCACCGGCATTCGGTGGGGATGCCTTACGCCTACCCGGACAACGATTTGAGCTATGCGGGCAATTTCCTGAACATGATGTTCAAGGCCACCGAGGTGAAATACACGCCCAACAAGACGCTGGAGCACGCGTTGGACGTGCTGTTCATCCTGCACGCCGATCACGAGCAGAACTGCTCGACCAGCGCGATGCGCGGCGTCGGCTCGTCGCACGCCGACCCCTACTCAGCGATGGCGGCGGCGGCGGCGGCGCTGTACGGCCCGCTGCACGGCGGGGCCAATGAGGAAGTGCTGCGGATGCTGCGGGAAATCGGCTCGAAAGACCACGTCCCGGCCTACATCGAGCGAGTGAAGCGGGGGGAGTTTCGGCTCATGGGGTTCGGCCACCGCGTCTACAAGAACCACGACCCGCGCGCCAAGATCATCAAGCGGGTGGCGGACGAGGTGTTCGACGTCACCGGCAAGAACCCGCTGATCGATATTGCGGTCGAGCTGGAGCGCATCGCGCTCCAGGACGACTACTTCGTGACGCGCAAGCTCTATCCGAATGTTGATTTCTACTCGGGGATCATCTACGAGGCGATGAAGTTCCCGATGGACATCTTCCCGGTGCTGTTCGCCATCGGTCGCACGCCGGGGTGGCTCGCCCAGTGGCAGGAGATGCTGCTCGACAAGGAGCAACGGATCGCCCGGCCCCGACAAATCTACTTCGGCCCCTCGAAGCGAGACTACGTTCCGATAGAGAAGAGAAGCTAAAGACGTCACGAAAATACAGAGAGGCGTCACGAAAAGACGTCACGAACAAGCGTCACGAAGAACCGTGGGGTGCTGGCTACGTCCATCCGTGACGATTCTACGTGACGTCGTTTCGCGACGTCTCTCGTCGTTTCGTGACGTCTTTCGATTAACGCCGCCGCCGTCCGCCGACGCGAGCCCGGACCGATCGCGCCGGCTTGGGCTGTTCAGCGGCCATCGGCTTGGGCTGCAGCGGCTTGATGCTCGGCTCGAAGCCGGGGATCACTTCCCGCGGGAACGTCTGGCCGATCAGTTTCTCGATGTCTCCCATCAAGAGCCATTCGTCGGGCGAGATGAGCGTGAGCGCGAGCCCGCGCGCCCCCGCCCGCGCCGTGCGGCCCACCCGGTGCACGTACACTTCGGGATCGTTCGGCACGTCGAAGTTCACGACCATGCGGATCCCGTCCACGTCGATGCCGCGGGCCGCAATGTCGGTCGCGACGAGCACATCGGCCGCCCCGCTCCGAAACGCGTCCAACGTGCGCGTCCGGTGGCTCTGGGCCTTGTCGCCGTGGATCGCATGGGCGGGGATCCCGTCCTTGCGTAAGAAGGTCACCAGCTTGTCCGCGCCGTACTTCGTGCGCGTGAAGACCAGCGTCTGACCCGCGGGCTTGGCGCGCAGGATCTTCGCCAGCACGCCGCGCTTCTGGAGCTTGTCCACCGCGACGATCACGTGCTCGATCCCCTCGGCGGGCGTGGCGCGCCGGCCGATCTCGACCGAGGCGTGGCCGTCGAGCGCGCGCCGCGCCAGCGCATCCACCTCAGGCGACACCGTCGCCGAAAACAGCATCGTCTGGCGCTGATCGGGGAGCGCGGCGAGGATGCGCCGCACGTCGGGAGCGAACCCCATGTCGAGCATCCGGTCGGCCTCGTCGAGCACCAGCACCTCGAGGCGGGAGAAGTCGACGTGGCCACGCTCCATGTGGTCGAGCAGCCGGCCGGGCGTCGCGACGATGATATCGGCGCCGTGTCTCAGCGCCTTGGTCTGGGGCTCCATGCCGACGCCGCCGTATACCGCGGCCGCCGTCACGCCGCGGACATGGCGTCCGTAGACGCGCGCGCTCTGGAGCACCTGCTCGGCGAGCTCGCGCGTGGGCACCAGAATCAGGGCCCGCAGCACGTGTTTGGGACCGGCGTTCGCCAGCCGCTGCAGGATCGGGAGCATGAAGGCGGCGGTCTTGCCGGTGCCGGTCTGCGCCGAGCCGATGAGATCGCGGCCTGCAAGCGCCAGCGGGATCGCTTCCTGCTGGATGGGGGTGGGCTGCTCGTAGCCTTCTTCGGCTACCGCGCGCAGCAGCTCGGGTGCAAGCCCGAGGGATGTGAAAGGCATACAACTCCTTCAGAACGACGTCATGAAACGACGTCACGTGAAATCGTCACGAGGGACCGTGACTCACGCTCTCTCGTAACGCCGTCCCGTGACGTCTTTCTCGCGACGTCCCAACGAGACGGTTTCTAGGTATTGAACCTGGGGAATGAGGCCGGGCGTGTGTTCAGCGCCGGAACCCGCTCCTGAGCGGGACCGTCCTACGGAAGGATGCCAGCTCGCGGTTCTTTTCTTACCTACGGGCCGTAAGCTAGTCCGCGCACCTAGTTACGTCAACTACGTCACGAAAGGACGTCTCGGAAACCCCGTCACGGAACACCGTTACGTCGTTCCGTGACGATCTCTCGCGACGTCGCTTCGTGACGGTTCTACGTGACGACTTTCGTCTTCCGTGACGACTTTCGTCTTCGGAGTTGACAAATGCGTGCCCGCCAGCGAAGTTCCGGCGCGCGATACGAACCAGAGACCGTTGCGAGGACCTGGGCTACCGCCCGTGGTCCTCGTCGCATTTCTGGCGGACTCCCGCGCTGGAGGAGAGGCCGGATGGAAGTGACGCTGGGCGACAACGACCGATTGGACTACGTCCTGAAGAAGTTCCGCCGCCAGATCACCAGAGCCGGACTGTTCCAAGACATGAAGCGCAAGCGGTTCTACGAGAGTCCGAGCGCTCAACGGCGGCGGAAGGATAAGGCTGCGGCACGCCGCAAGGTGAAGTCCGCGCGCCGCCGCGAACACCATTAGATCAGGAGTACGGCAGATGGCACGCATCACCGGTATCGTGAAGTGGTTCAACGACGCGAAGGGTTTCGGCTTCATCACACCCGAGAACGGCGAGAAGGACTGCTTCGTTCACCACACCGCGATCCAGGCGGACGGATTCAAGACACTGGCCGAGGGCCAGCGCGTTGAGTTCGACGTCGTCCAGGGCCAGAAGGGTCCGGCGGCGCAGAACGTCGTCAAGCTCTAAGCTAGAGGGCGGTTCCGCCAAAACGAACGGCGCCATCCCACAGGACGGCGCCGTTTGCGTTGCAGCCCTGGCGGAGCCTATCGCAAAACGATCCGCATGGCCCGTGTGTCGAGCTCGATATCCCAGAAGACGATCCGGTTGCGCACGAAGTCCTCGCAGTCCGCGACCGTGATCGAGTCGGGCGAGGCGTCGAGGAACTCGAGCAGCCGCATCCGCATGTCAAGGTAGGAGCGACCCTCGCGGGTCGCCGCGACCCGCATCCCCACTTCGTCCTCCAGCCGGCGGTTCACGAAGCCCTGCGCGACCTCGAGCAGCCGCCCGACGATCAGGTGCTCGAGCGCCGCCCCCTCGGGTTTGGCGAGCTGCCGGGCCAAGAGCCGGGCCTTCCCCGGCTCGCACAGCTCGAACAGCAGCTTCCACACCCCGGGGTCCGGCCGGCGGCGGGCCGCCGGTTCCGCCAGGCGCTCGACCCGGGCGCAGGTGGGGAGGTCATTACGGTGCAGCCGGAGGAACCGGGCCATGGGCGCGTACAGATCGATCCGCCCGGGCGCGGGGGGACGCCGTCGACCAGCAACCAGATCCACGATGTAATCCTCCGACACCTGCACCGCTTCCGCCAGCTCGCGGGGCGTGCGTTTCAGCTCGCGCAACCGGCGGCGCACCAGTTGACCGACCTTGACGGGGTGCTTGAGCGGTACGGCTGCAGGCATCAGGACTCCTCTCAGGGTGGTCGGGGCACATGAAACGCCCGCGGTGCATCGGCGGCAAGCAACCGCGGGCGAGGCCCCTAAATATCGCTAAAATCGAGCGTTAATGGTAGGCCCGAGACGGCGCCTACAGCCTTCAGCCTTCCGCGGCTGTGCTGCCAGGCCCTGGCTGACGGCTGACGGCCGAAGGCTGACGGCACTGTTTTCGCACCAAGGCCGCCGATCCGACCATGATGATCACTGCAAAGCTGAACCACTGGACCGCGTAGGAGAGGTGCGGGCCGTCGGACAACTCGGGCGGGGGCCAGCGGACGAGGGCAGGTTGTGGAGGTCGGTGGAGGTTGCTGGAGGGGGGCAGGAGCTGGATAACGAGCGGCAGCAGCGCGTACGGGAGCGAGTCGCGCAACTTGGCCGGGTCAACGTCTCCGCGGGCCCGCGGCGCGGCCATCCCGATCCCCAGGACGTCCGCGCTGTCGGCCTCGCGATACGCAGGCTGGTCGACGTGGTACGCGTCGGGCGAGGGCGCCCAGCCCCGGTCCACCAGCACCCCCGTTCCATCCACCAGCCTGAGGGGCGTGATCAGCGCCACTCCGGGGACTCCCTCGTAGGTGCGGGGGCGCCACAGCCGCTCGCCGGCATAGTCATAGACCCCTCGGGCGTGCAGCCGGCGATTCCGGGCGGAGTCGGCCGCGAGGGCGCTGGTCACCTCGAGGGGCGGCCGCTCGCGTGCTGCCCGGATGACGGTGTTGCGTTCGCGGCGCTGGCGCAGGCGGTCGAGCTGCCAGAAGCCGAGTCCCACGCATGACGCGGCGACACCGAGGGCGATGAGGAGGCCCGCGAGGTCGCGCCGAGCCGGGCTCACCGGCGTCGCTCGAGCACCGCGAGCTTGGCGGCCCGCGGCAGCCGCCGCAACGCCGCCTCCCGCCTGAGGGCCGCGGAGCGGCTGGGCTGGCGCTCCTCGTAGACGAGACGCACCGGCCGGCGAGAGCGGGTGTACGCGCTGGCCGTGCCCGCCGCGTGCCGTGACAAGCGCTGGGGGAGGTCGTTCGTGATGCCGGTGTAGAGGGATCCGTCACGGCAGCGGAGGACGTACACCGTCCACGCCATTTGTGTCGTTCCCGTTATTCCAGTCTCGCGGTGAGTGTGATCTGTGGAATGCCCTTGAGGGCGCGCGACACGGGGCACCCTGTCTTCGCTTCTTCGGCCGCCTTCTGGAACGCCGCTTGATCGAGTCCCGAGACCTTGCCCCGCACCTTCAGCTCCATCTTCGTAATTGTCGGCGTCCCGTTCACCATCTCGAGGGTGCAGCCCGCGTCCGTTTGGATTCGGGTCGCGGGCTTGCCCGCCTTTTCGAGCCCCGCCGAAAGCGCCATGCTGAAGCACGCGGCGTGCGCCGCAGCGATCAGCTCTTCGGGGTTGGTGCCTGGCTTCGCTTCGAAGCGGGTCGCGAAGCTGTACGGCCCGCTGAACGCGCCGCTCCCCGCCTTGAAGCTGCCCTTGCCGTCCTTGAGCTTCCCCTCCCACACCGCGGATGCTTGACTGGTAGGCATTGCAATGCTCCGACGTCGCTGGGGTCGCGGAGTAATCTGGCGGGGCGTTGCACCGGGCGCTACGCTTGTGGGCCGCGCGGTGCACGGTGTCACTGCGTGGAACCCGGGAGAAGGAGCCGAGCGATGGCCACGAAGAAGGGATCCAAGCGCCCCGCGGGCGGCAAGCGCGTCCCGACGAAGCGCGCCGCCCGCCGTCCCCCCCGCCCCGCGCGCCAGCAGCCCGAATCGCTGCGGCTGCGCTCCATGGCCGCGTCGTTCACGGTGAACGACCTGCAAAAGAGCGTCGCCTGGTACCGGGACGTGCTCGGCTTCACACCGGGGGAGCGCTGGGAAACGAACGGCGGCTTGCGCGGCCTGCAGATCAAGGCCGGCGCGTGTGACATCATGTTGGGTCAGGACGACTTCGCGAAGGGACGGGACCGCAAGAAAGGTGAGGGATTCCGCCTCTGGGTGGCGACCGCCCAGGACATCAGCGCGATCGCCGCGCAGGTCAAGGCGAAGGGCTGGCCGCTCGACCGCGAGCCTTCCGAGACGCCGTGGGGCGATTGGGCGTTCGCCGTCACCGACCCCGACGGCTTCAAAATCACGTTCATCCAGGAATAGCAGTGTGGAGGGCGGAGTGCGGAATGCGGAGTTGAAAGGCAGGGCCTGGCCCGCATGTTGACGCTCGCCGCCGCGCTGGCGATCCAATCGCAGGTTGCCGATACCTCGCCATTCCGTGCGCTCGCGCTCCCGACGCCGGGACGCGTGCGCAGTGCGTCCGGTACGCCGGGGCCGGACTACTGGCAGCAGCGCGCAGACTACGTGATCCACGCGACGCTGGACACGGCCACGCAGACGATCCGAGGCACCGAGCGGATTCACTACGCGAACCACTCTCCTGACACGCTGACATTCGTGTGGGTGCAGATCGAGCAGAACATCTTCGCGCCGCACAGCATCACCTACGCACTCAACCAGCCGCCGCTCCACTTCGCGGGCGGTGCCGTGTTCGACTTCACGGGGAAGGGGTTCATCGGCGGCATCACGATCGAACGCTTCGCCTCCGGCGGAAAGGCGCTCAGGCGCACCGAGTACGGTACCATGATGCGAGTCGAGCTGCCGCGCCCGCTTCCGCCGCGGGGCGCGATCGACTTCGACGTCGCCTGGCACTTCCCGGTCCCGCCCTACGGCGGCGGGCGCATGGGACGGATCGGCACGCGGTTGTACGAGATCGGCCAGTGGTATCCGCGCATGGTCGTGTACGACGACGTGCACGGCTGGAACCCCCTTCCTTACATCGGCGCCGGCGAGTTCTACCTCGAGTACGGCGACTTCGACGTCACGCTCACGCTCCCGGCCGGGTTCTTGGTGGCGGCGACCGGCGCGGTGGCGAACCCGGTCGCGGTGTGGACCGCCGAGCAGCGCGCGCGTCTCGCCCGGGCGCGGGCGTCCGCCGATGTCGTGCAGATCGTGACCAAAGCGGAAGCGACCGCGCACAGCGCACAGCGCACCCCCGGCACCAAGACCTGGCACTTCACCGCGCGGAACGTCCGCGACGTCGCCTGGGCCGCGTCTCCGGACTTCCGCTGGGATGCGTCCGGCTGGCACGGGATCCTGATTCAGACCCTCTACCGGCCGGGCGCGGCGCCGTGGGAAGACGCGAACAAGATGGCGTGGTTCACGATCAAGCACTTCAGCGAGACGTGGGGCACCTACCCCTGGCCGCACGCGACGACGGTTGAAGGGCTGGTCGAAGGCATGGAGTATCCGATGCTCACGTTCGTGCCGTCGATCGAGAAACGCGAGGATCAGTTCTGGGTTCTGACCCACGAGTTCGGGCACGAATGGTTCCCGATGATGGTCGGCTCCGACGAGCGGCGCTATCCGTGGATGGACGAGGGGTTCAACACGTTCATCGACTACGGCTCGGCCGAAGGCTATTTCAAGGGGACGGCCTACGGGGACACGGTGCGGCGCGACCTGCTCAGCGCCGCTCGCATCTCGGCCGTCCCGGGCAACGAGCAGCCGCTGATCGACAAGCCGGTCGAGCAGCACGATCTCGCATGGGCGGCCTATCAGAAGCCCGCGCTGATGCTCACGGTGCTGCGCGACGGGGTGCTCGGCAAGGAGACGTTCGAGCGCGCCATGCGCGAGTACGTGCGCCGCTGGACGTTCCGGCACCCGCAGCCCGCGGATTTCTTCCGCACGATCGAGAACGTGTCGGGCAGAGATCTCGACTGGTTCTGGCGCGAGTGGGTGTACAGCACGGCCCGGCTCGACCAGGCGGTGGACTCGGTGAGCGTCGCCGGCGACACGACGCTCATTCACCTATCGAGCCGCGGCCAGATGCTCCTGCCATTGATGCTGGAGCTGCGCTACGCCGACGGGACGACGGAGACGCGTGACTATCCGATCGAGATGTGGAACCTGGGGAGTAAGTTCACGGCGCGGATCGCGACCGCGGGCCGACAGGTCGCAGCCGTGGTGGTGGATCCGAAGGCTGTCTACCCCGACGTCGACCGGGGGAACAACCGCTGGGGAGCCGGGGGAAAGTAGTCCCCCGGCCCGGTTCCCCCGGCCGCCCTTTCACGGCTTGTCCGGTCGACTCTCGTCGTCGAGGACCTCTGCGTCCGGTGGCGTCTCGCTCCCGGGACCGAAGCCTGTTTTCCCTGTGCGGTCCGGAATCGTGATCGCGACCTCAGCCACGTTGTTGTCGTAGTTGCTCTCGAGCAGCATGTGGCAGAAGCCTCGGGAATCCAGGTGCGGGCAGACGTCCTTGTTGCTCTGCGCGAACGGGGGATTGACGGTGATGCGGATGATGTAGTCCCCGGGCGGCACCGGATCCTGGCCGTCGCCGCCATCCAGCACGAAGTACTGCCCCCCCAGGTGCTTGTTGTAGGTGTCGGCGTAGCCGACGCTGATACCCTGGTTGCCCGGCAGCGTCTTGGTGCCGCACAGCCGGTACACCCAAGAACCCGGCGCAACCCCGTCGTTCCACGGCGTCACGTCGATCATGCAGAAGCCCCGCTTCGCCGCGCGCCAGAGCGTCGTGCGGTCCGCCGAAAGCAGCTCGTAGGTCGCGTAGTGCCGGAAGTGGAAGTGGTTGTGGCACGTCGCGAACTCGAACAGGCCGTCGTTCGCCGCCACGTGATCGAGCGGGTTGCCGATGAACACGTCCGCATCGCCGATGTTCGGCGTCGTGACGGTGAAGCGTAGCACACGCCGGAGCCCCGGCGTGACCCCCCCTTCCTGCACGCTGCAGAACGTCGCGGGCAGATTCTGATCGTAGATCACCCAGGAGACGGCGAGCCGCTTGGCGTCGACGATCAGGTCGGGGGTCCCTTGGAGATCCTGCACGTGGGCGAACTGCGGCGCGGCCGGCGCCGCCACGTTCGCTCGGTCCGCCCCGCCGCAGGCGGCCAGCGTGAGCGCCGCTGCGAGTCGGGGGATTCGAGCCAGGCGCATATCGAGCACTCTCCTGTCCGCGGGCCATGACATCGTTGCACGGCCCGCGGGCCCGCGGGAGGCCAGGGTCGTGCGGTCGAGGATGGGAGTGACCCAGAACTTGGAGGTGACCTGGCCGGCGGTCAAGCGAGGGGCGTTCCAACCCCTGGGCGGCGCTCTCGGCATACGACGCGTCTCGAGTACCTAGGGAGCCTGGACTGACGCTCCCGGCTTGGGTGGACCGCCGCCGTTCGTAGAGCCGGCGAGCTGTCCGACGGACACGAGGATCGCGGCGAGCGCCGCCCCGCCGGCGCCGAGAGCGACGGCAGTTTTCCAGGCCGAGAGCCGCTTCTGCTTGAGCTCGCCGATCTGGGTGCGCGGAATGGTTACGAGCGAGCCGGCGCTGAAGTACTCCGTCTGCGTTTCCGAAAGGAAACGCCGTCCCGTGACGACGAGCGAGTCCGGGTCGGCGTAGGCGACCCGCCCCTCCACCAGCGTGACCCCGTGGATCGTGACCTCCCCGACCCGGGCGTCAAACGGCGCACTCGGCTTGACCACGACCTCCACGCCGCGCAGCGGCGCGGCCGGACCCATCCGCGTGTAGGATAAACAGCCCGACAGTAGCACGGCAAAACTCACGACGGCGACGCGCATGACCGCTCCTTCACGGCTGGTTCGCGACGAGCACCGGGAGGCTGCTGCCGCTCGTGTTGCCGGTGCCGAGCTGGCCGTTGCTGTTGTTCCCCCAGCAATATGCCTTTCCGTTCGTGGTGAGTGCGCACGTGAAATGCCCCCCGCTGCTGATTGACCGAAAGTTCTGGCTCGTGGTCACGCCGAGCGGCCGACGGCTACATGAAATGGCCACTCCGGTCGGAGTGGTGCACGTCTCGGACGACTCGGCACCCAGCTCGCTGCTCCCGTTCTGCCCCCAGCACCACGCGACGTTTCCCGTACTGACCCCGCAGGTGTGCTCGCTACCGGCACTCAACGTCGTGAAAATGACGCCGCCGACCACGTGGACCGGGACGGACGACTGGCTCCGCGTCGTGTCCCCGATCTGGCCGAAGGTGTTGTCTCCCCAACAATACGCGTCACCCCCCGCTGTGAGCCCGCAGCTGTGACTGAAACCGAGGGTGAGCCGTGCGAAGTGGAGGCCGCCGGAGACGGCCATGGGCCCCGCCGTATCCACCGTGGTTCCGGTGCCGAGCTGCCCGGCGTCGTTGTGTCCCCAGCAATACGCGATGCTGTCCACCCCGAGGGCGCAGGTATGGCGCGCCCCGATGCTGATCGCGAGGAGTTTCAAGTCGCCCGACACGAGGAGGGGCGTCCGACTGCACGGCTCCGCGGCAGGGGTGGCGCACGTTTCGCCCGTGCGGCTGCCGAGCTGACCGTAGCGCGCCCATCCCCAGCAGCGGGCCGTCGAATCTGGGGCCGCGATCGCGCATGTGTGCGTAGCGCCGCTCCCGCTCGCAACGGTGGCGAAGGCCAGCCCGCCGAAGACGCCGACCGGCGTCGACTGCGATGTGGTCGACCCATCCCCGATTTGGCCCGTGAGGTTGAGTCCCCAGCAGTAGGGGACGTTCCCTGTCGTTACCGCACAGGAGTGGCCCCCACCGAGGCTCACCGCGCCGAACGTGAGCGCGCCGCCGACCCGCACCGCATACACGCGATCGGTCTGCGAGCCGTCGCCCACCTCCCCATCCCGGTTCCACCCCCAGCAATACACGTGGCTCGTGACGGTGACGCCGCACGTGTGCAGCAGGCCGGCGCTGGTGGACGCGAAGGCAGCGTCCACGGGCGGCGGCACAACGACAGACTCGTCCTTGCAGGCCGAGATGGCCATGGCGGCGAAGGCGAACAGGCGGTGGATGTAGGCTGACGGCATAACGTCCGCTCCCAGCAACAATTTACGGCAGCGGCCGGTGGTTCGCCCGCCCCGCGCGGGGCCTCCTTGACGACCCCGCCGAGCCAGGCCACGTTAACCGCACCTTCCGGCCGACCGGGTTCTCGCCGTTCCTGGCCGGCGCATTGAGATGGCAGTCGCAACTGTCGGATGAGAGTGATGAACAGCGCACGACCGTCTGCTGCTGTTCAATTCGCGTTTCCCCATCACAGGAGGTGGAGATGACCTCTCCGCTTCGTAGGGTCCGTGTGGCGCTGAGTTTGGGCGTCGCAATCGTGCTCTCGTGCGCCGGAGCGCTCAGCGCGGGCGCGCAAACCACCGGTGTGATCCGCGGCAAAGTGATCGATGGCGCGACCGGCCGTCCGGTGGACGGTGCCCAGGTCTACGTGGCCGGCACGGAGCTGGGCACTCTGACCAACGCGGACGGTCGGTATCAGTTCGCGGTTCGCTCTGGCACCGTCCAGGTGCGTACCCGCCGCGTGGGCTACGCCAGTACCACCAAGCAGGTCACGGTCACCCCGGGGGAAGTCACCGACGCCGACATCACGCTGAACAAGGCGGCCATCGCGCTCGACGCGGTGGTGGTGACCGGAACGGGCGCCGAGACGGAGAAGCGCAAGCTCGGCAACACCATCGCCACGATCGACGCGGCACAACTGCGCAACGCACCGGTCCAAAACGTATCGGAGATGCTCGCGGCCCGTGAGGCTGGCGTCAGCATCCTCCCGTCCGGCGGCCTGACCGGCGAAGGCGCGCGCATCCGAATCCGCGGGTACGCAAGCCTATCGCAGCCGAACGAGCCGATCGTATATGTCGACGGCGTGCGTGTGGACCGCAGCGGCGGGTTCGGGGACTACATCGGCACGGGCGGGGGTGGTAGCCCGTCGCGCCTGGACGACATCAACCCCGAGGCGATCGAGCGGATCGAGGTCTTGAAAGGCGCAGCGGCGGCGACGCTATACGGCACGGAAGCGTCCGCCGGTGTGATCCAGGTCTTCACCAAGACGGGCTCGCGGGGCTCGCCCCGCTGGGACTTCATGAGCGAGCAGGGCATCGTGGCGGATCCTAAGAACCGTTACGAAGACAACTGGGGGTTCGCGCGCTACGCCAACCTGGGAGATTGCGTCGCCAGGTTGCCCGACACGACGTCGACCCAGAGCGACTGCCGCAGCCAACCGCCATTCGCCGACGCGCTGAGCCAGTTCTACGGAACCACTGTGACGGCCTACGCGCCGTTCTCGCGCCCGTTCTTCAAGTCGTTGCTCGAGACGGGATACAACAGCAACTACTCGGGGTCGGTGAGCGGCGGCACGCCGAGCGTCACGTACTACGTCAACGGGCGCTACGCCCGCGAGAACGGTCCGTGGGGCGGTAAGAGCCTCGGCCCGGCGCAGGACCTGGACCACTCGGCCCAGGGGTCCGCGAGCTTGGTGCTTCTCCCTACGAGCAACGTGAAGATCCGCGTGAATGCGGAGTACGTCGACCGCTTCCACCAGACGCCGTCGAACAACAACAACATCTTCGGTGCCACGGCAGCCGCGCTGTTCGGCAAGCCGGAGCTGGCCCAGTGCTATACGGGCGGAGTGGCCACCGGCACCGGTCAGTGCACGCTGGACGGCAAGTCGGACAGCCCCTTGGCCCCCGGCAACCCGTTCGGCCAGGCGGCGTTCGCGACCGTGCGCGAGAACATGCAGGAACAGATCAAGCAGAACGTCAAACACTTCACCGGCAGCCTCAACCTCGCCTACCAGCCGGTGAGCGAGGTCTCGCTCGAAGGCACGCTCGGCGTTGACATGGTCAACCAGATCAGCACGGATTTCGCCCCGTTCGGCCGGGACGTGGACGAGTTCATCAAGTCAGACCCGGACGGCTTCAAGACGATCGATGACCGGACGCGCCGGGAGGTCACCGCCGAAGGCAAAGTGACCTGGAGCAAAAAGCTGGGCGAGAGTTTCCAGTCGACCCTCGTTGGGGGTGGCCAAGGGTTCGTGGCGAAGCTCGAGGACGCGGCAGAGGTGGGCGAGCATTTCCCCGGACCGGGACTCGAGATCGTCTCCGCGGGCTCGACGCCCACCACGTATGAGCGGATCCTGGAAACAGTGAACGCCGGCGCTTTCGCGCAGGAGCAACTCGGCTACCGGGACTTTGCCTTCTTAACGGTCGGAGGTCGCTATGATCGCAACAGCGCCTTCGGCAAGACCTCGGAGGGCGTGTTTTATCCCAAGGCCAGCATCTCGGTGCAGCCTAGCTCCCTCCCAGGGTGGGCCGGCTCGGCGTGGCGATCGACGCTCTCGACCGTCCGGGTGCGGGCGGCTGTGGGGCAATCGGGGCTCCAGCCTGGGGCGTTCGACAAGTTCACGACGTTCGGCCCCCTTGCTTCGGAGACCGGTCCCGGGCTGGTGCCCGATAATCTGGGCAATGCAAACCTGAAACCGGAGAAGGCGACCGAGTGGGAAGGGGGCGCCGAGATCGGCGTGCTCAAGGACCGAGCAGCGGTGGACGTGACGTACTGGAACCGCGTGACCCGAGACGCACTGTGGCTGCGGCAGTACGCACCCTCCGGCGGGTTCCGCAGGGTCCAGCTCTCCAACATCGGGCGTGTCGACGCCCACGGCTGGGAGCTCGGGGTGAACGTGCTTCCCATCAACCGGCCGGATGTCTCCGTGAAGGTGTTCGCCAACGCGGCACGCTTGCACGAAATCGTGACCAGCTTGGGCGGCGCGCCCCCCCTCAAGGTGGGGGGCAGCTATCCCCGCTACCGCAACTTTGTGAAGGAAGGCTACGCGCCCAATTCACTGTTCGGCGCGAAGTTGGTGCAGCCGTGCAGCGACCGGCCCGCGGGAGCCACATACGCGTGCCTCCAGCCCGGCGAGAACGCCTACGACCTGAACGGCGACGGCAAATTCGACACCGATGCCGACATGCTGGCCTGCCTGACCCCGCTCGGCCCGAGCAATCCTTGCAAGCTCACGTCCCTGAGCAGTCTGCTGCCCCAACGGGTGGACGAGAACGGCAACGGCGACTTCCTGGACCACTACCTCGGCAAGTCCACACCCGACTGGGCCGGCTCGTTCGGCCTGACCGCCACGATCGTCAAGAACTTCGAGCTGTCGTCGCTGTTCGAGTACAAGTTTGGCAACTATACGATCACGAACCTGACCTATGCGTTCCGGAACGCGAACCCGGTGATCGGGCGCAACAGCCAGCGCGCGGCCGAGGTCGAGTCGACCATGCTCAACCCCGCGAGCACGCCCCAGCAGCGGCTCGCGGCGGCTAAAGACTGGCTCTCGCTCAAGGCGCTGTCACCGTACGACGGGCTGAACCAGAACGAGAACGGCAAGTTCCTGCGGTGGCGCGAGCTCAGCCTCTCGTACAACGTGCCGACCACAGCGAGCGCAAGGCTCGGCCTGCGCTACATCACGCTGAAGGCGTCCGTCCGGAACCTCGCGCTCTGGACCGGCTACCGGGGCATTGATCCCGAGCTCAACGTGTACGGCCGCGGCACAGCCGACGCTGGCCTCGACCTGAGCGGGATCGACCCAAACTTCGGCGAGGGCATCGATGCGTTCGGACTGGCTCTGCCTCGGCGGTTCACTTTCTCCGTCCGGTTCGGCTTCTGACCCCGGGCGCTGGACAGAGGAGAGACACCATGAGGAGCAATCACGCAACCGGGCTGCTCCGGGCGGGCCTAGTGCTGGCCGTCGCCGCGTGCAGCGGGCTGTTGGACGTGAAGAACCCGAACAACGTAAACGAGACTGACCTGAACAACCCCGCCTCGGCTGCGGCACAAGCGAGCGGCGTGCTCGCGTCCCTCACCCGAGCCTGGGGCAACATCCTGACTCCCTACTCCATGGCCACCGACGAGCTGACCTGGATCGGCTCGCGCGACGCGTGGCGCAACCTCGACGAGGGTCAAATCTCCGAGGCCACGAACGAGTTTGTCGATGCCGCCTACTTCTACGTTGGCGAGGCGCGCTGGTGGGCGGACACCACAATCGGACGGCTCGTTGGCTTCAAGGCGAAGAGCGTCTTGCCCAACGACGACGACCTGGCACGCGCGTACCTGTACGGGGCGCTCGTGTTTACAGCCATCGGGAACCTGTTCGACAACTTCCCGATCGGCTCCAGCGGCCGCAACGCCGCACCGCCCCTCGGTGCCAGCAAGATGGACTCCGTTTACAAGACGGCGATCAACTACGCCACGAACGGCATCACACTTGCTCAGGCGACGAGCAACAAGGCACTCGAGCTTGACCTCACTGCGGCTCGTGCAACGGCGCGCTATTACCTGGCGCTGTGGGGCAAGCTCAACCCGGCCCCAGCGAGCGTGCCGGTCGCCAGTCCACTGGTGAACGACGCAGGCGCGGTCACTGACGCCAATGCTGCCCTCGCGCTCGCGACCACACTCAAGCAACCGAACTACCGGTTCGAGCTGACGTTCAGCTCGGCCACTGTCAACTTCGCGGACATCGGGTTCGAGGTGAACGAGCGGCTGGAGATGCGCATCGGTAGCGCCTACGTGTATCCGTTGTGCACTCAGTCAGGCTGCGGTAGCGGCGGGAAGACGATCTTCGTCGACAGCATCCGGCTCCGGGACCCGCTCGACAACAGGCCAGACCCTGAGCTCGCGCGCTTCTTGTGCGGATCGGCCACAGTCGCCACTTGTCCGAAACCGGATGTGGCCGGCGGCAGCAGCGGATTCCTCAACACGACCCACTTCACGCCGCTCACCGTCCTCTCGGCACGCGAGCTGCGTCTGATTGTAGCCGAGGCAGCGCTCGCCGCCGGCAATACGGCGGGCTTCCAGACCGCGATCGACAGTCTGCGGGCCCTCGACGGTCTGACCGCGTGGACGCCGGCCAGCACCGTGACCGCACTCGATCTCTTGAAGTACGAGCGCCAGACGAACCTCTTCCTGCAGGGGCGGCGCCTGTCCGACCACTACCGTTTCGGCGCTCCCGCAGACATCTGGCAGCCGGGCCAGGAAGCCCTGACGACGCCCGGAACGTTCCTCCCCATCACGATCAGCGAGCGGTTGGCGAACCCGGCGTGCCTTGCGGACCCGGCCTCGTGTGGCGGCCGCTGAGCGCGCCCTAGCAGGCGATCAACCGAGAGGCGGCCGAACCAGGCCGCCTCTCGCTCTTAGTGCAGGCCCCCGCTCCCGAACTGCTTGACCAGGTCGCCCACCACCGTCTTCGCGTCGCCGAACAGCATCCAGGTGTTGTCCTGCACGTACAGCTCGTTGTCGATGCCGGCGAAGCCCGGATTCTTGCTGCGCTTGATGGCCAGGACCGTCTTCGCCTTGTCCGCGTCGATGATCGGCATGCCGTAGATAGGACTGCCCTTGGCGTAGCGGGCGGCCGGGTTTACGACGTCGTTCGCCCCGATGACGAGTGCCACGTCGCACTGCGGCATTTCCGGATTGATCTCCTCCATCTCGACGAGCGCAGTGTACGGAATGTCCGCCTCGGCGAGCAGCACGTTCATGTGGCCCGGCATCCGCCCGGCGACCGGATGGATGGCGAATTTCACCGTGACCCCGCGCTTGGTCAGCTGGTCGTACAACTCGCGCACCTTGTGCTGGGCCTGGGCCACGGCCATGCCGTACCCGGGGATGACGACCACGTGGCTGGCCTGCTCGAGCAATTGCGCGGCGCCCTCGACCGTCTCCTGCTTCCACGCCTTCTGCTCCCCGAGCGCTGCCGTCTTCTGCACCGTGCCGAACGCGCCGAACAGCACGTTGGTGAACGACCGATTCATCGCGCGGCACATGATGATGGAGAGGATCAGGCCGCTCGAACCGTCGAGCGCGCCCGCGGTCACGAGCAGCTTGTTGTTGAGCACGAAGCCCATCGCGACCGCCGAGAGACCCGCGTAGGAGTTCAGGATCGAGATGACCGTGGGCATGTCGGCGCCGCCGATCGGGATGATGAGCAGCACGCCGAACAGCACGGCGAGCCCCACGATCGCGTAGAAGACCTGTCCCGACCAGGCAGCCGTCGGGTGCACCACCACGAGCACGCCCAGTGCCACGGCGATCACCAGCACGCCGATGTTGACCACGTTTTGTCCCGGGTACGTGACCGGCCGCTGGGGGATCCACTTGATCTCCTGCAGCTTGCCCGCGGCCATCAGGCTCCCCGTGAACGTCAGGAACCCGAGAATCACCTCGGCGACGATGGCGCTCATCCGGAATGCCGTGAGCTGCGCCGGATTCTCGCCCAACCCGAGAAAGTACTCCGCGGTGCCCACCAGCCCAGCGGCGAGCCCGCCGAACGAGTGCGACAAGGCGGTCCGCTGCGGCACCGCGGTGAGCGGCACGAGCGAGAGCGGGACGCCGACGATGAACCCGGCGACGATCGCGGCGACGATCCAGCCGTGGTGGACGATCTCAGGCTGGATCCACGTCGCCGCGACAGCGATCGACATCCCCGTGACCCCCGCCACCACACCCCGGCGGGCGGTGTTCGGATCGTTCATCCAGTGCAGCGAGAAGATGAACAGTGCCGTCGCGACGACGGCGGCGAGCTGGGCGACGGCGAGCGTCATTGCTTCTTGAACATCTTCAGCATCCGGTCCGTGATCAGGAAGCCGCTCACGATGTTCGTCATTGAGGCGAACAGCGCGACCGCGCCGATGATGCGAATGGCCCGCGGGTAGTCGGCGCCCGCGACGACGATCGAGCCCACCACGGCGATGGCCGAGATCGCGTTGGTGAGCGACATGAGTGGAGTGTAGAGCAGCCGGGACACGCGGCGAATCACGCCCAGTCCGATGAACGTCGCCAGCACGAATACGAACAGCATGGACCAGTAGTCGCCTGCGGGCTCGGCCGGCGCAGTCTGGACCGCCATCAAACCGTCAATCATGATTTCCGCACCTCCCCGGCGTGCGTCACGCACGTGTCACGAATGATCTCGTCCTCGAAATCCACGACGAGCTTGCCATCTCGTGCAACGAGCAACAGGAAACTTGAGACGTTCCTCGCGTACATCTGGCTCGCATGGTACGGCACGGTGCTCGGCAGGTTGAGCGGCCCGAGAATGCGGACGCCGTTGCGGACGACCTCGCGCCCCGCCTCGGTCAGCTCACAGTTGCCGCCCGTCTCGACTGCGAGGTCCACGATCAGCGCGCCCGGCTTCATCGCCCCCACCGCGTCCGCCGTGATCAGGATCGGCGCCCGCTGGCCCGGGATCGCCGCCGTGGTGATCACGATGTCGGCGTCCTTCACGTGCTGCGTGATGAACGCGAGCTCGCGGCGGTGTGTCTCTTCCGACAGCTGCTTCGCGTAGCCGCCCGCGGCCTCCGCGTGCTCGCCGATCTCCAGCTCCAGGAATTTCGCCCCCAGGCTCTGCACCTGCTCCTTCACCGCGGGGCGGACATCGAACGCCGACACCACGGCGCCGAGGCGGCGCGCCGTGGCGATCGCCTGGAGCCCCGCCACCCCGGCGCCCAGCACCAGCACCCGAGCCGGCGTGAGGGTGCCAGCGGCGGTCACGAGCATCGGGAAGAATCGACCGGCCGTCACGGCCGCGAGCAGGACCGCCTTGTAGCCCGCGACGGTCGCCTGGGAGGACAGCACGTCCATGGCCTGCGCGCGCGTGATGCGGGGGAGCAAAGCGAGACTGAACGCCGTCACCTTGCGGGCCGCGAGCTGGGACACGGCTTCCCGCTCAGCCGAGGGCTGGAACACCGCGACGAGCGCGATCCCCTCGCGACACAGTCGCGTCTCCTCGCTCGAGGGCGGCTGCACCTTGAGGACCACGTCGCTCTGTCCGAAGACTTCCGCCGCGGTCGCGACCACCGTCGCCCCGGCCGCACGGTACGCCGCGTCGTCGAACGAAGCGGCCTCCCCCGCGGCCCGCTCGACGAGCACCGTCAGGCCGGACTTCGCAAGCCGCCCGGCGACGTCCGGCGTCAGGGCTACACGGCGCTCGTTGGCGACGGTCTCCTTCGGGACCCCGATATTCATTCCAGCTCTCCGGAAGTATTCGGCAAGGGGCGGTGAGAAGCCGGGGAGAGGCCGGTGAGAGGCCGGGGAAGGGTCCGCGCCCCCCTTCCCCGCCCTCTTACGGGCTTCTCACGGGCTCCTCACCGGCCTTTCACCCTTTGGGTAGGCTCCCCCGCTCCCGCGCCTGGGCCAGCAACCGCTCGGAAAAATCGAGCCGCTCGGCGAGCTCGCTCACCTGCGATTCCAGCAGCTGCATGCGGTCCTCGAGGTCCGTGACGCGGCGCTGGGAGGGTGGCGCCCCGCTGTCGTCCGCGCCGACCTCCCAGCGGGCGACGCGGCGGTCGTCCCCGTCCCGGAAATCGCCCGCGGCGATCACCACGACGTCGTAGAGGTACCAGATCCCGCAGCCACCGAGGGTGAGGCACATCCACACCGCGCTCTGCGCCCGGCCGGTGTAGAAGCGGTGCAGGCCGAACACACCGCCCACGAGCGCGAGCCCCAGTGCCACCCCGCGCGAGCGCTCGGACACGTCGGCCCGCAGTCGGGGAGACGGCCCCGGCTCGTAGCGCAGCGGCGTGCCGGAGGTCATGTCACGAGCGGACGGCCGCGTCCACCAAGGCGTCGAGCTGCGCGCGAGACAGGATACCCGTGTGCCGGCCCGCCGGGCGGCCCTTCCAGAACACCAGCACCGTGGGGATAGCGCGGATGTCGAACCGCTGCGCCGTGGCCGGATTGCGGTCGGTGTCGAGCTTGGTCACCAGCACCTCCCCGGCTCGATCGTGGGCGAACTCGTCGAGGATCGGCGCCACGACCTTGCAGGGGCCGCACCAGTCGGCGTAGCAGTCGACCACCACCGGCACCTCGGTATTGGCGATCACGCGCTCGAACGTCGCATCGCCAAGGGCGATCGGGCGGTCGAGCAGAATCGGCCGCTGGCATTCGCCGCAGCGCGGGCGATCGGCGAGCCGCCCGAGGTCGACGCGGTTCAGCGTGGCGCAGAAGGGGCAGGCCACCGTAGCCTTTTTACCGACGTCCGTCACAGACACCGGAACCTCACCTCCGCTTCGAATCTACCGCACCGCGCGCTTCCACGACGGCGTCGGCCTCGATCTCCACCAGCATCTCCGGAGCCACGAGCGCGCTCACGGCCACCATGGTACTCGCCGGCCGGATGGCGCGGAAGACCTCGCCGTGCGCCCGGCCGACCTCCTGCCAGTGGGCGATGTCGGTCAGGTAGACGCGCGTCCGCACCACGTGCCGGAGCGCGGCGCCGGCCTGCCGCAGCGCGCGCTCGACGTTGCACAGCGCCTGGACCGCCTGGGCGTAGGGGTCCCCGACTCCCACAATCTTGCCGTCCGATCCTGTCGCCGTCGTGCCCGCCACGTGAACGACGGATCCCACGCGCACCGCCCGGGAGTATCCCACGATCGGCTCCCAGGGCGCCCCGCTCGAGATGTTCTGACGCGCCATGTTACCCTTTCGGCCTGGTTGGAGTCTCTTTATGAAACCAACTCCCAGCGGTGGGCCGGAAATGGACACAGAGCCTGCGACGCCCCGGCCAGCGGCACCACCGCCGGCGCCCGCTCATGTGCTCGCCCGCAAGGTGTGGGCGGCGTTCGCCTTCACCTTCGTCCTGTCGCGCATCCTCGTGTTCCTGATCATGTCCGGCCGGATGCCGGACATCCACTCGCATTTCCGCGGGACGCACCTGCATCACCTCAACTACGGGATCGTCCTGCTCGCCGGCGTCGGCGCGGTGCTGCTCTTCAGCCGGCCCACCGGCCGCTGGTTGTCGGTCACGGCAATCCTCTATGGTGTGGGCCTCGCGCTCACGTTCGACGAGTTCGGCATGTGGCTGCACCTCAACGCCGACTACTGGCAGCGGGCCAGCTTCGACGCCGTAGTGGTGATCGGCTCGCTGCTCGGCCTGGTGGCAACGGCGCCGACGCTCAAGCAGTTCCGGCCGCGGCACTGGGCGACGGCCACGGCGCTCGTGGCTGTCCTTGCAGTGTTCGGGGTGTTGCTGGCCGACTCCTTCCGCTACGCGGGCCACCGGCTCCAACCGTATCTCGAGCGCGTGCGGGGACAGCCGCTGCCCTAGCAGGGTGCTGAAAAACCATGGAGATTCGGGCCGGATGTTCCCACGCTGAAGCGTGGGCTCGGCAATGCACTGTGCTGAAGCACACTACGCTTCAGCGTTGTGCCTGGCCGAGCCCATCCTTCAGGATGGGACTCCGACGCTGGGCGGCGCGCGCGGTTCAACACCGCGACGTCTGGTCGGGTTGCCCGGGATAGCGCAGGCGCCCGTCCGATAGCACTTGCGCATGCGGCGACAGCTGGTGCTCCCGGGGCTGCCCCGCCCTGAGGATGTGCCGCACGGCGATCCCGCGCGCCAGCAGTGCGTCCGCGATAAGCTGGCGGTGGCAGCGCCACGGCACGGCTTCGGCGCACATGACGGCGACCGCCTGCGCACCGGCGAGCCCAATCACCCGCGTCACGGCCTGCTCGAACGCCGGGGTCTCCATGTGATCCGCGTAGCCGCGGAATGCGACGCTGCGCCACGCCGTGTTGAGGGAGTCCCGGCGCGCCGGCCGGCGCCCGCCGAGGTCGGGCTCGTGCCGGTAGCCGATGCCCGCCGCGTGCAACGCAGCGGCGAGGGGCTGCTCGGCGAAGTGCGGGTGGCGGCGCGACGCCGGGTAGCGGCGCACGTCCACGACGAGCCCCACCCGGTGCGCCGCCAGCAGCGCCACGAGGGCCTCGATGCTCCGCGTCGAGTGGCCGACGGTGTAGATCATCCATTGAACATACCCGGCTCGTATACTCCCACCGAGGCGGAGCACGCCCGGTCCGTCGGATCATCGCGGGTTGGCCGACGTATTATGGGCAGGTGTACCGCATCCCTCGCAAGGAGGCAGCTATGACCGAGAAGGAGCAGTTCCTGGGAGCGTTGCAGAAGGAGCTCCCCACCACGATGCGGGTGCTCAGGGCCTACCCAGCCGCCAAAGGCGATCTGAAACCGCACGCCAAGTGCAAGTCCGCGCGGGAGCTCGCGTGGATGTTCGTGACGGAGCAGAAGGCGAGCGAGCAGGCCCTGGATGGCGGGATCGAGTTCGGCAAGATGCCGAAAGCGCCCGACACGCTTGGGGAAGTGATCTCGACGTACGAGCAGTCCTCCAAGGCGTTCGTGGAGCGCATCAAGAAGACGCCGGAGGCGGAGCTCGATAAGACGGTGAAGTTCTTCGTGGCGCCCAAGCAAATGGCGGACATCCGCAAGATGGACCTGCTGTGGTTCATGCTCATGGACAGCGTGCATCACCGCGGGCAGTTTTCGGTCTACTTGCGGATGGCGGACGGCAAGGTCCCGTCGATATACGGGCCCTCCGCAGACGAACCCTGGATGTAGCGGAAGTTCGGCCGTCAAAAACGGATAGATCGCGGCACGGGGGAGCGCTAACTTGTCCAGCGTGACCCGTGCCGCTGTCGTTACCGATCTGACGTCCGAGCACCGCTGGCGGGCCGTGCTGGCCCGCGACTCCAGCTACGACGGGGCGTTCGTGTACGCGGTGCGCTCGACCGGGATCTACTGCCGCCCGTCGTGCGCGAGCAAAAAGCCGCGTCGGGAGCAAGTCGCGTTCTTCCCGGTTCCCGAGGTGGCCGAGCAGGCGGGGTTCCGCGCCTGCCGGCGTTGCCGCCCCGGCGAAGTCAGGCCTACGGACCCCCGCATCGCGCTGGTGCGCGCCGTGTGCCATCTGATCGATGCGCATCCGGACGCGACGGCGAGCCTCGCGACGCTGAGCGTCCGCGCCGGCACGACGCCGCATCGGTTACTCCGCGCGTTCCGCGCCGTGCTCGGTCTCACGCCGCGGCAGTATCGCGACGAGCGCCGTCTCGACCGTTTCAAGACCCAGCTCAAGGAGGGAAAGAAAGTGAGTCCCGCACTCTACGAAGCAGGTTACGGCTCCACCAGTCGCGTGTACGAGGGCGCGCACGCGCGGCTCGGCATGACCCCCGCCACGTACGGTCGCGGTGGCGCGGGGACGCGCATCGCGTTCGCCGTCGTCCCCTGCGCGCTCGGGCGGCTGCTCGTCGCCGCGACCGAGCGCGGCATCTGCCGCATCGGCATCGGTGACGACGCGCCCGCGCTCGAGCGCGGGCTGCGCGCCGAATTTCCCGCCGCCACGATCGCCCGCGACGACGACACGCTGCGCTCGTGGGTGGCCGAGATCACGGCTCATCTCGACGGGCGCCAGACGCATCTGGATTTGCCGATCGACGTGCGTGCCACGGCTTTCCAGCGGCGCGTATGGGAAGCCCTGCGCAAGATCCCGTACGGGAGCACACGGTCGTATTCACAAGTCGCGCGCGCGGTCGGCAATCCGAAAGCCACGCGAGCGGTGGCCAGGGCGTGTGCCACGAATCCGGTGGCGATCGTGGTGCCCTGCCATCGAGTCGTGAGGGAGGATGGGGACCTGGGAGGGTATCGCTGGGGGGTTGAACGGAAGAGAGCGCTGCTGAAACAGGAAGCAGCCAGCAGAACAGGCAACAACTAGATCCACAGACGCACAGCGGAGAACGGCCAGGAGCGAGCAGGACGTGTTCTCTCCGACGGTTCACCGCTGCGCGTCTGTGCGTCTAGCCTTTGCCTTTCCTAGTTTACTGGGATCCAAATCCCGGCGCCTCGCGAACCTGCCGCGCCTGCCACAGGTGCCGGCGGTCGTGTGCGATCACGAACGCGAAGTAGGCGCCGAGCGGCATCCGCAACAGCGGCGTGACGGGCGAGACGACCCGGGGACGTCGCAGGTCGAGCCCGTCCGCCTGGCGCACCCGCTCCGCGAGCTGGTCGCGCACACGCAGGAACTCGGGCAGGACCTGGGCCGCCGAGTGGGTAGCGCCGGGCGGCACCCGGAAGATCTTGAACGTCTTCATGCGGCGCTTCGGCGGCGGCTCCATCGAGCGCACCATCCAGTTCGCGAACCAGCTGTAATGGAAGGGCCCCCGCCCGACGAGGCCGCGCGACCGTGCGCGCTCGACCGCCCGGTCGAACGCCGGCAGGGTCTTTGTCACGGCGATGTTCAAGTGCACCAAGCACTCGGCGATGGACCAACGCTCCGGCCCGGGCCGCCAGTTCAGCTGGGCCTGCGACAGCCCCGAGACCAGTGCCTGGCCTTCGCGCTTGGCCGCGTCGATCTGGCGGAGGTACTCCTGCAACTCCTCTGTCACCGCCGTCTACTCCTAGGTAGGTGATGCGGTATAGGACGCTGCTCGGTCGTCGGATACAGCATGGCGTCATCAGGCATGATGAGCAAGTCCTGCGGTGCCCCGGGCGCGCGTTGCCGCCCCGCTTTACGGTCCCTAGGTTCCGCGCATGCAACGCGTTTTCCGCGCCGTCGTCACGACGGTCGTGCCCGAAGCGGCCCAGTTCGATGCGGCTGGGTGGACCGACTTCGAACGAATCGTCGAGCGCGCGCTCGCGGACCGCCCCGCGTCGCTGCGACGTGGTCTGAAGCTGTTCCTCAGGCTGATCGACTGGATCGCTGTCGCCCGGTACGCTCGCCGTTTCAGCGCGCTCGACGCGGCGCGCCGCTCGCGGTTGCTTGCCTCCATGGAGCGCGCGCCCCTGCTGCTGGTGCGGCGCGGCTTGTGGGGCCTCCGCACTTTGGCGTTCATGGGCTATTACGGACGGCCGGCCGCCGCTCGGGAGATCGGCTATCGCGCCGACCCGCGGGGCTGGGACGTGCGCCGGTGAGCGAGACGGCGGAGCGTCGTTACGACGTGGTGATCATCGGCTCGGGTGCCGGGGGCGGGACGGTCGCGCAGGAGCTCGCGCCGCTGGTGCGTGACGGCAGGCGGGTGGTGGTGCTCGAAAAGGGACCGCGGCTCGGCGACCTCGAGTTCACGGGGGAAGAGCTCGAGATGGCGGCGGCACTGTACGCTGACGCCGGCGGATTCCTTACGGCCGACGGGACGATGACGCTGGCGTTCGCATCCGCGTACGGCGGCTCCACCGTCGTCTACACCGGTACATCGCTCACCGCACCCGAGCGGGTGATCCGGCGCTGGAGCGTCCCCGGCCTCGACCACGCCGACATCGTGACCCGCTCGGAGAAGTTCGCCGCGCAGAACGGCGTCCACCTGCTCGAAGACTCGCTCATCAACGACAACAACCGGCTGTTCGTCGAGGGGGGACGGAAGGCCGGATTCCGAGTCGAGCAGTTCCCCGTCAACGTGCGGGGCTGCCGCGGGTCGAGCCTGTGCAACCTCGGCTGCCCCAACCAGGCGAAGCAGGGTACCAACCGCGTGCAGCTGCCGCGCGCCGAGCGCGAGGGAGTGGAGGTCGTGACGCGGGCGGATGTGGTTCGGATCGGCGCCGACGGCTCGCTCCTCGTGCGGGTCGCCGCGCGACCGCCGGGGGCGAAGGGCGGCCCAGCCGAGTGGCCGCCGGGGGAGTATCGGGTCCGGGCGCGCATCGTGGTGTGCGCGGCCGGCGCGATCGGGACCCCCGCCCTGCTGCTCCGCTCCGCCCTCCCGGCTCACTTGCCGCGGCTCGGCCAAGCCTTCACGTGTCACCCCGCGCTCATTCTCGTAGGCGAGCACCCGCGCGACATCACCAACGATGTGGGCCACCCCAAGAGCTATTTCGTCGACCGCGCCGCGGAGGACGGCTTCGTGCTCGAGACGTGCATGTATTTCCCGTTCGTGACGGCGAAGAGCCTGACGGGATTCGGCGCGTCCCACAGTGCGACGATGCGCGCGTTTCCCCGCCTCCAGATGATCCTCCTGCTCGCCTGCGACCGCGCGGTGCCGGGCAACCGGGTCGCGGTCGACCGCGCCGGGCGGCCCGTGGTGCACTACCGCTTCACACCCGAGACGCTCGAGGCGCTCGCGCGCGGGACGCGCGCGGCGGCGCGCATCTGCTTCGCGGCCGGCGCGCGGCGCGTGCACGTCCCCGCCGACCCGCCCCTGATCGAAGCGGCCGAGGCGGACCGCCTGGACGCGCGGGTCGCCGCCCGGCACTTTCTTCCGGGCCGGGTGTCGATCTCGGCGGCGCACTTGATGGGCGGCTGTGGGATGGGCCGGAGCGCGGCCGATTCCGTGACCGACGTCTGGGGCCGCGTACACGGGCTGCCGTGGCTGCGGGTGGCGGACGCGAGCCTCTTCCCCGATTCGCTCGAGATCAATCCCTACCTCACGATTATGGCGCTCGCCGATCGCGTGGCGGAAGGCATCCGCGCCGAGGTGCGCGAGCCGGTGAATGCCTGAGCCCGGGCGCGTGCTCGTCGTGGGGGCAGGGCCGGCGGGCCTCGCGACGTCGCAACAGCTCCGGGCACGCGCCGTCCCCCACCGAGTGCTGGAGCGCGGCGCTGCCGTGGGCCACACCTGGGCGAATCTGTACGACAGCCTCACCCTCCACACCGGAAAGCACATGTCGAGCCTCCCCGGCATGCCCTTTCCACACTCCGCCCCGCTGTTCGTCCCGCGGCGCGAGTTCTTGGAGTACCTGCGGCGTTACGCGCTGGCGTTCGACCTGCCGGTGGAGACGGGCCACGCGGTCGAGCGGGTCATTCGGACGGACGGCTCATGGACGGTGCGCACGAGCCGAGGGGAATACGCCGCTGGGGTGTTGGTCGTGGCGACTGGGATCGTGGCGAACCCCCGGATACCGGCCCTGCCTGGCCGGCAGTGGTTCGGCGGGCGCGTCGTCCACAGCGTCGAGTACCGTCGACCCGATCCGTACCGAGGCAGGCGCGTGCTGGTCGTCGGCGTGGGGAACTCCGGCGCCGAAATCGGCAGCGAGATCGCGCGGGCAGGTGGCAAGGTGACGATCGCCGTCCGGTCGGGGGCCAACGTGGTGCCGCTCACTCTGGCCGGCCTCCCGATCCAGTACGTGTCCTACTGGGTGCGGAAGCTACCGCGCACCATCCAGGAAGGCGCGGTCGGCCTGGTGCGCCTCCTGACCGAGCTGCGCCGCGGTAAGCCCGTCCTGCCGCGTCCTGCCTACAGCCCCCTCGACGCCATCCCCGTCATCGGCTTCCATTTGGTGGACGCGATCTGCGAGGGGTTGATCGACGTCCGCGCGGGCGTGGCGGAGCTCACGGCGGAGGGGGCGCGCTTCACCGACGGGACGGCCGGCCGCTTCGACGACGTGATCCTCGCCACCGGGTTCAGCGCGGCGCTCGCGCCGCTCGGCGGGCTGGTGCAACTCGACCCGCGCGGCTTTGCCCGCCGCCGCGACCGGGTGGTGAGCCTCGACCAGCCGGATCTCTATTTCGTGGGACACAATTACGACGCGACCGGCGGTCTGTACAACATCAATCGCGACGCGCGACGCGCGGCGCGGCTGATCGCCGCGCGGCTGGCGCACCGCTGACGGGGGGACCGACCGCTGCTCCGGGTGTCGCAGCGTGCAACTGGCTTCCCCGTTTACATTCCTTCGCGTCCCCCGCATGACACGCAATCACCCGTTGGACGACACCCTCGGCGATTTCACCGCCGACACCCGCGTCGTCACCCTCGCCGGCATGGCGGCGCTGGTGGGCGTGATCAGCGCGTTCGTCGCGCTCGCACTGGTGCGCCTGATTGGCCTCTTCACGAACCTCGCCTACTTCCATCGCTTCGACATGAGCTTTACGTCCCCGAGCACGAACGCGCTCGGGCTCTGGGCCGCCGGCGTCCCCGTCCTGGGCGGGGTGATCGTGGGTGTGATGGCGCGGTACGGCTCGGAGAAGATCCGCGGTCACGGCATCCCGGAGGCGATGGAAGCGATCTTGATCGGCCGCAGCCGCATCGAGCGGAAGGTCGCCGTGCTGAAGCCGCTGTCGACCGCGATCGCGATCGGCACGGGCGGCCCGTTCGGCGCGGAGGGTCCCATCATCGCCACCGGCGGGGCGTTCGGGTCGCTCTTCGCCCAGGCGTTTCACTTGTCGACCGCCGAGCGAAAGACGCTGCTCGTCGCCGGCTCGGCCGCCGGCATGGCGGCGATCTTCGCGACGCCGGTCGCAGCGGTGCTGCTGGCGGTCGAGCTGCTGCTGTTCGAGTGGAAGCCCCGCAGCTTCATCCCCGTCGCGTGCGCCGCCGGCGTCGCGGCAGTACTCCGCATCCCCCTGCTCGGCGCCGGACCGCTGTTTCCAGTGACGCCGCACACGACGCTCTCGGTCTCGAGTCTCCTCGCCTGTCTCGTCGTCGGACTCGCTGGCGGCGCCGCCGCGACCCTCGTGACGAACCTCCTGTACGGTGTCGAGGACGCCTTCGCCCGGCTTCCCTTCCATTGGATGTGGTGGCCGGCCATCGGCGGCGTGTTCGTGGGCGTGGGCGGGCTGCTGGCGCCGCGCGCCTTGGGCGTGGGGTACGACGTGATCCACGACCTGCTCGATGGACGGTTGGTCGGCGCGTTTCTGCTCGGGCTCCTGATCGTCAAGGCGCTGATTTGGGGGATCGCGCTCGGCTCGGGCACGTCGGGGGGCGTGCTCGCGCCGCTGCTCATCATGGGGGGCGCGCTCGGCGCCCTCGGCGCCCACTGGCTCCACAATTCCGACCCCGGGCTGTGGGCGATGATCGGGATGGCTGCCCTGGTGGGCGGCACCATGCAGATGCCGCTCACCGCCATCGTGCTGATGCTCGAGCTCACGGGGGATTTGGCGGCGGTGCCGGGGTTGCTGATCGGCTGCGTGGCCGCGACGGGAGTGACGGTGCTGATGATGAAGCGTTCCATCCTCACCGAGAAGCTCGCGCGACGCGGGCAACACGTGATGCGCGAGTACATCGTCAACCCGCTCCACCTGCTGCGGGTCGAGGCCGTGATGGAGCCGGCGATGCGCGACCCCTCCGAACCTGCCGCGGTCACCGCCTACGCCGACGAGCTGCTGGAGCACGCCCTGACCAAGATGCTCGAGTACGAGGTCGACTCGCTCCCGGTCGTGCGGCGCGACGCACCCACGCGCGTGATCGGCTACGTCGAGCGCGCGGGCATCATGGCAGCGTGGGTCGCATCGACCCGAGCGGAAGGGCTGCGTGAGGAGGGGTGGCTGACGGGGCAGCTGCGGGCGCTGCAGCAACGGGTGACGAGAGCGTTGACCGGCGCCCGCTAGCCCCGGCCCCACTTGCCGGCAGGGGTTGGGGTGCGCCATGTTACCGGCCCCGTGCCGCGATCCTTCGCGCTCCCATCGGCCTTCGCGCTCCGCGTGCTCGCTGCGACGGCATTGCCGTCCGGCGCCGGCGCGCAGGCTCCAGCCGACAAGGTCGACCCCCTGCTACGACCGCTGCTCGACCGCGCTGCCGTCGCGCGCATCGAGGCAACGCCCCGCAGCGAGGCGCTGGGCACCGCGCTGCGCCGGCCGTTAGCCGGCGTCGTGATGCTGCGCCGCGAGCCCGGCCGCGCCGAGACGTTCGTCGACGTGTTCGTGTCGCTGCGCGACCGATCGCCCGGCGTGATCGAGGCGCTGGGCGGCCGCGTGATGGTGCATGCCGGAACGCTGCTCGGCGCGCGCGTCCCGCTGTCGGCTCTGCCCGCGTTGCGGGCAGATGCGCGGGTGCGATACGTGCAGGCCGCCCGTCGCGCGCGACCGACCAACGACTTGGCCATGCAAGACATCCGCGCCAGCCTGGTGCGGACGGCCAGCGGCGGGATGTTCACGGGGGCGACGGGCAGCGGCGTGATCGTCGGCACCTTCGACACCGGCATCGACTGGCCGCACCCCGACTTCAAGCACGCCGACGGGACCACCCGGATCCTGTACGTTTGGGACCTCACCACCGCCGGCACGCCGCCCGGGAACGTGGGCGGGCACGACTTCCCGGATGGCAACGAATGTGGCGCCGCCTTGATCGACGCGGGCGGCTGCACGGAGCGCGACGTCGCGGCACACGGATCGCACGTCGCCGGCATTGCGGCAGGGAATGGGTCGGCCGGCAGCGCCAATCAATATGCCGGTGTGGCGCCCAACGCGGACATCATCGCGGTGAAGGGCGGCGACTTCGGCTTCTCGACGCTCGACATCATCACGGGAATCCAGTACATCTTCGCCCGCGCCGACCAGCTCGGCCGGCCCGCAGTGGTGAATCTCAGCCTCGGGACCCTGTTCGGACCGCACGACGGCACCGAGGCGGAGGAACAGGCGATCGACTCGCTCTCGGGGCCCGGTCACCTCGTCGTCATCGCCGCTGGGAACGACGGCAGCAACCCGACGGCGACGACTGGCAACTCGCCGCCGTTCCTGGTGCACGCGACGCGCACCCTCGCGGCTGGCGACACGGCCCAGCTGGCCGTGACCGTGCCCGCCTATGCGGCCGACGCGGGGAACGTGAACGATTTCATGCTGTTCACGCTGTGGTACGACGCTCGCGACTCCGTCACGGTCACGGTGCGGCGCCCGGACGGCACGACCGTTTCCCGACGGAGGGGCGATGCCCCGGCGGACACGGAAGCAGTTCAGGGCCACGTCTTCCTCGACAACGCGTCGGCCGGCCCCGCCGCACAGAACGGCGATGGACAGGGCGAAATCGAGATGTACGACGCGGACCCCACCCATGCGCCCGCCGCGGGCACCTGGGTGATCACGGTCCGCCTCGATCATCTCGGTGGCTCGGGCCGGTTCGACATCTGGGAATACGCGACCAGCCGCACGCTCGCTGGCGCCCCGATCAGCGGCGGCGGCGATAACGCGTACCTCGTGGCCTCTCCGGGGAACGCCGCCCGCGCGATCACCGTCGCCCCCTACGTCAACCGGGTGAATTGGGTGGCGCAGGGCGGGAGCTTCCAATTCACCGTGCGCGAGCAGGTCGGCGACCTGGCCACGTTCTCCTCACCCGGTCCCACGCGCCCGGTGCGGGACAGCCTCCCCTCCCGGCTGAAGCCGGAGCTATCGGCTCCCGGCAAGGGGGTGTTCTCCGTCTACTCGAGCACGAGCAATCCCGCCGCGCCCGCGGCGCTCATCGCCACGGACGGCAGGCACGTGCTGCTCAGCGGGAGCTCGATGTCGACGCCGATGGTGACGGGCTCGGTGGCGCTACTGCTCGAGCGCAGGCCTGATCTGACGCCCGAGCAAGCTCGCGCGATCCTCACCAGCACGGCGCGCAGTGACGCCTTCACCGGCAGGTCGTACGCCACGGGGTTCTCCGGCGGATCGCCCAACCCCTCGTGGGGGTACGGCAAGCTCGATGTGCAGGCGGCGCTCGCGCAGGCGCCGCCCGCCCTGACGGCGGCGGGGGGAGCGAACTCACCCAGCGGCCGAGTCCGTATTGGCGCCAACGCGGCGCTGCAATTCGTGGTGACGGCCTCGACGGTCGAAGGCGACCGGCTGGACACGGTCACCGTGGCGGGCGTGAGCAATCACGCTCTCGCCGACATCGTGACGGAGCTCGACCTCTATCGCGACTCGGCCGGGACGGGCGCTCTCCCACCCGGGGCGCCGCTCTTCTCCGTGCCCACGCCCTTCGCCGGCGGCTCCACCGCACGCTTCGTCGGTCTCGGCGCGAACGTCGCGCCGGGCGGCCAGGTCACCTACCTGCTCGCGGTGCGACTCAACGACCACTTGCGCCAGGGTGACACCGTCGGGCTGCGGGTAGCCGCGGTGTTCGGCACCGGCACGCCTTCGGCACGCCGGGCGGTCGCCTACATTCCGGTGCCGGTGACCAGCCGCCTCGGGCGCGCGGAGCTGCTGCAGGGCGGCCAGGTGTTTCTCATCTCGGAGAACCCGGTGCGGAGTGGCCGGGTCATCTTCAGCTACGACTCAACGCCCCGCTCGATGGCGCTCTACAACTTCGCCGGGCTCCGGGTCCGGGACTTCGCTGCGCTGCCGGCCAACCGGTTCGAGTGGGACGTGCGAGGTGAGTCGCCGGGGTTGCCGAACGGCATGTACATCCTGGTCGTCAAGACCGGCGCCGAGCTGCTGCGCCAGCGTCTGATGATCCTGAGCCCCGCACGGTGAGGCGGCCACCATGAGGCTGTGTCACGCGCTCGCCGCCGTCGGCATCGCCGCGCTGCCCGCAGTGGCCGCAGCGCAAACGATCGATCGCTCCAACGGCGCGGCCGGCGCGCCGATCCTGCAGCTCACGACCGCGCCGCGCGCGGCCGCCCTCGGCGGCGCGCTCACCGCGGCCGGCGGCGTGACGAGCATCTTCGCCAATCCCGCGGGCGCGATCACGGTCCGGCACCTCGAGGTGCAGCTGGGCGGTCAGACGCTGTTCGAGGGATCGAAGGCCGGCTCGATGGCGCTCGGCATCCGGGCGCGCTCGGTCGCTCTCGCCCTCGGCATCCGGTATCTCGATCTCGGCAGCGTGGACGAGGTAGTGTGCAACGGCTGCGGTGGCAGCGGCACGCCCACGGGACAGCAGCTCTCGGCGAACGAGCAGGCATTCGCGCTGGCGGGCGCCGTGGAGCTCGGCCACGCGAGCGTGGGAGCGGCCGTCAACTACTACTCGACCACGCTCGCCGAAGCGTCGGGCGGCGCGGCCAGCTTTTCGGCCGGCGTCCGCGCCCGGGTCTCAGAGAGGCTGGCGGTCGGGGCGAGCCTGCAGTACGTCGGTGGCGACGTGGATGTCGGGGGGTTCGGAGCGCCGCTCCCCCGGACTGTGCGTGCCGGTGCGGAGCTGCGACCGCTCGGTCCGAGCCACGAGCGGCTCCATCTGCTCTTCGCCGCCGATTACGCCGCCGTGCGGGGCGCGCCCGGCCGGGTGGGCGGCGGTGTCGAGGTCGGGCTCGCTGATCCCGCCACCCAACTGCTCGTGGTGGCCCGGCTGGGGCTCGCGTCGCGCGCCGGCGGCGACTTCGAGACCCGGCCCGTGACCCTGGGCGTGGGCCTCAAGTTCCGACAGGTGGCGCTCGATTACGCCTATGCCGGCTCCGAGCTGCTGGGCAGCCAGCACCGGCTCGGCCTGACATTCGCGGACCGCTGAGGACACCACCCCCGACTGCGCGCGACTTGTGCAGAGCTTCTTTAGCGGTTACCCTGACTGCTGGCCGCGGCTTCCCCACCCGCCTTGTGCTTCTCGAACCAGCTCATCATGTACAGCTGAGTGCGCATGAAGTTGGACGGCTTCGATCCCGTGCCGTGGAACTCATCATTGAATCGCAGCATGACCGTCGGGACGTGCCGCAGCTTGAGCGCCGCGTAGTACTCCTCGGTCTGCGGCATCGGGGTGCGGCGGTCCAGCTCCCCGGTCATGAGCAGCGTCGGCGTCGTCACGCGGCCCACGAACATGAGCGACGAATGTGCCAGCCACTCGTCGGGTTTCTCCCAGAACGGTTGGTGGAAGAAGCTATAGGTGAACAGCGGGATGTCGGTCTCGCCGGCCATCGCGATCCAGTCGATCACGGGACAGCGCACCGCGGCGGCGGCGAAGCGCGTCGTGTGGCCGATCACCCAGCTCGAGAGCACACCACCGCCCGAGCAGCCTGACACGTACATCCGCGTCGTGTCGATGAGACCGCGCCCGATCACGGCATCCACGCCCGCCATGAGGTCGTCGTAATCGGGTCCGGGATAGTTGTGGTCGATGCCGTTGGAGAATCCGTCCCCATAGCCGGTGCTGCCACGCGGATTGACGAACAGCACGACGTAGCCGTTCGCCGCGAAGTTCTGGAACATGTAGCTGAACCCCACGTTGTACATCGCGAACGGGCCGCCGTGGATCTCGAGGATCAACGGATACCGCTTCCCCGGACTGATTGACGGCGGCGTGACGACCCATCCCTGCACCCGCGTCGCGCCGCTCGAGCTGTACCAGATCTCCTCCGTCCGCGCCAGCCGCTTGTTCGTCAGCACGTCGTCGTTCACGTTCGTGAGCCGGGCGAGCGCCTGGGGACCGGGCTTGCGCAGGTCGAGACGCACCACGTCGGCGGGATGGGTCGGGTCGCTCTCAACCCCGACCGCCATCAGGTTGCGCGCCACGGACGAGAGCGACACCACCTGCGCGCCCTGCGTCACGGCGCGTTCGCCACCCGCGAGGTCCGCCGAGTGGATGTTGATGGCGCCGCGGTCGGGGGCGGTGAAGTAGATCGCCTTCCCGTCCGGCGCCCACATGAGATCGCCCGGATCCCGGTCGAGGCTCTTCGAGAGATCGCGCATCCCGGACCCGTCGATGCCGATCGCATACAGATCTGCGGTCCGGTGGGTGTGCTCGCTGGAATCGTATCCCGCGAACGCCACCATCCGGCCGTCGGGCGACACGCTCGGGTCGGCCCAGTAGCCGGGGCGCGACACCAGCGTGCGGATCGCCCCGGTCGCGACGTCGAGGGCGTAGATGCGGGAGACCCGGTACTGGCCGTCCCACGTCGTGTCGCGCAGTCCGTCGAACACCAGCGTTCTGCCGTCCACCGTCCAATCGTAGCCCACGCGTCCCGAAAGGCCGTCGAAGCGCGCCCCCACGTTCCAGTGCCCCGACGTCAGCTGGCGCGGCGTGCCGCCCTCGGCCGGGACGAGGAAGAGATGAGTGAAGCCTTGCTTCATGAAGCCGACGCGATCCTGCCGGTAGTGGAGATCGTCGACCACCCGCGGCGCGGGGGTCCACTTCGCTCCCTGCGGCGACTGCGGCAACGCGATCTTCCACACGCTCGAGTCCGGGACCAGCATGGCGAACGAGATGACCTTGCCGTCCGGCGCCCAGCGGGGGTCGGCGGGCGTCTCCTCCACCCGCGTGATCTGCGTGACCGCGCCCTCGGCATCCATCCAGCGCACGAACAGTTGCGTCCCCTTGGGCTCGCCGTCGGCGAGGAAGGCGATCCGCGTCCCGTCGGGCGACCAGCGGGCATTCGACCCCTTCGCGAGGAAGCGTTGGTGCGAGCCGTCGGCGCTCATGATCCACAGCGCCGACTCCCACTTGTCCTCGAGCTTGTTGACCCAGCGGCGGGTGTAGACGATCTGCACGCCGTCGGGGGAAATCTGCGCGTCGCTCACCTGCTCCCAGTCGAGGTAGTGCTGGACGGTGAGCAGCGTGTCGGACGCCGTTTCCTGCGCCGTCAGGGAGCGCGGGACGAGCAAGAACGCCATGAGGATCGCGGGACGCATGGACGACCTCCGGATTGCGCGGTCCACTCTAAGAGAACGCCTGCTACGGCGGGCGGCAAGGCGCCGGCCCTACCGCGCGCGCGTCGCGCCCGTCGTGAGGCTGTCCTTCACGACCGCCCCCCCCTTCATCACGAACCGGACGTGCTCGAGCACGGTGACGTCCTCGAGTGGGTCGCCCGCCACGGCGATGACGTCCGCGAACTTCCCGGGCTCGACCGCGCCCACGCGGTCCGCCCACCCCAGCAGGTCCGCCGCGTTCACGGTGGCCGCCTGGATCGCCTGCATCGGCGTCAGCCCCCACCGCACCATGTGCGCAAACTGCTTGGCGTTCCAGCCATGCGGATACACGCCCGCGTCCGTGCCGAACGCGATCTTCACGCCCGCCTGCACCGCCTTCTTGAAGTTCTCGCGCTGGAGCCGCCCGACCTGGCGCTCCTTGTCGATGATTTTCTGCGGGTAGCCGAGCCGCGTGTACTCGGCGAGGATGTAGTCGTCGTTGTAGATATCGGCGACGAGGTACGTGCCGCGCTCCTTCATCAGGCGGATCCCCTCGTCGTCGAGCAGGCTGCCATGCTCGACCGACGCCACGCCGGCGCGCACCGCGCGCTTGATCGCCTCGGCCCCATGCGCGTGCGCCGCCACCTTCTTCCCCCACATCGCCGCCTCCTGCACCACGGCGTTCAGCTCTTCCTGCGAGTACTGCGGCGCGCCCACCGACTCCTCTTCCGACAGCACGCCGGCGCTCGCGAGCACCTTGATCAAGTCCGCGCCGTACTTGATCTCCCAGCGGATCTTGCTGCGGATCTCATCCACGCCGTTCGCGATTCCGGAAGCCTGCTCGAACCGGAGGTAGGGAGAGAAGCCGTTTACGTCGCCGTGCCCTCCCGTCGCGGACAACGGCATGGTCGACACGAGCATCCGCGGCCCCTCGACGACACCTGAGTTGATCGCGTTGCGCAGCGCCACGTCGACGAACTCATCCGCCCCGACGTTCCGGATCGTGGTGAACCCGGCCTCGAGCGTACGCTTCGCGAACACGTGGGCGACGACCGCCTGGTCGATCGGGCTCTGGCGGAACAGCTGCTGGTAGTAATCGCCCGGGTCGGAGGTGACGTGCGTGTGGCAATCGATCAGCCCCGGCAGCACGGTCGCGCCGGTCAGGTCGATGACTTTGGCGCCCGCCGGCGCGTGACCCGTCACCGCGCTCGCCGGGCCGACCTCCTTGATACGCTCGCCCGCGACCAGGATCGCCTGGTTGGTGAGGATCGTCCCAGCGCGGGCGTCAATGAGACGACCGGCCTTGATGACGACCGTCCCTGATGAGGAGGCAGGGGCGGCAGGGGCCTGAGCGCTGAGCGGGACGACGGCCGCGGCGAGCGCGCTCAGCACGGCCGCGGGCAGAACGCTCCGGGTCATGGCGACCTCCGTAGAGACGGTGAGGAAATGGCGGCTATGGGTCCACGACCCCGGCGCCCTGCTCCGTCACGGCTCGCTCGACGCGCTGCGCGAACACCTGCGCCCCCGCCGGCGCCATGCGGGCCGCGTCACCCTTGAGCTCATAACCGTCCGCGAGGACCACCCTTCCGGTCGCCGCGTCGAGCAGCTGCGCGCTCAGGATCCAGACCAGGTTGCTGGTCTTCGACACGGTGCCCTTCGCCACCCAGCGGGCGCCCAGCTGTCGGGCGACGGCCCGGGCGCAGGCGTTGTCGCAGGGGTTGCCGTCCGCCTCCGCCGCGGCTACGGCGATGGCCACGGCGCCGGAATCGACGAGCGCAATGCGGTCGGAGGCGCGCAGCGCGGCGCGCAGCCGGCTCGTCGCGGCGCGGACTACCGCCGTATCCCCCGCCTCAAGCACGTTGGCATGCTCGCCGTCGAAGCGCAGATTGAGGACGGCGATGCCCGGCCGCACGGCCGACTGCGCGGTGAGCGGGAGGGCGGTCAGGATGCCGGGCAGACACAAGATGAAACCACGCCAGAGCACGGCGACCTCTCGATGAGGAGGACGGGTTCGGTAATCTAGAGGCGGCGCCGCGGGAATGCACCGCTGGTCCCCTGCCTCCGGGGTACGTAGGATATCGGCTCGATGCCATACCTCCCCGTGGGCGACTACGGCGTAATCGGCGACCTGCACACCGCGGCGTTAGTCGGGCGCGACGGCTCGATCGACTGGTTTTGCGCGCCTCGCTTCGATTCTCCCAGCGTGTTCGCCGCCGTGCTCGACGACGCCCGCGGTGGGCGGTGGCGCATCGCGCCCACGGTCCCGGCAACCACCGAGCACCGCTACCTCCCGGGCACGAACATTCTCGTCACGACATTCCGCATCGAATCGGGCGGCGTGCTCGTCGTGACTGATTTCATGCCCGTCGGGCCGGCCCGCGAAGGGCGCACCGAGATTCACCGGCGCGTCCAGTGCACGCGGGGCGCCTGCGAAGTCGAGGTCGCCTTCGAGCCGCGCTTCGACTACGGCACCCGCCAGCCTGTCATGGCACGGCGCGCGTGCGGCGTGCTCGCCACCGACGCGGAAGACGACGTGGCCACGCTCTCTTCCGCCCCGGACGTCGCGTGGCAGACCGAAGCAGCGCGCGCCACAGCCCGGCTCAGCCTCGCGACCGGCGAAGCCGCGTGGTTCGTGCTGCGGTGTGACGACGACGAGGTGTATGCCGTCGCGCATTACCGCTCGCAGGAAAAACTCGACGCGACCGCCCGATGGTGGGATGAGTGGTCGTCGCGCCTGCAGTATCAAGGCCCCTACCGACAGGAAGTGGAACGCAGCGCGCTGGCGCTGAAGCTCTGCTGCTACGAGCCCTCGGGCGCCATCATCGCCGCGCCCACGACCTCGCTGCCGGAAACCCCCGGCGGAGGGGGCGGCCGGACCTGGGACTACCGGTACGCGTGGCTGCGGGACTCCGCCTTCGTGCTGTTTGCGCTGGACCGGCTGGGGTTCGATGTGGAGGCGGACGGCTTCCTCCAGTTCCTGAAGCGGGTGTGTCGTCGGGCCGACGCGCGGCACCTCCAGATCATGTACCGGGTGGACGGCCGGCGCGATCTGCCGGAACAGATCCTCGAGCATTTCGAGGGTCACCGTGGCGCGCGCCCAGTGCGCGTCGGGAACGGCGCCGCGCAGCAGTTCCAGCTCGACGTATACGGCGAGCTGCTCGACACCGCAGACATCTGGCGGCGCCGCCACGCGATGACCGAAGGCGTGTGGAAGGTGCTGCGGGAGCTCGTGGACTGGACCGCCACGCACTGGCGCGAGCCGGATTTGAGCATCTGGGAGCCGCGCCAGGAGCCGAAGCACTTCGTGTTCAGCAAGGTCATGGCCTGGGTGGCGCTGAACCGAGGCGCGCGCATCGCGGTTGAACTCGGCCTCCCGGGCGACAGCGCGCGCTGGCGGCGCGAGGCCGAGGCGCTGCACGCCGAAGTGCTGGAGCGGGGCTGGGATCCCGTGCGCCAGACGTTCGTGCAGGTGTACGGCGAGCCCCAGCTCGACGCCGCGCTGCTCGTGATCCCCAAGGTGCGGTTCCTGCACCGCTCCGACCCCAGGGTGCGGAGCACCATCGCGGCGGTGCGGCGCGAGCTCGCCACCGCCTGCGAGGAGCTGATTTACCGCTACCGGTCGCCGGACGGCGTCGGCGGCGACGAGGGCGCGTTCGTCGCCTGCAGCTTCTGGATGGCGCAGACCCTCGCCATGGCCGGGGAGTTCGATGAGGGGGAGCGGCTGTTCCGCAACCTGCTGCGCCGAACCAACGCGCTGGGGCTGCTGGCCGAAGAGATCGATCCCGCAACGGGAGAGCAGCTGGGCAATTTTCCCCAGGGGCTGTCGCACGCGGCACTGATCAACACGGCGTACGTGCTGGAACGGCTAAGGCCGAAGGCCGACTGAGCTCACGGCGCGTCAAACGCCCCACGGAGCGACTGTGTGCCTGTCGCGCAGTGGGGCGTTTGACACGGCGTGAGCTCAGCGCGGCTGCGCAGCGAGCGCCAGCGCGACGCCGTTCGTCCACCCGAACCCGTCCTGCGTCGGGTACTCGCCGCCGCCGGCGCGCCGAGTCAGGTCGGCGACGTCGTACTTCTCCGTCATCTTGCCCGTCGCGCGATAGGTTTGCCGGTTCAGGGCCAGCCAGCGGTCGTGCGCGGCAGCGGCCAGGTCGGCGCGGCCGTAGCGGCGAACCCCCTCGATCGCCAGCCACTCCAAGGGCGGCCACCCGTTGGGGGCGTCCCACTGCTGACCCGAGGTGATGAGCGTCGGTACGAACCCGCCCGGCTTCAAGAAGTCCCGCTCCAGCCGCGCAGCTACCGCGCGACCCTGCTCGGGGGTGGCGAGCCCAAAATAGAGCGCGGCCGCGGCGGCAATGGTGGGCCGGTCCGACACGCGCTCGCCGCTCTTCCAGCGGACGTCGTAGAAGAACCCGCCGGCGGAGTCATACGCCGCCGCGAGCAGGGCCCGGCGACGGTCTTCAGCTGCCTGCACGAACCGCTTGGCGACCTCCGCATCACCCACCCGTCCGCGAAACGCGCGCAGCGCGGCGATCATCCGCTCGGCGTGATAGAGCAGACTGTTGAGGTCCACCGGCACCAGCTCCGTCGTTTCCAGCGTCCGCAAATCCCGCGGGTCACGCATCCAGCGGCTCGAGAAGTCCCAGCCGCTTTCGGCCGTGGCCTTGACGTTGCGATAGAAGGCCTCGCGTACCTCGGCGGGGAGCGTCTGAGCCAGCTCGTAATCCTGGCGGTAGGATTCGGGCCTGGGCTCGGGCCGGTCGTCCCAGTAGCGGTTGAGCACCGCGCCGTCGCGTAGCCGGACGACGCGGCGGTACGCCGCGCCCCCCGCGGCCCCCGCGCCCCCCCCGGGTGCGAGACGCTCCACGCCGTCCATCCAGAACGCGTGCTCCGCCTCGAGCGCGTCGAGATAGGCCAGGGCCCGCGTGGTGTCCGTCGCCGCGGCGTACAGCCCGACCATGGCGGCGAAGAACGGGGGCTGGCTGCGGCTCAGATAGTAGGTCCGGTTGCCGTTCGGGATGTGCCCGACCGTCCCGACCAGGTAGGCGAAGTTGTCGAGCATGCTGCGCACCAGGTCGGTCCGACCGCTCGCGATGAGCCCCAGCATCGTGAAGTACGAGTCCCAGTAGTAGATCTCGCGGAAGCGCCCGCCCGGGACGACGTACGCCTCCGGCAGCGGGATCAGCGACGAGCGCGCGTCCGATGTGTCGGGCCGGCGGGTGAGGACCGGCCAGAGCGCGCGGATGTGCTCTTCCATGCTCTGGGTTGTGTCGGTGCTGAAACCCTCCCCCACCGGTTGGGGCAGCTCGAAATGGCGCTCCACGAAGGTCCGCAGGCTAAAGGACGCAGAGCTTCGAGCGGAGGCGTACGCGGCGGCGATCTCCGCCGGGACGAGGAGCGGCCGGGCGTCGACGAAGGTCTTGGAGTCCGCGAAGATCCCCGAGAGCTGGACATCCTGAAACAGCAGGCCGAGGTCGCGCGCGGGGTCGTAGCGCGCAACTCCGGCGGGCTGCTGGAGGGCGGTGGAGGGTCTGGAGGAGGTGCCGCTCCGGCATGCTGCCGCCAGGGTGAACGCTGTGACGAGCCAGATGAGGCGAAGCATGGGCGCCTATGATATCCGTATTCCGGAACACCGGTAAGGACTGGCGATCTCCCATTTAGGAAGCGAGAATTCGCGCATGGGTGATCTGAGCGGGCGGTACGCCGCCTTGGCCGAGCGACTGGTCGATAGCGTGCTGGCGCGGACCGGCCACACCGCGAGCGAGTTGCGCCGCGCGACGCTAGCGCGGGCGGCGCGGCTCGGTGGGCAGCGCGATCCGGCGGGCGGCTCCAGGGACGGGGTGCCCGCGCCGATCGCCGACTACGTCGACAAGGTCGCCCGCCACGCGTACAACGTCACCGACGGCGACGTCGTCGCCCTGCAACGGGCCGGCAATTCGGACGACGCCCTGTTCGAAGTCACGGTCGCCGCCGCACTCGGTGCCGCCCTGGGCCGGCTCGAGCGCGGGCTTGCCGCGTTGCGGGGCGAGGAGCCGGACTGAATGCGCCTCCGCGCCGTGGAGCACGGCCATCGCTTCCCCCAGCGGCTCAAGCTCATGCTGATCCGGCTCGTCAGCGGGCGCCGTGTCCCCGACATCGTCAAGACGCTGTTGTACCGGCCGGAATTCTTCGGCCGCCCCATGTGCGACTGGACCCAGGCGGTGATGCGCGGCCCTTCGCCCTGGACCGTGGGTGAGCGGGAGCTGTTCGCCGCGTTCACGTCGCGGCTGAACCAGTGTCTATTCTGAACGGGTGCTCACGGCGCGGTCGCGTCGCTGGCCCTCAAAGACGACCAGCTGGTCGAAGCGGTGCTGGCTGATTGGCGCACCGCGCCGGTCGATCCCAAGGTCCGGGCCACCCTCGGTTTCCTCGAGAAGCTCACGCTCGCCCCGGCGGACGTGCGGCCGGCCGATCTGGAGCCACTCCGTGCTGTCGGCGTGAGCGATGCGGCCGTCGAGGACGCGATTCACGTCTGCGTGCTGTTCAACATCTACGACCGCCTCGCCGATTCGCTCGGCTTCCATCTGCCGGGCCCGGACGGCTACGCGGCCTCCGGGCGCTCCCTCATGAAGCGCGGCTACGTCCTCTAGCAGGGTGCTGAAAAGCAGATCCTTCGCGCCTGCGGCGCTCAGGATGACAGACTCGCTCGCCGCCGAAAAGAGAAGAGAGACACCAGACACTCTCCTCCTTTGCTTCCTCCTTTCTCTCTTCTACCGTAGCCGCCCGACGCTGTCATCCTGAGCGAGCGCGCGGAACGCGCGCGAGCGAAGGATCCGCTTCCACGCGCAGGATCCGCTCCCGCGCGAGCGCAGGATCCGCTTCCGCGCGAGCGCAGGATCCGCTTGCGAGCGACAGATCCGCTTCCGCCGCACGTCCCACGCAGCCGACGGACTCAAATCGCCGACGGTTCGACGACGAGGTCCCTCGCTCCGCCGACGTCGCTCACCAGTCCCACGCATGCGGCCGCCGTCAGCAGACAGGCACCGCCCAGCATCACCACGTACAGTGGGGCGTTGGGATTGCCTTCCCCGAAGACCAGACGGATCAGCGGGCCGAACCCGACCGCGGCGACGATCTCGGGGATCACGATGAAGAAGTTGAACACCCCCATGTAGACGCCCATCCGGTTGGACGGTAACGCGGTGGAGAGGATGGCATAGGGCATTGAAAGAATAGACGCCCACGCGATCCCGACGCCGACCATGCTGAGCAGCAGCAGGTGCTTGTCCCGGATCAGGTAAAGCGACAGCAGCCCCGCCGCCCCGCAGGCGAGCGCGGCGGCGTGCACCGCCTTGCGGCTGGTCAAGGCAGCCAGCTTGGGCAGCGCGAGCGCTACCAAGAAGCAGGTGATCGAGTAGAAGGCGAAGGTGAAACCACCCCACTCGATGCCTTGCGTATAGAGCGCCGACTGCGGGTCCGTGGCCCCGAAGACGTGCCGCGCCGTGGCGGGCACGAAGAAGAGCCACATGCAGAAGAGGCCGAGCCAGGTGAAGAGTTGCACCACGGCGAGCTGTCGCATGGTGGCAGGCATCTCCCGAATGGCAGCGCTGATCTCGCTCAGGAGCGGCCCGAGCCCACGCCGCCCACGTCGGGCGCGGTCCCACGCGGCCGGGTCCTCCGGCGGGAACTCACCAGTCGTCACGACCGTCCACAACACGGCAAGGAAAAAGACCACGGCGCCGACCTGGAAGGAGTACTTCACCGAGAGCGGCACGCCGCTCGCCGTGCTGCCATGCACGCCGAACCAGCTGAACAACAGCGGCAAGGCATTCGCCAGACTGGCGCCGACTCCGATGAAGAACGACTGCATCACGAACCCGGCGGTCCGCTGCGACACGTCGAGCTTGTCGGCGACGAAAGCCCGGAACGGCTCCATCGAGATGTTGATCGAGGCATCGAGTATCCAGAGGAGGCCCGCAGCCATCCACAGCGCGCTCGACGTCGGCATCAGGAACAGCGCGATCGAGGCCAGAATGGCGCCGGTGAGGAAGTAGGGACGACGTCGCCCCAGGCGCCCCCACGTGCGGTCGCTCAAGGCGCCGACGATCGGCTGCACGAGGAGCCCGGTGAGCGGCGCGGCCAGCCAGAGCAGCGGCACCTGGTCCGGTCGGGCGCCCAGCCGCTCGTACACCGCCGACATGTTGGCGAGCTGGAGTCCCCAGCCGAACTGGATGCCGAGAAATCCGAAGCTCATGTTGTACATCTGCCAGAAACTCAAGGGGGGTTTCACTTCGAGCTCTCCGCGAGCGGTCGGTAGCGTCCCACGCGACGCGTGATGTAGGTCTCCAGGTAGCGCGTGTGTGCCGCGTCGGTGGGGTATGCTTCGTCCCGGCCGTAGGGGTAGCGCGACATGCCGTGGAACGGCAGGGGGGTCACGGTGCCGCCCATCGCCGTGTTCCGATCGGAGTCCTTGAGCCAGGCGTCCGTGTACAGCAGGAAGTCGCGCCTCCACCCGGGGCGCAGCGCCGGGACGTGACCCGCGTCGAACGACAGCGTCGTCTCATCTCCGGGCGCCATGATCACGTACATGTCGTCCGGCGCGCGCACCAGCGGCAGCACGTCGCCGTAGCGCGTGTACGCTCCCACGATCGGCTCCCAGGGCGACTCGCGGGACAGGTCCTCATACGCGGCCCACTGGGGTCCGTAACGCCCGCCCTTGCGGTACAGCCGCGAGAACCCTCGGTAGTGGACCTCCGCCGTCATAGGATCGAGCGTGGTGATCGACGGCGCGTTCGCGTGGTTTTCGCCGGCGGCGGCGACGAACGCCTGGTCCCAGTAAATCTCCATGTTCGTGCGGATGCGCACGCGGTGGTCGGCGCTCAGGAACTTCCCCGTGAGATCCACGACGACCGTCTTGTCCTTGCCCGACGGGAAGCCCACCTCGGCGACGCGGCGCCACCGGCCCTGGGGGTCCTTCACCTCGAGGTAAGGAAAGATGACGCCGGGCTTCCCTGCCTGTGCCAAGGCGATGTTGATGCTGGCGTCCGTCGGGTAGATCCACCCCGCGAGGAACAAGGAGACGCTGTCGAGGCCCTTCAAGTCGCCGAAATCGAGGATGAGATCGTGCAGGGTCGATATGCCCTGATACCGCGTGAGCGTGAGCGGGGCCACGTAGTGATCGTCCCGCGCGCGCAGCGCGGGAAGCCAGTCGGTGCCGCGCTCATCGGTCGCGGCGACCGGAGGCCGGGGGCGCGAGACGGCGTACAGGCGCAGCGCCGCCGGCCCCGGCGCGGGCGGCACGAACCCCTCGTCGACGTACACATCCACCGAGTCCGGATGGTCCACCACGAGCAGCTTCGCCTGGTCGAGATAGGCTGTCTCCCACAGCTCCTCGGTCAGCTGTAGGACGTAGCGGCCGTCTCGCGGTGCCAGGGCGCGGCCCGGCACCCGCATGTATTCCCGCGAGGCGTGCGGCGGCGCCGAGGCGATGTCGGTGCCCCCCCCGCTGGCCATGATGCCGAGCGGCATGCCGAGCGCGCTGCGCCACATGACGTCCGTCACGAACCGGAAGGCCGCGCCGTCCCAGGCGTACAGGAAGGGGCACGACCCCTTGAGGATCTGCTGCTCCAGGATGTCCTGATCGGTCCCCGGGTAGTAGACCGTCTGCGCGACCCCGTTGGGCCAGCGCGCGCGCAGCACATCCGCCTTGAGGCGCTGGCCCAGCCCGAAATGCGTCACCCGCCCCGTCACCACGCGCGCCTGGTACAGCTTGCCCGCCCGGAGCTCGAGCGTCGAGCCGATGCCGAAGCGGTTGTTCTTGCCGCTCCCCGTCCGCAGGGCGGCGAGCTCGACCTGCACATACTGGTTCGCGTTGCCACCGTCGTTGAGGAGCAGCCGCGGTCGCCCGTCTTCCCCCATGACCAGGAGGTCGAGATCGCCGTCGCGATCGTAGTCCACCGCCACGACCCGGCGTGCGGCGGGCAGGTCATTCGGCAGAATCGCGGAGCGATCGAGGAAACGTCCGGTCTGGTCGTTGCGGAACAAGTAGACGCCGCGTGCTCCCGCCCGCGTCGGGGTGCCGACCACCACGAAGTCCAGGAAGCCGTCATTGTCGAAATCGAAGAAGAGGGCAGCGCGCGCGGCGAGGGCGCGCAGCCCCTCGACCGCTGCACTGCGGCGATCCGGCTCGAAGCTGCCGTCGCCACGGTTGCGGTAGAGGACGGGCGCCGTTCCGCCCGCCGACGCGACGAACAGGTCTAGGAACCCGTCGTTGTCGTAGTCGCCGACGGCGATCGCGGCCGCGCGGCCTGGCGGCCCGGCGTGCGCCAGGCCGCTAGCCGCCGTCGCGTCCGCGAAATGGCCCTGTCCCGCGTTGCGGAACAGCGTGAGACGTCCGTCGCTTCCCACGACGACCAGGTCCACAAGCCCGTCGCCGTCGAAGTCGCCGAAGGCGGCGTCGCGGCTCCCACCGCTGCCGGCCAGGCCCATCGCCCCGGCCATTTCCTCGAACCGCCCGTTGACATTGCGGTACACCCGGTTCCCGGCGGGCGTGGCGAGGAACAGGTCGAGGTCGGCGTCGTGATCGAGATCCACGAATAGCGCGGTCGTGGCTGGCGGCACGCTGTCGAGTCCGGCGGCGGCGGTGACGTCCGTGAACGACGAGTCGCCGGCGTTGCGGAACAGCCTGCCGCCACTCGCGGTCGCGACGAATAGGTCGAGCCGTCCGTCGTTGTCGTAGTCGCCGAACGCCGCGGCGACCGCCCGATCGCGTAGCTCGATCCCGGCGCGGGTAGTCAGCTCGGTGGCGCGTGCCAGCTCGTTGTGGAACAGGCGTCCCCCGACGAACACGTCCTCGCTGCCGTCGCCGTCGTAATCGCCGGTCGCGAGCGCGACCGCGGTGGCGGTGTCGGGGAGCGGCGGCGCGCCGATGAGCCCAACAGTGGTCGTCACGTCGCTGAAGCGGATCGCCGCCGCGATCGCGCGGGCGTCCTGCGCCGGCGGCGTAATGACGGGGTTGAACGTGAGGATGGGGTACCCCGGCCGGGCGCCGTTCGCCCCCCGCAGCTTCTGCAGGCTCGCCTGGTAGGCCGCCGTGGTTTCCATGAAGCGATGGAACGTCGTAGCGGGCGCGGCCGCGGCGCTAGCGCGACCGGCGCGCGCCAGGGCGAGCGCCTGCGCGAAGAACCGGTTGGCCTCACGCGGCAGCTCGGGGAGCTGCCGCTCGAGCGCCTCGAGCTGGGCCGCCGCCGCGTCCCCCCCGCCCCCCCCGCGGGCGAGCAGCACGTCCACGAGGTCGAGCCGGGCTGCCACGTTGCTGGGCGCGCGCTCCACGATCCGCCGGAGGTACGTCTCTTGGGACGCCGGATCGAGCGCGACCAGCTCGTACAGTGCGCGGAGATCGTCCGGGCTGCGTCGCAGCACGCGGTCCACCGCGCGACGGGCCTCGGCCGTGCGGCCCGTTAGCTCGTACACTTTGGCGAGCGTCAGGGCGATGTCGTCGCTCGCTGTGTCCAGGGCCGCCGCCCGGCGGATCTCGCGCTCGGCCTCGACGTAGCGGCCCTGTCGCAGCTGCACCAGTCCGAGGTTCGCGTAGCCCAGCGCCTGATCGGGCGCCAGGGCGACAATCTTGCGGAAAGCCGTTTCGGCCTGGCCGAGCTGCTCGCTCCGCAGGTACGCGAGACCAAGCGTCCGCGCCGCCAGGATAGCGGCGTCGCGCTCGAGACCCTCCCCCTCCCCCCGCGCCGGCTCCCGGCCGCGGCAGCCACCGAGGAGCAGCGTCGCGGCGATGCCAAGACTCGTCAGCACGTTCCGGATCATGGGGCTAGCAACATCGTTCGATCCTTGCCGACGGACAAGACCACGCGATATGGTTCACGGCGTGACGTCCCTGCGCGTGCGACGGCTCGCCCTCACCACGGTGTTCCTCGGAGCCGTCTTCGCGGTCGTCGCGCTGAACCGCGGGCGGCCGGCAGAGCTTGCCGGGGGGAGCGCCGCCGCTCCGGGGTTTTCGCTCCGCGACGTAGCGCGCGATGTGGGAATCGATTTCGTGCATCACGCGCCCACGCTCGATCCCCGGATCGACAACATCGCCCCGCTCGTGGCGGCGCTCGGGGCAGCGGTGTCCGTCAGCGACGTCAACAATGACGGGTGGCCCGACCTCTACTTCACGAACAGCCGGTTCGGATTCCCCAACGCGCTCTATCTCAACCGGGGCGACGGGACGTTCGTCGACGTCGCGCGGAGCGCCGGCGTCGCCGACCTGAACCGCCCGGGCGAGGGCGTGTCGATGGGCGCCGTGTGGGGCGACTACGACAACGACGGGCTCGAGGACCTGCTCGTCTACAAGTGGGGGTACCTCCAGCTGTTCCGGAATCTCGACGGCCTGCACTTCGAGGACGTGACCGCGGCCGCGGGGCTGCGCCACTGGATGAACAGCAATGGGGCGGTGTGGCTCGACTACGACCGGGACGGGCTGCTCGACCTCTACGTCACGGGCTATTTCCGCTCCGACATCGATTTCTGGCACCTGAAGACGACCCGCATCATGCACAACAGCTTCGAGTTCGCGACCAACGGCGGGAAGAATCGCCTGTTCCATAACCTCGGGGGTGGCCGTTTCGAAGACGTCACCGACCAGATGGGGGTGGGCAGCACGCGCTGGACCCTCGCCGCCGCCGCGGCCGATTTCAATGGCGACGGCTGGCCCGACCTGTTCCTCGCGAATGACTACGGGCCGGAAGAGCTGTTCGTCAACGATTCCGGCAGGCGGTTCGTGCTGACCAGGGCAGGCCTCGAGAGTGACTCGAAGAGCGGCATGTCGGCGTCGCTCGGCGACGTGCTGAACCGCGGGCGGCTCGATGCCTTCGTGACCAACATCTCGGAGCGCGCCTACCTGTTTCAGGGCAACAACCTGCGCCTCAACTTCTTGCCGGAGCTGGGGCGCTTCCAGCAGGGGGCCGAGGGCGCCGTCGCCGACGCCGGGTGGGCGTGGGGAGCGCAGCTGGGTGACTTGGACAACGACGGGCGCAACGAGCTGTTCATCGTCAACGGCTACGTCTCGGGCGCCCGGGACCGGAGCTACTGGTACGCGATGTCGAAGGTGGCCGGAGCGAACGGGAACGTGTTCGAAGACGCCCGGAACTGGCCCGCCCTCGGCAGCGCCAGCCTGTCCGGGTACGAGCGGTCGCGGGTATTCGTCAACCGCGGGCTGGCGGGCTGGACGGACGTGGCCGCGGCCGTCGGCGTGACCGACGAGTACGACGGCCGCGCGGTCGCGCTGGTCGACCTGTTCAACCGCGGGGTGCTCGACGTGGTGGTCGCGAACCAGAACCAGCCGGCGCTCATCTATAAGAATACCGTCGCGCCGGGCAACCATTGGATCGCGTTCCGCCTGGTGGGCACGCGTAGCAACCGCAGCGCCATCGGCGCGGAGGTGACCGTCGAAGCGGGGGGGACGCGCCAGCTCAAGATCGTGGATGGCGGGATGGGGTTCGCGAGCCAGAACGACCGGCGGCTGCACTTCGGCCTGGGCGGGATGACGCGCGTGGACCGGGTCGTGATCCGCTGGCCTTCGGGCGCGGGGCAGGTGGTCGAACACCCCGACGTGGACCGCCTCAACGTCATCACCGAGTCGCCTTCCGCCGGCGCGGTGCCGTGACCGCGGCGGCCCGCGCGGCGCTGCAGGGGCGGAGCCGCACGCTCTGGGCCCGGTTGGGGGAGGTCGATCCCCGCTACCTCGTCTCATTCCTCATCACGCTCATTCTCGTGGTGGGGGAAGCGCGCTACGGGATCCTGGGCGGCTACGACCGCCTCGCCATCGCCCTCGGCGTGTGCGTCGTGACCGAGCTCGCCTTGGCGCGCCTGGTCGGAGGCCGCAGCGCGGCGGTCCAGAGCGCCTACGTCACCGGTGTCAGTCTCGCGCTGCTCCTCAAGCCGCGGGCCGGTCTGCTGTGGCCGTTCGCCCTGGGCGCGTTCCTGGCCATCGCTTCCAAGTACGTGCTGGCGTATCGCGGCCAGCACCTGTGGAACCCGAGCAACTTTGCGATCAGCCTGCTGCTCGTGATCGCGCCGGGCAGCGTGGCGATCCTCAGTCACCAGTGGGGGAACCACCTCGCCACCAATGCGGTCATCTGGGCGTTCGGGCTCCTGATCGCCGCTCGGGTGCGGGTGCTGCACGTGACCCTTACGTACGTGATCTGCTACGGGCTCCTGGCCGCGGCACGCAGCGCGATCGTCGGTACGCCGCTCGTCGCCGAGCTCGCGCCGATCACGGGCCCGATGTACCAGCTGTTCATCTTCTTTATGATCACCGATCCCAAGACCACGGTCGGCTCGATGCGGGGGCGGATCGGCGTCGCCGCGCTCGTGGCGGTGGCGGAGGCCGGGATCCGGCTGGCGGGCGACTATCACGTCGCAGCGCTCGGCCTGCTCTATCCCGCACCGCCGATCCTGGCGCTGGCGATCGTCGGTCCGCTCGCGAAGGCCGTCGACCTTTGTGCTTTTTTTCACAATCCTCGTCGGTCTCCTTGACAGGTCAACCTGGGACGCGTCTTTTATTGCCCAGCGTCCGCGGTCGCATGCGGGCGCAGCTCGTCGCGTCGCCCAGGCTGCCGGTCGGTATCGGCAACGTGCCTCGCGCCCGTCAGAGGTTGTGGGACGCCCTGAGGACTCGCACATGCGTGCGGTACACCTGCTCGCTGCGTACAGTTGTGTCTTGCTGGCCACCTCGCCGACTGCCGTCTTCGGTCAGGCCGGCACAACACACCGTGCGGGTATGTCCAGTCCGGTCTACTTGATCATCCGCAGCGACGACGCAGGCATGAGTCACAGCGTCAACCTGGCGCTGCAACGACTCATGGAGTCCGGCCTTCCCCTCTCCGTCTCGGTCATGTTCGCCTGTCCCTGGTATCAGGAAACGGTCGAGCTTCTCAAGCGCCATCCCGCCGTCGCCGTCGGCATTCACTTGACGCTCAACTCGGAGTGGAAAGATTATCGCTGGGGACCCGTCTCGGGCCGCGAGGCGGTGCCGACGCTGGTCGACTCGAACGGATACTTCTTCCAGTCCGCCGAAGCCCTGCACCAAAACCACCCTGACGTGCGGCACGTCGAAAAGGAGCTGCGGGCGCAGATCGAGCGCGCGCGCCGGTCGGGACTAAAAATCGACTACATCGACTATCATATGGGCACGGCGACTCACTACCCCGAGTTTCGTGAGGTCACGGAGCGGCTGGCGAGCGAATTCGGTCTCGGCATGTCCGAGTACTTCGGCGAGACGATGGATGCGCCCCAGTACTGGGCGGCGCCGCGACAGAAGGCGGACAGCCTGGTGGCGATGATTGATCGCCTCAAGCCCGGTTTCAATGTCGTGGTCACCCACGTAGGGATAGACGATGCGGAACTCGGCGCCTTGGTGGACATGAACACCGACCAGCCCCTCCCCGAGATGAGCAAGAATCGTCAGGGAGAGCTGGATGCGCTCACGTCGGACAGGTTCGCCGGGGCCGTGAAGGCCCGAAACGTACTGCTCATCACGTATCGCGAGCTGATCACCAAGCACGGCCTGAAGGCCATGCGAAGACCCGCAGGATGAGGGCACCCCAATGAAAGACATGCTGCAGGGTAAGCGTTTTCTTGGTGCACTGGGGACGAGTCTACTGCTGGCACTGGCTGTGTGCGGGCCGGCATTCGGCCAGCAGGCGGCCCAGCAGATACAGGTCTCCGGCAAGGTCACCGCGCCCGATGGTGAGAAGATTCGGGGAGCCTCGGTCCGCATCCGAGGGACCACGACCAGCGCCGTTACCGATGACGAGGGGAAGTACTCGCTGACGGCTCCGAGCGACGCGGTGTTGGTTTTCAATCGCATCGGGTATCGCGGCGTCGGGTTGAGCGTCGGCGGGCGCGCCACCATCGACGTCGTCATGGAGCGAGCCGTCACCGTGCTGCCCGAGGTCATCGTCACCGGTTACACGACGCAGCGGCGGGCCGACGTCACGGGCGCCGTGGCCACCGTGGACGTCGCGGGCATTTCCCAGCAGTCCTCGACCAGCGTGCTGCAGCGGCTCGATGGCCAGGTGTCCGGCGTGACCGTCGAGGCCGGCGGGTCTCCCGGTTCACGCACCACCGTGCGGATCCGGGGCGTCAGCTCATTTCAGAACAACGACCCGCTGTACATCGTGGACGGGACGCCCGTGCAGGACACGTACCTCAACTGGTTGAACCCGAGCGAGATCGGATCCATCCAGGTCCTGAAGGATGCCTCGGCGGCGTCGATCTACGGCTCGCGCGCGAGCAACGGCGTCGTCATCATCGAAACGCGGCGCGGCAGACCGGGACCGCGGCGGATCTCCCTGGACGTCAGAAGCGGTGTGGCGACGCCGACGCACGGGATGGACGACATCCTCACGCTGAACGCACTCGACTACTTCAAAGTCGTCAAGACCTCATACGAGAATGCCGGAACCGCCGTCCCGAGGAACATCTACGGGGATCCCAACAATCCGACGGTGCCCGCCTATATCTGGCCGAACGATGGCAAGGGCCAGAGCTGCAGCGCCGCCGGCCCCACCTGCACGACCGTCGTGGATCCGGCGACGTACAAGTACCCTTCCACGCTCATCATGCCCGGCAGCCCCGGGACGAACTGGTGGAAGGCGGTGTTCGGGTCCGGTCAGTACCGCGATGCGAATCTCGCGGTGTCGGGTGGCGGGGACGATAACGCGTACCACGTGTCGTTCAATGTCCTCGATCAGCAAGGGACTGCGGCGTTTACCCGGATGCAGCGGGGAGGTGTTCGCATCAACACCGCGTTCAACATGGGGCGGACGAGCGTCGGGGAGAACGTGACGGTGTCGCGCGAGCGGCACTACGGCGGGCTCGACGACGACGCCCTCGGCGAGGACAACATCATCGGCAAGAACATCATGCAGCAGCCGGTGGTCCCGGTCTACGACATCAACGGGTACTTCGCCTCCGGCAAGGCCGTCGGCCTCTCCAACCTGACCAATCCGCTCAAGATCGCTGACTCCCATCAGCACGACATCAGCACCAACGACCGCATCTTCGGGAACGTGTTCGCCGGGTTCGACGCCGCCCACGACCTGTCCCTGAAGACGCGGCTCGGGTTCAACCTCGGTCAGAATTCCTTCCATGGGTTCTCGCCCACCACGCCCGAGAACTCGGAGGTGACCGACGTCAACGGCATCAACGAGAACTACAACCTGTTCACTGAGTGGACCTGGAGCAACACGCTCAACTATACGCGCACGCTCAACCAGCACAATCTGGCCGTGCTGTTGGGGCAGGAAGCGACCAAGAACACCAATCGGACCGAGGCTGGTAGCTGCGCGAACCTGCTCAACCCCGACTTGGACTCGCGCTACATCCAGGATGCCCTGTGCGATCCGACCACCAAGAACGTCACCAGTAGTGGTGGGCAGGCTTCGCTGTTGTCCGTCTTCGGCAAGGCCGACTACAACTTTGCGGACAAGTACTATCTCAGCTTCACGCTGCGCCGCGATGGCTCTTCCCGCTTGGGGCCGAATAATCAATGGGGAACCTTCCCGGCGGTCGGGGCGGGTTGGCGGCTGTCGCGGGAATCGTTCCTGTCGCACAATTCGCTGTTTTCGAACATGATGCTCCGGTTCGGCTGGGGGGTCACCGGCAACCAGCAGATCCCTGCCGGGCGAATCGTCAGCCAGTTCGGGGGCGACCGGGGCGACACCTTCTATGACATCGGGGGAACGAGCCCCACGACGATCCGGCCGGGATTCAAGCAGACCGCCATCGGGAATGTGGACCTGAAGTGGGAAGAGCAACGCTCCACCAATGTGGGACTGGACCTCGAGTTCC